>JAESFN010000670.1_pt1 | contig 25315 bp, 24 predicted proteins | sample 9269411 | NCBI WGS metagenome assembly JAESFN01 (sample SAMN14505399, study PRJNA617100) | algae metagenome | isolation source: Iphinoe sp. HA4291-MV1 and co-occurring heterotrophs from trail next to... | place: USA: Maunawili Falls, Hawaii | collected 2009-07-25
CAGCGCGCTCGTAGGCGGGATGTGCCAAACGGCATGATCTGCAAACAAGGATCGGCCGGAATCGTCGGACGATCAAATCATCTCCGCCCGAACGAACAACTTCAGCCAGCTTCTCCATTGCCCCAAATGCCGCTCTCAAGAGGGGCTGCGGCCATAAAATTCGCGCCAACTCTTGTTAACGACGCGGAGTTGGCAAACTTTTCCGGCGTTCAACTCCTGAGACATTGAGGGCCTGCGGGCGCTAACTAGCATGAAACTCGTGCCCGGCGAGTTGCAGGACCGGCGGGCCACAAGCCACTCGCGCTGCGGCGCGTCTCCTCATGCTTCCCCGCGAACGTCGCCTCGACGTTCGTCCGCCGATTCTCGTTCCCCCCGAGATCTCCATGGGTCCTCGTGTCTGCGTGTTGTCTGCCCGTCCGGAAGTGGCCCAGTCGATCTCGGCCGAGTTCGGCGCTTACCCGGCGGTCGAATCAGTCGACTCGTTCTATCAACTGCGGCGGCAGATCGACCAAGGCGAAGTGCAGGCCGTGTTCGTGCATCTGTGCGAAGAGTTGCTGCGCGAGCAAACGCCGCGTGCCTTCCTGTCCGAGGTACAGGACGCCGTGGGCGCGGTGGCCGTAATTGGGCTGGTCGACGCCGACGCTCCCGAGCGGCTGCAACACCTTGCGCCACGAATGCTCGACAAGTGCGTGGCCTGGCCGGCCGGCATTGGCGAGCTGCGCTCGTTTGTAGCCGCGGAGCCTGATTTGGCGGGAGAAATGGCGGGGCTGTGCGGCGGGCGGCCGCATCGTGCGCTCCACGGGCGCACGCGCTCGCTGCTCACCTTCACGCCTGAAATGTTCGACATGCTCGACGAGCTGAAGGTGCCGGCGGCGCACGATGTCACCGTGCTGCTCATCGGCGAAACTGGCAGCGGCAAGACTTATCTCGCGCGGCTGATTCACGAGCTTTCCTCGCGGCGCGATGAGCGCTGTTTGACCGTGGCCTGCGGCGCGCTGCCCAGCGACCTGATTGAAAGTGAGCTCTTCGGCTACGTGAAGGGGGCCTTCACCGGGGCTGACCGCGACAAGCAGGGCAAGTTCGCCGCCGCCGGCGCAGGCACGCTGCTACTCGACGAAATCGACGTGCTGCCCCTCGAGCAGCAAGCTCGCCTGCTGCGGGTTATCGAGACGGGCGAATACGAGCCGGTCGGCAGCAACGAAACCCAGGTCTCGCAGGCCCGACTGATCGTGGCCTCGAACTACGATCTGGCGGGGCTGGTCGACCAGGGGGCGTTTCGCAAGGACCTGTTTTTCCGATTGAACATGTTGTGCTTCCGGTTGCTGCCGCTCCGGGAACGTCCTTGGGATGTGGAGTTTTTGGCCCGCAAATTCGCGCTGGACCATAGCCGCGCCTATCAAATCCAGCTCCGGCACATCGAGCCGGAGTTTCTGGAAACGCTTCGAAGCTATGCTTGGCCTGGGAACATTCGCGAACTCGAAAACGTGGTGCGGCGGGCGGTGTTGTACTGCCGGCGGGGGGTGCTCTCGGCGAGCGACCTGCCGAGCGCGATCCGACAGGCGCCGCCGGCCTTGCAGGCGCCCGCGGTGGTGGGCGTGGCGACCGAAGCAGCCACGTTGGAATCGCGCGTCGACCATGTCGAGCAGCGAATCATCGAAGAGACCCTGCGCAGGCACAATAACCATCGCACAGCGACTGCCCGCGAACTCGGGATCAGCCGCGTGACGCTGTACAACAAGATGAAGAAGTTCGGCATGCTCAAGGCCTAAGCCGCCTGGAGCGCGAACTCGAGGGGAGCGGGCACAATGCGACGCTGGATTCTGCCAGTGGCTCTATTGCTGGCGGCGTGCATGGCTTTCCGTGCGTCGCTGCGGGCAGGTTCCACGCCGCGCGCCGCGCAGCGCGAAATGCCTTGGCGCGTCACGCCAAGGTTCGATGATCCACGCGTCGCCACCGAGGAGCAGTTGGCCGCCGTCATGGATCGTATGAAGCCGCGGGCCAAGCCGTTCAACACGAACGTGGCGCTGCATGCCTTGCGGTTGTGGGGACCGCACGCCGAGTTCGGTTCGAGCGACTATCTGAGCGGCCCGCAAATGCTGGGCGCCTTTCTCGACGACGCCGAGTTCCGCAAGCTGGCCGGCGACAGTGCGGCCCCGCTCTACACCGAAGTCGATGGCGAAATCCTGGTGCGGCCGGCGCTCCCCTGGGACGCGTCGTTCGATTCCGGCGCTGCCCATACCGACGACGTGTTGGCGACGCTCGCCGAGTCCGGCGTGCCGCTCGATCATCCGCTGGTGATGCGGCACCGCACGGCCACGGTGCGCGAGCTGCTCGACACGGCCATCCGCCGCTTTCACGCGCAGCAGTTCGAGTATGAGTGGACGGCGATCAGCTATGCCCGCTACTTGTATCCGCTGCGTTCGTGGCAGAACCGCTTCGGTCAGACGATCGATGTCGACACGCTGATCAACGAAACGATCGAGGCCCCCTGGCGCGACGGAGTATGCGCCGGCACGCACCGGCTCGAGGCCTTGGCCGTGCTCGCGCGGGTCGACGATCAGGAGCATGCACTGCCGGCCGCGGAACGGAAGCGAGTGCTCGAGCATTTGGGCAGCGTGTCGCAGGTGCTCACGCAGTCGCAGCATCCGGCCGGCTTTTGGACCGGCCGCTGGTGGGACCCGGCCGACGCCAAGAGCTCACGCGTGCCGACCAAGTTCGAACAGATCCTGGCGACCGGCCATCACCTGGAATGGCTGGCGATCGCGCCGCCCGAGGTGCAGCCGCCGCGGGAGGTGATCATTCGTGCGGCGCAGTGGCTCGTGCAGGCGATGCTCGAGATCGACGAGCCGACGCTGCAGCAGATGTACGGCCCCTTCTCTCATGCGGCGCGGGCGCTTTGCTTGTGGCGGTCGCGCGATCCGTTCGAGGCGTGGCGCGAGGGCCGCGGCGGAGCTTCCAGCGATCAGAGTGCTGGGAAGTCCCGGGATGATGCGAAGCCGCAAGCGGCCGCGAGCGGTCACTAGCCACGCGGGGACGATTTGAAATGCGCGCTCTCTCCAAATCTCGATAGCGAACGAATCATGCCCATTTTTGAATCGCTCGAGATGCGGCCTGGCGAGTTGCCTCCGCCGGTGGTGTCGCGCGCGACGACCGAGCGTTGGTTTCCCGCGCTCACCGTCGGCCAAACGGCCGCGTTTGCCGTCGTTGCCCTCGCGTGGCTGCTGCAGGGCCTCGTTCCCTTGAGCGCGGGATCGTTGTGGGCACAGGTCGGCGCGGGGCGTGCGCTTGCGGCGCAAGCGATCTCGGGCGGAGCGAACGCACTGTTGACCGCGGCCCGCGGAGTTGGGCCCGGCTGGCTGGGAGATCTCAAGCTCTACGCCGCCTGGGCCGTCGCCGGCGATGAAGGCTTGGTGCTGCTGCCGACCACGCTCGTCACCTTGGCGACCGGCGGATTGCTCTTCGCGCTGCGGAGCCGCGGCGCCGACTGGGGGCTTGCCGCGAGCTTGGCAGGCGCTGGCATGCTCTGCGCTGCGCTCGCGACGCCGGCCGGCACCGCCTCCTTTGGACTGCTCGGATTGGCTGCGCTGGCGTGGGTGCTCGCGGATGCAGAGCGCCGCCCGGGCATGCGCTGGCTGCTGCCGCCGCTGTTTCTGGTGTGGGCGAACCTCGACGCCAGCTTCCTGTTCGGACTCGCTTGGCTGGCGGCGTGGGCGAGCGGACGCTGCTTCCGCGCCGAGACGGTCGTCGATCAAGCGAACACCGATGGCCTGCCGTGGGCCGGCGGATCGATCACCCACCATGAGGCAGCGCCTGCGCGACGTTCCAGTGTCGTCGCTGCAAACCTGTTCATTCTGTCGCTCAGCGTGGCCGCCTGCATCGTGCAACCGTTGGGCGCTCGAGGAGTCTTGGTCGCCTGGCAAACGCTCAACGAGCAAGGCCAAAGCTTGTCCTTGAGTACGGCCGCAAGCTGGGGTTTTGCGATCTCGCTCGTCGCTGGGGCCTTCCTGCTCCGGCACAGCAAGCGGCGAGTCTCGATGGGCGAAGCGCTCGCTTGCGGAATGGCTGGGCTTGCTGCCTTGGCAAACGCCGCTTGGCTGCCGCTGTGGGCCGTGGTTTGGGTATGGGCCACCGCCCCGCATTGGAAATCACTCGCCGTCGCTGGCAATGAACAGCGCGGCGAAGCAAGCGCGACCAAAACGTCCATTGCCCTCGCGGCGGTGTTCTTGGCCATCATGTGGTCGCCCCCGAGCCGCTTCGCGCTCGGAGCGCCTGCTCGTCCGGTGGGCGAAGTGATGTCGCCGGCGACCCCGCTGGCGCTGGCCGCGGAAATCGAGGAGCGCTCGCTTCAGGGCGCTGCGTTCTTCTCGCCGCGCTGGGCCGACTATCTGAGCTTTCGCAGCGGCGGACGGCTGACGCCGCTCGTGAACAGCCTGGTGCCGCACGATCAAGGCGTTTGGCGCGACGCGCTGGGCATCAGCGCGGCGAACCACGGCTGGCTCGAAATCGCCGATCACTATCGGCTGCGATACCTGCTGGTGGGCCGGGCAGATTCGCCGGAACTCGCCGGCGCCGTGCAGCGCGAGAAGCGTTGCCGGGTGCTCTACCAAGATCAGCAAGGCCTGCTCGTCGAGTTGCTGCCAGCGGCAGCCAAAGGACTCTGAAACAGAGTCTGCGAACCGCAATTTGCAGTTAGCAGGCACCATAGGCTGGAAGCCTGTGCCACGACGGGCCTTCTGCCACGTTAGCGATTGCAACCAAGGTCCGCTGAATTCTCCGTGGCATAGGCTGCTAGCCTGTGTATCGGTTCGTGACCTGCTGCTCCCGCCACTCGTTCCCCGGTGCCCGATCGGGTACGATGAAGGAGATCGTCCCAACGCTGGGCCTGAAAAGGGTCTTGCGCCCCAAATCTGGAATCTGGAAGCCCCTGCCGCCGTGGCCACTGCCGTTCAGCCCGTTCCTGCCCGCGCCGCCGTCAAGGGCACCTACGCTTTCGTGAGCCTGGGCTGCCCCAAGAACCTCGTTGACAGCGAGCGGATGCTGGGGCTCCTGCAGCTCGACGGCTATCGCCTGGTGCCGGAGCCCAAGGGCGCCGACCTGGTGATCGTCAACACCTGTGGCTTCATCGAGCGGGCCCGGGCGGAGTCGTTTTCCGCAATTGAGGAGATGATCGCCCTCAAGAAGCAGGGGGCGATTCGCGGCGTCATCGTGTCGGGCTGCTTGGCCGAGCGGCAGAAAGAGTTGCTGCTCGAGCAGTGCCCTGAGATCGACCATCTGGTCGGCGTGTTTGGCCGCGACGAAGTGACGAAGGTGGCCGACCGTCTGATCGGCGGCCTGCACGAGCAGCGCACGGTGTTTCAGCCGGCCCCCTCGCGGCCCCTCTCCGATCGCTCGCGGCTGCGGATCACGCCCAAGCATTTCGCTTATCTCAAAATCTCTGAAGGCTGCGATCGGCTGTGCACTTTCTGCGCAATCCCCAAGATGCGCGGCAAGCACGCTACGAAGCCGATGGAAGAGGTGATCGCCGAGGCGAACGAGCTGGCGAAAGACGGCGTCCGCGAGTTGGTGATCGTCGCCCAAGACACCACCTACTACGGCCTCGATCTCTACGGCCGGCCGCGATTGCCCGAGCTGCTGCGTGAGCTCGAGCAAGTCGAAGGGCTCGAGTGGATTCGGCTGATGTACATGTATCCGATGTACTTTGGCGACGACCTGATCGACGTGCTGGCCGACAGCAAGAAGATCGTGCCCTATCTCGACATGCCGCTGCAGCACATCAACGACACGATGCTGCGGCGCATGCAGCGCCGCGTGGCTCGCGGCCCGACCGAAGAACTGCTCGGCAAGCTCCGCGCTCGCGTCCCTGGCTTGGTGCTGCGAACGACCTTCATCACCGGCTTTCCCGGCGAAACCGATCAGCAGTTCGAAGAGCTCTACGACTTCGTCGCGGAGCAGAAGTTCGAACGGCTTGGAGTCTTCACCTACTCCTATGAGCCCGACACACCGGCGGCCCGGCTGCCGGGGCATCTCGACGACGCCACGAAGGACGCGCGCCGCGAGCGGCTGATGGAGCTCCAGCAGGGCATCGCCTTCGACTGGAATCAGGCGCAGATCGGCCAAACCCGCGATATCCTGCTCGATTCGCAGGTACCGGGGGAAAAAAACGCCTGGATCGGCCGCGGCACGGCCGACGCTCCGGACGTGGATGGGGTAGTGTATGTAACTGGGAAGAAACTTCAGGCGGGGCAGATCGTGCCCTCGGAAATCGTGGCGACCCACGGCTACGACCTCGTGGCGGCGGCGGTGGGGAAACCCAGATAAAGATGGAGGGCGGAGCGTATGTCGACGAGCACCAAGCCGGCGGCCCGCAATGTCGTGCTCAACGTGCCCAACCAGTTGACTGGGATGCGGCTCGTGTTATCGGTCGTGCTCTTCTGCCTGATGGGGCTGCACTACTACTGGGCAGGCTTCATCGTCTTCCTCGTAGCGGCGTCGACCGATTGGCTCGACGGCTACTATGCCCGCAAGTATGGCCAGGTAACTGTGCTCGGGCGGATTCTCGATCCGTTCGTCGACAAGGTGATCATCTGCGGCACATTCATCTACTTGGCCGCCGAGCCCGCCTCAGGCGTGCGCCCCTGGATGGCCGTGCTTGTCACCGGGCGTGAGCTATTGGTCACGGCGCTACGCAGTTTCTTGGAGGGCGAAGGGGCCGATTTCTCGGCCTCAATGTCTGGCAAGCTGAAGATGGGCTTCCAGTGCCTGGCCGTGGGCCTGAGCCTGTATGGCTTGAGCCTGGCCAGTGGAGCAACGGGCGCGATCCAGATCGCACGCGATGCGGCTATTTGGGCCGCGATCGCGCTCACCATCTATTCCGGCGCGATCTACGTGGTGTCGGCGGTGCGGTTGATGCGTAAGCCGTAAGCCGGCGCTATTTCGGCTTCCGCGCCGTCTCGACCGTGGCCGGCGCGATCTCTTCGGTGAAGCGGCCCACATAGTGCATGCTGCTGGCGGGGCCGCTGAAGGCGATGACCCGCTTGTCCAGATCGAGCTGCTGGCCGACTACGCGGCCGCGTTCGATATCGAACCGGACCGTGCCGTCGGCGGCTTCGCGGATCAGTTGGGCTTCGATCGCCGGATCGTTGACCGGCGAGAGCGTCTGCGTGCGGACTTCGATCTTCGCCAGTCCCTTGTCGACTTCAGCCAGTTTGTAGTCTCGTCGCAGCTTGAACTTCTTCGTCCCGCCTGAGGTGAGCGTCACCGGCGTTTCATAGGGCACGCTCCACGAATCGCCCACGGCGATCGCCTCTTCCGGCAGCGGCAGCACCATCATCTGAGCACCCTCGGCGGGACCGGCGCCGTCGCGCTTGTCGACACGCGCGAGCACTTGCCCACGAGCATCGACGGTCATCTCCACGAGCGGCACTCCGATCGAAGCCTGGATCGGTTTGTATTCGGCGGGCGGCTCTTTGTCCTTGCGGCTATCGTAGTTGACCTCGGCGCGGCCGCTCACCTTCTGCCGCATCTGCACGTCTTCTACATAGTGCGTGAACTTCAGCTTCTCCGGCGTGCTGCCGGCCGCGAACTTCCAGATTTTGGCCGAGCGGCTAAAGGCTTCCGTCGTTTGGCGAACGCCCTGCACCGTGGAGTCGACGTTGTTCTGATGGACCACTTCCCACCGCACCGTCTCGCCCGGCGTGAACTTATAGCGCAGCAGATGCTTGCCACCCGAGGCCGGAGCATCGTCGGCCAACAGGGAGCTGGCGGACAAAAGAGCGCAAATCGCGGCCAGAGCGGCCAAACGCACGGAGGGCATAACTCGCATCCTTTCGAGTCGGGCGATGATTCAATCCGGGCGACTTACTGGCCCGAGCGCGGTTCCCGCAGTTTCAAGCGACCACCCCACCCCAGCTTGTCGCGCAGGGTGCGGTAGTAGTTGTGTCCAGGCGCTTCGATCATTTTGAACTGCGACTGCGAGCGAGTCACGCGGACGCGCTCGTTGGCCCCCAGCGTGCAGAGCACATGGCCGTCGACGACGACCGACGTGCCGGCCAGCGGCTCCTTGACGGCCAACTCGTAGACGCGTTCCGCCGAGTCCACCACCGGCCGGTTGGTCAGCGTGTGGGGATTGATCGGCGAGATCACAAACGCTTCGAGATCCTTCCGCACGATCGGGCCGCCCGCAGACAAGCTGTGAGCCGTCGAACCGACCGGTGTGCAGAGGATCAAACCGTCGCAACTATAGGTAGTGGCCCAAATTGAGTCAATGTAGAGATCGATGTCGACGATCCCGAACGGCGACCCCGCCCAGACCGCGGTCTCGTTGAGTCCTTGCTTCTGCGCCACCACCTGATCGCCGCGCAGCACCTGGCAATCGAGCATGATGTGCTCGACGATCTTACATTCGCCCCGCAAGATGCACGGCAGCGCCTTGGGCAACTCTTCGAGCGAAAGATCCGCCAAGAATCCCAGCTTGCCTAGGTTGATCCCAAGCGCCGGCACTTGGCGCGTGCCCATTTGATGAGCCGAGCGCAGAATCGAGCCGTCGCCGCCGAGCACCGCCACGAAGTCAGGCTCGAGCGCGGTCAGGTCGCTCGAAAAGTCCATGTCGACTTCGAGCAGGTCGACGTGCTGCGACAGAAAGTCGGCCACGCCTGGTGCTTCGGCCGCTACCTCGGGCTTGTTGCCGGGCGCCAGCAACACGACGCGCGGACGGCCGCTGAATTCCAAGCAATGAGCACTGGGAGAAGCCATGCAGACAGCCGTCGAGATCGGATGCGGTAACTCTAGGGCCCATGGTATCGCACGACGAGCGGCAGCCCGCAAGCGGAACCGCCCCAGGTCAGGTCTGGCTGCGAGACATCAAAATCCAGATGAGCAGCCCGCCCAGAGCGACAGCCAAGACCGAGAGTAGAAGCACGGCCCACAAGGTTCCGGCCTTGAGCTGGCGCGGACCGACCGGCTTGCGCACCCGCGGGATCGCCTCGGCCCCGTCGCTGCTCAGAGAAAAGTCGGCGACGTACTCCCCGTCCTCTTCGTCCTCGGGCGGCAGCGCGAAGGCGGTTTCCGGGGGCTCATGATCTTCGACCGCCGGCGGCGGGTCAGCCGCCGCGCGCAGGGGAGGAGGCGGCGGAGCGGTGGACCGCAGCGGAAAATGCTCCGGCAGCGCGTCGCTGGCCTGCCGCCAGTCCGGCCACCCTTCGCGCCAGACCCAGGTATCATGTCCAACCCGGCCGTCCTCGACCCATTCGGCCAGCCCCGCGTCGCTGACGGGCCCATACTGCTCGTCATCTTCGCCGCGCACGAACCAACCCGGGGCGGCGGCCTGGGGCTCGGCGACTGCAGCCCCGGCCTCGGCAGCCTGAACCGGCGCCGATTCTTCGGGAATGATCACCTTCGCGCCGCACGTAGGGCAAGCGCCCTTGCGACCGGCAAGGTTCGCCTTGACGTGCAGCTTATGGCCGTTGGGACAGAGAAACCGAATGCCCATGCGTCGAGATTGGGACGAGTGCGTTTTTGCCTTGGAGCGTTTGCCTGGATACGCCTACCCCAAAGACGCGGTCCGCTGGCGTCGTCGCCAGCACTCATTATAGTTGAGCCCCTTCGAACACGGTAGGAACTTCCTTCCGTCGGCGGCGGCCAATTGCTGCCGCTGGCGGCGTTTTTCGCCCCTTTTCTGGAGCTCGCATGGAATCTGAGGCCGACGAACCGCTCGAGATCGCCCTGATTGGGGATCTGACGAACAGCGAGGACGATTTGACCGAGCGGCTGCTCAGCGTGCCGCCCGGGGGCCAGTGCTTCATGTACATCGACTCGCCCGGCGGCAGCCCCTACTGCGCGCTGTCGCTGATGTCGCTCATTCAATTGCGCAATCTCGACGTGACGGCCGTGGTGACCGGGGAATGTTCGTCGGCCGCGCTGTGGCCCTTCGCCGCCGCGCGTCGACGATTGGTCACCCCGTACAGCGTGCTCCTGTTTCACCCCATGAAGTGGCAGAGCGAGGAGCATGTGAACTTGGCTGAGGCCGCCGAATGGGCCCGGCATTTCGCCACGCTCGAGTCTGACATGGACAAGGTGCTGGCCGAGTTGCTGCAGGTGCCGCTCCCAGAACTGCAAAGCTGGATGCAGCCGGGCCGGTACTTCTCCGGACCCGACATGGTGGCCGCAGGGTTGGCCGAGATGGCGCCGCTGACACCCCTCGAGAGCCTGTTCGCTGCCCGCAAGTCGGCCAAAAAGTCGAAGCGGGCGGGGAAAGGCTGATTCATCCGCGCTAGCCCGATCGCTCCGCACGCTTAGGGGTTTCGCGCTGCCGCTAGGGACGGGAATTGGCCCGCAATTTGCGAAGCTCAGTGGGGCCGGCGCGGCCTCTCTTGGGTCGGTCGGTGCGCCTTTCGGAACAGGAGGCGCCCCCCGCGGACAGAGAGGAGCAGATCGCAGATGCAGGCCAGGCACTCCAGCTTTTGGTCGGAAGCCGTTGCGCTGCATGGTTCCGCCACGCCCCGCGTGATGCCGCGCGTGTTGATCTTCGGCGCATTGTCGACAGCGATCTATTTGGCCTTTCATAATGTGCCTGATTTGCACGTGGACGTTGCGCCCTACGAAGCGGCGGGCGCCATCCTCACGCTGCTGCTTCTCCTGCGCACCAACTCAGGTTACGACCGCTGGTGGGAGGCGCGCAAGCTCTGGGGCGGCATCGTGAATCAGGCGCGCAATTTCGCCATCTCCGCGCTCGCCTATGGGCCGGAAGATCCCGAATGGCGCAAGCAGATCGTCGGCTGGGCGGCGGCCTTTCCTCACGCCGCGCGGCGCAGTCTGCGGGATGAACGCGACGTGCCGGAAATTGCGGCGATCTTGGGCGACGGCGCCGCTGCAGAGTTGGCGGCCGCCGATCATATGCCGAGCCGTGTCGCCTACATCATGGCGCGGCTGCTGCGCCAGGCGACCGACCGCGGCGATATGGACGGCTTCTCCTTTCTGCAGGTCGACAAAGAGCGGGCATTGCTGATCGACCATATCGGCGCCTGCGAGCGTATTCTGAAGACGCCGCTACCGAAGTCGTATTCGATCAAGATTCGCCGCTTCGTGCTGCTGTTCTTGGCGGCGCTCCCATTCGCGCTGCTCGAGCGCGTTGGTTGGTTGACGCCGGTGGTTACGATGCTCGTCGCCTATCCGCTCCTCGCGATCGATGAGATCGGCGCGCAGTTGCAAAATCCCTTCGCGGTCGAGCGATTGAGCCACCTGCCGCTCGACGAGATCTCGGCCAACATCGAGCGCAATGTGAAGAACGTAGCGCCGGCCGCGGCCGAACGCAATGCGGAACGCGCCAGCCCAGCATTTGCAAGCCAACTCGATCCCTAAGCCGCAGTTTGTGTGGCGAATCGACGCCTCATGAGCGTGGCCGCGAAATATCCGAGCGCTCCCAGGCCAGCAAGTGCCGAGGAGGAGGGTTCGGGAACGGGAGCAATGCTTAGATTCGCCACTAGGTCTCCAGCGATCGTCGAATCGCCGTTCATGAAAGGATGTAGTGGGTAAGCGGTCGCATGGATCGACACGTGCATCTTGTAGATTCCGCTCGGCAGGAGAATCGACTCCACACTCGTCCGAGTTGCCTGTTCGGTCGTATGAACAAGCGACAGAAGCTCGGTCTGCTCCTCCCAAATTTCGATGGACGCCTTGACCGCGCTCAAACTGTCCCCTTGCCCTAGTTGGCCCACCGTGTCGAGCTTGATCGCGATTTCCGTGGGCACCGAGATGCTCAAGAGCAGCGAAATGCCAGCCGATGCATACCCTTGGTCCGTGCGCCAGTCTTTGTTCGTCGGACCTAAATCACTCATTCCAGTTGCATGTACGCTCCCTTGCCAGGCGATCTGCGAATCGATGACCGAGAGCGATTGCGAAGACCAGCCGTTATCCGACTTCGCTGAAGGGACTTCGGCGTCAAACGGCGAAGGATTGGAGTAGTGATGCTGCACCAAGTCTTCTTTCATCGAGGCCGTGGTCAAGCCTGCCGCGTCTTCTGAGCCGACCTCGTGCCTGCTGTAAGCAGATAAGAATCGGCCAGCGATCTCATAGGTTGGCGCTCCGACAAGTGGTGAAGGGAAGCTTGCAAGAACGCACAAGAACAACAGGGCTCGCATAGGACCGTCTCCCTCGGGATAGCTCGAGACCTTGGTAAGTCGATATGCGCATGGTAGCCGGCAAATTGTTTGCTGTCCCCAAACCGGACGGCTGTGTTCCAGGGCGATGGAAAGTCCCGTTGTCACCGGCTCCCCTGTACGAAAGCCGGCCGACCGGGTATCAAGACCGCAGACAACGCGGACTTACCAACTTTCCGGCAAGGGCGCCACGATGGAATTGGGAATGGTCGGGCTGGGGCGGATGGGCAGCAACATGGTGCGCCGCCTGCTCAAGGCGGGGCACCGCTGCGTGGTCAACGACCATCAGCCAGCGCCGGCCGCTGAGTTGGCCAAAGCGGGCGCCGTTGCCGCCGCTTCACTGCCGGAACTTGTCAAGCAGCTCAAGGCCCCGCGGCATATCTGGCTGATGGTGCCTGCCGCCATCGTCGACACGCTGCTGGGCCAACTCATTCCGCTTCTGTCCCCCGGCGACACGATCATCGACGGCGGCAACTCGTATTACCACGACGATCTGCGCCGCTCGGCCGAGCTCAAGCAAAAGCAACTCTTCTACGTCGATGTCGGCACCAGCGGCGGCGTGTGGGGGCTCGATCGCGGCTACTGCATGATGATCGGCGGCGATCCGGAACCCGTTCGCCGCCTCGATCCCATCTTCGCGGCCCTCGCGCCCGGCAAAGGCGACACACCGCCGACGCCCGGCCGCGAGAAGCTGGGCGGCACCGCGGAACAAGGCTACCTGCACTGCGGCCCCAGCGGAGCGGGGCACTTCGTAAAGATGGTTCACAACGGAATCGAGTACGGCCTGATGGCCGCGTATGCCGAAGGGCTGAACATTCTCAAGAACGCCGACGTGGGGCGCCGTAAGCACGACACCGACGCCGAGACCACGCCGCTGCGCAATCCCGAACACTATCAATACGAGCTCAACCTGGCCGACGTGTCCGAGGTGTGGCGGCGCGGCAGCGTGATCTCTTCGTGGCTCTTGGACCTGGTGGCCGGCGCGTTGGCCGAAAACCCAAGCCTCGACAACTTCGCTGGCCGTGTGTCGGACTCAGGCGAAGGCCGCTGGACGCTGCAAGCGGCCATCGACGAGGCAGTGCCGGCCGGCGTGCTCAGCGCGGCCCTCTTCGAGCGTTTCAGCTCGCGCGGCGAGGCCGAGTTCGCCAATCGGTTGCTCTCAGCCATGCGCTATGAGTTCGGCGGGCATTTGGAAAAGCCCCACTGATCTGCTGAGCAAACGCATCTCTCCCGAGAAAGCATTGATGCCTGTTCCTTCCGATGCCTTGGTGTTCTTTGGCGCCACAGGCGACTTGGCCTACAAGAAGATCTTTCCCGCGCTGCAGTCGGCCATTCGCCATGGCGAGCTCGACTTGCCGGTGATCGGCGTCGCGAAGGCCGGCTGGACGCTCGATCAGCTCAAGGCCCGCGCCGAAGCCAGCCTCAAGGAGCATGGCGGGATCGACGAGAAGGCGTTTGCCAAGCTGCTCGCGCGGCTCCGGTATGTCGATGGCGACTATCGCGATCCGGCGACCTTCGAGCAGCTCAAGCAAGCGATGGGTACGGCCACACGGCCGCTGCATTACTTGGCGATTCCGCCCAGCATGTTCGAAACCGTGGCCGACGGCCTGGCCAAGGCGAGCTGCATTCACGATGCCCGCGTGGTGGTGGAAAAACCCTTCGGCCGCGATCTGGCCTCGGCCCAGGAGCTGAACGCCACGCTGCACAAGTTCTTCCCCGAGCAGTCGGTGTTTCGCATCGATCATTACCTGGGCAAGGAGCCGGTGCTGAACCTGCTCTACTTCCGCTTCGCCAACGCGTTTCTCGAGCCCGTGTGGAACCGGTACTACGTTGAGAGCGTGCAGATCACGATGGCCGAGAGTTTCGGCGTCGAGGGGCGCGGCCGCTTCTATGAAGAGGCTGGCGCCATTCGCGACGTGGTCCAAAACCACATGCTGCAGCTCATCGCCTGCGTGGCGCTCGAGGCCCCCTGCGCCGGCGACCCCGAGTCGCTCCGCGATGAGAAGGCCAAGGTGCTCAAGATGATGCCGCCGCTCACGAAGCAAGACGTGGTGCGGGGGCAGTTCGTCGGCTATCGCCAAGAGGAAGGCGTCGCCAAGGATTCGTCTGTCGAGACCTTCGCCGCCCTGCGGTTCAAGATCAACTCGCCGCGCTGGTGGGGCGTGCCCTTCTATGTGCGCGTCGGCAAGTGCCTGCCGGTCACGGCGACCGAGGTGGTGGTCTTCTTCCGCCGGCCGCCGCAGTCGATCTTCGGCGAAGTCGAGCCGCGGCAATCGAATTCGATCCGTTTCCGCCTGAACCCCGAGTCGGTGATCGCACTAGCCGCCCGCGCCAAGCTGCCTGGCGAAGAGATGACGGGCGAAGAGGTGGAACTCGCCGCGCAGCATCAACGCGGCGACGAGCGCGAGCCCTACGAGCGGCTGCTCACTGACGCCGCTCAGGGAGACGCCACGCTGTTTACGCGGCAAGACTCGGTCGAGGCCGCGTGGAAGGTGGTCGACCCGATTCTGAACAACGTGACGCCGGTCTATCAGTATCAGCCCGATACCTGGGGGCCGATCGACGCGGAACGCGTGTTGGAAGACGGGACGCGCTGGCACGATCCTGCGGCGAAAGAGCGGTAGCTCAGCGATGACGCGAGCGGGGAGATCGGCCCGATGATTCAGTCGCTCGCGACCTCGCAACTACTCGCGATCAACACCGGCTCGACCAGCCTTAAGGCGGCGTTGTTCCGGATTGCGGATGAGAGCCGACTCCTGTCGACGTCGGCCACTGCACTAGGAACGTCCACGGCACGGCTCGAGATCAAACAGCCGGACGGAAATGTTCTCCACCGGTGGGCGCAAGCTCATGCTCCGCATGCCGCCGCGCTCGACGAGTTGCTCTACTGGCTCGATCGCGCACAGCTTCTGCAGAACTTGGCAGGCGTGGGACATCGCGTGGTGCATGGCGGCCCGAAGTACGCCGCGCCGTGCCGCGTTGATGAACCGCTGATCGCCGAACTGAGAGCGATGTTGCCGCTCGATCCGGAGCACATGCCGCAGGCGATTGGCGCGATTGACGAGATCGCGAACCGCGCCCCGACACTGCCGCAGTTCGCTTGCTTCGATACCGCATTCCACCGCAGCATGCCGGCGGTGGCCAAACTGCTGCCGCTGCCGGCGCGGTTTCGTGCGGCCGGACTCGAACGCTACGGATTTCACGGGCTGTCGTATCAGTACCTCGTCGAGCAGCTCCGTGTGATGGATCCGGAGCAAGTCGGCGGACGAGCCGTGCTCGCTCATCTGGGCGGAGGCGCGAGCTTGGCCGCCGTGCGGAATGGGCAATCGATCGACACCACCATGGGCTTCACGCCCACCGGCGGACTCGTGATGGGCACGCGCACGGGCGACCTCGATCCCGGAGCGCTGCTCTACTTGCTGACGACCGCCGGGCTCGACGCGGCGCAGGTAACCCAAATCGTGAACCAAGAATCAGGCATGTTGGGCGTGTCGGGCGTCTCCGGCGAAATGCACGAGCTGCTCGACCGGCGCGCCGCCGACCCCGCGTCGGCCGCCGCCGTCGAGCTATTCTGTTATCAAGCCCGCAAGCAGATTGCCGCGATGGCGGCCGCCCTCGGGGGGCTCGACACGCTCGTTTTCGCCGGCGGCATTGGCGAACACGCAGCCACGGTGCGGGCCGAGATCGTCGAGCAACTGGAGTTTTTCGGCGTTCAACTCGACTCGGCGAAGAATGATCGCTCCGAGCCGGTCATCTCGGCTGAGTCCAGCAGGGTGGTCGTGCGGGTTTTGCCGACCGACGAAGAGCGCATGATTTGCCGATTGTGCGTTCCGCTGCTGGGGTGAACCGGCTGCGGCGGCCTTCGTCAACCCGTCTTACCTCCGATCGGGCCTGGCCGCTTCGCAGCGGCGGCCGCGCGGGCTAAACTGGACGATTGCCCATCTTTACCCCTCTCGCGCGCCGCTCCCCCGAGGTCGACCAGCCCGCATGGCCTGGACCCAAGTCTTCCCTGATATCGAACACCTTTCGCTGGCTGCCGCGGAGCGATTCATCGCGCTCGCGGCCGAGGCGATTGCCGCCCGCAACCGCTTCACGGTGTCTCTGGCCGGCGGCTCGACGCCGCGCGTGCTGTACTCGTTGCTGGCGAGCCCGACGTTTTCCGGGCGAGTCGACTGGTCGCGGGTCGCTTTTTTCTGGGGGGATGAGCGCTGCGTACCGCCTGAAGACTCGCGCAGCAACTTTCGGCTCGCTAACGAAACCATGCTGGCCCGCGTGCCGGTGCCCGGCGAACACATCCATCGCATCCGAGGCGAGTCGGAGCCGGCCGCGGCCGCGGCCGAATACGAGCGGCTGTTGCGACAGGTCTTGGGAGACAACGGCCCCGATTCGCCGCCGACCGCCGGCTTCGACCTCACGCTCCTCGGCATGGGGGACGATGGGCACACCGCCTCGCTCTTTCCCCATACGCCGCCACTCGACGAGCAGGTGCGGTGGGCCACGCCCAACTGGTCGGTGGAAACTTCGACCTGGCGAGTAACGCTCACGGCGCCCGTGCTCAACGCATCGCGGCAAACGCTGTTCCTCGTTTCCGGCAGCACGAAGGCGGAGCGCGTGTGGCAGGTGCTCGAAGGCCCGCGCGATCCTCACACTTTGCCAGCGCAACTCATTCAGCCGCCGCAGGGCGACGTGACCTGGTTCGTCGATCAAGGCGCTGCGGCGCGGCTGACCTCGGTCAGTCTGGGAGCACCGTCATGAGCTTGTCGGCGCGCGATCGCTTGAAACAACAGGCCGCCGCGCAGGCTGTGAGCTTGCTGCGCTCCGGCATGGTCGTCGGGCTCGGTTCCGGCACCACGAGCGCCTTTGCCGTGCAGCGCGTGGGCGAACTGCTCGCGCGCGGCGAGCTGCGCGATATCGTGGGGGTGCCCACCTCGTCGGCGACCGAGGCACTCGCCCATCAATACAAGATTCCGCTCGCGCCGGCCGATGCGCCGCCGGCGATCGATGTCACCATCGACGGCGCCGATGAAGTCGATCCGCAGCTCGATTTGATCAAGGGACATGGCGGCGCATTGCTACGCGAGAAGATCGTCGCGCAACTCAGCCGGCGCGTCGTGATCATCGTCGACGAAGGCAAGATCTCGCCGCGGCTCGGCACGCTCAGCCAGTTGCCGGTGGAAGTGATTCCTTTCGCCTGGCGCACCCAGATGACATTCCTCGAAGGCTGCGGCGCCCGACCACGCTTGCGCGAACGAGGCGACGGCCAGCCGTATCTCACCGATCAAGGCAACTACGTGCTCGATTGCCAGTTCGACGCCTTGGGCGACCCGGCGACGCTGGCCGCCAAACTGGGCGCGCGGGCCGGCATCGTCGAGCACGGGCTGTTTCTGGGGCTGGCGACCGATGTCGTGGTGGCCGGGGAGCAAGGCATTCGCCATTTGACGCGCCCGGCGGCGCGCGAGGACCGAGCATGATCGAGCTAGCGCCTTCGATTCTCACGGCGGACTTCAAGCGGCTTGGCGCGCAAGTCGATGAGCTGTTTACGCACGGTGTGAAGCGGCTGCACCTCGACATCATGGACGGCCGTTTCGTGCCGAACATTTCCTTCGGCCCCGATGTGGTCAGGGATTTGACTCCGCTTGCCCACGCGGCCGGCGCGATCGTTGAAGTGCATTTGATGATCGTCGAGCCGGAGCGGTATCTCGAGGCCTTTCGCCGCGCCGGGGGCGATCTGATTCTCGTGCATGTCGAAACTTGTCCTCACTTGCATCGCACGCTGCAAACCATTAGGCAACTTGGCGCGGCGCGCGGCGTGGTAGTGAATCCGGCCACGCCGCTGGCTGCGATTGAAGAAGTTCTCGGCGATGTCGAGCAAGTTCTCGTCATGACCGTGAACCCGGGGTTTGGCGGGCAAGAATTCATTCCCGAGTGCCTGGGGAAGGTGCGCCGGCTCCGGGAAATCCTGGCGCGACGCGGGCTCGACCACGTTTGCGTCGAGGTCGATGGCGGCGTGCATGCCAGCACGATTCGCGCTGCCCAGGATGCTGGCGCGGATGTCGCCGTGACGGGATCGGCGGTGTTCAATTCGTCCGGCAACGTAGCTTCTCAACTGGCGCAGCTTCGCGCCGCCTGCGGCGCATAGTCGCGCCTCGACGCCAGATCGTTGCGTCTTTGTCGAACTCTCCGCTGCGCGTTGTAGCTACAACGAACTCATATCGCGATTCCAACGTAGCGCGTGAGTAGTCGGACGCGTTGATCGGTGACAGCAGTCACTGGTACGGAACTCACGACGCAGGGTCAACGTCAAAATCGTTGAAACTACGTTGAAAATGGGCCAGCGGGCTTTCTAGGATCAACGCAGTCGGTTGTTTCATAGACCGGGCCTTGACCAGGAGGGTAAGGGCAGCACGGCAGCAGCGCGAGGGTTCGCGCCAGCACCTGCCCGCTTCCGCTCGCGGCGCGAAAGCAAACGCACGGCGTTCGCTGCTGTTTCGCGTCCTCGGTTTCGCCAGGGCCCGGTCGCCACAGGCCATAGGGAGATTAAGCCATGGTTCCCCCGGCGATGGTTGCGACGGTCCAGCGTTTATTGAGCGAAGGAGCGCATTCCTATCGAAAGATTGCCGAGATAACTCGCATCAGCCGCGGCGTCATCCAAGACATTGCCAAGGGACGCCGCCCCGACTACGAGGCGCTGCGCCGCGAGCGGCACGCGGATCGAAACGAGCCCAGCGGCCCGGCCGCACGCTGCCCTACCTGCGGCAACCGCGTGTTCCTGCCCTGCCGGGAGTGCCGGCTTCAAATCCAAGTCGACCGAGAACGGTCGAATCGCAAGTTCCGCGCCCTGTGGACCGATCCCGCCAGCAAGCTGCCTCCACGTCTTGCCGCCGAGCTGAAGAATTGGCGCGCACCCTAGCCGCGCCGGCTTTGATTTCATTCGTGCGAGAGCACGAAGTCGCGAATGCGCTGCCGACTTGTATCCCTCCTTTTAGGTGCGCCAATATGACGGACGCCTCGGATCGCTCCACGCGCTCTGCCCACCGACCCGCTGCCGGCTATCTGCCGAGTCCTGAGGACATTCAAAGGGCCTGTCAGGAAATACAACGTCGCTGGACGCCCGAGGAGCGCGCGGATCGCTGGGTAGGCCTCAAGCGCGTGCGTTGGGCCTTTCCCCGCATCGCCATGCGCGAAGTCTTTGGCGACCGCAGCGACGAGCGCGAAGATTGAGCGGTCGTCGAGTGTTATGGGGTGGCCGCATCCAGCCGCTCACAAATTGCCACGATGCGCCGCGCGGCGTCATCGATTTGCGCAAGCGTAGTCGTTCGCCCCATGCTGAAACGCAGCGAAGACTGCACGAGCGCCGGCTCGATACGCATGGCCAAAAGAGTCGGAGAGGGCGCCGGCGAGCCACTTGCGCAGGCCGAGCCCGCGGAGCAGGAAACGCCCGCGAGGTCGAGCGCCATGAGCAATGCCTGGCGGTCGTGCCCAGGGAAGGCGATGCTGCTAATGTGCGGCAAGCGAGCACTACCCTGGCCGTGAACGACGGCGCCGAGTTGCGATTCGAGCGTGTGCTCAAATCGGTTGCGCAGCGCAGCTAATTCGCGTTCCACAGCTTCATGTTGAGCGTGCCAAGCGGACAACGCCGTCTGCATGCCAACGGCCAGCGCCACCGCTTCGGTGCCGGCGCGTCGTTCGTATTCTTGCGGACCGCCGCGGAGCAGCGGCGCGAGCGGAACGCCGTGCCGCACCAAGAGCGCGCCAATGCCGCGCGGCCCGTGGAACTTATGCGCCGCGACGCTCAGCGTATCCACTCTCAGCGATGAGAAGTCGATGGCGATCTTGCCGGCGGCCTGCACGGCGTCGCAATGCACTCCGCCGCCGCGGGCACGGCAAATCTGAGCAGCCTGGGCCACGGGCTGCAGCACGCCCGTCTCGTGATTGCCGAGCATAAGCGCGGCCCAATTAGGCGATTGTGGCTCGCTCAACGGCGCTAGCTCGACGACACCGAGAGCATCGAGCTCGAGCATCAAGCGAGGCATGCCTCGCGCGGTCAGGATCTCGGCCGCCTGAATGACGCTCGGATGCTCGTGCGGCGCGAGCGCCATCCCCAGTGCGGCGAGGTCGCCTCGCCCTAGCAGCGCGAGGTTGTTGGCCTCGGTGCCGCCGCTGGTGAAGATCAATTGGTCAGGCTGCGGGCCGGTAAGTCGAGCGCCCAAGACTTCGGCGATCGCCTCACGCGCATCCTCGAGAACGCGCCGCGCGCGGCGACCCTCGAAGTGCAGGCTCGAGGGATTGCCAAAGGCGTTTCGCTGGCATTCGGCCATCGCCTCGGCGGCGGCAGGTAGCAGCGGCGTGGTCGCACAGTGGTCGAGGTAGATGCGTTCACGTGCGCTCGGTTCAGCCGACATGCGCCTAACCTTCTCGCGCCAGCGCCGACACTCGCGCCAGCCCAGCATGGAGCACCTGCCAACGCTCCGCGCCAACGTGATCCACGAAGGCCCGCTGAGCCCCCTCCCACACAGGCAGCGCGGCGGCGAGCGCCTTGCGTCCTTTAGCTTTGAGCTGAACGTGTTTCTCGCGCGCGTCCTTGCCGGTCGTCAAGTCGAGTAGTCCAGCGGCGATCAGCGGCCGCAAATTGCGCGTGAGCGTGGAACGATCCATCACCAACTCACGTGCCAACTGCGACACGCTCGCCCGCTCGAACAGCGCGGCGGCCAGCAAGATCACAAGCTGCGTCGACCGCAGTCCGGTGGGCTGCAGCACCTCGTCGAAGAGTTGCGTCACCGCGCGCGAGGCCTTGCGCAGATTGAAACAGGCGCAGCTCGTGGCGGCGAGCGCACACAACTCGAGATCGAGTTCTTCCTGACGAGCGGACATGCAAACGGCCGCCTCTAGGCCGCGCCACAACCGGTAGAAAAAGATTGCCCGCCCACAAACTCAAGCATAGCCCATAAACCGCCGGCAGGAGCGTGACTACCAGCAAAGGCTCGCGGCTTCGAACACAGGCCCCTCCACGCAGGTCCGCCGGTAGTCCCAGCCCCCTGCGTCGTCCCGTACCCGGGCCACGCAACTGAAGCAAATGCCGATGCCGCAGGCCATGGGGGTCTCGAGCGACACGCGGCAGGCCACGTCACGCGCGGTCGCCAGGCGCGCCACGGCGGCCAGCATGGGCTCGGGCCCGCAGCTCACGATCTGCGTCGTCCCCGTTTCGGCCGTCAAGGCCTCGTCAACGAGGGTCGTGACCAAGCCGTGGTGCCCGGCCGAGCCGTCGTCGGTGCTCACCTGCACGTCGACTCCGGCGGCTTTGAAGTCGCCGACTCCGGCCAGCAGCGCTGCGGAGCGCGCGCCGTAGCAGAGCGTCACCGCGCCGACTTGCGCGCGCGGCCGAGCCGTTTCTCCATAGGCCTTGTGCCCGAGCGCCTCTTGGGCCACTGCCAAAAACGGCGTCTGCCCGATCCCGCCGGCGACCATGAGCAGCCGGTCGCAATCTCGCGGAGCAAAGCCGTTGCCGAGCGGCCCCCAGGCCTCGAGGCGATCACCCTCCCGTACGGCAGCGAGTTGGCTCGTCATCCGTCCGACGACCAGATAGACGACATCTACACCCCAAGGTCGGCCCGCTGCATCGAGCACCGTGTCGTAGAGCGCCAGGGGCCGTCCGAGCAGCGGATCGTTGCGGCCAGGTAGCCGCAGCATCAGGAACTGCCCTGGCACGATGCGCGCGGCGATCTCGGGGCACTCCAAGCGCACGCGGTAAGTCGCTTGCGCGAGTTGCACGTTCTCGACGACGCGCGCAGTGACAAAGTCTGCCCGGTCAGCGAAGCAGGTCTGCTCAGTTGCACTCATTTCTGGCGGCCGCGCCCACCAAAGCGGCGCACCCCCTTGCGAACTCCGCCTGGCTTGCCGCCGGGGCCTTTGGCTCCCGTCGGTTTGCCGGGCCGCTTTGCTACGGTCGGCTTGCTTGTGCCGAGCTTGCGCGCTGCAGGCCGACTCCCGGTCGGTTTGCCTCCGCTGGGCCTACCACCGAGCGGCTTGGCGCCGAGAGGCTTACCGTTCGTCGGCTTACCGCGCGGCGGTCGTGCTCCTCTTTCGGACGAATGCTCTCCCGGCCGTCTGGGCCGCGCGCCAGGGGCCCGCGATCGGCTGCGCGGCTCGCGCTCGGCGCTTTCGCTGGGTCGGTCCGCGCTCCCCTTCGACGCCGCGCTGCGGAGCGCTTGCACTTCTTCGCGCGTGAGCGCGCGATACTCGCCTGGAGCTAGTTCGCCAAGGCGAACCGGCCCCACAGCGATGCGACGCAGGCGTTGCACCTTGTGTCCCACGCTGGCGAGCAGCCGGCGAATTTCGCGATTGCGCCCTTCGTCGAGCACGATCTCGAGAATCGTGCTCTGCTTGTGCCGCCCCTTGATGCGCACGCGGCGCACGCGGGCCAGGCCTTCGGCCAAATGCACTCCCTGCTGCAGCTTGGCCAGCAGCGACGGGTCGAACTCTCCGGCCACCTGCACGGCGTAGGTTTTTTCGATGCCGTAGCGTGGGTGCGTGAGGCGGTCGGCCAGATCGCCGTCGTTGGTGACGATGATCAGCCCTTCGCTCGACTTATCGAGCCGGCCGACGGCGTAGAGACGCTGCTCTCCCTTGATCAAATCGATCACCCGCGGGCGGCCCGAAGGATCGCGGTTCGTCGAGAGCAGGCCAGGCGTCTTGTGAACGGCATAATACAGCCGCCGCGACAGCTTGATCGGCTCGCCATCGACCCGGATCGCCTGGGCCTTCGGATCGACCCGGCTGCCGAGTTCCGAAACCACCTCGCGATCAACCTCGACACGCCCGGCAAGAATCAACTCCTCGCATTCGCGGCGGCTGCCGAAGCCGGCCGCGGCCAGCACCTTCTGCAGCCGGTCACCGGCCGGGGGTGGGCCAGCAGGACGAGGGGTTACAGGACGAGAACGAGAAGGCATGGCAGTCTTGGCGAATCGAAGGCAGGCGGCAGTGAATTCTCTATCATAGCTGGCCCCGGCCCGCGAACGTAGTCGTGCCAACCCGCGATTCAGCGGTCCAACATGACGAACGTGTGATCCTGCGTCCGGAGCGTTGCGCTTGAATTCTCGCGTCCTGTCCCCGACGATTGAAATATGGCGACCACCTATCGAATTGCCGGCGTCCAGATGGACGTGTTGCTCGGAAACAAGCCGCACAATTTGGCGCGGATCGAGGCCGCGGTGCGCGAAGCCCACCGCCACGGGGCTCATCTGGCGGTGTTTCCCGAGTGCGCCTTGCCCGGCTACTGCTTCGACAGCCTCGACGAGGCGCGGCCCCACGCCGAGCCGGTGCCGGGGCCGAGCACCCAACGTTTGGCCGCGGTTTGCGCGGAGTTGGGCATGTACGTGGTGGTCGGTCTGCTCGAGTCGGCCGGCGACCTGATCTACAACGCCTGCTCGCTGCTCGGCCCGACCGGGGTCATTGGCCACTATCGCAAGGTCCACTTGCCCTACCTGGGCATCGATCGCTTTGCCGCCCACGGACCGGGGCCGATCGAGGTCTACGACGCCGGCGGCCTGCGGGTCGGTATGAACATTTGCTACGACGGTTCTTTTCCCGAGGCCTCGCGAGTCATGGCGCTGGCGGGCGCCGACCTGATCGTGCTCCCTACGAATTGGCCGCCGGCTGCTTGTTGCTTCGCCGACCACGTCATCAATACGCGGGCCCTCGAGAACAACGTCTACTACCTTTCGGTCAATCGGGTGGGCGAAGAGCGGGGTGTGCGGTTCATCGGGCAAAGCCGGATGTGCCAGCCGACAGGCGAGACGATTTCCGAGGCCAATCCCGAGGCCGAAGACATCTTTTACGCCGACATCGATCCGGCGCTTGCCCGGCAAAAGCACCTGATTCGCGATCCCGGCAAGCACGAAATCGATCGTATTCAGGATCGCCGTCCGGAGCTGTACGGCCGGCTGGTGGCCCCGGTCAGCGGCGCCGTGCGCCGGCCCTAACGTTGAGTCGTCTGGACGCCGCGTCGTGAAGAAGCTTTTCGGTCCGCAGCGTATGACGAATCCGCCGCCGCTCAGTTTGCCTGACCCACGCCTTGTGCAGCAATTTCGTGCGGCGCTGGCCGATTGCGAAGCGCTCTACCGGCGGGCGGGGCAGGAATGCCAAGCGGTCCATCCGCACCTAATTCGGGCCTATCCGGCTGATTTCGTCGGCCTGATGGTCGACCTGCATCGTGGCCTCGTGACCAAGATCTTCGTGACGATCGGCCAGACCGATCGCAACTGGAGTATGGCCGAGCGGGAATTGTCGGCCGAGCTCTTCGAGCATGTCTGGGGGCAACGTCCTCCTGCCGATCAACTGCGCCGCGCGCTCGAGCATCTCGTGGTTCACTCGAGCGATTTGGCCTGGGGAACCCTCATCCGGCCGTTCGAGCAACTGCCGCCGCTGCGGGTGCTGGTGGGTGAACTGGAAACGATCGTCCTTAGGCTGGCCAACCTGGTGGCCAAGATCGACGGGTCGGTGAATCCCTTCGAAATGCGGGCGATTCAGTCGATTCAAGACGCCATTTCGCGCCACCTTGTGCCGTTGCCGCTCGACGATCCTCCGGAGCCCGACTCGACGACCGCCCGCAATCTGCAGGTCGAAGCCGAGCGGTTGAGAGCAGAGTACTCGCGCACGCCCCAGGCCGGCGATTTGCAGGCAGATCCCAAACCGATCCCGTCGCAAGCGGAGTTGCTGGCCGACGCGCTGGCCGAACTCGACCAGCTCATCGGCCTGCCAGGGATCAAACGCGAGGTCCGCGAGCTGGCGAACTTCCTCAAGATCCAGGCCGAACGCCGCCGCCTAGGCCTGCCGGACAGCCCGGTCAGCCTGCATATGGTCTTCGAGGGGAATCCTGGCACGGGCAAAACGACGGTCGCCCGGCTGGTGGGGCGAATCTTGTCTGCCCTGGGTTTGCTTTCAAAAGGGCACCTTGTCGAAACGGACCGCAGCGGCTTGGTCGCCGAGTATGCAGGGCAAACGGGGCCGAAAACCAATAAGAAGATCGACGCCGCGATCGACGGCGTGCTGTTCATCGACGAGGCCTACAGCTTGGCAGGCTCGAGCGGCGACGACGACTTCGGCGCCGAGGCGATCCAAACGCTGCTCAAGCGGATGGAGGACGATCGGCACCGGCTGGTGGTTGT
>JAESFN010000671.1_pt1 | contig 25263 bp, 20 predicted proteins | sample 9269411 | NCBI WGS metagenome assembly JAESFN01 (sample SAMN14505399, study PRJNA617100) | algae metagenome | isolation source: Iphinoe sp. HA4291-MV1 and co-occurring heterotrophs from trail next to... | place: USA: Maunawili Falls, Hawaii | collected 2009-07-25
GCCGGTCATTGCCGGATGGCCAGCCATATTCTGCGAGCGCCTGCCATCTCTGGATGAGATCGAGCAGGAGTGGTCTTCGGCACTGCGAGGCAGCCACGAGATGAACGGCGTCGGCATCGCAACTGCCAGTCGCAATGGTAACCGCGATCTTGCCGCGCTCTACAAGCAAGTCACCGCGGACACGCTCGTTCTCTGGGGCTGGAATCCCGGTGTGCGACGACAACCTGCACCCGGCACGCCGGCAGAATTCGGCACGCTGATGCAGGCGTGGGCCGCTACCGGCGCCGCGTGCCCGGCATCGTAAGCCAATCTTAAAAAATAAATCACCAGCACTGTCTACCTAAGGGAAGCGGAGGACGGTTTAGTTCTGCCGCACGTCTGAAGCGCTGTGGGCACGACACATTGGGTGACGCAACGTCCGCTTTCCCTAGCGCTTCTATTGTCCTGGGGTTGCGGCAAGGATGTCCGTTGTGCAAGGTATCGCGGAGGCGCCGCATAGGTGGTTGATCGACAGAGTTCGGGTGTCGAGCGTGAATGGGCGGACGACCATGACTTCCGGGTCTCGCCGATAATCCGAATATGCTGACATGCGCGATTTGGCCGGCTTCCGCGCCACAGCGCTTGGCCCTTGCACGCACGCTAAAGCGCTAGCATCTCGCCGCGACCCTTCCACGACCAGGCGCCGGTGGCGGAAACGGCCCTTTCACGGATCAAGTGTCATGAACTTTCGGCAACTCGAGGCCTTCATCGCTATTGTCGAGCTGGGAAGCTTTGCGGCGGCCGCGGCGCGCCTCAACGCCACCCAGTCAGCGATTTCGGCTCGGGTTCAAGAGCTGGAAAACAATCTCGGCATCGAACTCTTCGATCGGCGCCGAAGGCGCGTGCAACTAACTCCCAAGGGGCGCGAGCTCTTGAGTTACGCGGAGCGCGCGATGGATCTGGCAAACGAGATCAAGCATCGCGTGGGCGCGCCAGAGATATTATCGGGAATTGTGCGGGTTGGGGTCGCCGAGCTGATTGCTCTCACTTGGTTACCTCAATTCGTTGCGTTGGTGAACGAGCGCTACCCGCTCATTTCACTCGATTGCCATGTCGCACTCACCAGGAACGTGGCAGCGCGTCTGGAGGCCGGCGAGATCGATGTCGCTCTAATTCCAGACGCCGTCGGCCTGGACGGCAGCTACGAGCGGCAACGGCTCGGTGCCAACCGCCTCGTTTGGATGGCCAGCCCGCGCCTAGGCCTGCATGGGCGAACTCTGGATCAAGATGAACTGATCGAGAACCGCTTGATCCTAATGGGACCCGGCTCGCTCTATCACGACGTCGGTTTGGCCAACACATCGCCAAGTGCGATCGCCCGGCCTATGCCGATCGTCTGTGACAGCATGAACACGGTGGCGTACCTTACCAAGGCGGGTCTGGGCATCAGCTTGCTCTCACCGGAGTGTTACGCCCACGAGATCGCTTCGAACCAGCTTGTTCTCCTTTCAACTTTCCACGTCCCAAGGCTCCTGGAATTTGTCGCCGCATACCCGAGTGGTCGCCAGAACGCCGCCTACCGCGCCATCGCCGTGGCGGCTGGAGAAGCCAGCACGTTCCTTCAGGCGCACGAGCAGGAAAGGAGGTTCAACGCGAAGGCAGCTGGCGCCGCATCGCGTCGTCCCGTCCAAATAAGAACGGCAAAGTCGGGAAGCGTCCGATCAAAATAATCGATGTAATGCCAGCAAAATAAGTCGCTTATTCCCAGCCTAGGTCACCGATAGCATCCTCCATCAAATCTGGAGGAAATATCCAATGGCGACAGTGGCCAGTGAGAATGCGCCGCTTCAGCGGGCGCTGCAGCAGCCTCTAATGCTTGGGCTGTTCCTGCCTCTTCAGTCTGGCGCATGGAGTCCCTCCACTGCCCCACGCGGCACATCCTGGTCATTCGACTATAATAGGCGCTGCGCCGTGCGCGCCGAGGAACTCGGTTTCGACCTTGTGTTCGGCCTCGCCCAGTGGCTCGGGAAAGGCGGCTATGGCGGGGCGATGAAATTCCGCGAAATGTCGACTGATCCGCTCATCGTCACAGCGGGTCTCGCTGCGGCTACGAAGCGGATCCTGCTGATCTCGACTGTGCATGTGCTCTATGGATGGCACCCCCTGCACTTGGCGAAGTTTGGCGCGACGATCGACGAGATGAGTGGCGGACGCTGGGGCTTGAATGTCGTTACGGGATACAAGCCGAGTGAGTTCGAGATGTTCGCGCTCGATCCGATCGAGCACGATCAGCGCTATGTCATGGCGGACGAGTTCGTCGCGCTTTTGAAGCGTCTTTGGGAGGATGGCGAGAACGTCACCTTCGATGGGAAGTTCTGGAAGACGAAGGACGCCTTCGTGGCGCCGAAACCGAAGTTTGGCCGCTGCATACTCGTGAACGCGGCCTCGTCCGGCGCCGGCCTCGCCTACTCCGTCAAGCACTCGGATCTGATCTTCGTGACGAGCCCCGCGGGCGCCGATCTCGACAAGGCCTGCGCGGCGCTTCCGGCGCATAACGCCCGCATCAAGCAGTCCGCGCGCGAGCAGGGGCGCGAGGTGCGGACCATCATCAACCCGCATGTCATTTGCCGCGAGACCGAGGCCGAGGCGAAGGCCCATCTCCAGAGCATCATCAAGTATGAGGACACGGTTGCGGCCGAGAATTTCTTCAGGACCATGATCGGCGGCGATCAGGCATCATGGAAGAATTCGCAGCGGGAGCAGTGGGTCGTTGGTGGAAACGTTCATATCGTCGGCAGCCCCGAGCAGGTGGTGGACGGCTTCAGGCGTTTGAAGGACGCCGGCTGCGATGGCATTCAGGTCAACTTCTTCGATTTCCTCCCCGATCTCGAGTTCTTCGGCAAGAGAGTCCTGCCCTTGATGGAGCAGGCGGGCCTGCGGCTGCCCGTGTCTACTGTGCCCGCCCACACGGAGGCCTCGGCATGATTGACGTTGAGGCCGGCAGCCGAGCGCAAAAGCCGCTCGCGGGCGTGCGCGTACTCGAGTTCGGACAGTTTGCAGCCGGGCCGTACGCAACGCTTCTCCTCGGCGACTGGGGTGCCGACGTCGTCAAGGTCGAGCCGCCTGGCGGTGAATCGCTGCGCGGCTGGCCTCCGATGGCCTCCGGCCCGGATGGGCAGTACAGCCTGAACTTCGCATCCGTGAACAGGAACAAGCGCAGCATCGTCATCGATCTTAAGGATGCGAAATCGCAGGAGACGGCGTGGCGCCTGATCGAGAACACGGACATTCTCCTTGAGAACTACAGGCCCGGAGTGATGCGGCGCCTCGGCTTCGGATATGAGGAAGCGAGCAAACGCAACCCCAGACTGGTTTACTGCTCAGTGTCCGGTTACGGCCAGACTGGCCCCTACGCGCAACGCGGTGCGTTCGACGTCGCGGTCCAGGGCATGAGCGGGATGATGAGCGTGACCGGCGAGCGGGACGGACCGCCCGCAAAATGCGGCGTTCCGGTTGCCGATTTCGGCACCGCAACGATGGCGGCTCTCGCCTGCGTGATTGCGCTTCGCTCCGCCGAGCAGACCGGCACGGGCAGCCACGTCGACGTATCGATGCTGTCGTGCATGCTCTCGATGGCGGCCCTGCAGACGAGCGAGTATTGGGGGACGGACATAGCGCCAGCGCGCCTTGGCTCTGCGCATCCTCGCAATGCGCCTTACCAGGCCTTCCAAGGTAGCGACGGCAAGTGGCTGATCATCGCCGCCGGCAACGAGAAGCTGTGGCGGAGCGTTTGCGACATCGCGGGCACGCCCGAGCTGCTCGATGATCCACGCTTCTCGACCTTGGCCGCGCGCGCGAAGAACCAGATCGCGCTTGCGGAGACGCTCTCGCCCGTGCTCGCGACCAAGACCGCCGACGAGTGGCTCAAACTCCTGGACGCCGTCGGCGTGCCGGTCGCGCCTATTCTCGACTACGCCGAGGCACTCTCCGATCCTCACGTGCTCGCCAGCGGGCTGATCGGCTCGATGAACCTGCCGAACGGGGCTAGCACGCCGACCGTCGGCAATGCTGTACGCATGAGCGGCTATAACTTCTCGGTGTTCCAACGGCCACCCGGCGTGGGAGAGCATTCCGAGCAAGTCCTCGCCGAGTGGACGCGGGGATCGCGATGAACACGCCGACTGATCCTCAAAACGACGCGGGCGACATCGTGGTGTGCACGCCGCTAACTCCATCGGCGTGCGAAATCCGCCTCAACCGCCCGGATCGTGCCAACGCGCTGAGCCCCTCGCTTGTCGAGGCGCTGATGCGTGTCATGATACGCGCGTATTCCGACGGCACGCGTCTCCTGGTGCTCCGGGGCGAAGGTCGGAATTACTGCGCCGGCTTCGACCAGAGCGACGCAGCGACCATCGACCATCTCGAGATCTCCGCGCGCACGATGCAGATCGAGGCGCTCCTGCAGCTCTTCTGGCAGGCGCCGTTCGTGACGGTTGCGCGGGTGCATGGCGCGGCGTTCGGTGCGGGCGCGGATCTGGTCGCGGTCTGCGATTATCGGCTCGGCGGGGATGGCGTCCGAATGGCCTTTCCGGGCTTCCGGAAGTTCGGCGTCACGTTGGGCACGCGGCGGCTTGCGACGCTCATCGGCAGCGATCGCGCGCTCGATCTGGTCCTCCGCGGTCGCACTGTCGACGTCGAGGAGGCCATGTCGATGCGCCTGCTTACGCACCGCCTCGATAGTGAAGGTGCGACCGCCTTCATCCAACAGCTAGCATCGGAAATCGAAGAGCTCGGGACGCGGCCCTTTGCTGCCCTGCGTGAAGCCACCAGGGGCGAGGGGGCTGCAGCCGGAGATCTCAGCCGCGTCGTGCGCTCGATCGGGGAGGTGAACTCGCCCTAGTCGGCTCGGGCACTATTCGCAGAAATTGTGCATGCCGCAGCTCCGCGCTGCATCGAACCATAGAAACCATCAAACATGGGAAGGAAACAATGACACGAGCCATTTCACTTGCCATAGCTGCATTAGTCGCCGGAACTGCAGTGGCGTGGTCAGCAGAAACATATCCGTCGATGAACCTGCGACTCGCGCACAGCGTCCCGCCGACCACCGCCCAGTCAAAGATCGAGCAATGGTGGGCCGACGAGATCAACAAGCGATCCGGCGGGAAGATTAAGATCCAGATCCTCTGGGCCGAAAGCGGTGGTAAGTCCACCGAGATCATCGAGCTCGTCGGCAGCGGCGCCATCGAGCTCGGCGCGACGCCGGCCTCGTACTATCCCTCGGAGCTACCTTTGAACGGGGTCACGACCTCGTTGCCGATGATCTTCCGCGACAATGCAGAGGCGGCGCGCGTGCAGGACGGTTTGATCGCCGATGTGCCTGCCATGAGAGAGGAGCAGAAGAAGAACGGCGTCTGGTCGCTGTACTGGAACAGCCTCGGCCCCTATCGGGTCCTTTGCAAAATGCCGATCAGCACTGTGGCGGACCTCAAAGGCAAGCGGATGAGAAGCTACGGTGCTTATGTTCCGCACATGTGGAAGTCGCTCGATGCCGTGGGCGAGGTCGTCCTCACGAACGAGGTGTACGAGTCGCTGGACCGCGGCCGCCTCGACTGCACCTACTTCTCGTACCAGCTCGTCGTAGACCTGAAGCAGTACGAGGTTGCAAAGCAGCTCAGCACCGCCAACTTCGGCGCGCTTTCGACATGGCCTGTCTGGGTGAACTACGACCTCTGGCACAAGAAGTGGCCCGAGTCGGTCAAGAAGCTCTTCACGGAAGTGAGCGCCGAGGCAGCCGCGCGGTCGGTGAAGGCTATTGCACAGGCAGAGGAAGATGGGCTCGCCTTCCTTCAGAAGCATGGCGTGCAGGTCGTCGAATTCAAGGAGCAGAACGAGCTGAACAAGCGCATTCCGGATATGCGTGCCTTCTGGCTCGAGCAGATGAAGGCACGCGGTCTCGGAGCTTCGGCACAGCAGGTGTTCGACTACTGGGTAGCGAAGTCGCCCAAGTAGGCCTATCACGTACACTGGCGCGGGGACGCTTATGAGCGTCCCCGATACCTGTGAGGAGGTCCCGAATGATTCGGGCTATCAGTCGCGCGATCACGCTGCTCAGCCAACTCTGCTTCATGCTTGCCGCAGCCGCTCTTTTCGTGATTGCGGCTTATGGTGCCGCCGACGTAGTGGTCGCGGTTGCGGGCGGTGGCGGCTTGCCGGTTACGCGCGAGGCGTCGTCGGTTCTCCTGGCGGCCGCGATTTTTCTTTCGTTCGGATATTCGCAGTACAGGCGCCAGGACATCCGCGTCGACGTCTTGATCGATCTTTGCCCGTCCTGGACTCAAAGGCTGTCCCTCCTCTTCTCTCTGACACTCGGCATCTTCGTGTTCGCTTTGCTCACTTGGCAGTCCTGGGAGCTGTTCCTGCGGAGCTGGCGCGTTGGCGAGACCGCCGTCGCCCTCGTCCGGTTTCCGATCTATCCCGCGAAGCTCGCCCTCGCGCTCGGCAGTCTCGCAGCGACCCTCGAGCTCATCCGTCAATTGTTCATTTTCTTCTTCGGAAGAGTCGCCGACCCGGCGAACGCAGGCGAGATCTCGGATACCACCGCAGATCCCCGTGCTGGTCGGAACGATATTTGAGGCAGGGACGCTGTCCACTGTCGGGGGGAATGTAGCTTGGAAACGCTGGCTATCGGCATCTACGGGATCGGCGCTCTGCTCGCGCTCCTGGCTTTCGGCGTGCCTGTCGCCATCGTGCTCGCAACGGTCGGGGCCGCTGGACTGTGGCTGGTTGGCGGTGGGCCGCTCCTCTTCGCGACCTTCCGCACGTTGCCGTACGGCGTGGTGAGCGACTACCAGTTCGTCGTCCTGCCGATGTTCATTTTCATGGGTACTCTCGCTGCGAGGACCGGGCTGGTATCGGAACTGTATAATGCGGCGTATCGCTGGTTGAGCCAGCTACGGGGCAGCCTCTACATGACGACGACGCTGGCGTCGGCTGGCTTTGCTGCCATTTCAGGGTCGACGGTCGTCAACGCCGTCGTCTTCACCCGCATGGCACTGCCGGAAATGCTCCGGCATGGCTACGACCCGAAGCTCAGCGGCGGCTGCATCGCGGCTGCGGGGACGTTCGCGGCACTCATCCCGCCATCGATCATCATGGTCGTGTACGCTGTCATGACCGGCGAATCTGTTGGACAGCTGTTGATGGCCGGTGTCGTGCCCGGCCTTCTCACGGCCGGCGCCTACCTCCTCGCGATACCGGTTCTCGTCCGGCTGATGCCGGACGCCGCCCCGACGACGCTCGAGCGATTCACGTTTCGCGAGCGCCTGGTCAGCCTGAAGCCGATCTGGGCCGTAATTCTGCTTTCCGGCGTGGTTCTCGGCGGCATCTATGGCGGCCTGCTCTTTCCGTCCTCGGCGGCAACGGTCGGGGCAGCGGGCGTCCTCCTGATCGGCCTTGCGCGCTTGCGGATCGGCTGGGCGGATCTGAGAGACTCCCTTGAAGAGACCGCGTCGATCACCGGGATGATATTCTTCATCATCATCGGTGGATTGATCTTTTCGCGCTTCCTCGTCAACAGCGGCGTGACTGGAGAGTTCAACGATTTCCTGCAGTCTTCGGGCATGACGAGGGCTGTGTTCCTGGCCGTAACTGTCGTCGTCTATCTCGTCCTCGGCTGCCTGATCGACAGTCTGTCGATCATGATCGTGACCATGCCGATCATATTTCCGCTCCTAAAGCCGTTGGCCATCGACCCGATCTGGTTCGGCGTTCTGGTTGTCAAGCTGATCGAGCTCTCGACCATTACGCCGCCAGTCGGCCTGAACTTGTTCGCCGTTCTCACTGCCGCCGAGGGGCGGGTTTCTGCCAGGCAGATCTACATCGGCGTGATGCCGTTTGTCGTGATCGAGCTGATTGTGCTTGCCGTGCTGATATCCTTCCCCGAAATATCTCTCTGGCTACCGGCCCAGATGAGTGGAAAGTGAGGAACCGCGCGCGTCCCAAACAGCACGGTCTACCAATAACGGTGCAGCTAGTCAGTGAGTCCTGAAAAGGCTTGGACGTGGCCATGATCACGCTCGGCCGCATTGAGGAGGTCATGAACGCCTACACGAGTTGTCCTGGGCGATGGTGGCTGGTGTCCGCTGTCAGATTGGGAGCGACCGTTCTGTATCGAACTTCAAGAGGCGGATGATGGCCATCCCTAGACTTCTGCTTCCCTGCATCGCGTCACATCGCGCCAACGCCTAATGGGAAGCGGCCAAGTAAGTCATTTCATATTGGCCGCATTCAAACAGACAGCCGCACCGACTGCTGAACCTAAAATCAGCTGACTTTGTTGCCTATTGCCCCACCCCACCTTCGCCAACCACAACAAACGGAGCCCATACCGAGGGCTGCGACGCAGGTATCCAGGTCGAGGGTCGCGTCGTATCGGCCATCGCGGCAAGCACGGCACGGCGCATGGCCTCCGCGCGGCCTATAGTCTGATCCTGCGCGAGCGCGCCGATCGCGCCGGTGACTAGTTTGACTGCAGCGTCGCTGTCGACCTCCCAGTGCGACACGAGCAGGGCTCGGGCACCGGCATAGAAGAAAACGCGGGCGAGACCGGAGAGCGCTTCCGCTGCATCGCCCTGCCCGCTGCCGCCCGCAGTGTTGCACGCCGACAGGATCACCCAGTCGGCATCGAGCTTCAGGCCGGCGATCTCGGAGCCGGAGAGATATCCATCGTCGTCGGCCGTTGCGGCTTTGGGCGGCGTCAGGATTAGGCCTGGCTCGCTGGTCCCAGAGAGTTGGCCGGCTAGGGTGCCATGTGTGGCAAAATGCAGGATGCGATACTTCGCCAACTCGCCTACATTCGAAAGCCGCTTGATCTCACCCTCGTTGGCCCGCGCGCCAATCCGCATCTCGGCGACATCGGCGCCGACGGCTCGGGCGACATCACACACCTCGTCCGCGGTTTCGGGCAGCGGCGCCTGCACACGCAGATGATTGAGGTCGGCAAAGCTGCCGCCGACCAATGTGCCAGCATCGAGTGAACGCAATACCCCGCGCAGTTCTGTCGTTCGTTTCTCCGCCGCCTCCGCGCAGCTAGTCTGCGCACGCGCCCTATCGGCCTGCTGCTTATAGTAAGAGCCGTAAAGCGAGTGGCCTTGGTCGCCGTCAAGCAGCGGATTGGCGAAGCCGATCATCGGCTTCTGCGCCGCGCTCGGCTTGCCGGTGCGGCGCAGGCTCCCCAGCGCGGCGACTGACGGTAGCACGGTCAGTGCGTGATCGCGGATTAACCAGCGCGCAGCGGCGATGTCTTGCGACTTCGGCGCCTCGGTCACCAGCACCTGTAAGGGTAGCGTTGTGAGCGCGCCCGACGGCACTACCAGCAACTGCTTGCCTTTGATGAGGTCTTCCGCGCCGCCGAGCAGGCTCTTGTAGAGTGCGTGGGAGCGGGTCACGTCGAACGGTAGAGGCGCACCATGCTGCGGCGCCTTGTCGAGCGGTAGTTTCATGAGGCGGGCGCAGGTTGCCTTGCCGGCGTCGTGCCACGCCGCAGCATCAAGCCCACAGCGGAGTGCCGCCACCTCGCGCCGTAGTGCCGCCGTGCCAAGACCTGATCGCAGCCAGCGTACATCGGACTTCGTCACCACCCAGACGAAAGTTTCGTCTGGCAGCGGCTTGAACCGCGAGTCCGTATCGAGGAACAGCACCAGTGCCTCGTCGGCGCGCAGCGCGGCCTGTGCCTCGGCGACTGATACAGGTTTCGGGCGCGCCAAGGCCGCGTAGTCGGCGAAGTCCTTGGCGAGGCGCGCATCAATTGCCGCTAGCCGGATGTCAATCGCGTCTAGTCGCGCGCCCAAGGCCTTCTCGGCGGATGCATTGCGATTGCCCGGTGGCTCGCTCCTGGCGGCGATGAACTGGTTGTCCTTTAATTGCCGTTCGCCCACCAAGTCCTGCCGCTCGCGAACGAGAACGGCCAATTCTCGCGATCCACCCGCTGTACGCGCCGCCATCTGCGCCAGCGCGCTCGCCGCCGAAGAGCCTTGGCCCAACTGGGCCGTCTCGAACATCTCGGATGCCGCTTGTACTGCGTTGAGGCGCCCTTCCATCCCGAGACGATAAGTGACTTTGACGAGCCCATTGAAGTACGAGTTCTTCCTCTGCGTCTCGCTTTGTGAGGTTTCTGCAGTTACTTCGCTTTGGCCGTGTTCCGCGCGGTGGCGCAGCAGAGCGCTAGCGCGGCGCCAATGGTTGGCCGCAGCCGACCAGTCACCCTGGCCGATCGCAAGCCACGCCATGTTGTTATGCGACACCGCGACTTCCGGATGCTCTGTCCCTAGCGCCTTCTCAAGGGTGGCGAGGCTGCTCTTGTGGAACTGCTCAGCTTCAGCCGTCCGGCCTTGGGCCTCGAACAACACAGCGAGATTATTGCGCGACCGGGCGACCAAGAGATGCTCTGGCCCAAACGCCTTTTCCAGCACTGTGAGGCTGCGCGTTAAGAGGGCCTCGGCCTCGGCGAAGCGGCCACTGTCCTGATGCAGGAGAGCAATGTTGTTGAGGGAGGCGGCCACATCGATATGCTCCAGCCCCAGGGCCTTTTCCCGGATTGCCAAGCTGCGCTTGAAGAGTTGATTGGCTTCGGCAGTGCGGCGCTGCGTCCGATATAGCTCTGCGAGATTGTGAAGCGATGTGGCCACGAGGGGGTGCTCTAGACCGAGGGCCTTCTCCCAGACAGTAAGGCTGCGCTCGTAGAGTGATTTAGCCTCGGACGTGCGCCCAACCCGCCGATAGAGCGATGCCAGATTGTAGAGAGAAGTCGCGACATCGGCGTGTTCGGGCCCAAGCGCCTGCTCGTAGATTGAGATGCAGCGCTTGTACAGCGGCTCAGCCTCGGCGTATCTCGCTAGTGTGCTGTACAGCCCAGCCAAGCTGGCTAGCGATTTAGCAACGTCCGGATGCTGCAGCCCCAACGCTTTTTCCTGGATGGAGATGCTGCGCTTATAGAGCAACTCGGCATCGGAAAAGCGACCCTGTTCGACATAGATTGTGGCGAGGCTTTGGAGAGAATTGGCAACATCGGGATGATCCGGCCCCAAAGCCTTTTCTCGCGTATCAAGGCTTCGCTTGAACATCGGCTCAGCCTCGGCAATGCGGCCCTGCGCCCGGTACAATACGCCCAAGTTGTTGAGCGAATGTCCGACGTCGGGGTGGGCCGGTCCGAGTAGCTTCTCGCGGATGGCGAGGCTGCGCATATAAAGCGGCTCGGCTTCCGCGTATGTTCCCAGCACTTGAAGAAGCCCGGCCAAGTTAGCGAGGGACGTCGCAACCTCCGGGTGTTCAGGCCCCCGCGCCTTTTCCCAAATTGCGAGGCTGCGCCTTATTAGTGGTAAGGCATCAGCATAGTTGCCCAGTGCCTGGTAGGTGCCCGATAAGTTCCCGAGGGTTTCAGCAACATCAGGATGATCCGGCCCCAAAGCCTTTTCGCGAATAGCAAGACTACGCTTGAAGAGCGGGTCAGCCTCAGCATTGCGTCCCTGCGCCCGGTACAGTACGGCCAAGTTGTTGAGCGACCGCCCAACGTCGGGGTGAGCCGGTCCAAGCACCTTCTCGCGTATGGCGAGGCTGCGGGTTTGAAGTGCCTCAGCTTCGCCGTAGCGCCCCCGCCGACGTTGAAGCTCGGCTAGATTACTGAGTGAGTTGGCAACATCGGGATGATTAGGTCCCAAAGCCTTCTCGCGGATAGCAATGCTGCGCTTGTAGTGCGGCTCAGCCTCTGCATAGCGGCCATTGATTTGGAGCAGCCCGGCGAGGTTGTTCAGCGTTCTGCCGACCTCAGGATGCTCTGGCCCTCGTGCCTTCTCGCCCAACGCAAGACTACGCTTGTAAAGCGCTTCTGCTTGGGGGTATCGGCCTTGTGTTTCGTTCAAGTACGCCAAATTGCCAAGAGTTTCGGCGACCCACGGGTGTTCGGGACCTAGGACCTTCTCACGGATGGTAAGGCTGCGCGTGTGAAGCACCTCGGCCTCGACGTATCGCCCCTGCAGCCGGTATAGCTCGGCTAGGTTGTTGAGCGATGTCGTGAAGTCCGGATGCTCCGATCCCAGTACCGTTTCCCGGATGGCGAGTGCTCGCTGTGCGAGCGGTGTTGCTTCGGCGTATCTACCTTCCCTGTAGAGCCGCGTGACGTCCGCGTTGAGCCTGTCCGCTTCGGCGGCCGATTGCGCCGGTGCCGCCTTGGTCGCGGCGATGACCAATGCCAATCCCAACACTGCGTGGGCAAGTCGGCCGAGCATTGTGGCCCCCTAAATTAGTTCAGCATGAAAGCAACAATTTGCCCCCCAAGCTCGACAGAAACAAGATGGTCCGCGACGGCCACAATGTGTAAGGCGATAGTTCTACGTTGCTGCGACGCGCTCAAGTCAAAGCGTCTCGACGAATGCTCGACGTCTAGTCCTAAGGCCACAACGCACTCGGCGCGGTTCCAGCATCTGCCTTGTCCGGCAAACGGGACTTGTTGACTTTCCCTGCCTCCCAGCGCGTCGACGCGTCATCCCTGAAGCAGAAAATCGACTGATGCAAGGTCGGATACGAATTACGCGCTGATGACCATGTCCGAGCGGAAGATTAGACCTCACTTTCTATGAGACTGTAAGCACGGGCAGCAGCTTTGCTCGCGAGTTCGACATGCCTTTTAGCCGCCATGCGAGCTGATTTCGCATCGCGCCGCTTGATCGCCTCAAGAATAGCCATCATCTCGTCGGCGCTTTGTAGGGCTCTGCCAGGAAGCGACATCGATCGTCTCCGAAGCCACGTAATGCGGGCGGAGAGCTGAGCTATCATCTCGGCTATGACCTTATTCCCGGCCGAGCGAAGCAGCGCCTCATAAAACTTCGCCGTCGCCTCCAGCTGCTCTTCGTGGTCTCCCTTTTTTGCCGCTCGCGCAAAGGCCGCAAGAGATTTACCCATCGAAGCTACCTCCTCATCAGAGGAGCCTTCTGCAGATAGAGCGGCCGCCTCCCCCTCGAGCAGCTCACGGACGTCGTAGATTGCCTTGGCATCGCTCCAAGAGAGTGTGGCCACCTGAGGGCCGCGATTGGGAGTAATCTCGATTAGCTTTTCCGCTTCGAGGCTCCGCAGAGCCTCTCGCAGGGATGGACGGCTGACGCCGAGGCTGGTGCACATCCTGGATTCGACGAGCCTCTCGCCGGGTTTGAAAGTACCGGACATGATCGCCTGACGCAGCTGATCAACCGCTTCTCTCTGGACGCTGCGGACTTCGACCCCAAGCTGCGCAATCGAAGGGGTCTTCCTGGTGCCATTTCCTAGGGGCGTTTGCGCCTTCTTTGTGCTCGACGTGGATTTTCTGTGCATTTGATGCCCCCCAAGATTGTCAAACAATCCTTGACATATTGTCTGGCATGACGGTAGCCAGTAGTGGCAGTGGATAATGGAAGTCGCAATGAAACTCAACATTCGGCAGAAGCTCACACTCGTCGAGCACAAGTTCGAAGAGGCCGGCCTGCGGGCCGAACGCCCTCTCCAACGCGTTGCAGTGATCGCCGTCGTTCAAAACCCCTTTGTCGACCAGTACGTCGAAGATCTCTCCCCGCTGATCAATGCCAGCATCGCGCTCGGCAACGAAATGGCAGCGCAGAGCATGGAGGCGATGAAAGGGACAGACGTTCAGGCCTATGGCAAGGGCGGCATCGCCGGCGTGAGATGCGAGCAGGAGCACGCCAATGCCCTGCTGACGACGGCATTCGCGAATCCATTCCGGGACGCCATCGGCGGTGGGATGGCCTGGATTTCATCGGTCACAAAAGTTGGCGGCCCAGGCACCACAATTGACGTCCCGCTGAACCACAAGGACGAGGTCTACGTGCGTTCGCACTACGACGCGATGTCGATCGCGCTCCCGTGCTCCCCGCTCCCCGATGAGATCGCGATCATCTTCTGCCTTTCGTCGGGCGGTCGATTGAACGCCCGCGTGGGCGGCCTCACGCACGCAGACGTACTCGCCCGCCGCAACTCGACCTGAACCAACCAGCATCTCGCCTGACATCAGCAAAGGAGTTCCCGGAATGCCTAAGCGACTTCTAATGGCATCGACTATAGCGTTGACCATGGCGCTTCCGGCAGTGGCTCAGGATCGGACCGGGATCACTCCGGATGCCATCAGAATCGGGATCGCCGGGCCGTTTTCTGGAAATGCGAGCGAGCTCAGTAAGGCGCAGATCGGCTCCGACGCCTACTTCAAGTCCATCAACGACGCCGGTGGCATTCACGGCCGCAAGATCGAGACCGTCATCGAGGACGATGCCTGCGACGAGGCACGCGGGATCGCGGCAACTCGCAAGCTCATCCATCAGGACAAGGTGTTTGCGCTGCACGCTCATTCATGCAGCGGCGTCGCGCTTGCGTCCAAGCCGATCATCATCGAGTCGAAGATCCCCTACATGGTCGGCAGCGCCGTTAGCGAGAACATCTCGAGGCCCCTACAGCCGAATATCTTCCACCCCACGCCGCCGAGTGAGCCCGCAGGTGCGGCGATGCTCAAGTTCGCTCTCTCGAAGCCGGGCGCCAAGCGGATTGCGGTCGTTGCCCATACGAACGAATGGGCAAAGGGCTATCATGATGCCGTGATCGCCGGCGCCAAGGCCAAGGGTGGGGATGTCGAACTCATCAATCTCACCATGGAGCGGCAGTCCATGGATGCGACCGCCCAGGTTCTGCGCATCCGTCAGGAAAAGCCTGACTTCATCATCGCCATTCTCTACTCGACGGAAACTACAATCTTCCTTCGTGATGCTGCGAAGTACGGCCTGAACATTCCGATCATCGGTGGCTACTCGAGCAGCATCGAGGATCAGCTCAAGAGAACCGGAAATGCGGATGCAGTGAAGAACTTCTTCACCGTCTACCTCCTCAAGTATGCGGTCGATGTTCCCGAAATGAAGCCGTGGCGCGACATGATCACGAAGTACTATCCGAAGGAGACGGTATCGAGCCTTCACTTCGTGGCGCTCGGTGGCGCGGTGTCGATTGTCGAGGCGTTGAAGGCGGCAGGTCCCGATGTCAGCCGCGAGAGCTTCATTGCGGCGCTCGACAAGCAGAAGGATCTCGACACCAAGGTCATGGCCGGCGCGATCACGTTCACGCCGACGAACCATGTTGGCATCACCGACCTGGCAGTTGCCGGCTTTGTCGATGGCAAGGCGACCATCTTCACTGCTTGGAACAAATCGGTACGCTAAACCCAAATGCTCATTCAATTGACACTGAGCGGACTGACGCAGGGGGCGATCTACGCATTGGTCGCCCTCTCCATGACGCTGGTCTACAGAGCGACGACCATAGTCAATTTTGCCCATGGCGACTTCGTCATGGGCGCCGCCTGTGTCATCTACATTGCAATCTTTGGATTGGGGTTGAGCTATCTGCCAGCAGCGATTCTGGCCATCATCCTCATGTTTGTGGCTGGCCTGGCCTTTCAGGCAGGCCTCATTCGCCCCATCGAGCATGGGCCGCACCTCTCGATGGCAATGATGACCATCGCCCTCAGCTATCTCATGCGCGGTGTCGCCCGCATGATCTGGGGCCGCGAGATCATTCCTATTCCCTCTCCCTTCGGCACCTCTCCCATCGAGATCTGGGGCGTGATCGTAACCGGGAGCGACATTGCGATTCTTGCGACGGTGTCGCTCGCGCTCGTGTGCTTCTACGTTGTTCTCCACTTCACCGAGACCGGGAAGAAAGTCCATGCCGCCTATCAGAGTGAGCGGGGCGCTGCCCTCGTTGGCATCAACGTTGGCCGCCTCAAGATGATGATCTGGGGTGCCGGCGCGGCCATGGGGGCTCTCGGCGGCATTCTGATCGCCCCAGTCACGATGCTCTATCCTGACATGGGTGCAGGCATACTTATCCGCGCATTTGCGGCTATGACCCTTGGCGGCTTCGGCTCGCTGGTCGGCGCTGTGGTCGGCGGCATCGTGCTCGGGCTCGGCGAGATCCTGGGCGGTGCGTATATATCGACGTCGCTCATCGACATCAGTTGCTACCTCGTCATCATCATCGTCTTGCTTGTCCGTCCCAACGGATTGTTCGGGCGCGCCGTCAGCACGAGGGTTTGATTGATGAGCAGCCAATCTGGCGGGGCAGCCACTGGATCATCCGCTTTGAATATTGCGGCGTTCGTCGCAACAGCGGTCGCCGTTCTAGCACTGCCGTTCTTCCTCAACGACTACACCCAGTTCGTCGTCAATCTCGGCCTCGTCTATGTTCTGGTCTGCCTAGGCTTCAACATTGTCGTCGGCTTTCTGGGGCAACTCGCGTTTGCCAACGCAGCTCTGTTTGGCATCGGCGCCTACGCCACCGGCATTTCGATGACGAAACTCGGTTTGCCTTTTCTTCCGGCGTTGGCCATCAGCGCACTTGCCGGAACGATCTGCGGCATCCTCATCGGTCTTCCGGCTCTGAGAGGCATTCGCCGCTTCTATCTGGCGATCATTACGATGGCTGCCGGCGAACTCTTGCGGTGGACGTACATTCACGCTGGGTCCCTTACAAATGGATCCACGGGCTTGGAAGTGCCGACAGCTTACATCTTCGGCCTCCGCATTCACTCTGAGTTCTCGAAGTACTACCTGTTCCTAGCGATAGTCGTTCCGCTGGTTTGGCTCGTGCGCAACCTCATGCGGTCCCGCATAGGTCGTGCGATCGTCGCCATTCGGGAGAGTGAGCAAGCTGCCGCCGGGGCCGGCATCTCGACCTCCTCGTACTTCGTGTTCAGCTTTGCGCTGAGTGGCCTTCTCGTCGCCGTCGCAGGCAGCCTCTTTGCACTCGTCATTGGTCGCGTGGTCCCCGAGAGCTTCAATCTCGTACAGCTCATTCAGCAGTTCGCCATGGTCATGGTGGGCGGACTCGGCAGCATTGTGGGCTCTGTCATCGGGGCGTTCGTGATCGTTGCCATTCCGGAGCTGACGCGCGGGTTCCCGGGCATGGAAGAGTTTCTCTTCAGCATCATTCTTATCGGCATCATTCTCTTCATGCCAAATGGTATCGCCGGGTTGCTCGCAAGCCTTACGCGCCGGCCACAGGGAAGGCTGTTCCGGGGGAAAGTATGATGCCGTTGATGGAGCTGCACGGTGTTGGCGTACGCTATGCGGGACTTCAGGCGCTGTCGGAGGTCTCCTTCTCAATCGAACCCGGACGGATCGTCGCCTTCGTCGGACCCAACGGCGCCGGCAAGACCACTCTGTTCAATGCCATCAGTGGGTACACGGTTCCGACAGAAGGCAAAGTCGCCTTCCGCGGCGATGAGATCAGTGGACTTGGACCATCCGCGATTGCAGCACGGGGTATCCGGCGCACATTTCAGAATGGCGGTCTCTTCGCGCAGATGACCGTGTTCGAGAACGTTCTCACTGGGTTGCACACGACGACGACGAGCTCGTTCCTTGGTCTCGCGCTCAATTCAAAGGCGGCCATCGAGGCTGAGAGCACGACAGAGCGCAGGGCTTGGGAACTAATCGATCGCATGGAGATGCGTCCACTTGCCGATCGAAGGGCACGCGATTTATCCGGCGGCCAGCAAAGAATGCTCGAGATTGTGCGTACGGTGGCGACATCTCCCCCCGTGCTGCTCCTCGATGAGCCGGCCGTTGGCCTGTCACCCACTGCGCGCATCAAGCTTGCCGAACTGATCCGGGATCTGGCACAGAACCAGAATACTGCCGTTCTGCTAATCGAACACGCAGTCGAGCTCGTCATGAGCATCTCGGATCGTGTCATCGTCTTGAATGGCGGCCGAATGATTGCGGACGGAACCCCGGACCAGGTGCGCAACGACACGAAAGTGCTGGAGGCCTATCTTGGCTGAGCCAACGCCACTCCTCTCAGTCCGAGGCGTTCGTGCCGGCTATGGCAAGAGCGAGATCCTCAAGGAGCTGGATATCAATGTCCGGCAAAGCGAAACGATCGTGCTGCTCGGCGCCAATGGCTGCGGCAAGTCCACAACCCTCAACGTCATTGCTGGATTTCTGAAGGCGACAGCGGGCACGATCAAGCTCGGTTCGAGCGACATCACCGGCCTGCCACCGCATCGGACGTTTCAGCACGGCATCGTGCAGGTCTCGCAGAAGCGGGATCTGTTTCCTGAAATGACTGTCGAGGACAATCTTCGCCTGGGCGCGTTCTCGGCCCGCGATCGCTCCAGCATGGCGAAGAACCTGGAGGCTGTGTTCGCGTACTTTCCGCGCCTGTTCGAGAGGCGCAATCAGCGGACACAGACGCTATCGGGGGGCGAACAGCAGATGATCGCCATCGGGCGGGCTCTCATGAGCGAGCCCAAGGTTCTTCTGCTCGACGAGCCATCAGGCGGCTTGGCGCCGAAAATCGTCGCTGAAGTAGGCGAGATTCTCGGCCGCATTAAGAAGAGCGGCATGACCATCCTCATGGTCGAGCAGCATCTTGGCCTAGCGACGAGCATGGCCGATCGCTTCTATATACTTCGCGACGGTCAGGTTATGGACGGGGACGAAGTCGTGCGCGGCGCCACCTCGCAGGAGGATCTCGTCAGGAGAATCTATCTCTGAGCCCAGGCGCCGCATTAGGAAGCACGGGCCTAGTCGAGGAAAGTTCGGATGGCATATCGCTTCATTGGCAAGTCACTGGCGCGGACGGAGGACGCACGGCTCGTCCGTGGTCAGGGACAGTACACCTCCGATATTCGGCTTCCGGGGATGTGCAAGCTGTATGTCGTCCGATCGCCCTATGCCTCCGCGAACTTCGGCTCCATCAACACCGCTGCCGCTGAGACCAGCCCGGGCGTCCTGCTTGTCTTGACGGCGGAAGATCCGCGCATTTCATCTCTTGGCGGATTCACGTCGCGCATCCGGCGCAAAACGCCATCGGGCGAGCCGAATTTCGAACCCCCATATCTCGCGATCAGTCGCGACCGAGCACAATTCGTCGGAGATGTCGTTGCCGCGATCTTCGCGGAGAGCATCGAGCAGGCGAAGGATGCGGCCGAGCTGCTCGAGATCGACTGGGAGGTCCGCGCAGCCATAGCCGAGACGCGCGATGCCCCAGAACCCGGCGCTGCGCAGGTCTGGGATGAGGTGCCGCACAATATCTGCTTCGTTCATGACGAGGGCGATCGCGATGCTGTCAGTGCCGCGCTTGAGGCATCAGCTTTCAAGGTGTCGCTGACCTATCCGATCACGCGGGTCATCGCTGCGCCCATGGAGACGCGCGCGGCGCTCGCGGCGTATGACCCGTTCGACGAGAGATACACGCTCTACGCGGGACTTCAGAACCCGCACTATATTCGAGAAGAACTTGCCGAGCGCGTTCTGCGCATACCCGGAAACCGACTGCGCGTCGTGGCACCGGACGTCGGCGGCGCTTTCGGCATGAAGGAATCGCCATATCCCGAGTACGCGCTGGCACTGGTGGGCGCCAAGGAACTCGGCCGTCCCGTCCAATGGGTATGCGAACGTGGCGAAAGCTTCCTCTCAGACCATCACGCGCGAGATCATTACACGACAGTCAGGCTCGGCCTCAGTTCTGACGGAGATTTCACGGCGCTCCGCTACGAGAGCATCTCCAACATCGGAGCGTATATTGCCTTCAACGGCCTGCACACCCCGGTCAACAATCTCGGCGGCCTGTCGGGCGTCTACCGCACACCGCATATTCATGCGCATGTGATCGGTGTTTTCACAAATACGCCGCCGACAGCACCCTATCGCGGGGCGGGAAGGCCTGAGGCCATCTATGCGCTGGAGCGCGCGATCGACGTCGCAGCGCAGCGATTTGGCTTCGATCGTGTCGAGCTTCGCCGCAGGAACCTCATCCAGCCGCATCAAATGCCGTATCGCACCGGCTTCGTGTACACATACGATTCCGGTGAGTTCGAGCGCAACATGGACGACGCTCTCGCTCTCGCGTCGTGGAGTGACTTCCCTCAGCGCAGGGCAGAGGCAGAGGCTCAAGGAAAGCTGCTCGGAATCGGCATTGCGAACGCGATAGAGATCGCGAATGGACCTGTCGGCCAGCCATTCACTGAGAGTGCCGACGTCAGTTTCGACGCGACAGGTAGCGTAACAGTGACGCTAGGCATTCACTCTCAAGGCCAGGGCCACCTCATCACATTCGCGCAGATCGCGGCCGATCTCTTAGGGCTTGAGCCAGCAGATGTTCTGGTGCGCTTCGGCGACACCGATCAAATCGAGCACGGCACGGGCACTTTCGGAAGCCGTTCGGTCGCGGTCGCGGGCACCGCAGTCAGGGCCGCCGCGGATGCCATCGTGGAGCGTGCCAGAACGGTGGCAGCGCAGCACTTTGCTGTCGAGCCAAGCCATGTCGAGTGGGTCGATGGCCTCTTCGGCGCTCCAGGGCACAACGAGCGCCTTACCATGACGCAGGTGGCACGCTTATCTTATCGTCTGTCGCCAGCGCTACTCGACGGGCGGCAGGGGCTTTCTGAAAAGCGCGTGGTTGCGCCGGAGAAGCCAAGCTTTCCGAATGCCTGCCACATCTGCGAGGTGAAGGTGGATCAGGAGACTGGCCATTGGGAGATCACGCGCTACTGTGTCGTGGATGATGTGGGGCGCGTCATCAACCCGATGCTAGTCAAAGGGCAGATACACGGCGGCGTTGCTCAGGGTATTGGTCAGATACTGAATGAGCAGATTGTCTATGATGAGCACGGCCAGCTCATTTCCGGTTCGTTCATGGACTACGGAATGCCCCGCGCTTTCGACCTGCCGAACATGATCACGAAGAACAACGAGGTGCTGACTGACGGAAATCCGCTGGGCGTCAAGGGAGCGGGTGAAGCCGGCACTGTTGGAGCATTGGCGGTTGTGACAAACGCCCTCGTGGATGCGCTTCGCCCGTTCGGCATCGAGCAGGTCGACATGCCAGCCACGCCGAGCCGCATCTGGGCGTATATCCAGAACGGAGCAAAGCCGTGAGCGCCCGGCACGAGTGTCGATGCGTCCACCCTCTTTGTCGGCTCGCGTTCCCGCAGCACCTTGATCAGGAGCGGCTCTAAGTCCGTTGCCCTTTAACGCGGGCCTTGTGACCCAAAAGGGTCCGGTCAGAGGCGGTGAGCGGACAATGCGAAGTTGTTCTGTGTCATCGCAATCAAGGCGGAGGAGCTTGTCGCTTTCTCTGCAAGGCGTCCGACGGCACCGGCGCGACATCCCATAAGCGGACGTCAAGCGATGATCACAATCGGCGCGGCATCAGCCGCACGCGCACGTCAGCTTCAGGACGGCAAGCTGCCCGCTAGACCAGCTCGTCAGTCGACGAGAATGCCCCGCTGCGGACATTGAGGTTGTAGTAGAGCGGGCCCCAAGCCCTCCTTCGACTGCGCCAATGCTTCGGAACACATGGTCTACTTGGTGCCGGCGCGCGTAGGTCGCGTGCGCGGGAAATGTCGGTAGACGCAAGTCGATAGGTCGGAATACGCCGTTGAGCAACCGGGGTTCTATCCGATAGCCTCGCGCAACCCACGCCGTGACGATCCAGGATGGTCGTATCCTCGGGCGATGGTCAGCCGCGATGCTCTGCGTTGTGGCGACTGCCGCGTTCGGCGCGGCCGAGCCGAGACCGTCGGTGATTGTGCTGACACTCGAGCCTCGCTCGATGACGCCTGCGCTGAGCATCACGGGGCGCGTTGTCGCCGTGGAGAAGGTTGACATGCGCGCTCGCGTATCCGGCTTCATCAAAGAGGTGCATGTCATCGAAAGAGAAGAAAGTCGAGGCGCAAGAAACTCCGACATCAAAAGAGCAGAGCGCAGCCGAATAGTCGCTCCTCTGCGAGGAATACCCGGAAATGTGGATCTCATGAGATCCTCATGCATGTTGATGAGGATCAGACGATGCCGCGCTCTTGTTGCTGGCATCGTCCAGCAGCATTTCATTCTGTAACAGCGAACTCGTCCAGAACATCAGGCGACGCGCGCATCGAACACTCAGGACGGGACACACTGCATCGGCAATAGGGCAGCATAGCTCATCCGCCTAGGACACAGCGTAGACAATGGACAAGCTGCGCCGACTACCTGAGGAACTCCGGCGAAATAAGGTTCGGCAGGAACAGCGACACTTTCGGCCAGACGATAACCAGCGCCAGCACCAGCAGCATCGGGATCAGCATGATGCCGGTGTCCTTGATCGCATCGCGAATGCGTATCCCGGCAATGGAGCACGCGATCATCAGGCATAGCCCATACGGTGGTGTGACCAGGCCAAACGCCAACGATACGATGCCGATCATGGCGAAGTGTACCGGATCCATCGCCACGGCCCGCGCCAGCGGCTCGAGGATCGGCGCGCAGATGATGATCGCTGGAATGGCGTCCAGGAAGCAGCCGACAACCAAGAACACAAAGGAGATGAAGAAGCCCGTCGAGGCAAAGCCCATGCCCCAAGACTGCACGCCCGTCAGGATCGCTTCTGGGATCTTATAGTATGCTAGTAGCCATCCGAACGTGCTGGCGGTGCCGACGCAGAACAGCGCGATACCGGCGAGCTTGCCGGTGTCGAGCAGCGCTCCGTAAAGCCCTTCCATGTCCATCTCGCGATAGACGAGCAGCGACAGCATGCCGGCGTACAATACCGCGATGCAAGCCGACTCCGTCGCCGTGAACCAGCCGAATATCTTGCCGCCGATGATGATGCCGGGCGTCATCAGCGCCGGGATCGCAACCCACGAGGCGCAGAAGAACTCGCGCCAGGTCGAGCGCGGATAGGTGGGATAGCCGCGTACCTTGGCGTAGGTGTGCACGGTCACCATCTGCGCCAGACCAATCAGCAGGCCGGGCACGATGCCGGCCAGGAATAGCGCGCCGATCGACACCGTGAGAATGCCGCCCCACACGATCATCAGAATTGACGGTGGAATGATCACCGCCAGCACCGCAGACACGGCCGTGATGGCGACCGAGAACGAGGGGTCGTAGCCTTCCCTGGTCTGCGCCTCGATGAAAATCTTTGACTGACTCGCCGCGTCCGCCGTCGACGAGCCGGATATGCCGGCAAAGAAGATCGACAACACCACGTTCATCTGTGCCAGGCTACCGGGGAAATGCCCGACCATGGTGCGCGACAGCTTCATGAGGCGGTCGGTAGTGCCGCCCACGTTCATAAGGTTGGCGGTGAGCAGGAAGAACGGCACCGCCAACAGGATGAACGAGTTGTAGGCGTTGAAGGTCTCCTGCATCAGCGTCATCGTGTCGAGACGCGGCTCGATGATCAGGATCGGCAGGCAGGCGAGACCGAGTGCGAACGCCACGGGCACCCGCAGGAACATCAACAGAAAGAACATGCCGAACAGAGTGAGCGCTGCTTGGCCAGGCGAGAGTACTGCCCCGGTCATGCCGTTCTCCCGAGCACGATTCTCAGATCATCTACGAGGTGCTCGCCGACGAACACTAGCCACGTAGCGCCTGTAAGCGGCCACGCCACGTGGATCAGCCAGAGCGGCATCTCCGCCAGCTCCGAGATGCGGTGCCACGCGAACTTGGTGAACTCAATTCCCGCCAACACGAAGATCAGCGCGGCCACCAAAACGCCGAGCCGGCCAATCATGCGCACCAGTGCTTCGGCGCGCGGCGGCAGTTTGGGCCATACGTCCACCTCGAAATGCGTCGACTCGCGCACCCCGATCATGGCGCCGATCATGATCGTCCAGATGAACAGGAAGCGCGCCATCTCCTCCGTCCAGATGTACGAAGGGATCAGCGCTGTGTAACGCGAGAAGATCTGCAGACTCACCGGGATCACCAGGATGGCGATCGAGGAAGCGAGGAGCCACGACAGCAACGTGGCATAGGCTTGCGTGAAGCGGCGCCAAAGGCTCAGCCGTGCGGAACGAGGCACGTCACTCATGTCGTCTCGCCGATGTTGTGTGATTGGGAGCGTCGAACGGCGGCGGACCCTAAGGTCCGGCACCGTGAGCGAAGTCTACTGCATCGCGACGATCTTTGAGAAGATGGCGTCCGCGCCGATTTCCTTGGCGTAGGCTGCCATGACGGGATCGACGAGCTTCTTCATCTCATCGCGCCCCTTGAAGGGAATGCGCTTCAGCCGGCCGGCCTTCTCGAGTGCCACGAGCTTCTGCTCGTCTTCGGAAGATTCGATCTGGCGGCCGTAGGCACCGGCTTCCTTGCCGGCCTTGATCACAGCGTCCTGGAGGTCCTTCGGCAGGCTCGCATAGATCTTGCCGGAGAAGCAGATCGGCCGGATCGTGATGGCGTGCTGCGTCATGGCGAGGTTCGGCGCCACTTCGTAGAATTTCATCTGCTCGACGCCGGCGGCCTCGTTCTCGCCCGCCGAGATGACATTGTTCTGGATGGCGTTGTACACCTCGTTGTAGGCGATCACAGTCGGCGCCATGCCGGCCGCCTGGAACGTGCGCGACCAGATTGGTGCGCCCTGCACGCGCACCTTCAACCCTTTGATCTCTTCCAGCGAGCCCATGGGCTTGTTGATGAAGATGTTGCGCGTGCCGCCGCCGGCATAGCCGATCAGCATCACGTTGGCCTTCTGCGCGATCTCGTCGGCGATCGGCTTGAGCAGGTCGGCATCGAGCACCTTGTTCCAGTGCGCGAGATCGCGGAACAGGAACGGTGCGTCGATGAATGGCGCAGCGCGCGAGAATGTCGACATATGCGCCGGCGAGACGATCCCGTAATCCACCGCTTTGCCCTGCGCCATGTACTCGAAGTACTGCTTCTCAAGACCGAGCGAGGAATTCTTGTGGAGCACGAAGTTGATCGGCTTGCCGTAGTACTGCTTGACCAATTCCTCGAACTTGACGAGGGCCTTGGTGAAGGCGTGATCGTCGTTGAACTGGACAGCGCCGTTGAGTGTGAGCGGTGCCTGCGCGCAAACAATGGCCGGCATGGCGAGAGCGCCAGTCGTAGCGGCACCGAGCCCCGCAAGAACAGTCCTGCGTGAATGCATTGTTTCCTCCATGTGCGCCGCTATTCTTGAACTCTGTTTGAGTATTTGGTTCTATTCGGCAACTATCCGGCGGCGGCCAACGATAACGCAAGTTGGGTAGGGGTGCCAACAGCCGAGCTGCCGGCTTATGGGCGGTGAAGTATCGCGTATCTCGCCCCACGCCCTTGTTTGCAGATGATTGATTTCAGCGGCTGTTCGACCTTGAGACGCAAGGCGTCGAGTATGCGGCTAAACGTACGATCGCCAAGCTGAGGCTTCAGAGGCCGTCAAGGTCGAAACCGAAGAAATAAAATCGGCGGTTTCGGTCGTGATCGG
>JAESFN010000672.1_pt1 | contig 25113 bp, 22 predicted proteins | sample 9269411 | NCBI WGS metagenome assembly JAESFN01 (sample SAMN14505399, study PRJNA617100) | algae metagenome | isolation source: Iphinoe sp. HA4291-MV1 and co-occurring heterotrophs from trail next to... | place: USA: Maunawili Falls, Hawaii | collected 2009-07-25
AGACCACCCGGGACCGACGGCAGACCGCCGGGCAGCTCCGGGAGCGACGGATCGGCGGGAACCGGAGGCAGGACCGACGCTCCCGGCCCGGCGGCCGGCAGTCCCGCGGGCACGCTCGGCAGCCCGGCGGGCAGCGGCGGCACCCCGGGCACCGGCGGCGCCACCGACGGTGACGGCAGCTCCTTGGCGGTCACCGGGACGCCGCGACCGTCGGCGGGTGCCGCCATCGGGCTGGCCCAGGCGGTGCCCACACCCAGGGCCAGTACCGCCGTGGCGGACACGGTGCCCGCGCCGACGGCCAACACCCGCCCGCCGCGGACCATCCACGGCGATCTGCCCACGCCGCGACCGCCCCTGCCGCCACCCGTTGCGCCGAACTCGCCCGCGCTGTACCCCATGACCGTCCTCCCGACCGCCCGAGATCCGGCGGACCGCCCGTTCTCCCGCCGGCCGACCCGCTCGGACCCGAAGTTCCTAGTTCCCACGTACCCCGATGGAAACGTTGGTAACAGTAGTTTCTTCGGCACCTACTGTCACAGGAGGTGGGCGTCGTCACCACCACGGGCGCGCAGGTTCACCACAGAGCGTGACAAGGACTACCGTTCGTCAGCGTCGGACGTCACACTGATCCGCTCGTCCGGCCGGAGACGGCAGGAAACGGCAAGGAACAGCCAGGAACGGCGAGAGACAGCCGGGAACGGCCGGGAACGGCGAGAGACAGCCGGGAACGCCCCGCGGCCGCGGGAACGGCCGGTTACCAGCCGCGGTCGGCGTACCGCTGCCCCTCGGGCAGGTCGCCGAGGTTGATGCCGACCATCGCCTCGCCCAGACCCCGGGACACCTTGGCGATCACGTCCGGGTCGTCGTGGAACGCGGTGGCCTTGACGATCGCCTCGGCCCGCCGGGCCGGGTCGCCGGACTTGAAGATGCCCGAGCCGACGAACACGCCCTCGGCGCCCAGCTGCATCATCATCGCCGCGTCGGCCGGGGTGGCGATACCGCCGGCGGTGAACAGCACCACCGGGAGCTTGCCGGCCGCCGCGACCTCGGCCACCAGCTCGACCGGGGCCCGCAGCTCCTTGGCGGCGGCGTACAGCTCGGCGCTGTCCAGCCCGCCCAGCCGGCGGATCTCCGCGCGGATCGACCGCATGTGCCGGGTGGCCTCGACCACGTTGCCGGTGCCGGCCTCACCCTTGGAGCGGATCATCGCCGCGCCCTCGGCGATCCGGCGCAGCGCCTCGCCCAGGTTGGTCGCGCCGCAGACGAAGGGCACGGTGAACGCCCACTTGTCGATGTGGTTGGCCTCGTCGGCCGGGGTGAGCACCTCGGACTCGTCGACGTAGTCGACCCCGAGGGACTGCAGCACCTGGGCCTCGACGAAGTGCCCGATCCGGGCCTTGGCCATCACCGGGATGGAGACCGCACCGACGATCCCCTCGATCATGTCCGGGTCGCTCATCCGGGCCACGCCGCCCTGGGCGCGGATGTCGGCGGGCACCCGCTCCAGCGCCATCACCGCCACCGCGCCGGCGTCCTCGGCGATCTTGGCCTGCTCCGGGGTGACCACGTCCATGATCACGCCGCCCTTGAGCATCTCGGCCATCCCGCGCTTGACCCGGGCGGTACCCAGCTCGGAACCGGATTCGGTGGGACGATCGGACGGGAAGGACTCGGCGGACACGCTGCGACCTCTCTGACGGACGTGTTGGCTGTGCAGGTCCGATTGTAGGTCGTGCGCCCAGCGGGTTCCGGCCGTCAGGAGATCGACCGGGTCACACCGTCCCAACCGCCGTCCAGCAGCGGCTCCAGCAGCTCGGCCAGCCGCCGCGGGTACACCACCGCCGAGCTGGTGCGCAGCTCCTCGACGCTCCACCACCGGTGACCCACCACGCACAGCCGCTCCAGGTCGGTGATCCCGGAGGTGTCGATGTGCTCGGACTCGGTGCCGACCAGGAAGTACGTCTCGTCGGCGACCACCGGGGCGCCGTCGTAGCTGAACACCTCCCGGGCCCGCCACACCGGCCCGACCAGGCGTTCCGGCGGTAGCCGCAGCCCGGTCTCCTCGGCCAGCTCGCGGACCGCGGCCCGGTGCGCGTCCTCTCCCGGTTCCAGCGCGCCGCCCGGGGTGAACCAGTACGACTCCTGCGGCCGGGCCGGGTCGAAGCCCTCGAACAGCAACGTCCGGCCGCGGGTGTCCACCAGCACCACCCGCCCCGCCCGGCGGACCAGCGGGGCCACCACCGGCCCGGTGCCGTCACCGGGGTCGGGCGCCACGTCGACGATCTCGAAGTAGGTCGGTGCGGGGGCGGTGCCGGCCAGCCGCAGCCAGCGCACCAGCCGCCGCGACCGCAGGACCAGGGTGTCCCGGACCGCGTCGTTGTACACCCGCCGGGCCAGCATCACCCGCTGCTCGGCGGCGGCCAGCTCGGCCGCCAGCTCCGGCGGCAGGCTCCCCCGCTCCAGCCGGGCCAGCCGCCCGGACAGGTCGTTCTCCCGGGCCTCCCGGTCGGCGGCCGGGGCGCGCTCGGCGGTGTCGGCCACGTCGCGCAGGGCCTGGTCGGCCCGGGTGGCGGCGATCGCCCGGGCCACCACCGCGCGCCGTTCCAGGGCGGCCCGCAGCGCGGCCCGGGCGGCGTCGGTACGCACGTGCAGCCGGTCCAGCCGGTTGGCCCGCAGCAGGCACCAGACCACGAGCGCCAGCACGACCAGGGCGGCCAGGACGACGGTGAGCACGACGGAGAGCACGGTCATCGGGTCGGCCGCACCAGACCGTCCGGCGGGTCGGTGACGCGCAGCCCGCGCGGGTCGGCCGCGATCGCCGCCTCGTACACCCGCAGCACCGCCGCGGCCACCACCGGCCAGGCGTACCGGCGGGCCCAGGTCCGCCCGGCGGAGGCCAGCTCGGCGCGCCGGCCGGGGTCGTCGAGCAGCGCGGCCAGGCCGTCGGCCAGCGCGGCCGGGTCCGACGGCGGGACGAGCAGCCCGGCCCGGCCGTCGTCGAGCACCGGGCGGAAGCTGTCCAGGTCGCTGGCCAGCACCGGAGCCCCGGCGGCCATGGCCTCGGTGAGCACCATGCCGAAGCTCTCCCCACCGGTGTGCGGCGCGCAGTACACGTCCATCGAGCGCAGCGCGGACGCCTTGGTCGGGTCGTCCACCGAGCCCAGCAGGTCGATCCGCGGCGCCAGCTCCGGGCCGGCCCGGCGGCGCAGCGCGTCGGCGTCGCCCCGGCCTACCACCAGCAGCCGGACGTTCTCCCGGCCCGGTAGCCGGCGCAGCGCCTCCAGCAGCACGTCCATGCCCTTGCGCGGCTCGTCGAAGCGGCCGACGAACCCGACGGTCAGCGCCCCGGGGCGGGGGTGCCCGGGCAGCGGTGGGGCGGCCTCGAACAGCTCGGTGTCCACGCCGTTCGGGATCTCCACCGCGTCCCCACCGAGGTGCTCCACCTGCACCCGCCGGGCCAGCGGTGACACCGCGATCCGCGCGGTCACCTTCTCCATGAACGGCCGAAGCACCGGGGAGAACGCGCTGAGCGTGCGGGAGCGTTCGGTGGCGGTGTGGAAGGTCGCCACGATCGGCCCGTCGGCCACCATCAGGGCCAGCGCGGACAGGCTGATCGCGGTCGGCTCGTGCAGGTGCAGCACGTCGAAGGTGTGCTCGCCGATCCACCGGCGGGCCCGGGCGTAGGGCACCGGGCCGAAGGTGATCCGGGCGACCGAGCCGTTGTACGGGACCCCCACCGTGCCCCCGGCCGAGGTGACGAACGGTGGCAGCTCGGTGTCCTCGTCGGCCGGGGCGAGCACGTCGACCTCGTGGCCCAGCGCGCGCAGGGCCTTCGCCAGGTCCAGCACGTGCGCCTGCACGCCGCCGGGTACGTCCAGCGAGTACGGGCAGACCAGGCCGATCCTCATCCTCGACCCACCCCGCCGGCTTCCATCCCCCGGGGCGCCACCGCGACCCGGTCGGCGGTCCAGACCGGTTGCAGCATGTGCCAGTCGGCCGGGTGCTCGGCGATGCCCCGGGCGAACTCGTCGGCCAGCGCCTGGGTGGTCGCCGCGACGGCCGGGCCGGCCGGGCCACCACCGATCTCCAACGGCGGCCGGAACCGCAGCCCCCAGCCGTCCGGGGTGAACCAGCCGTCGAACGGCAGCAGCGCGGCCCCGGTGTGCCGGGCCAGCTGCGCGGGCCCGCCGGGCATCCGGGCCGGGGCCCCGAAGAAGTCGACCTCGACCCCGGTGCCGGCCAGGTCCCGGTCGGCCACCAGGCAGATCACCCCACCGGCCCGCAGCCGGGCGGCCAGGGTGGCCGGGGTGCGGGCGCCGGCCTCGGCCGGGAGCACCTCGAAGCCCAGCGACTCGCGGTAGGCCACGAACCGGTCGTAGAGCGACTCGGGGCGCAGCCGCTCGGCGACCGTGGCGAAGGTGGCCGGCCGCCCCCGCTCGCGCAGCGCCTGCACCAGCCACACCCCGGCCATGTCCCAGTTGCCGCTGTGGGTCAGCGCGCACACCACGCCGCGCCCGGCGGCCAGGCCGGCGTCCAGGTGCTCGACCCCCTGGACCGTCGGGTCGACCCGGGCGTGCAGCTCTCGCGGGTCCATCGCGGGCAGCCGGAACGCCTCGCACCAGTAGCGGGCGTAGGACCGCAACGCCTCGGCCACCAGGTCGTCCGGGGCCGGCCGACCCAGGACCCGGGTGAGGTTGGACCGCAGCCGGCGGCGACCGGCGCCGTCCCGGCGGGCCGCGACATCGGCCCCGGCCCGGAACAGCCCGGACGCCAGCGGGCCGGGCAACGCCCGCACGGTCCGCCAGCCCAACGCGTAGCCCAGGTCGGCGGCCCGCTCACCCCGCCCGGTCACGGCGCCTCGCCGTCGGACCCGGCCCGCCCGGCCGCGGGTGCGTCACCGTCGGACCCGGCCGAGGCGGCGGCCGCCGACCGGTACACCGCCACCAACCGCTGTCCCAGGGTGATCACCGAACCCGCCGCGAGCAGCCACAACGCCACGGCCAGCCCCCCGCGCACGCCGAACCCCTCGGCCGCCGTGCCGACCAGCGCCAGGGTCAGCCGCTCGGCCCGCTCCACCAGCCCGCCCACCGCCGAGAGGCCGGACGCCTCGGCCCGGGCCTTGATGTAGGACACCACCTGGCCGACGACCAGCGAGGTCATCGCCGCGATCGCGGTGTACGGCTGGTCGCCGGCGTGCAGGCACCACCAGGTCAGCCCGGCGAACACCGCGCCGTCGCTGATCCGGTCGCAGGTGGAGTCGAGCACCGCGCCGAACTCCGAGGACGGTGGCCCGCCGGCGTCCCGGACCCGGGCCATCGCCCCGTCCAGCAGGTCGCACAGCACGAACGCGGTGACCACCGCCGCCCCGGTGACCAGGCCGCCCATCGGGAAGAACCACAACGCCCCGGCGACGGTCCCCACCGTGCCCAGCACGGTCACCGCGTCGGCCGGCACCCCCAGCCGGACCAGGGCGCGGGCCAGCGGTTCGGTGACCCGGCCGATGGAGGCACGGGCGACGAGATTGTCCAGCACGTCTCAATCCTGCCCGGTCCGGACCGCTCAGTCCTCGGGCCAGGCGCCGACGAGCAGCTCCCGGGTCTCGGAGAGCAGCTGCGGGATCACCTTGGTCTGCCCGACCACGGCGATGAAGTTCGCGTCGCCGCCCCAGCGGGGCACGATGTGCTGGTGCAGGTGGTCGGCCAGCGAGCCGCCGGCCACCGCGCCCAGGTTCAGCCCGACGTTGAACGCGTGCGGCGCCGCCACTTTCTTCATCGCCCGCACCGCCCGCTGGGTGAACGACATCAGCTCCGCGCTCTCCGCGTCGGTGAGGTCCTCCAGCTCGGCGACGTGCCGGTAGGGCAGCACCATGAGGTGCCCGGGGTTGTACGGGTGCAGGTTGAGCACCGCGTACACCTGCTCGCCCCGGGCCACCACCAGGCCGTCCGCGTCGTCCAGACTCGGGATCCGGCAGAACGGGCAGCCCTGCTCGGCGCTGCTCGCGGCGGCGTCCTTGATGTAGGCCAGCCGGTGCGGGGTCCACAGCCGCCGGAACCCGTCGGCGACGGCGGTGCCGTCCTGGCCGACCAGCTCCGGCGGCTCCGCGCCGGTCACCGTGAGCCGACCTCGAAGGTCTGCTCGGCCGGCGAGCGGTTGTCCCGGCTGCCGATCCAGCCGACGATCGCCTCGATGGCGTCATCCACCGGGACGGCGTTGAGCTGGCCACCGTCCCGGAACCGGAAGCTGACCGCGTCGGCCTCGGCGTCCCGGCCCCCGACCAGCAGCATGAACGGCACCTTCTGCAGCGTGTGGGTGCGGATCTTCTTCTGCATCCGGTCGTCGCCGGCGTCCACCTCGACCCGGACTCCGCGGTCGCGCAGCCGGGCCGCGATCGCCTCGACGTAGTCGACCTGGTCGCCGGACACCGGGATGCCGACCACCTGCACCGGCGCCAGCCAGGCCGGGAACGCCCCCGCGTAGTGCTCGGTGAGCACCCCGAAGAACCGCTCGATCGAGCCGAACAGCGCCCGGTGGATCATCACCGGCCGCTGCCGGGAGCCGTCGGCGGCGGTGTACTCCAGGCCGAAGCGCTCGGGCAGGTTGAGGTCCAGCTGGATGGTGGACATCTGCCAGGTGCGGCCGATCGCGTCCTTGGCCTGCACCGAGATCTTCGGGCCGTAGAACGCGGCCCCGCCCGGGTCGTCCACCAGCTCCAGACCGGACGCCGTGGCCGCCTCCCGCAGCGCGGCGGTGGAGCGCTCCCACACGTCGTCGGTACCGACGTACTTCTCCTCGTTCCGGGTGGACAGCTCGAGGTAGAAGTCGTCCAGGCCGTAGTCGCGCAACAGCTCCAGGACGAACGTGAGCAGCGACTTCAGCTCGTCCTGCACCTGCTCGTCGGTGCAGTAGATGTGCGCGTCGTCCTGGGTCATCCCGCGTACCCGGGTCAGCCCGTGGACCACCCCGGACTTCTCGTACCGGTACACCGAGCCGAACTCGAACAGCCGCAGCGGCAGCTCCCGGTACGACCGGCCGCGCGCGTCGAAGATCAGGTTGTGCATCGGGCAGTTCATCGGCTTGAGGTAGTAGTCCTGGCCGGGGCGGCGCACCTCACCGTCCGGGCCGAGCTCCTCGTCCAGGTGCATGGGCGGGTACATGCCGTCGGCGTACCAGTCCAGGTGCCCGGAGATCTCGTAGAGCCGGGACTTGGTGATGTGCGGGGTGTTGACGAACTCGTACCCGGCCTCCACGTGGCGGCGGCGCGAGTAGTCCTCCATCTCGGTGCGGATGATCCCGCCCTTGGGGTGGAACACCGCCAGCCCGGAGCCGATCTCGTCCGGGAAGGAGAACAGGTCCAGCTCGGCGCCCAGCCGGCGGTGGTCGCGGCGCTCGGCCTCGGCCAGCCGGTGCAGGTGGGCGTCCAGGGCCTCGGTCGACTCCCAGGCGGTGCCGTAGATCCGCTGCAGCTGCGGGTTCTTCTCGCTCCCCCGCCAGTACGCCGCCGCGCTGCGCATCAGCTTGAACGCCGGGATGAACTTGGTGGTGGGCACGTGCGGGCCCCGGCACAGGTCCGACCAGATCGTCTCGCCGGTGTGCGCGTGCACGTTGTCGTAACTGGTCAGCTCGCCGGAGGCGTCGACCTCCATGACCTCGTCATCCGCGTCTGTGCCGCTGCCCTTGAGCTCGATCAGCTCCAGCTTGTACGGCTCGTCGGCCAGCTCCTTGCGGGCGTCGTCGAGCGAGTCGTGCCGGCGGCGGGCGAACCGCTGGCCGGACTTGATGATCTTCTTCATGGCCGACTCGAGCTTGCTCAGGTCGTCCGGGGTGAACGGCTCGGCCACGTCGAAGTCGTAGTAGAAGCCGTCGGTGATCGGCGGACCGATGCCCAGCTTGGCCTCCGGGTGCAGCTGCTGCACCGCCTGGGCGAGCACGTGCGCGGCGGAGTGCCGGATCACCGCGCGGCCCTCGTCAGTGTCCGCCGCGACCGGCTGGACCTCGACGTCGACGTCCGGCGTCCAGGCCAGGTCGCGCAGGTTTCCTTCGGCGTCACGGACCACGACGACCGTGCTCGGCCCGCTGGTCGGCAGGCCCGCCTCCCGGACCGCCGCGGCCGCGGTAGTGCCGGCCGGCACCCGGATGGGGGCGGACGCGGGACTGGTTGCGGGCGCGGACACTTCGGGCTCCTTCAGCTCGGACGGTGTGCAGGTCCGATGCTAGAGGGAAGCCCCGGCCGGCCGTCGGCAGCGGGTGGGCGCGCCGGGGTCCGGGGTCGGCGGTCGGGGTGATCCGGGGCGGCGATCAGGCCAACCGGCGGCTCGGTGGCAGCGCCGACGGTGGTGCGGGACCCCGACCGATCATCGACGGACCGGCCGCAGCGACCGGGCCGTCATGCGGGTCGAACAGGCCGTCATCCAGGCCGGCCGGGCCGTCGTCCGGGCCGAACAGGCCGAGGTCCGGGCCGGCCGGGCCGCGGTCCGGGCCGGCCGGGCCGAGGGGCCGGATTCCGGCCTCGGCGGGCTTCCGGGCGGCCCCCGGGGTGCGCGGTGGTCGGCGGACGGCGGACGGACCGGCGGTCAGCGCGGCCGACGACACCCGGCGCAGCCGCCGCCGGACCCGGGCCACCACCCGCTCCGGACCGGCCACCACGACGGACAGCGCGAGCGGTCCGCCGGGCCCGTCGGGCAGGACACGCACCACGTGGTGGCGGCCGGCGCCGTCGTCGGCCACCACCTCGCACGGGCCCGGGGGTCCGCCGGTCGCTCCGTGCAGCACCGCCAGGGTGACCCGCACCAGGTCGGCGTGCCCGGCGCTCTGCACCTCCAGGTCGAGCGGGTCCACCCCCCGATCCGGGCCGCAGGCGTCGAGCACCATGCCGCTCTCGACGTCCACCAGGGCGGCGGACCGGATCCGGGGGTCGTCCAGCAGCCGGCCCAGCACCGGCGCCAACCCGTCGAGCCGCACGTTCAGCGCGTGCCGGTGGCGACCCACGGCCCGCAGCCCGGAGCCCGACGGGTCAGCGCTGCCCCGCCGGGTAGTAGTTCTCGTTGCCCTGGCGGACGGCCTTGGGGGTGGCCATGTAGAACTGCTGCTCGATCATCCGCAGGTCACGCCGGGCCATGGCCAGGTTGGCCTGGGCCCGGTTGAGGGCCATGTAGAAGAACAGCTTCTCGTCCCCACCGCCGCGGATGGGCCTGATCAGGTGGTACTGGGTGTCCAGGGTGATCAGGATGTCCTCGATGTTCTCCCGCAGGCCCAGCTTCTCCATCACCTCGAGCTTGGTCCGGACCACCTCGCTGTTGCCGGGCGCGGCCACGTCCAGGTCGAACTCGGGGCTGCCCCCGCGTGAACCCAGGGTCATGCCGCTGTCGAAATCGACGATCGCCACCGCGAATGCGCCCTTGATGTTCGCCGCCATGTCCAGCGTGTGATCGATGTTGCTCATTCTGTAGCCGTCCTCCAGACGATGCGGATAATTCTCTGCCTCGCGGCCCGGGAAGCCTATAGCCGACCGCTTCGAATAAGCAACGGTCCATATATCCGACGGATCACGACGCAATAATGACGCTCATTTGAGGCAGCGCAGGGCGCTGAGCAACCGCCGCATGGTCCCCACGTCGTGGGCCCATCCGCGACCGCCGGGCGCCGGGCGGCCGACCCCGGCGTCCGGGCCGACCTCGGCCGGCCGGGGAAGCGGTGGTGGCGGCGGGGTGGGCACCCGACGGGGCAGCGGCGGACCGTCGGCCGGGCCCGCGGGCGCCGACCCGCCACGTTCCCCGTCCGCGCCCTTGGCCCCGTCGCCCTTGCTCCCCTCACCCCCGCCGCCGTCACCCGCCCCTCCGTCACCCGGGCCCGGCGGTGTCGGCTTCCTCGGGGTCGGTGACGGTCGGGCCCGGGCGGACGCCTTGGACCGGGGCGACGGCTTGGGTCGGGATTTCGGAACCGACCCGGGCGGCGAGGGCCCGGACCGGCCCGAGGACGGCGCCCGGGTGGCCCGCCCTGACGGCGGCGTTGAGTCTTCCACCTGCGCGGATGTCGGCCGTCGTTCGGTGCTGCTCCTCGGCGCCGGTGGGGCGGCCGCCGGCGGCACCGGCGCGTGCCCGGGGGCCGCCGCGCGATCCGGTGCCGCGCGGTCGCCGGACTCGAGGGCCGGCACCCCGTTCCGGGCGAGGTTCAGGACGGCGAGTTCGCGGCGCGCCAGGGCGAGGTTGGACCGGGCCCGGTCCAGGCACAGGTACACGACGATCGGCGGCCAGCCGTCGGCCGCGATCTGTCTCAGCACGTGGTAGTGCCGACCGGAGGTGACCATCAGATCGTCCAGCTCGTCGGCGTCCGGGCCTCGGGCCAGCAACAGACCGACACCCTCGAGCCAGGCCACGACCTCCTCCGGGTCCACGACCCGGATCCCGCGCTCGGCGATGATCGCACCAGTGCCCTGCTCCGCACAGCAGAGATATCGCGCTCCCGGCAACGCCATCAGATTGCGGAGCGCGTCCGAGAAAATAGTCACCGTCCCACTGCTTCCCACTCCTGGAGATTCTGTCACCCTTGGCAAGTGGGAAGGTGATTCCGTCCATTCGACGCATGATTCCGTCAGCGTCCGGAATAACCATCGATAGCCTTTTCGGCGGTACCGGGATCGATTCCGGCCATCCCGTGGCGGAGCATCGACGGATCGCGGCAGGTCACAGGTCGAGGCGCTCCCGGGTCCCGACAGCGCGGTGACCGACCGCTGACGCGGCGTGGTCGCGGCGCGCGGACACCGGCCCCGGCAACCGGCCGAGCGCGGGCTGCCCGGTTCGGCGGTCGGGTTCGGCGCCGACCGGCCCCCTCGATATGCTGGCGGCGGTCCCGTCGAAGGCCGGGGCGCCGAGGGGGTCGTATCGGAGTGCGGCCGAACGGGTGAGTTACCCCCGGCCCCCGCACCTCGCGCCCCACCCGGGCCGTTGTTCTCTGGGACCCGCACCGCGGCCGAACGCGTAGCCGGCTGGTAGCTGAGCAGTCGATCCAGAGGTGGGAGGGCAACTCGGGGTGTCAGGAGCGAACACGGGCCGACCGAGGGCGACCGACGCCCCCGGCCGACACCACGCCCCGCCCGAGGACGCCTCCGGCCGCTCCGGCCCGCCCCCGTCCGGCGACCGCCCTCCGCACCCGGCCGAGGACCAGCCGACCGCCCCGCACCCGAGGCTGGACCGGCCCGCCGGTGGACGGCGCCGGGCGGACGCTCCCCCTCCCGGTCGCCCGGGTGCCGACGACCTGCCCGGTGACGGCATGGCCGCCCGGTTGGTCGCCGAGGCCCGCGCCGGCCGGACCCCGCCGCGCTCCCGGGAAGCCGGCCCGCCCGCCGGCCCCGCGCCACGGCCCGGCTCCACCGCGTCGATCGGCGGCCCCCGGACGGCCACCCCGCCTCCCGCGGGACCGCCACCCGCCGGGCCGGTGCCCGGGGGTAGGCGGCCGGTCCGCCCGGGTGGGCCGCCCCCGGGCCCGCCCGGCCCGGTCGCCGGCACCGCCGCACAGCGTCCGGTCGACCGCACCGCCGCACAGAGTCCGGTCGACGGCACCGCCGCCCGTCCGCCGGCGTCGGGGATCACCCGCCGGCGGACGGTGAACGACCCGGCCGCCCCGCGACCGGCCACCGCGACCGGGGCCGCGGGCACGCCGGTCGCCTCCGGCCTCGGATCCGGCACCGCGCAGACCCGCCCGGCCCGGCCCGGAGGCGTCGACGGCACCCGCCCGGCTCCGGCCGGCGCCGCCCGCGCCGGCATCTCCCAGACCGGCATCTCCCAGACCGGCACCTCTCAGGGCGGCACCTCTCAGGGCGGCACAACCCGCGCCGGCGACCCCCGGATCGGCGCCACCGGGGCCACCCCCGGCACCCGCACCGGGGCGGCCCGCACCGGAGCCGCGGCCGCAACCGGCACCACAGCCGCGACCGGAACCGCAACGGACCGGCCGCGTCCCGCAAAACGGCGCGCCGCCCAGCCTCCCCCGCAGGGCCCGCGCCGCTGGCTCGAACCGGCCACGTACTCCGCGCTCGGGGCGGCCGCATACGCCAGGGCCGGCGAGTACCGGCGGGCCCGGCAGGCGCGGATGGCCGGGCTCACCCGGGGCCAGCGGATCTGGGTGAACAGCCGCCTGGTGGGGCTGACCGGCCTGGGCGTGTTCGTGGTGGCGCCCGCGCTGGTGTTCGCGCTGGGCTACATGTTCTTCAGCATCCCCACCCCGGACGAGGCGGTCAGCAAGCAGGTCGCCACGATCAACTTCGCCGACCGGACCGAGCTGGCCAAGATCGTCCCCGAGGAGGGCAACCGGACCAAGGTCACCATCGGCCAGGTGCCCAAGCCGGTGCAGTACGCGGTGCTGGCGGCCGAGGACCGCAGCTTCTACTCCAACCCCGGGTTCGATCCGATCGGCATCGCCCGTGCGGTGTTCAAGCAGCTCACCGGCGGGCAGGGCGGCGGCTCCACGATCACCCAGCAGTACGTGAAGAAGACGCTGGTCGGGGACGAGCGCTCGCTGTGGCGCAAGTACAAGGAGATGGTCCTCGCGGTCAAGATCTCCCAGCAGTACGAGAAGGACCAGATCCTCACCAACTACCTCAACGCGATCTACTTCGGCCGGGGCGCCTACGGCATCCAGTCCGCCAGCCAGGCCTACTTCGGCAAGAACGTGGAGAACCTCGACGCCGCCGAGGGTGCGCTGCTGGCCGGGGTGATCCAGTCGCCGTCCCGGTGGGACCCGGCGGTCAGCCCCGAGCGGGCGGTGCAGCGGTGGACGTTCGTGATGGACGGGATGCTGAGCCAGGGGTGGATCACCGCCGAGCAGCGGGCGCAGGCCCGGTTCCCGGTGACCACCGCCCGGCCGAAGAGCAGCGGCGGCAGCACCGGCGACTACCGGGGGCTGATCCTCAACGCCATCCGCGACGAGCTCGAGTCGAAGGGGATCAGCGAGCAGGAGTTCAACCAGGAGGGCCTGCGGATCACCACCACGATCGACCCGGAGGCCCAGAAGCAGGCGGTCGACTCGGCCCGCAAGGCGCTCATCGGGCAGCCGCCGAACCTGCGCGGCGCCCTGGTCTCGGTCGACCCGGACACCGGCGGCATCCTGGCCTACTACGGCGGCGACAACGGCGCCGGGCTGGACTACGCGCGGGTGTCCAAGCAGCCCGGTTCCACGTTCAAGCCGTTCGTGCTGCTCGCGGCGCTGCAGCAGAGCGAACCGATCGGTCTGGGCACCAGGTTCAAGGGCATGCCCTTCCCCGGGCTGCGCAACTCCGAGGGCGCCGACTGCGGGGTCTGCGACCTCAAGCAGGCCACCACGATCTCCAACAACGTCGTCTTCCACGAGCTGGCGCTGCGGATCGGCCCGCAGAAGGTGGCCGACGCGGCGAAGCAGGCCGGGATCACCTCCCCGATGACCGGGGTCACCGAGGGCATCGCGCTGGGCAACAAGGAGGTCACCCCGGTCGAGCTGGCCTCGGCGTACGCCACGCTGGCCGCCGGCGGCGTCTACCACCCGCCGCACCTGGTCACCAAGGTCACCACCTCGGACGACCGGGTCATCTACGAGGCGGTGGCCCCGGAGGAGCGGCGGTTCAGCAGCCAGATCGCCCGCAACGTCACCGAGGCCATGCTCGGCGTGCCGGTGGTCGACAAGCTCAGCCTCAACGGCGGCCGGCTGTCCGCGGCCAAGACCGGCACCGTGCAGTCCCGGTTCGAGGGCGAGAACAACGACGCCTGGATCGCCGGGTACACCCCGTCGGTGGCCACCTCGGTGTGGATCGGCACCGACCAGAACACCCCGATCCGCACGTCGCAGGGCAAGCAGATCACCGGGGCGTCGCTGCCCGGGACGATCTGGAAGAACTTCATGAACGACGCGGTGAAGGCCCGGGCCGACCAGACGTTCGGCACCTTCAAACCCATCGGGCCGCCACCGGCCGCCACCGGACCCGCCGACGGGCTCACCGTCGGGGCCCCGCCGGTGCCGGCGACCCCGCCGCCCTCGTTCGACCCGTCGGCGCCGGACGACTTCGACACCCGCGACCTCGGGCAGCTGCCCGATGAGGGACGCCAGCCGTCCACCCACCGGGAGTGCGGCGTCGACGGCTGCCGCACGGTGACCGACCACGGCACCGCCGCCGGTGACGGCGCCCTCCCGGACGGGGCGGCCGGGCCGACCGACGACGGCACCGCCGCCGAACCCGGCGCCACCGACCCGGTCAGCGGCCTACCCAGCAACCGGCAACCCGTCCGGGGCTGACGCCGGACCCCCGGGCGGGGATCATCGGTCGGGTGCGGACGTTCGAGGTACTGGCCTGGACCGAGGCCGGCAGCTTCGTGCTGTACGTGCCGGAGATCGAGGCGCTCACCCGGGCCGCCCGGCTGGCCGACATCGACGCCGCCGCCCGCGAACTGGTCGCCGAGCTGCTCGGGCTCGACCCCGCGACCATCGAGCTGCGGCTGACCTTCCGCCGCCCCCGCCGCTGACCGTTCAGGGTCCCCGCCGCACCATCCGCTCGAACCGGGCCCGGGTGGCCGCGTCCAAGCCGCGGCCCCGGGTGGTGTCCCACTCGCCGACCTCCGTCGCCGCCGCCTCGCAGCGGTCCGCGATCAGCGCCAGCACGTCGGTGAGCAGCTCGCCGACCAGCGCGTTCAGGTGCGCCCGCTCGGGGTACGCGCCGTCCCCGGCCAGGTAGGCCGCCGCCAGCCGGTTCGCGTCGGTGACCGCCGACCGGGCGGCCGCCGCCGTGCCCCGCAGCGATTCGGCCAGGTCACCCGGGGTGCCCTGGTCGGCCAGCCAGATCCGGACGAACGCCTCGACCTCCAGCGCGGGCGGGGCCGGCGGGGAGGCCAGCCAGCCGGCCAGCGCGGCCCGGCCGGCGTCGGTGACGGCGTACCGGTTGCGGGTGCGCCGGCCCACCGGTTCGGCCCGGACCTCCGCCCAGCCCAGCCGGACCAGCTTCCGCTGCTCCCGGTAGAGGTTGGCCTCGGAGGACGGCCAGACCAGCCGCAACGAGTTACGGACCTGCCGGGTGAGCTCGTAGCCGGTGTGCGGCCGCATGGCCAGCAGGCCCAGCAACGCGTAGGTCATCGGCCCGGCGCCGGCCGGATCGGCGCCGGGCGGCCCGGCGGCGGGCTCGTCGGACGTCACCAGCGCATCATCGGCAGCGGCCGGTTCAGGTGCCGCACGGCGTACCGGCGGATCCCGGTCATCGCCACCGCCTTGTACGCCTCGTTCATCGGCCAGGTGGCCCGTACCTCGACGATCCGGCGACGGGGGATGCCGAACCGGAGCTTGGTGAAGGACACGTCGATCCAGTCCGCCTTCCGGCAGGCCTCCACCAGCGGGGCGTGCGGCCCGGTGTAGCCGCGCACCTTGTGGTGGTTGCGGATCATCAGGTGCAGCTCGTCCGTCCACTCCTCGCGGCCGATCCCGCGCAGGTGCTCGGTGGCCAGGTCGCAGGCCCGGTCCAGGTAGTCCAGGTCGCCGGTGAGGAAGAACGGCAGGTCGTGCAGCACCGTCATGATCGCCAGCTTCTCCTCGCGGAACGGCTCCGGGTCGGTGACGAACCGCGCCCAGTCGACCATGCGGTAGCAGTGCGCGCGGTAGCCGTTGTACCCCACGCCCAGGCCGGCGCGGTGCGGCGCCAGCAGCTCGTCCAGCACCGGCAGGTCGGTGACCACGCCGGACTCGCTGATCCCGATCCCGCCCCGCACGTCCACGGCCGCCCACCCCTTCGCCATCTACTCTCATTGAGAGTAGAGCGAAAGCCCGAAGCGGTACAGCCCCGGTCGCGCGCCCGCTCAGCCGGGCAGCGGGTGCGCGCCGGCGCTGGGCCGGACCTCCGAGCAGGTCGGGAGCGCCCACCCGGCCGAGGCGAACGCCTCCGTCACCGCCTCCACCACCGCCGCCCGCGCCGCCGTCGGGACCAGCGCGATCACGCTGCCGCCGAACCCGCCGCCGGTCATCCGGGCCCCCAGCGCGCCCGCCTCCCGGGCCGCCGTCACGGCCAGGTCCTGCTCGGGGCTGGACACCTCGTAGTCCACCCGCAGCGACTCGTGCGAGGCGGTGAGCAGCTCGCCGAGCTCCCCGACCCGGCCGGACCGCAGCAGCGCCGCCGCCCGGGGCACCCGGTCGTTCTCGGTCACCACGTGCCGCACCCGGGCCCGCAGCCGGTCCGAGCTCAGCCGGCGCAGCGCGTCCGCCAGCGAGCCGACCGGGACGTCCCGCAACGCCGGCACGCCCAGCTCCGCGCAGGCCTGCTCGCACTGCCGGCGTCGGTCCGCGTACTCGCCGCTGACCAGCCGGTGCGGGGATCCGGTGTCCACCAGCAGCAGGGCCAGGTCCGGCTCCGGGGCCAGCGGCACGTGGGTGGTCGCCCGGGAGCGGGTGTCCAGCAGCAGCGCGTGCCCGGGGACGCAGAGCAGCGAGGCGTACTGGTCCATCAGCCCGCAGGGCATCCCGACGAAGTCGTTCTCGGCGGCCCGGGCCACCCCGGCCACCCACACCCGCTCCAACCCGAGCCCGAACAGCTGGTCGACGGCCATCCCGGTCGCGCACTCCACCGCCGCCGACGAGGACAGCCCGGCCCCGACCGGCAGGTCCGCGTCCAGCAGCAGGTCCACCCCGCCCAGCAGCAACCCGTCGCGACGCAGCCGCCACAGCACGCCGGCCGGGTAGGCCGCCCACCCGGTCACCTCCCCCGGCCGGGCGTCCTCGGACACCTCGACCACCTCGCCCGGATGCCGGGTGGACGCGACCCGCAGGTCGTACCCGGGCGCCCGGGCCACAGCGGCGGTCACCCCGAGCGGCAGCGCGAAGGGCAGCACGAACCCGTCGTTGTAGTCGGTGTGCTCGCCGATCAGGTTGACCCGGCCCGGGGCGAACCAGGCCACCTCCGGCGCACGCCCGAAGACCTCGGCGAAGTTCGCGCTCACGACCCCGCCTCGCGCAGCCGCTCGGCGACGACCTCGGGCAACACGTCGTTGAGGAAGGCCCCGGCCCCCAGCTCCGAGCCGGCCAGGTGCTTGAGCTTGTCCGGGGCGCGGCGGATGGACAGCAGCCGCAGGTGCAGGTGCCAGGCGGCCGTGGCGGCATCGGCACCGACCGGCGCCTGCTGCCAGGCGGCCACGTACGGCAGCGGCACCCCGTACAGCGCGTCGAACCGGCCGAGCACGTCCAGGTAGACGGCGGCGAAGTCGTCGCGCTCGGCGTCGGTCAACGACGGGATGTCCGGCACCCGCCGGTGCGGGTAGAGGTGCACCTCCACCGGCCACCGCGCCGCCTCGGGCACGAACGCCGTCCAGTGCTCCCCCGCCGCGACCACCCTCGGCCCGGAGCGCTCGGCCGCCAGCACGGCGGCGAACAGTCCCGGGTCCGCGCGGACCCGCTCCAGCATCCGCGCCGGGGTCGGCGGCAGGTAGGGGTAGGCATAGATCTGGCCGTGCGGGTGAGACAGCGTCACCCCGATCTCGGCGCCGCGGTTCTCGAACGGGTACACCCACCGCACCCCGCTGAGCTGCGCCAACGCCGCCGTCCGGTCGGCCCAGGCGTCCACCACCTCGCGCACCCGGGCGACCGGCAGCTCGCGGAAGGACCGCTGGTGGTCGCTGGTGAAGCAGACCACCTCGCAGCGGCCGACCCCGCCGGGCGCCCGCTCGGTGAGCCGATCCGAGAAGGTCGGGAACCGGTTCTCGAAGACCACCACGTCGTAGTCCGGCTCGGGGATCTCGGTGAGCCGGCCGTCCCGGGACGGGCACAGCGGGCACTCGTCGGCCGGCGGCAGGTAGGTGCGGTCCTGGCGGTGCGAGGCGATCGCCACCGGCTCGCCGAGCAGCGGGTCCCAGCGGACCTGGGTGGCGCTGGCCGTCGGGGTCAGCGGGCGGCGGTCGGTCGCCGTGCGCGGTGGCCGGTCGTCCCGGTCGAAGTAGATGATCTCGCGGCCGTCCGCGAGCCGGTTCGACGTGCGCCTCACCCCTGGACCGTATCGGGCGCGGTGTCGGCCGCCGCATCGGACGCCTCCAGCTCGGCCAGGATCAGCTCGTCCACCTCGGCGGCGAGCAACCCCCGGGCGTGCTCCCCCAGTCCCTCGTCGGTGACCAGCACGTCCGCGTCGCCCAGCTCGGCGATGGTGGAGATGCCGACGATGCCCCACTTCGTGTGGTCGGCCACCACGATCAGCCGCTGCCCGGCCTGGACCAGGGCCCGGTCGGTCTCCGACTCGGTCAGGTTCGGGGTGGTGAAACCGGCCGCCGCGCTGATCCCGTGCACCCCGAGGAACACCGCGTCCAGGTGCAGCGAGCGCAGGGTGGCCACCGCGACCGGGCCGACCAGCGCCTCGGACGGGGTGCGCACCCCGCCGGTGAGCACGACCGTGCGGTCGGCCCGGTTCGGCTGGCCCAGCGCCTCGGCCACCGGCACCGAGTTGGTCACCACGGTCAGATCGGCCACCTCGGCCAGCTCGACCGCCAGCGCCCGGGTGGTGGTCCCGGCGGACAGCCCGATCGCCGACCCCGGGGTGACCAGGGCCGCCGCCGCCCGGGCGATGGCGCGTTTCTCCTCGAGCTGCCGGCCGGCCTTGGCGGTGAACCCCGGCTCGTCGGTGCTGGCCGCGTCTGGGTCCAGCAACGCGGCGGTGGCCCCGCCGTGCACCTTGTCCACCAGCCGGCGGCGCACCAGCACGTCGAGGTCCCGGCGCACCGTCATGTCCGACACACCGAGCTTGGCCACCAGCTCGGACACCCGCACGGCGCCGTGGATGCGCACCTCCTCGAGGATCAGCTCCTGACGCTGGGTGGCCAACAGGCTCACGGGTACACCTCCGAACGTGCCCGAATCAACACAATTCCAACACAATGCAACTCAACCACACGGCGTGCCATCCTCCCAGCTCCACTGTCCGTAGTCGCCCGGCAGAGGCGTGGCAATCGGGCGAAAATCCACCGCTCAGGTCACGAGTGTGTCGAGGAATGTTCAGTTCTGTCGGTTCGCCGCGTACCGTCGGCGATCACCACGCCGGAAGGAGCCCGCAATGCTGCGAGCCGCGATAGGGCCCGTGCTGGCCCAGACCGACCTGCGCCTGGACGCCAGCCTGCTGGACTACGTACTGGTGGCGTTCTACTTCGTGCTGGTCCTGGGGATCGGGTTCATGGCCCGCCGCTCGGTGTCGTCGAGCCTGGACTTCCTGCTCTCCGGGCGCTCGATGCCGGCCTGGGTCACCGGGCTGGCGTTCATCTCGGCCAACCTGGGCGCGCTGGAACTGATCGGGATGACCGCCAACGGCGCCCAGTACGGCATCCCGACCGCGCACTACTACTGGATCGGCGCGGTCCCGGCCATGGTGTTCCTGGGCATCGTGATGATGCCGTTCTACTACGGCTCCAAGGTGCGCAGCGTCCCGGAGTTCCTGCTCAAACGGTTCAACAAGACCACCCAGCGGGTGCAGGCGGTGGTGTTCGCGCTGGCCTCGGTGCTGATCGCCGGGGTCAACCTGTTCGCCCTGGGCCTGATCCTGGAGGCGCTGCTCGGCTGGCCGTTGGAGGTGGCCATCCCGGTCGCCGCGCTGGTGGTGCTGGCCTACACCACGCTCGGCGGGTTGTCCGCCGCGATCTACAACGAGGTGCTGCAGTTCTTCGTCATCCTGGCCCTGCTGATCCCGGTGACCATCGCCGGGCTGAACCGGGTCGGCGGCTGGGACGGGCTGAAGGAGAAGGTCTCCGCCGGTCCGGGCGGCGCGGAGCAGCTGTCGTCCTGGCCGGGCACCCCGATCACCGAGATCCAGAACCCGGTGCTGAGCGTGATCGGCATCGTGTTCGGTCTCGGGTTCGTGCTCTCCTTCGGGTACTGGACGACCAACTTCGCCGAGGTGCAGCGCTGCCTCTCGGCCAAGAGCATGTCCGCCGCCCGCCGCACGCCGATCATCGGCGCCTTCCCCAAGACGCTGATTCCGCTGGTCATCGTGATCCCCGGGATGGTCGCGGCGGTGCTGGTGCCGCAGATGCAGGCGCTCAAGGCCGGCCAGCCCAGCGACGTGACCTACAACAACACCCTCCCGCTGCTGATGAAGGAGGTGCTGCCGAACGGTGCGCTCGGGGTGGCCATCGCCGGTCTGCTGGCCGCGTTCATGGCCGGTATGGCCGCGAACATCAGCTCGTTGAACACGGTGTTCACCTACGACCTGTGGCAGGACTGGATCAAGCCGGGACGCCCGGACGGCTACTACCTGCGGGTCGGCCGGATCGTCACCGTGGTCGGCTGCGTGCTGGCCATCGGTACCGCGATCATCGCCTCGGGCTCGAAGAACCTGATGGACTACATCCAGTCGCTGTTCAGCTTCTTCAACGCCCCGCTGTTCGCCATCTTCATCCTCGGCCTGTTCTGGCGGCGGATGACGCCGACGTCGGCGTGGATCGGGCTGATCTCCGGCACCACCGCGGCGGTCGTGACGGACGTGCTGGTCCGCCTCGGCACGCTGGACGTGTCCAACCAGGCCGGCAGCTTCATCGGGGCCAGTGCCGCGTTCGTGGTCGGGGTCGGGGTGTCGGCGGCGGTGTCCATGGTCACCACGCCCAAGCCGGCCGAGGAGCTGCGCGGGCTGGTGTGGAGCCTGACGCCGAAGGAGCAGCGCAGCCACACCGCCACCGGCGACGACGCCGGCTGGTACCGGTCGCCGGCCGGCCTGGGCGCCGCGGTGCTGGTGCTCACCCTGATCCTCTACATCATCTTCCACTAGGAGGGGCCGGATGTCCGACGAGACCGAGGTCGTACACAGCTCGGCGACCAGCCTGTTCGACCTGCGCAACGTGATCGCGGTGCTGTTCGCCGGCTACGGTCTGGTGCTGCTGGTCGTCGGGCTGTTCGACACCACCGACGCCGACCTGGCCAAGACCGGTGGCCTGCACCTCAACACCTGGACCGGGGCCGCGATGCTGGTCCTGGCCGTGGTGTTCTTCCTCTGGGCGAGGTTGCGGCCGGTGCGCCCGCCGACCCCGGAGGAGGTCGCCGAGGCCCGGTCCGGCCCGCCGGGGCACTGAGCCGGGTCACCGACCAGTTCCGGCCGGACCCCCCGTCCTACCTCCGGAGGGCCGGCGACGGGCCGGCCGGAAGGAGACCCATGGCCGCCACCGACACCTACGCGCTGCCCGACATCGTCGACCGGGCGACCTGGCAGGCCGCCCGGGACGAGCTGCTGATCCGCGAGAAGGCCCATACCCGGGAGGGCGACGCCATCGCCGCCGCCCGCCGCCGGCTGCCCATGGTGGAGTTTGACGGGACCGTCGAGATCGTCGGGGCCGACGGCCCGGTGCCGTTCCTGGACCTGTTCCAGGGCCGCGACGAGCTGATCGTCTACAAGCACATGTGGCACGACGGGGTACCGCACAACGGTCAGTGCGGGGGCTGCACCACCACGGCCTGGCACCTGCACGACGCCGTCTACCTCAACGCCCGGGGCGTCTCCTACGCCGTGCTCACCGAGGGCCGGTGGGCGGAGGTCGCCCCGTACGTCGAGTTCATGGGCTACACCGAGCCCTGGTACTCGGTGCGCGGCCTGGACGCCCCGGTCGGCGACAGCATGGGGTCGATCACCGCGTACCTGCGTCGCGGCGACCGGACCTTCCTCACCTACGAGACGACCGGCCGGGGCAACGAACCGGTCAACGGGTCGATGAGCCTGCTGGACATGACCCCGCACGGCCGCGGCGAGGCGTGGGAGGACAACCCCGAGGGTTGGCCGGAGGGGCGGCATTCCTGCTGGTACTGGTGCTCGGACGCGGACGGGAACGCCACCTGGGGCCCGACCAGCCGCCCGGTTCCGCAGTGGAGCCGCCCCGGCGCGACACGCGTGGAGGGGTGAGCCGGGGTCAGCCGGCGAGGCCCCGGACCACGTACCCGGTGATCCGGGCCAGCCGGGCGCCCTGCAACCGGCAGGCCTCCAGCGCCTCGTCGTCCGGGGCGGCGGACGAGCGGGACACGAACGAGCCGCCGTACGGGTTGCCGGAGTTCTTCAGCCGGCCGTCGGCCGGGTCCTCGCCGTAACCGAGCGGCACCACGATCGAGCCCCAGTGGTAGAAGACGTTGTTGATCGCCAACACCGTCGACTCCAGGCCACCGTGGCTGGTGGAGGCGCTGACGAACGCGGTGCCGACCTTGTCCGCCAGCTTGCGGCCGAACCACAGCCCGCCGCTGGTGTCCAGGAACTGCTTGAGCTGGGCGGCGGGCCCGCCGAACCGGGTCGGGGTGCCGAAGGCCAGGCCGTCGGCCCATTCCAGGTCGGCCAGCTCGGCGTGCTCGTCGTACGGGTTGCCGTCCACCCAGGCCTGCCAGCGCGGGTTGCTCGCCACCGCCTCGGGGGGCGCCAGCTCGCGCACCGGCCGCACCCGGACCTCGGCGCCGGCCTCGCGGGCGCCGCCGGCCAGCGCCTCGGCCATCGCGGCGACGTTGCCCGTCGCGCTGTAGAAGATCACGGCGATCCGGGGTTGCCGGTCCATGCTCACTGGTCACCTTCTCGATCGGGGTCGCTCGGGGTTGCTCACGATCACCGTAGGACGTGCGGCCGGACCGGCCCGGATCAGGAAGACTGTGAGATGTGACGTCCCAGGATTTCCGCTCCATCTACCGGCACGACCTGGCGCGGGTGGCGGCCTGCGCGATGCCCACCGCGCTCGCCGACCCGGCGGCCAACGCGCGGACGGTGCTGGGCATCGCGGCCGAGTGCCACGACGAGGGCGTCGCGGTGGCGGTGTTCCCCGAGCTGACCCTGTCCGGCTACTCGATCGAGGACATCCTGCTGCAGGAGACGCTGCTGGCCGAGGTGCAGAGCGCACTGGCCGACGTGGTCGCGGGCAGCACCGAGCTGCTGCCGGTGCTGGTGGTGGGAGCTCCGCTGCGGCACCGGCACCGGATCTACAACACCGCGGTGGTGATCCACCGGGGCCGGGTGCTGGGTGTGGCGCCGAAGTCGTACCTGCCCACCTACCGGGAGTTCTACGAGCGCCGGCAGGTGGCCTCCGGCGTGGATCTCTCGGCGCGGTCCGACGAGCTGGAGGTGGCCGGGCAGACGGTGCCGTTCGGCGCGGACCTGCTGTTCGACGCGGTCGACGTGCCGGGCCTGGTGCTTCATGTGGAGATCTGTGAGGACATGTTCGTGCCGGTGCCGCCGAGCTCGCTGGCCGCGCTGGCCGGGGCATGCGTGCTGGCCAACCTGTCCGGCAGCCCGATCACCGTGGGCCGGGCCGAGGACCGGGCGCTGCTGGCCCGCTCGGCGTCGGCCCGCTGCCTGGCCGCCTACGTGTACGCCGCCGCCGGCGAGGGCGAGTCCAGCACCGACCTGGCCTGGGACGGCCAGACGATGATCTGGGAGAACGGGTCGCTGCTGGCCGAGACCGAGCGGTTCCCCAGCGGTGCGCGGCGGTCGGTGGCGGACGTCGACCTGGGGCTGTTGCGGGCCGAGCGGCTGCGGATGGGCACCTTCGACGACAACCGGCTCGCGCACGCGACGGAGACCGGCGGCTTACGCACGGTGTCGTTCGAGCTCGACCCGCCGTCCGGGGACATCGGCCTGCGCCGCGACGTGGAGCGTTTCCCGTTCGTGCCCGCCGACGCCACGCGCCTGCAGCAGGACTGCTACGAGGCCTACAACATCCAGGTGTCCGGGTTGGAGCAGCGGCTCCGGGCGATCGGTCAGCCCAAGATCGTGATCGGGGTGTCCGGTGGGCTGGACTCCACCCACGCGCTGATCGTGGCGGCCCGGGCGATGGACCGGCAGGGCCGTCCACGCAGCGACATCCTGGCGTTCACCCTGCCCGGGTTCGCCACCACCGAGCACACGAAGAACAACGCGATCCGGCTGAGCAAGGCGCTCGGCGTGACGTTCGAGGAGATCGACATCACCGGGACCGCCCGGCTGATGCTCACCGAGCTGGGCCACCCGTTCGCGGCCGGCGAGCCGGTGTACGACATCACCTTCGAGAACGTGCAGGCCGGCCTGCGCACGGACTACCTGTTCCGGGCAGCCAACCAGCGCGGCGGCATCGTGCTGGGCACCGGCGACCTGTCCGAGCTCGCCCTGGGCTGGTGCACCTATGGCGTCGGCGACCAGATGTCGCACTACAACGTCAACTCGGGCGTGCCGAAGACCCTGATCCAGCACCTGATCCGCTGGGTGATCTCGTCACACCAGTTCGACGACGAGGTCGGCGACATCCTGCGCTCGGTACTGGACACCGAGATCAGCCCGGAGCTGGTGCCCCAGGACGACGACGAAGCCCCGCAGAGCACGGAGGCCTCGGTGGGCCCGTACGCGCTGCAGGACTTCTCCCTGTTCCACGTGCTCCGCTACGGCCTGCGGCCGTCGAAGATCGCATTTCTGGCCTGGCATGCCTGGCGGGACGCCACCTCAGGTGACTGGCCGCCGGGGTTTCCCCCGGAACGGCGCCCGGAGTACTCCCTGGCCGAGATCCGCCATTGGCTCGGCGTGTTCGCCCAGCGCTTCTACGGCTTCAGCCAGTTCAAGCGCTCGGCCATGCCCAATGGGCCGAAGGTGTCGCACGGGGGCTCGCTGTCCCCACGTGGCGACTGGCGGGCCCCGTCGGATCTGTCAGCTAAGATCTGGCTGGACGAGATCCGGCGCAACGTGCCCGCCGAGTAGAGCGTTTCCCCACTGTCAGGTCTCGCTGTCGCACCGTTGCGAACGGCGAGCTCCCCGGCGCCTACCGGCACCAACCTGACGGAGAAAGGATCCTCACCTCAAGGTGGGGACCGATCCTGCTGTGCGGGCCCTGTCAAGGTTGATCCGGTAGTGCACCGATGCCATCCGCTGCTCAGGCGGACGACACCGGTGCACTACCTGGACTAGCCGGATCGCTCTCCCGAATTAGAGCGACCACAGGGCCGGCGGTACCTCAGGTCGTGCTAACCGCGCGGACTAGCTCAGTCCTGCGGGGCCTCGGACGAGTGGTCGTCGTCGGCGTGCGAGCTCGACGAGTCGTCGTCGTCGTCGCTGTCGTCGTGCTTCTTGTGGTGGCCGTCGTCGCTGTCGTCGCCACCACTGTCGCCGTAGTCACCGGCCAGCGCGACGCCGGCGGTGGCGAACAGGGTCACCGCGGCGATGGCGGCGGC
>JAESFN010000673.1_pt1 | contig 25082 bp, 19 predicted proteins | sample 9269411 | NCBI WGS metagenome assembly JAESFN01 (sample SAMN14505399, study PRJNA617100) | algae metagenome | isolation source: Iphinoe sp. HA4291-MV1 and co-occurring heterotrophs from trail next to... | place: USA: Maunawili Falls, Hawaii | collected 2009-07-25
CGCCACCGCACGGCCAACGTAAACGAATACAGCACGCGCTATTCGCTGGCCATCGACGCCGCGCAAGCCACTCCGGCCGACGCGTGGCGCAGCCAGGCGGCCAGCAACCGGCAAGGGAGCGGCGAGTTGCTTCCTTCGGAGCTAGGCGCTGAGTTGACCGCCGCCGAGGCCGCCTTCCACGAACAGGCACGGCAGCTCTATCAGCAGCGCATCGATCGTGGCGTGGCCCGCGAGCAAGCACGCAAGGATCTGCCGCTGGCCACCTACACCGAGGCCTACTGGAAAGTCGACCTCCACAACCTGCTGCATTTCCTGGCGCTGCGGATGGATTCGCATGCTCAACTCGAGATCCGGCAATATGCGACCGCGATCGGCCAAAACATCGTGCGGCCGCTGTTCCCCCTCGTGTGGGAAGCCTTTACCGATTACAGGCTCGAGGGCCTGCATCTGACGCGGCTCGAGATCGGCGTGATCGCGCGGCTCGCAGCAGCAGGGCACTGCCCTGCCAACGAAGTCGACTTCTTGGCAGCACAAGACCCTACCTGGCAAGACCTGGCCCGCTGCCGGGAGCGCGATGAGTGCCGCGACAAGCTGATTCACTTGGGGCTCGTTCAAGCCGCGGCGACGGCGGCCCCCGACGCTGCCAGTTCAAGCGACAACTGAGCCATGCAGGCGACGCCCAACGTAACCATCGCGCCGATGTCGCTCGACTATGTCGAGAGCCTGCGTGACTGTGTCGACGCGGTCGCCCGCGAGCGGAAGTACTTGGCGACGACCTCGGGCTTCTCGCTCGAGGAGACCGAGCGTTACGTGCTCGATTTGGCGACGCACGACGACGTGCAACTCGTCGCGCTCGATGGCGAACAGGTCGTCGGCTGGTGCGATATTCGCCGCAGCCGCACCGAGGGGTTCACTCACGGCGGCACGCTCGGCATGGGCGTGGCGGCCGGCTACCGCGGACAGAGGATCGGCAAGCGTTTGCTCGAAGCCGCGCTCGCTGCCGCGCGGAAGAAGGGCCTGACGCGCGTCCAGCTCGACGTCTTCGCCGGCAACACCGTAGCGGTAGATCTCTACCGCCGGGCCGGTTTCAAGGAAGAAGGCCGCCGCGAGCGCGGCCGCCAGGTCGACGGCGTCTACGACGATGTGCTGCTGATGGCGATGCTGTTCTAGCCCATAGCCGCAGCGAATCACGCCTACTCGGAGTCGAGCAAACCGAGCTTCGGCGCCAGTTCGGCGATCTGCTGCCCCATGTACCGGTTCACGGCGGCCGTCGTCTTCAGTGACAGCGCCTTCTTCACGATCCGCTCCGCCTTGGCCCGCGTCAGGTGCGAGAGCAGCTCCTTGATCGACGGCACGAACGCCGGGCTCATGCTGAAGCTGCGCAGCCCCAGGCCGAACAGCAGCACGAATCCGCGCGGCGAGCCGGCCATTTCGCCGCATAACGTGACCGGCTTCTTGGCCGCGTTGCAAGCTTCGATCACGTTTTTCAGTACTCGCAACACCGGCGGCGCTAGCGGCTGACACAGATGGCTGACCTTGGGGTTGTCGCGGTCGGCGGCCATTAGGTACTGCACGAGGTCGTTCGAGCCGATCGACACGAAGTCGACCTCAGGCAAAAACGTGTCGATCGATACGGCCGTCGCCGGCACTTCGATCATGATGCCGATCGGTGTCTTGCCGGTCGAGCGGCCTTCCTCGGCCAAGCGCTGCTCCGCTTTCCGCACGAGTGCCCGCACGCGGCGCACTTCCTCGAGCGCCGTGATCATCGGGAACATCAGCCGCACCTTGGGCGTGCCGCGGCGATTGTTGGCCGCCGCCCGCAGGATCGCGCGAATCTGCGTGCTGAAGAATTCGGGATGCTCGAACGACAAGCGGATCGAGCGGTAACCCATGAAGGGATTGGCTTCGCGTCGGCTGCCGAGATAGGGGATGCTCTTGTCGCCTCCCAAATCGAGCGTGCGAATCGTGACCGCGTGGTTGGGAGACGCGGCGATGATCGAGCGATAGTCCCGCAACTGCTCCTGCTCGTCAGGCACGTCGTGATGCGTGAGGAACAGATACTCCGTGCGGTAGAGTCCAACGCCTGTAGCTCCCATGGCGCCGGCGGCATGGGCGTCGGCCACGCCGTTGATGTTGGCCAGCAGCTCGACCGCTTCGCCGTCGGCCGAGAGCGCCGGCAGGTCGCGATTCGCGGCCAGCGTGTCCTTGAGCTGAAAGAACTCGCGCTGCAGCTTGCGGTAGGCGCTTTCTGTTTCGCTGTCGGGGTTGACGATCACGTGCCCTTCGCGGCCATCGACGACGACGACATCGCCGTTTTGCACGTGCTTGAGGATATTGACCATGCCGGAGACGGCCGGAATGCCGCGGCTGCGCGCAAGAATCGCCGCGTGGCTCGTTTTGCCGCCCGCCTGGGTAACCACGCCGGCCACCTCGCGATCACCAAGCGTCATTACGTGGGAGGGGAGCAACTCGTCGGCCACCAAGATCAGCGGGCCCGACACCGGCGATTCCGGCGGGTGCAGAATCTCGGAGAGATGCGTGCTCAGGCGAATCACCACGTCGCGCACGTCGGCCACGCGATCGCGGAGGTATTCGTCTTTGGTGCGTGCAAACAGAGAGACGTATTCGCCCAACACGGCCTGCAGCGCCGCTGGCGCCGATGTACGCTGTTCGGCAATGTGCTCGCGAATTTTGGCCGTAAACGCCGGGTCGAACAGGATCGTCTTGTGAACCTGAAAGACCTTGGCCGGCTCGGGACCAACCTGGGCGGCCACCTTGTCGTGCAGGGCGTTCAGTTCGACGGCTGCTCGATCGCGTGCTTGCTCATAGCGCGCAAGCTCCGGCAAAACTTCGTTCTCTTCGAGCCGCCGCGTGGCCGGATTCACGAAGATTTCATGAATGCAGTAGGCAACGCCGACTGCAACGCCGGGAGATACCGCCAAGCCCTTTCGCATAGGGCGAATGGTAGCAGCGAGGGGGGCTTCTCGCAACGCGACGTGCAGCGTTAGGGGATGTGCAGCGTGCTCACCAGCTCACCGGTTTCGACGCGCCAAAGCTTGACGACGCCCTGCCGATCGCCTGAAGCCAGCGTTTGGCCGTCAGGCGAGAAAACAACGTACTCGACTTCGGCCCGATGCCCCTCGAGTTGGCGCGGAGCGGCTTGCCAAATCGTTTCGCGCGTGCGCCGCGCGCGGATGCGCCGCTCGGCCGAGTCCGACTTTTCCGCTTCGGCCAGGGCTGGCTCGGCGATCAAGCCAATCCTGACCAGTTGGGCCGAGGCATCCTCGCGCGCGGCGAACTCTGGCTCATCCCAGCGCGCGATGTGCCGCTGGATCTCGGCGGCTTCGTCGCTGGTGGGCGCGCGTAAATCGAGCTCACGCAGCACGACGTTGTGCGGGCCTCCGCTGGCGGCGAACCAGCGGTTGTCAGGCGAGAGTTGAGCGCAGTCGAGAGAATAGATCGGCAGTCGCGCCACCAGGCGTTGTTCCTCGAGGTCGTAGATACGAACTCTGCCGTCGTAGCGACAAACGACTAGGTATCGTCCGCTCGGCGAGAGCGATACGTGGCGCACCGCGAATCGGCCGTCCGATTGTTCAACGGTTGTATTGCTTGCCAGATCCCAAGTTCGCAACGTTTCATCGAAGCTCCCGGAATACAACTTGTCGCCCCGAGCGTTGAACGCCAAGCCAAAGATGCGGTCTTTGTGCCCCTCGAGCGATTCCAGCAAGGCGCCGTCGGCCGGATTCCAAAGTTTGATCGTTTTTTCGTAGCCGGCCGAGGCTAAGCGGCTGCCGTCGCGGGCGAAGTCGAGGCAGCGCACGGCGCCGGTGTGGCCTACCAGTTTGCGAATTTCTTGGCCGTCTTGGGCCTGCAGGATCTCGATCTCAGGTGAGAAACCGCCAACGGCCAGCCAGCGCCCATCAGGAGAGTAGGCGATCGCACCGAGTCCGCGGTCGAACTTGCGTGTCCAGGCGACACTCCGGTCGGCGACGTTCCAGATCGCGAGATGCCCCGCCGAATCCGGCTCGCCGGTGGCCGCGGCTAGCCGCGCGCCATCGGGCGAAAAGGCCAGGGTGCGCACTGCGCTTTCGCGCTCCTCGGCGGCGAAAACTGCCTGCGCCAGCGCAAGCTGCAGGAGCGCCGCCGCCCAGAGTACCTTCGGGTTCGCACGCATGGGGTTCTCCGCGCGGATCACGGTTGGGGAATAAGGATGGGAGCGAAATCCCAGATCACGACCGTGGTGTCATTGAGGCCGACGGCGACGCGCGAGCCGTCTCGCGACAAAGCAAGGGACCGCGGGGTTTGCCCCGGAATGGGAATGCGGGCAAGTTCTCGCCCGCTGGCCGCGTCCCACAGTTGAATGCGATGCCCCGTCTCGCCGCTCGCCGTGGCGAGCTTCGAGCCGTCGCTCGAGAAGGCGACCGGACCTGCGCCGCCCTCGGGCAGGTCGAGCGACCAGAGATCTTCGCCGGTTGCCATGCTGCGCACACGGATCGAGTGATGCCGCGCGGCAGAACTGCGGATGCCGCCGTCGGGGAGCAGGATCTCGACCGGCCGTCCCCAACTGCTGGTCGCAAACCAGCGTGCATCGGGCGATACGGAGAGGCCCACCGGAAGCGCGCTGCTGTAGCCAAAAGCCGACAACTCCCGCCCTGTGGCAACCTCGATGAGCCGGGCTTGCCCTTGATAGAGCAGCAAAAGCCGCTCGCCTTCAGGCAGAAAGGCAGCTTGGTCGACGCCGAAGCGCCAACTGTCGAAGCCTGGGGAGGTGTCGTCGGCTGGGTCAGCCGGAATCTCGACTCCGCTGGGGCGGACAAGCGTTTCCGCGATCGCACGCCCCGTCGACACGTCCCAGGTGCGCACGTACATGTCGTCGCCGAAGGAGAACAAGCGGCTGCCGTCGGCAGAAAACCGCAGCGCCCGACGACCTCCCAGGCGACCGTGCCCTGGCAGCCTATAGAGCTCCTTGCCGGTTTCGGCCTCGCGAAGGCAAACAGTGTCGTCGAGGCTCGATTCGGCCAGCAAGCGTCCGTCGGGCGAGAGTGCGATCGCGCGTACCCAATGTCCGTGGTCGGCGCGATAGCGCTGCTGGCCTGTCTCCGCGATCCAGGCGCGAACGGTGTTGTCTTCTCCGCCGGTGAATAGGGTCTTGCCGTCGGCCGAAAACTCGAGCTGCAGCGCATAGGCCAAGGGCGCCGCTTCGCCCGGACCGAGCTCTGCGCCAGTGTCTGCATTCCAAGCGCGGATCACCGAGCGCCAAAAAGATCCGGCGGCGAGCCAACGGCCATCGCGCGTACCGGCCAGGGCGCCTGCATCTCCCGGAGTCATGCCCAGGCGGCGCACCTCCGTCATCGAGTCGAGATCCCAGAGGACGACCGCCTTCGTCGGATCCGAAGCGACGGCCAAGCGCCGGCCTTGATCGAGAAACTTGAGACCGCGCGCGTATTCTTGACCCTCGATCATCGGCAGCTCGCGCGAGGCCGCCTCGCCTTCGAAGATCCGCACCCCGTGCCCCGGGTGGTCGTCGGTCGCCACGGCAAGTTGAGCGTTGTCTGCGGAGAAGGCCAAGCTGGTCACCTCGCGGGTGGCGGTGACCTTGCGCGGCGGCTCGCTGCTGTTCCAGGTCCAACGATAGGCGCCGGCGGAAGTGCCGAACGCGAGCTGGAGTCCATCGGGCGAAAACTCGGCCTTGGTGATCTCCTCCTTGATCTCGCGCCGCACGAGTTCGCCCCCACTCGTTCGATCCAGCATACGGAGGACCATTTCTTTCGTGCAGGCGAGCGCAGCTCCATCGGGCGAAATCGCCAGCAATTGCTCGCGCGGCGCCTTGAGCAGTTGCTGCGCTGATTGGCGCCGCGTCTGCGGATCGATCAGGCGAACGCTGCCGACGTCCAATTGATCGTCGTCCGGTCGGTAGCTTCCCAGCACCGCCAGGGTTCCATCGTCCAGGAGGTCGATTCTCTGCGCATGGTGACGCCCGCCCTCGACCGGCAGAAGCCGCTCGAGGAGCTTTCCGCTGTCACGTTCGAAAAACGAGACTTCCCCGGCTTCGGCCACGGCGACGATGAAGCGGCCGTCGGCCGTGAACTCGAGGTCGGTGATGTCGTCAGGCTGGCGGAACCGCAACGTGCCGATGCGGCTCACGGCGCCCTCCGGCAACGGATCGCCGTACTGATCGACTCGCCCTGCAGGAGCTTTCCCATCGTTGTCTGCCGTAGCAACTGCGACCTCGGCCGGCGGGGGTGTTGCGGCGCGCAGCGCGGGGCGCAATACGCTGGCTGTTGTCACGAGCGCGAGCGTTGCAAACGCCACGACAAAGGCTTCGCGGCGGTCGAGCGGAAGATGCGAACGCCTCGCGTCGAGCAGCGATTTTACGCGGGCCTCGAGTCCGCCCGGCGCCGCCATGGCCACCGCGGCTCGCCACCGCGGCCCCTGCAGGCGGCGAGCGACTTGCACGAGGTGTTGGGCGTAGTCGGTCGACGCGATGCCGGACGCGAGCACGCAATCGTCGCTTGCCAGCTCGCGCTCGATCCGCAATCGGTAGAGTCCGAACCAAGCCAGTGGATGGAACCAATAGAGGGCGCAGGCCACGCGGGCCAAGAGCTGCCACAACACGTCGCGGCGCTTCACATGCGCGAGTTCGTGGAGCAAAACCGATCGGCGCACCGCAGACGTCCAAGCGTCGGCCGCAGCGGGCAAGAGCACGCTGGGCCGCAGCACGCCACAAACAAGTGGAGGGAGAGCACACGCAGACCGGCAAAGGCCGACGGCGTGCCTGATCTCGAGTTGGGTGAGCGCCTGTTGCCACAGTCGCAGCCACTCTGCGTCGGTGATGTCCGTCGCGCCCTGGGACGCCTTGATTCCGCGAGCCAGATCGACGGCTAGGGCCAACAGCCCTGCCGCCGCGCCCACGCCCCAAAGTCCGAGCAATAGTGTCGCGAACGAAACGTTGCGGGCCGAAGCGATCACCTCCGGCCCGGGCCGTGGCGATTCCTGCGAACGAGCGGTCGTTTTAGAAGCGAAAGGTTCCGGCGCGGAGAACTCAGCATTCTCTCGAGGAATGGCTTCGGTCGCCGCAACGACCCTAGGTTGCGCTTTCATATCGACAGCCTGAGCCGTGGAGCGTGGCGGAGAGACCGACTGGCGTGCGGAGATCACGCGGAGTGGGACAGGAGGTAAGCACAAGGCGAGCAGCGGCAACGGCAGCAGGCTCACAAAGGTGAGCGACCACAGCCGATGCCTGAGAGCTGCGGAGCGTCGGCCGGCGAGGGCACTGCCCAAACAGGCGAGTAGCAACAGCAGGGTCGCGCGGGCGACGATCGAAACCGCCCAGGGCAGCGTGTCGAACGGGGCTAGCCATTGCGCGTGCATGTCATGATCCCTCCGTCTTGGCGCGTTCGATCATTTGCTCGAGGCGGGCAAAGTCTTCTTCCTGTAGCCGCGGGGCAGAGTCGTCGAGGATCGCCGCCACGGCGTCGGTGGGGGAACCGCCGAAGAAGGTTTCGAGCAAGCTCCGCAGCGCTGCTCGACTGGCCGATTCCCGCGAGCGGGTAGGGCGATAGACGTACTTGTTGCCGAGGCGGCGATGCCGCAGATGCCCCTTGCCTTCCAGATGGCGGATCATGGTGCGGACCGCCGAGTAGCTGGGCGGATCGGCCAGATGCTGCTTCACGTCGGCGACGGACGCTTCGCCCAGCCGAAACACCACGGCCATGATCTGGCGCTCCCTGCGGCCGAGCTGCTGATCGTCGGGCTGCTTACTCATCACGACGGGCATCCTGAGTGGCAATCGGTTAACACATGGCAATCTATTGCCACTTCGAGCGGTTGTCAAGCGCGATGGTCGCGAGATTAAAATCGCTGCATCAACTCGTTCGTGCAGCTTAGAGTCGGTCGGCGGTGTCGACCGAGGGAGCGCAGTTGGCGCTCTGTGAAAGACTAACTGAACCGAATTCCAACGGGCTCGCGCGGCGCAACCATCCTTGTCCCCCCGGCGACTCGCCGGGGGCTAATTGCGGCGTTCCCGGCTCATTAGCCCCCCGTCAATACGGGGGGGAATTCCACCGCAACGCCCGCGCACTCGCGGATCGAGCGGGATAGGGCTCTTAGTAGTTCCGCCCGCTGCGGCGGATATGCACAGCCGGTGACGCCCCTTCCTTGCCGCCTCCGCCGACGACCTCTGCCACGAAGAGCCGGTGGTCGCCCGAATCAATGGCCCGCAGGGGCTTGCATTCGAGATGCCCCACGATGTCGCGGAGCACGGGAATTCCGCCGGGCGTGCGGTCGATCTCGAGACCGGCGAACGCGCTTTCCTCAGGCCCGAAGCCTCGCCCGAAGTGCTTGAGATGCGCCTTGTCGTCGGCCGGCAGGAGATTGAGCACAAAGGGAGTGCCCGCGTCGAGCCATTCGCACGCCAAGCGGCCGACGCGCACTGCCACGCTCACCGCCGGGGGCTCGAAGCCGGCCTGCATCACCCAGCTAACCAAGACGCCCGTCTCTTGTTCCTTATGCCGCGCCGTGAGCACGAAGAGCCCGCTGGGGATTTGCCCCAACACACGGAGATGAGCGTCGTCAGCCATGCCAGCTAGCTTCCTGTCGTACGAGAGGGTTTTCGCAAGCGAACGATTGCGTTCAGACCTTGGGCGCCTGGCTCAACTTTTCGGCTACGCTTTGCACCTTCGCCTCCAAACGACCGCGCGCGCCTTGGCGATAGTCGAGCTTCGCCGAGCAGGTTACCCGCGGGCAATCGTCGGCGACCGCCTCGATACAGCGGCGCATGAGATCGAGCACCGGCTCGAGCTCGCCTTCCACGATCGTGCCCATCGCGTGCAAGCGATAGTCGAGACCGCTGGCGATCACCAGCTCCACCGCGCGAGCGACATAGCCGCTCACGCTTTCTCCAGCCCCCAGGGGCGAGACGCTGAACTCCAACAGCACCATCGCGATCTCCCGGATGCTGATTCGCTGAACCGCCTAAGTTGTCCGGATTCTAGCGATCTGTGGTCGGATGTCGAGGCGACGCAGTTTACTTACCGGAATCTCGGCAGGCTCGCATTTTCCGGACTGGCCAGTCCGGCTACACTCTGCCCCCACCTGGACTTCACGGAACAGAGGCTCACGAGCCTTCGGTGTGCAACGAGTAGTTGTCAGCTCAATCCGGCTCTCCTTACTCCTGGCGATGTTCTCGCTAGCGAGCCGCTCAGTCCCTGCGCAAGAGCAACTGCCCGAGCAACTGCCGTTTGTCACGGCGGAACCGCTGCCAACCCGCTCTGCGGCGGGGCAAGCCTGGACCTTCGAGCCGATTACGAGCCCCTGGGGCGCCGGGGCGCCTGACGACGCCGTGATCGAAGACTGGCAGCAGGCTTGGGGTTGGGAAATTCTGCCGAGCGAGCTGATCTACAAGTCGTACCTGGCGGGCGTACAGGAGCCGCGGATCGGCAGCGTCTGGTTTCACGACAAAGGAGAAGGCTGGCTCTGGGACGCCACACTCGGAGGCCGCGTCGGCCTGGTGCGCTACGGAACCCTGGGCGACGAACGCCCCGAAGGCTGGCAGCTCGATCTCGAAGGAGCCGCCTTCGTACGGCTCGATCCAATCGAGGAGCGGGATCTGCAGTCCGCCGACTTTCGTTTCGGATTCCCGCTCACCTGGGGGAAAGGCAACTGGCAGGCCAAGTTCGCCTACTACCACATGAGTTCTCACCTGGGCGACGAATATATTATCAAGAATCCGACCTATGCGCGGAATAACTACAGCCGCGACTGCCTGGTGCTCGGGGTCGGTTACTTCGTGAATCCGGCGCTGCGGATCTACGGCGAGGCAGGCTTCGGCATGTATGTGTCGGGACCAGCTCAGCCCTGGGAGTTTCAGTTCGGCGCCGAGTACAGCCCACCCTATGTGCCGGGTCGCCCGATCGCCCCGTTTTGGGCTATCAACGGCCATTTGCGGGAAGAGTTGAACTACGGCGGCAATTTGGTTGCCCAGGCCGGTTGGCAGCTTCGCGGCCGCCCCTATGGCCCCTTGTTTCGCGCGGGACTGCAGTATTACAACGGCGGCAGCCCCCAAATGCAGTTCTACAACCGAAACGAACAGCAGTTCGGCTTCGGACTCTGGTACGACTACTAAAGACGACGCCTGAAATGCACGGCGTCGGTTCCCCTCTGAGGAGCACGATGTCGGCAACTTCGGCCTATCGCGTTTTCTGGCAAGAATTCCGTGCGAACTTTCGCACCACCGGTTCGGTGCTGCCGAGCAGCCCCGGACTGGCCAAGGCGCTCTGCGGGCAGCTCGCTCGCCGCAAAGGAACGCGGCTCCGCGTGCTCGAGGTCGGCCCGGGCACCGGCGCGGTGACGCAAGAGATCGTGCGGCGGCTAGGGCCAGGCGACCGGCTCGACCTCGTGGAACTCAACGAGCAATTCGTTGCCCACCTGCGGCGCCGGCTGGCGACCGAACCGCTGTTTCAGTCGGCGGCCGATCAGGTCGGCTTGTGGCAGGAGAACATCGAGCAGTTTCAGGCGCCGGAGCCATTCGATGTCGTCATCTCGGGGCTGCCGCTCAATAACTTTTCCGTGGCCGAGGTCGAGCGGCTGCTAGGGGCAATTCGCAAGCACATGCGCCCCGGGGCGAGCTTGTCGTTCTTCGAATACGTGGCGATTCGCAAGGCCAAGGCCATGGTGTCGCCGCGAGCTGACCGCATTCGCCTGCAGGGCATCGGACGCACGCTCGATGGCCTTTGCCGGAGCCACCGGGCCGGTCGCGACCTGGTGTGGGCCAACTTTCCGCCGGCCTGGGTGCACCACCTGGTGTTTACGGGCGGAGAAGGCTAGACCAACTCTCGACTTGGCGTCGGGTGGCTGGGGTCGAGCCGTCAAGGCGAGCCCCCAGAACGGTTACCGTACCGGCTACGTATCGACGTGGTTTGCTGGGGGCTCGCCTGCTGGCTCGACCCCAGCCCAGCCACCGTGCTAGCTGCTGGCAGCTAAAGGCGATCACAAATTTTTCCTGCATCCAACTGGAGCAACTGCGCCGACTTTGCCGATCAAATAGACCGTAACGCCGGTGCATCGATGTTTGCGCGCCGGGTTTCGTCCACCGGAAAGACGACGCGATGTTCAATAGCCTTCGCTGCTTGGGACTTCTGGCCACGATCGGCGGAGTCGTCAGCCTCACAGGCTGCGCGGCTTCGATGCAGGCCCAGAACAACAACACCTTTCGGGCGTTCGAACCTATGTCGGTGCCCCAGGCGGGCGGCCCACAGCGCATGGCGGCGGCTCGCCAGTCGGCGCCCCCGGCGGTAGCTCGGCAGCACGCTGCGGCCACCGCCCAGCAGCCTGCGGCGCAGCCCGTCGTGCAAGCCTCGGCCATGGTGCCGATCGAGCAACTCGAGGCTCCCGCGGCGGTAGCCAAGGCGCCGCTCACGGTGGCCCCGCGGCGTTCGATTCACGATCCCCAAGACATTGCCCCCGTTCCACCGCCGGCGCTCGCTAGCGCCGCGCCCCCGGCGACGCGGCGTCCGGCAGCGCAGCCGCGACAGGTTGCGAAGAAGACCTCGCCGACCAAGCAAGCCAAGCCCAAGGCCCGGCAGCCCGTCGTTGAGGAAGACGAGGCAGAAGAGGTCGTGCTGGCGGTCAGCAAACCGCGCCGGGCGACTCAGCCGAAGCGGGCCGCAGCCAAGGTCATGGTTGCTAGCACGCAAGCCGATGAGGCCGAGGTCGCCGCTGAGGACATTGCTGAAACGGAGCTGATGCCGGCCGCCAAGTTGCCCAAGAAGACGATCGCGTCGAAGGGCCCGCAGTGGCGTGCCGCTGGCAGTAGTTTTGTCGCTGAGAAGCCCACGCAGGTCGCCGCGGCTGATGCCGAGCCAGAGCAAGAATCGCGAGTGCAGGCAGTACGCTGGGAAAAGCCGGCCCGGCCGGCGCCCGCCGCTTCGATCGAGGAAGCGGTGTTCGAAGAAGAGGCCGGTGAGGAAGCGGCTGACGCTGGCGATGCCGAAGCGGTTGAAGAAGATACGGCCGAAGTGCAGCCCGCCTCACGCGTGCGGATCGTGAGCCTGAGCAACGGCTAGTTTGGCGGGTGGCAAGCTTCTTGTTCAGGAGTCGAGTGGGTGCCTGGGGTCGAACGAAGTGAGCCCCCAGCAAACCACGGCGATCTCGCGGCCAACGATAATCAGCCGGTCACGGCTCTGGGGGCTCGCCTTGACGGCTCGACCCCAGCCACCCCTCCTAGCTAAGTACTAGCAATAAGGGCTTCCGCCGAACCGCTCTAGGGTGCCTGGGCGAGCGACGCTACAATCCGGCCCTTCGTTTCCACAGAAGGGATTCTGGAAAACGCTCATGCCACTGCGCACGCTCATCGCCGTTTCGGGTTTGGCCCTCTGCATCGCTTGGACAAGCGGGGCTCGTGCGCAGGCTCCCGCAGGACAGCGCCGGCCGGCCGCCGCCCCGCTGCAACTCAAGGGTCCTCCGCCGGCAGCCGGACCGCGCGCTCCCTTCGAATTGAACACCAATGAGAAGGCGGCGCTGGAGCAATTGCTGCTCGACTGGCATAACGCGGGCAAGGACGTGAAGACGTTCAAATGCACCTTCACGCTCTACCAGTACGACACGACCTTCGGTCCGAAACAGAAATCGAAAACAAATCCCAACGCCGCCTGGCGCGAAGGGACGGGCCAACTCAAGTACTCGAAGCCGGATCACGGCATGTTCCAGGTCGAGGAAGTGAAGACCTGGGACGCGACCAAGACGGAATGGGGTCAGGAGGAATCTGGCGAGCACTGGGTGTGCGACGGCAAATTCCTCTACGAGCTCGATCCGCGCCAAAAACAAATGCGGGTGCGTCCCTTGCCGCCCAACATGCAGGGGCAAGGCATCGCCGACGGCCCCTTGCCGTTTTTGTTTGGGGCCGACGTCAAGAAGCTGCAAGCGCGGTTCTGGATGCGCATCATCACGCCGAAAGAGGCGGCCGAGACTCAGGTCTGGATTCAAGCCTACCCCAAATGGCCCGCGGACGCCGCCAATTACCAGCGGGCGGAGTTGATTCTCAACCGCGGCGATTTGCAGCCGGTGGCGCTGCGGGTGATTCAGCTCAACGGCAGCCCGTGGACCTATCAGTTCAAGTCGATCAAGGTCAACGATGTTTGGTCGGGGCTGATGCGTGATTTCGCGGCGCCGACCAAGCCGTTCGGTTGGAGCAAGGTGCTGATCGATCCCGGACAGCCAGGTCCCGCCGGCCAGCCGCCGGAGCAGGCGCTGCTTCCCGGCGCCGGGGCCCAGCGATAACCAGGCCCGGTTTCTTTTCTGCCGGCCGCCGTGGACCTATACTCAACGGGCCGCGGTAGAGGATTTCCTGAACGTGCTCCCGCGGCCCCCGCCGTGTGGAGCAGAGATGGTGACACCCCTGCCGACGACCGCAGGTTCCCAGGCAGTTGTCTGCAGCCTGGGGCTCGCGCTGCTGTTGGCGGGGAGCATCTGTCTTGGGCAAGACCTCGAGGGCCAGCCGCCAACTTTGATCAGCGACGCCGTGCGCGTCGATGAGATCGATTCCGGCGTGCGGGCCGATCTGGCCCAGGCCGCCGACTTGGCCGCGGCCGGCCAATTTAGCGCCGCCCTCGAACGCTATCGAGTCGCCCGCCAGGCCGCCGCCAACAAGCTGGTCGCAGTCGACGAGGGCCGCCGCTTCGTCCCGCTCTCAGACGCCATTGCCCTGCGGCTCGTTGCCTGGCCCACCGAAGGCCTGCTGCAAGCGCGCCGGCAGTTCGATCCGCTCGCGCAGCCGCTGTTCGCCAAAGCGATCGCCGCGCGCGACGAGAATCTGCTCGCCCGCATCGTCGACGATTATTTCGTCTCGAGCGTCGCCGACGAGGCGCTGCTCGCACTGGGCGACATGGCCCTCGAGCAAGGCCGCCCGCAACTCGCTCGGAGCTATTGGCTGCGAATCAGCCCGCGGTTGGATCACAAGGCCGCCACTTCAGGCTTGGCGACTTATCCCGATACCGACCTCGATTTGGCCGCTGTGGCCGCGCGGATCGCGCTCGCTTCGATCTGGGCCGGCGATCGAACGCGCGCCCGGCGCGAGATCGATCGCTTCGCCGAGTCTTACCCCACCGCGATGGGCACGCTCGGCGGCCGCCAGGGCGCTTACCGGTCGCTGCTCGAAGACCTGTGGAAGGCGTCGGCCGACTGGCCTGAAGCAACGCCGGTCGCCCGTTGGCCGACCTTCGCTGGCGACGGCGCACGCAATGCAACCGTGCCGCAACCGCTCGAGATCGGCCGGCTCGCTTGGCCGCCGATTGCCTTGGCGATCGAAGAGCCGGCGACGCGCGGGGCCGCCGCGCCGCTCGTGCCGGGCCGGAAGCAAGGAGAATTCGCAGCGACCCCCTGCTCGACGTTCCCGATCTGGATCGAACTCGCAGGCCGGCAACTGTTGCTCTATTGTGACGAGCGCGCGGTCTACGCAATCGATGCCACGACGGGGCAGGCTGCCTGGACGCCCGGCGAGCCGCCCGCGCCGATCCACACGATTCCTTGGAAGCCCGTGGCTGGGCGACGCCGAGTGTTTGGCGTGCCGCGACACACGCTCACCGCCGCCGGCGGATTACTGCTCGCGCGGCTTGGTACGGTGGGCACGGCCGTGCGCGGCGGACAAGTCGGTGTGTCGCCCAGCTATCTGGCTTGCCTTGATCTGAACGCCGAGGGGCGACTCCTCTGGCGCACGCCTCCGGCCGATCGGCAAGAAGCGTTTCAGCGTGAAGGCTGGAGCTTCGATGGCCCCCCGGTTTGCGACGGCGAGCGCGCCTATGTGGCGCTGCGTCGCACGGATATTCGCGCCCAAGCGTTCGTGGCCTGCTATGACCTGGCGAGTGGCCGGCCAGTGTGGCAAACGTTTGTCTGCGCCGCCGACATGCCGGGCCAAGGCAACTACGAAGAAGCGGTTTGCTCGCTCCTGTCGCTGGCAGAAGGCCGGCTGTACTTCAACACGAATCAAGGCGTCGTCGCCAGTCTCTCAACCAGCGATGGCAGCATCCTGTGGGCAGCCCGCTATCCACGCGCGCTGGCTGCCGAAGGCTCGCGCCCTGCGGCCTCGGTTGCCCGTCCTCCCAACCCTTGTTTGGTCGATCGCGGCCGCGTCTATGCTGCGCCGTCCGACACGCCGGCCGTGTTGGCCTTCGACGCCGCCAGCGGTCAGCAGCTTTGGCGGAGCGAAGAAAACCTTGATGACTTGCACTACTTACTCGGTGCGCATGATGGCTGGCTGGTGTGCTCAGGAGATCGACTGCATTGGCTGTCGACTGAAAACGGTCAACCCGAGCGTTCGTTTCCCGCTGCACCGGCCAAACTAGGCTGCGGTCGCGGTCTGATTGCAAGCGGCAAGGTATATTGGCCGACACGCGGCGACACCGATTCGATTCGCGTGTTCGATCTAGCGAGCGGACGGCCGGAGAATGTGGTCGACCTGAGCACGATCCGCGGCGGCGCAGCCGGCAACCTGCTCGCGGTGGGCAGCCGCACCGTGGTCGCCGCGCATGATGCGTTGTATTGCTTCTCGCCGCAGGGGGACGCGCCGGCTGAAGCCGGCGCGAACCGCACGGCGCGCGACGCGAGTTCCCTGAACAAGCCGGTTGCGCGTTAAGTTGGTCCGCGAGAGCGGACCCTCAGTAGGGTCCGCTCTCGCGGACCAATAGAACACGTTAGGGCCTTCAATAAACAGCCTGCACTCCATCGATCCCCTGCCACACGAGAAACCGCATGCCGCCAGAGTCCGCTACCGCAGAGCCTGAATGGGGCGACCAGCATGTCGAGGCTATTGCCCGGCTCCATGCGGTCTGTGCAGGCCTGCGCAGCGAGCTGAGCAAAGTGATCGTCGGCCAAGACCAAGTGATCGAGCAGTTGCTCGTGTCGCTGTTCGCCCGTGGCCATTGCGTGCTGGTCGGTGTGCCGGGGCTGGCCAAGACGCTGCTCATCCGCAGCCTGGCCGATTCCCTCTCGCTGCGTTTCAGCCGCATCCAGTTCACGCCCGACCTGATGCCGGCCGACATCACCGGCACCGACGTGATGCAGGAAGACAAATCAACCGGCGCGCGCTCCTTTCGCTTCTTGCCGGGCCCGATCTTCGCCAACGTGGTGCTGGCCGACGAAGTGAACCGCACGCCCCCCAAAACGCAGGCGGCGCTGCTCGAGGCGATGCAGGAGCATCAGGTCACGGTGGGCGGGAAGCTCCATCGCCTGGAAGAGCCGTTCTTCGTACTGGCCACACAGAATCCGATCGAGCAGGAAGGCACCTACCCGCTGCCCGAAGCGCAGCTCGACCGTTTCATGTTCCAGGTCCTCGTCGACTATCCTGAAGAAGACGAAGAGCTCGAGATTGTGCGCCGCACCACGAGCGAGCGCCACGTGCAGGTGCAACCGCGGCTGGGGGCTGAAGAAATCTTGGGGCTGGCGAAGATCGTACGGCTGGTGCCAGTGGCCGAGCATGTGCTGCGCTATGCCCTGCGGCTCACGCGCCTGACACGACGCGACGCTGTGGGCGCTCCCGAGTTCGTGCGACAATACGTCACCTGGGGCGCGGGGCCGCGGGCGAGCCAATACCTGGTGCTCGGCGCCAAGGCCCGCGCGGCAATTCACGGTCGGCACCATGTGAGCCGAGACGACATCCGCGCCGTAGCCGCACCGGTGCTCCGGCACCGTTTAGTCACCAACTTCAACGCCGAGGCCGATGGGCTGCGGGCAGACGATCTCGTCCGCCGGCTCATCGACTGGGTCGATCAACACGACGACGCGCAGGCAAGCGATGGTCAGTCCGAGCTACTTCGATCCCCACGCGCTCGCTAGGCTCTCGGGCCTCGAGCTCCGCGCGCGGCGGCTCGTCGAGGGCTACGTGTCGGGCTTGCACCGCAGCCCGTTCCACGGCTTCAGCGTCGAGTTCAGCCAGCACCGCGAATACGCGCCGGGCGACGACCTGCGGTATGTCGACTGGAAGGTGTTTGGCCGCAGCGACAAGGTGTACCTCAAGCAGTTCGAGGAGGAGACGAACCTCATCGTCTACTTCGCGCTCGACGCCAGCGAGAGCATGAGCTACCACGGGCCGACGGCCGCAATGTCGAAGCTGGACTATGCGAAGAGCGTGGTCGCGGCGCTCACTTGGCTGGCGCTACGGCAACGAGACAGCGCGTCGCTGGCGATCTTCGCCGAAAAGCTCGAGCGCATCACGCGGCCCAGCGGCAGCTTCGCCGGCTGGGAAGAGATGATTCATTGCCTCGAACAAACCTCGCCGCACGCTCCCACCAGGGCCGGCGAAGCCTTGGGCGAACTCGCCGAGCGCAGCCGGCGCAAGGGGCTCGTCGTGGTGCTCAGCGACCTCTTTGACGACGCCGACTCGCTGCTGACCGGACTGCGACACTGCCGGCACGCGGGGCACGATGTGATCGTGTTCCACGTGCTCGACGCCGCGGAGCTCGACTTCCCCTTCACGCGTCCTACGTTGTTCGTTGGGCTCGAAGGGCAGCCCGATCTGCCGACCGATCCGCCGGCGCTTCGCGCGGCCTATCAGCGCGAACTCGAGGCGCACTGCCAGGCAGTGCAAGCCGGACTGCGCGCGCAGCAATCAGACTATCAGCTCCTGCGAACCGATCAGCCGCTTGATCGCGCCTTGAGCCTGTACCTTGCCACACGGATGCGGCGCGCATGATCTTGGCGTTTGGATTCGGCAACGTGTGGATGCTCGGCTGGCTGGCCGCCGCCGCTGCGCCGATCCTCATTCATCTGTGGAACCGCCGGCATCATCAGGAGCATGCTTGGGCCGCCACGCGGTTTCTGCTCAAGGCGCTGCAGACTCAGGCGCGCCGGCTGCGCATCGAGCAATGGCTGCTGCTCGCGCTTCGCGTTGCAGCGATTGCGTTCGTGATGCTGGCCGCGGCGCAGCCGTTCGCCACCTCGTTGCCGCGCACGCTGACCTCGGAGCCGGTTCATCGCATCTTCGTGCTCGACTGCTCCTTTTCGATGGCCTACCGTCCGGCGGCAGAAACGCTCTTCGATCATGCCCGCGACCGCATTCGCGAGCTGATCGAGTCGGCAGCGCCGGGCGATGCGGCCAGCTTGGTGACGATGGGACTCGGCGCTCAAACCATTGTCGGCGCGCCGAGTTTCCAGCCACAGCAGTTTCTCGGCGAACTCGACCGCGTGAAGTGCAGCGACGGAATTGCCCATCTCGGCGATGCCTTGCAGGCGGTGGAGAACGTGATCGCCCGCGCGGAGCAAACGACGCCCCGGCTCACGCAGCGCGAGGTCTACGTTTTTTCCGACCTCACTCGTCCCACTTGGCAACCCGACGACGCCGCGGCGCGGGCGGCGCTCGCTCGTTCGTTCGCGTCGCTACAGGAGCGCGCCGAGGTGCGGGTGGTGAACGTTGCCCCCGCGGCCGCTTCGAACCTGGCGATCACGAGCCTGCAGCCGCTCGAAGGCTTGGTATCCACGCGCAACGAAGTGGAATTCGAAGCGGGCGTGCGGGGCTGGGGCGGCAGCGCGGCTGCGGCCGAGTTGACGGCGATCGTCGACGGCCGCACGGTCGAGTCGGGGAGACTCGCGCTCTCGCCTGACCAGAGCGGAAGCTGGACCTTCTCACATCGCTTCGATAAGCCCGGCGAGCATACACTCGAGGTGCGCGTGGCCGACGAGCGCCTCACGCCCGATGATCGCCGCTGGCGAACGATCAACGTTCGCGACCAGATCCGCGTGCTGGCCGTGCTGCCGACGGGCGCCGACCTGCAACGCGACAGCCTGTTGCTCGCGCTCGACCCCACGCAAAGCGGCGCGGGCTTGGTCGCGGTCACGGTCTCTTCGGAGGCCGATTGGCCGGCCGAGCCGCTCGAAGAATTCTCTGCCGTCGTGTTCGAGAATGTCGAGCAATTCGCCCCGGCCGAAGCCCGCCGTTTGGCTACGTACCTTGGCCAAGGCGGCAGCGTGGTGTTCGTGCTCGGCGATCGTGTCGATATCGGGCGCTACAACGAAGTTCTCGGCGGCGGCCCGAATCGCACGAGGCTACTTCCCCTGCGGCTGACCGACCTCGCCGCTGCCGGCGACTATCGCTTCGATCCGCTGGGATACCTGCATCCGGCCGTCGCTTCGTTTCGAGGGCAGGAAGCGGCGGGCCTGCTCACTGCGGTCGTGGCTCGCTATGTTCGCATGGCCGGGCAGTCTGGCTCGTCGGCGGCCACGGCCATGGCATTCAATAGTGGTGATCCGGCTCTGGTGATCGAATCTTTGGCGGGCGGGCGCGTGATGGTCTTGGCGACGCCGATCACGGCAACCGTCGATCGGCAAACCGGGCTGCCATGGAACTCACTGGCCGCTTCGCCGGCGCTCGTGCCGCTTGTGCAAGAAATGCTGCGGACAGCGCTCGAGTCGCACGATGCAGAAGACCTGCTCGTGGGCCGCGTGTTGACCGGCCGCGCGCCCGGCGGCGCCGAAGTACGGGACCCCGCGGGGCAGCAGCACTCGGTTACGTCGTCTGTGGAGCAGGGAGGCGCCTGGTCGTTTACCGCCGAGCAAGCAGGCGTCTATGAGGTGATTTCGCGCGGCGGCGCGACGAGGCTCTTTGCAGTCAACGTCGATCCGCGTGAAAGCGACATTTCACACGTGGCAGCCGATTGGTTGCCGCCGGCCGTGCTCGACGGCGCGACCGGTCCCGCAGCAGCAAGCGCAGGTAGCGTCTCGGCCGCCGCGCCGCGGCCGCTCGAGCGCGGCTGCCTGGCGCTCGGGCTCGCGCTGCTCGCTATCGAAGGCTGGTATGCCTGGTCCTTGGGGAGGCGGCGATGACTCCTCGACCATTCGATGCCGCGGCTGTCTCGCCGGCCGAAGGCGTATCTTGGCACATCACCTTCGCCTGGCCTGCGCCGCCATGGGCCGTGATCGTGACCGTGGTCAGCCTCGTTGCGCTCGTGGTCTGGCTCTATGCCCACGAGTCGCCGCGCGTGCGCACGCCGGCGCGCGTGTCGATGGCCGCGCTCCGGTTGTCAGCTCTGGCCGCGCTCGCGCTCATGCTCAGCGGCATCTCGATCGCGCGGTATCGCACCGGCTTGCCGGCCCTGGCCGTGGTCGTCGATGGTTCCGCCAGCATGGCGATCGTCGACGAGCTGAAGACTCAACCAAGCGCCCAGGCGGCGAAGGTTGCGGCAAATCGATTGGAGCTCGTGCAACGTCACTTGTCGGCGGACAACGCCACGGCGCTACGCGCTCTGCAAACCGGTCGCGAGGTGATCGCCTACTCGCTGGCTGATCAGGCGAGTTGGCTCGGCGCTCAATCGGCCAAGTCGCGCGCGGCGCTGGCCGAAATTCAGCCGGTTGGCGCCGCGAGCCGCTTGGGTGATGGCGTGCAGTCCGTGCTCGATGATCTGCGGGGCCGCGCCCCGACCGGCATCGTGCTTTTCACCGACGGCATCAACACCGCCGGCCAACCGCTCGCTCAAGCGGCTCAAGCAGCCCGCGACCGCGGCGTTCCCCTGTTCCTAATCGGCGTCGGCAGCGATGTGCCGCCCCGCGATGTCGAACTGGCGGAAGTCTTGGCCGACGAGGTCGTGTTCACAGGCGACATCGTCAACTTCCAGTGCGAATTGCGGAATCAAGGGCTCGAGGGACAAACGGTCGATGTGCGGCTGCGGCCAGCCGATAGCGACGAACCGCTCGCGCAAACCAAGGTCACGCTCGACGAGCCGCTGCAGAGCGTGCTGCTCTCCTATCGCAGCGACACGCCGGGCCGCCATGCGCTCGTGCTCGAGGTTGTGCCGGTCGCTGGCGAGGAGCACGTCGAAAACAATCGCCGCACGGTAGAGGTCGATGTCCGCGACGACCGCGTCAAAGTGCTCTACGTGCAGGGGCCGCCCAGCTTCGAGTATCGCTTTCTCAAAGCGCTGCTCGAGCGCGACGAGCGGTTCGAGCTGGCATGTGTGCTGCAAGAGGCCGATCCCGAGGCCGTTGAACAAGATCGCGCGATGCTGGGCTCGTTTCCCCTCGCGCGCGAGACGCTCGGCGAATACGACGTGGTCATCTGGGGCGATGTCGATCCAGGGCGATTGCCGCCGGGTGCGCTCGAGCAAGTGCGCGAGTTGGTCGTCGACCGCGGGCGGGGGCTCGTCTTCTCCTCGGGCTCGCGACATACGCCCCTCGCTTACGCCGGCACTCCGCTCGATGGACTTTCTCCGCTCACGCTCAATTCTGCGTTGGGGATCGCGCCGGAAGATCAGCAGCAAGCCGCCGGCATGGTGGCCGGCGAACAAATCGCATCGGCGCCGTTTCTGCAACTGTTGGCGGCCGGCGCAGCTCAACAAACGCTGCAAGCCTTGCCGCCGGTGTATTGGCGGATCGAGGGGGGCAGCGCGCGGCCGGCGGCCCGCGTGTATGCTCGCTTCGCCTCTGAAGGCGGCTCGCCGACAGCGCCGGCGATCCTGGGGCAGTATGCAGGCGCAGGCGAGGTCGTGTTGATCGGCACCGACGAAATCTGGCGCTGGCGTCGCGAGCAGCACGAGGCCGAGTACGATCGCTTTTGGGTACAGCTCCTCCGCTACCTAGCGAGGGCCAAGTTGCGGGCCGGCGAGGAAGGCGTGGAACTCGTTACCGACAAGTCGCACTACGGAAACCAGGAGCCGATCTGGCTGCGGGCACGGTTTCGCGATCCCGAACTCGCCCCGGCGAGCGATGAACTGGCGGTCGATGTGCAGTTGCCTGACGGCCGCACCGAGGCGGCCTCGCTCAAACGACGCGGCAGCGAGCGGGGCGTGTTCGGCGGCGCACTCCGCTTCGACGCGCCCGGCGTCTACCATGCACGGCTGCGAGACAGCGAAGAATCGGTGGCCGAATTCACCGTCGAAGCCCCGCCCGGCGAGCAGGACCGCAAGACGGCTGACTTTCAGGCACTCGCCGACGCGGCGACGATTTCCGGCGGCCGCTTCTATCGCCTGAGCGAAGCGGGGCGCTTGCCCCAAGACCTGCCGCGCCCTCCCTCGGCCCCGATCGAAGCCTTGCCGGCCACGCCCCTCTGGAACAGGTGGCCACTGCTGCTGGCGTTCGTGACGCTGCTGTCGGCGGAGTGGGTGTTGAGGAAGCGGCAAGGGCTGGCTTAGCAAGCAGTTACGCTTGAAAAGCGACGCCGGAGGCGAAGCGACACAACCGCTACACGCCGCAAATTCCGTAAATTCCGCTCAACTTCTCACGCGGAGCGTTCGATCTTTAGGCAAACACGCCGCGCGCCGGATTGCGCCGCCCTAGCGTGCTGGCACTTATCCTTCGCCTTTTTGCCGAATCGACCGATATGAATGTCCGCATTTGGGTGATGGCTGTCGTGGGCATCGTGGTCTGTGGCTGTGCGACCATGAAGGAGTCGGACACGGCCCGCACCGGCATCGAGCAGCTTCTGATCTCGAGTGCGGCCGACCAGGCGCTCGCCAAGATCGACTTCCAGCCGATTGCCCGGGCCAAGGTGTTCCTCGATCCGCAATATCTCGACTGCGTGGATAAGAACTACATCGTGGTGGCGCTGCACCAACGGCTGCTCAACAACGGCTGCACGCTTGTGGGCAAGGCCGAGGAGGCCGATGTCGTGCTCGAGGTCGCCAGCGGCGGCGTTGGCACCGACCGCAACGAGCTGTTCGTCGGCATTCCTGAGATCCCGCTGCCGCCGCCGTCGCCGATCGCGGTGCCGAAGCTGGCGTTCTATACCCGCACGCGGGCGATGGGCACGGCCAAGCTGGCGATCGTGGCCTACGACGCCAAGAGCAAGGCCCCGCTGATCAACACGGGCTACTCGCTCGCCCGCGCTGACCACAAGAACTGGACGGTGCTCGGCATGGGCGGGATTCAAGGCGGCAGCGTGCCGCAAGAGATCGCCACGGCCACCGGCGAGTCCGACGGCATTCAGATCCCCACGGCCGTGGCTCACAAGCCGACGCACACGGCGCCGCCGGCGCAGACGACGGTCCACTAGCTGTCGGGTGGCTGGGGTCGAGCAAAGCGAGCCCCCAGCAGACCACCTCAGACACTTTAACCCTGCTTGGCAATGTCACGGTTCCGGGGGCTCGCCTTGAGGGCTCGACCCCGGCCACCCGATGGTCTCGACCCTGGGCACCCGGCAGCTTCTCCCGTTAGTGCTCGCGCAGAAACGCGAGCAACGTCGGGTTAACCTCTCCCGGGTTTTCGAGCGGGGCCATGTGCCCCGCGTTCGGCACGACAAGCAGCTTCGCGCCGGGGATCGCCTCGGCGATCTCGCGCATCTCGGCTGCCGGCGAAATGGCGTCGGTCGTGCCGACGACCACAAGCGTGGGCACGGCGATCTGCCCAAGCGACGAGCGCATGTCAGGTCGTTCCGCCATGCCGCGCTGCGCGGCCGCGACGCCTTCCGGATTCGACCGCAACACGACCCCTTGGATCATCTGCACTACCTCGCGCTGATTCGCGATCGTCTGCTGGTCGAACAGCTTCGGCAGCATATTGTCGGAGAGCACCGCTACGCCGGTCCGCAGCACGAGTTCCGCGAGCTTGAGCCGCTGCGACGCCGCGTCCGGCGAATCGGGAGCGGCCTTCGTGTCGCAAAGCACGAGCGCCCGCAGCCGCGACGCGTACTTGCGCCAAAACTGGAAAGCGATGTAGCCGCCCATCGAAAGGCCAACGAGGGCCACGGTCTCCGACACGTCGAGCGCATTGAGCAGCGCGTTCAGATCGTCGGCGAACTGCTCCATCGTTACCTTGCCAGGGGTAACGCCGCTGCCGCCAAAGCCGCGCAAGTCGGGAGCAATTACGCGGAATTCGCCGGCCAGCGCCGCAATTTGCTCGCGCCACATGGTGTGGTCGAGTGGGAACCCATGCACGAGCAGCACGGGCCGCCCGCTCCCCTCGTCGAGCACGTTCAACACCACGTCGCCGAGTTGCACTCGCTTGAAAGTCATGACAAACCTCTATACGGACGACGGCAGAAAGTTGGCGGCCAAGGGGAGCACACGACGTGCCGAGGCGGCGATCGCAATCGGTCCGCAGAGCGGCCCATCTAGGGTCCGCTGTGCGGACCAAGGAATCGCGCCAGGGACTTTATAGCACCGCTTCGAGTAGAACGACCGGCGGATCGCTAAGGAAGGTGTCCCACGAAATCCCTGGATAGCGAGCCGCGGCCCGCGCGTCTACTTCGGCGGGGATCCAGCGGACCTGCCGGAAGCCGGCGGCCGCGAATGCCCGTTCGTGCGTGGCCGGCGTAAGGATGTAGTTCTCGATCTCGAACGTCTCGTGCTCGAGATAGAACTTCCAACGAACGGGCGTGCCTTCGGGCAGCAGTCCGTCGGCGCCAAACTCCCCGAGCGGATGCAGTTCGAAGCCGTAGGTGCGGAACGAGGGCGCGGTCGCCAGATCGATGAATGGGCTCGAGTTCACGGTCACGAACCGGCCCCCGGGGCGCAAACAACGGGCAATGCTCCGGCACATGGCCGTGAGCTCGGCCTCGCTGCGGGCATAGTTCAGCAAGTAGGCCGCCATCGCCAGATCGAACCGTTCGGCCGGCTCGAGCGCCGTGCAGTCGGCCACATGATAGTCGATGCCGAGCGGTTGGGCGGCTTCCTGAGACTTCGCCAGCTCGATCATGCCATGCGAGAGGTCGAAGCCAACGACACGGCTCGCCCCCTGCCGCTTGGCGGTGCGGGTGTAGTAGCCTTCGCCGCAGGCTAGGTCGACCACACTCGAGCCCGCAAGCTGCCCAGCGAGCTGCCAGAGCGAGGGCGCTTCGAGCACGCTGCGCCAAGGCTGCAGCTTCGATTCCTGATACTCGGTCGCGATGGCGTCGTAGTCGGTCACGGCGAGCTCACGGAGAATATGGATAACAGGACGGGAAAAACGAAACGGCCGCCAAGTCAGAAAACTTGGCGGCCGTTGTTTGATTCACCAGCTTGGCCGTAGCAGGAAGCCTTAGGCCGAGAACGAGCTGCCGCAGCCGCAGCTCTTCACCGCGTTCGGGTTGTCGAACGTGAAGCCGCGCTTCTCGAGGCCGTCGTAGAAGTCGACCGTGGTGCCGTCCAAGTAGAGGGCGCTCTTCTTGTCGACGACGACCGTGATCCCGTGGA
>JAESFN010000674.1_pt1 | contig 25011 bp, 25 predicted proteins | sample 9269411 | NCBI WGS metagenome assembly JAESFN01 (sample SAMN14505399, study PRJNA617100) | algae metagenome | isolation source: Iphinoe sp. HA4291-MV1 and co-occurring heterotrophs from trail next to... | place: USA: Maunawili Falls, Hawaii | collected 2009-07-25
AAGCCCGACCGGGACGCCGTCGCGCGCCTGCTCGCCGCCGAGCGGTAGCCCCACCGGGCCACGCGTCCGGTGGCGCTCGCCGCCGGCCCTCGTCCGATGGTCATCAGGGCACCAGCGCTGTTCGAAGACTCGGAAACAGCGATGGTGTCCTGGTGATCATGTACGGCCTCGGCGATCGCCGGACCGCGGGAGCCGACCGACCGAGCGACGCGGCGGGACCCGGGCTCCAGGGCCGCGGCGTGAGGACGGCGACAGGCACCGCCTCGACGGCGGGGAAGCGGGAACGCGGGTACGTCTCGGCGCGGGCGAGCGGCCCGGGCGGCGGAAAGATCGCGCGCGGCGTATTACCGTGTTGGACGTGGCGAGCCTTGATCAGTGGGTGGCCGGAGCCCGGCCCCGGACCCTGCCGAACGCGATCTCCCCGGTGCTGGTGGGTACCGGCGCGGCGGTGGCCGTGCATTCGCTCCGGCCGGGGCCGGCGGTGCTGGCGCTGGTCGTGGCGGTGGCGCTGGTGATCGGCGTCAACTACGCCAACGACTACTCCGACGGCGTGCGCGGCACCGACGACGACCGGACCGGGCCGATGCGGCTGGTCGGCTCGGGGGCCGCGACCCCGGGGGCGGTGCGCACGGTCGCCCTGGGCTGGCTGCTGCTGGCCCTGCTGGCCGGGGCCGCGCTGGTGGTGCTCAGCCGGCAGTGGTGGCTGTTCGGGGTCGGCGTGGTGTGCCTGCTCGGCGCCTGGTTCTACACCGGCGGGAAACGGCCCTACGGCTACCTCGGGCTGGGCGAGGTGGCGGTGTTCGTGTTCTTCGGCCCGGTCGCGGTGCTGGGGACCACCTTCACCCAGACCGGACGGGTGACCGGGCTGGCGGTGGTCGCATCGGTCGGCGTCGGGCTGCTGTCCACCTCGGTGCTGGTGGCCAACAACCTGCGCGACATCCACACCGACGCCCCGGCCGGGAAGCGCACCCTGGCCGTCCGGCTGGGCGACCGGCGCACCCGGCTGTTCTACACCGCGCTGCTGGCCACGCCGCCGCTGCTGAGCCTGGTCACCGGGGTCGTCGAGCCGTGGCTGCTGCTCGGCCTGCTGGCCGCGCCGCTGGCGGTTCCCCCGGTGCGGGCGGTGCTCGGCGGGGCCCGGGGCCGGGACCTGATCGCGGTGCTCGGGCAGAGCGTGCTGGTCCTGCTGGTGTGGTCGGTGGCGACCGCCGTCGGCCTCGGGCTGAGCGCGCTCTAGTCCGCCGAGGGCTCGTCCTCGCCGCGCAGCTGGGCCCGCAACCTGGCTTTCTGCGCCGACCGCCGCGCCCCGCTCACCGCGAGTGCCTCGTTGAGGTCCCGGCGCAGCCCGGGGAACAGCAGCATCGACAGCGGCATCGCCGCGACCAGCGCGACCAGCAGCGCCACCCACAGCGGCACCCCGACCAGCACGAGCACGGCGGTGATCGCCGCGACCAGGCCGACCCGGGCCAGCGCGTACCCGACCACCGCCGTCGACAGCGGCTTGGACGGTCGTTCGGCGGCGGTCACGCGCCCCAATTTAGTACGGACACCCGATCGAGCCCGGATTGACACCAACCGAACCGGAGCTGAGCTACCTTGGAAGTGGAGGTGATCCCGCATGGTGTTCATGTTCATCGTCGCGATGGTGGCGGCGATGGTGGTGGGAACCCTGATGTGGCGAGGTCTGTCCCGGCAGGACGGGCAACCGCCGGCCCGGCCCGCGCGCCCGCACACGGTGGCTCCGGACGACGACCCGGAGTTCCTGCGCCGGCTCGGGGACCGGCTGCGCAGCGAGGGCGAGGACCCACCGGTCGGGCGCTGACCCGAGCCAGCCGGGCAGCGCCGGGCGGATGGCTCAGCCGGCGGGGAACCCGTCGGCCACGGCGGCGGACAGCTCCAGCAGCGCCGCCCGGGTGTGCACCGAGAGGCGGTCGAGGTCGATCTCGGCACCCTCCTCCAGGTGCGGGTCGTAGGGCACCCGGACGACCGCCCGGCAGCGCGCGGCGAAGTGCTCGGCCACCCGGTCCAGATCCACCCCGCCCGAGTTCCGCCGCACGGAGTTGATCACCGCGACGGAGTTGGCCACCAGGTCGCGGTGCCCGTGCGCGTCCAGCCAGTCCATGGTGGCCGAGGCGCTGCGGGCCCCGTCGATCGAGCCGGAGGAGACGATCACCAGCGCGTCGGCCAGGCCCAGCACGCCGTACATGGCCGAGTGCATCAGCCCGGTACCGCAGTCGGTGAGCACCACGTTGTAGAAGTGCTCCAGCAGCGCCACGGTGCGCCGGTACTCGGCCTCGCTGAACGCCTCGGACACGGCCGGGTCCTGCTCGCTGGCCAGCACCTCCAGCCGGGAGGGCCCCTGCGAGGTGTAGGCCCGCACGTCGTTGTAGCGGCGCACGGTCTGGGCGTCGCGCAGCAGGTGCCGGACCGTGGCGCTGGTCTCCAGCGGGATCTTCTGGCTCAGCGTGCCCCGGTCCGGGTTGGCGTCCACCGCGATCACCCGGTCGCCGCGCAGCGAGGCGAAGGTGGCCCCGACGGTCGCGGTGACCGTGGTCTTGCCGACCCCGCCCTTGAGGCTGAGCATGGCGATCTTGTAGCAACCGTGCAGCGGCTGGTTGATCCGGGCGATCAGCTCCCGCTCGTTGATCTCGGCGGGGCCCTCTCCCACGTTGATCGTCTTGCCGGATATCACGTACAGCGCCCGCCGCCAGCCGAACCGCGGCGCGGGTTTCCCCTGGTGCAGTAGCCGCGCGGAGTCCAGGTCGGGGTCGCCGGCCAGCGTGCCGTTGCGCCGCCGCTGGGCCTGCTGGGCGGCCAGCGCGCCGGGGTCGATCCAGCGGGCGCCGGCCGGCACGTCGGTCATCGGGGTGGCGGCGGCCCGGGACGACTCGGGTTCGGTGAGCACCTCGGGTTCCCCGGCCACCACCAACGACTCCGGCTCGACGAACGACTCCGGCTCACCGGGCGACCCGGGCTCGACGAACGACTCGGGCTCCCCGGACGACCCGGGCCCGGCGAACGGCTCCGGCTCGACCGACGACTCCGGCTCACCGGGAGACCCGGACCCGGCCGGTGACTCCGGCTCCCCGGGCGGCTCCGCCTCGTCCGGAACCTCGGACCCGCCCGAAGCGCCGACGTCCTCCCCGGCCGGAGCGCCGGTCGGTGCGCCGGCGGCCGCACCGGTCGGGTCGGCCGGCGCCGGTCGGGTCTGCTCGGGGACCGGCTGGGTCCGCTCCACGACGCGCTCGCCGGTCCGGACGCCCAGCGGATCGGCGAAACCGGCGTTCCGATCGGCGCCCGGGTATCCGGCGCTCGGATCGACGTCCGGGAAACCGGCGTTCAGGTCCGCGTCCGGATCGTCCAGCAGTCGGTCGAAGTGGTAGTCGCCGCCGTCGTCGAAGAGGTCCGCCTTCCGGTCGTCGAACAGCCCGGCGTGGGCCTCGGCAGGGCGGTCGGAGAGGTCGACGGTGAGATCGTCGGCGGTGAGATCGTCGGCGGTGAGATCGTCGGCGCGGCCGTCGGCGTCCTCGTCGGTGTGCACGTCACCGGGATCGCCGCCGGGCTCGTCGGGCACCGGGGTGGATCGGCGGGCCTCCGGCAGCACCGGATCACCGTCCGTACCGACCGTGCGGGCCCGGTGGGTACGCCAGCCCAGGCCCTGCGCCAGGTAACCCACCGTGCCGGGCGGGTACTCCTGATCCTCCACCGTTCTCCCTCACGCCGTGAACCCGATCCAGCGGTGAACTGGATCCAGCGTGACGTTAGCCCGGCGGGTCCCCACCGGTCGAGGGATAGCCGGTGTGGCGTGTGGCCCTACGGGGTGATCAGCTCACCCCGGCGTAGGAGTGGAACCCGGTGGTGACCAGGTTGACGAAGAACAGGTTGAACAGCATGACCACGAACCCGAGCACGTTCACCCAGGCCGCGCCGCCGCCGCGCCAGCCCGCGGTGGCCCGGGCGTGCAGGTACCCGGCGTAGACGACCCAGGCGACGAAGGCCACCGTCTCCTTCGGGTCCCAGCCCCAGTAGCGGCCCCAGGCGGCCTCGGCCCAGATCGCGCCGGTCATCACGGCGAAGGTCCAGATCGGGAAGGCGATCACGGTCATCCGGTAGGCCACCCGGTCGAGGGTGTCCCGGGAGGGCAGCGACGCGATCGGCCCGGTCGCGTCCGGGTTGCGCCGGAGCAGGAACAGCACGCTGGCCACCCCGGAGATCAGGAACAGCCCGGAGGAGAGGCTGGCCGTGGTGACGTGCACCGCCAGCCAGTACGACCGCAGCGCGGGCATCACCGGCGCGGCGTCGGCGTAGAGCACGGTGCCGGCCAGGAACATCAGCACGACCACCGGCAGCAGCACGAACGCGCCGATCCGGCGCAGCCCGGGGGCCTCGGAGGGGGCGGCGTCGGACCCCGCGGACCGGGCCGACCGGCGCAGCACGAGCAGCCAGCCCACCACCGCGACCAGGCAGATCGCCGAGGTGAACTCGTACATGTTGCCCCACGGGATGCGGTACACCGCCGCCCCGCGCAGCACCAGGGACGCCGCGTGCAGCCCGGCACCCAGGATGGTCAGCGCCACCGCGGTGCGGCCGAACCGCTCGGCCCGCGACCTGGTCGGGGCGGCGTCGGGCGGCGAGTCCGGCGCGGCCTCGGGCGCCCCGACCAGGGCCGGGACGGCCACCCGCGCCTTCGCGTACTCGCCGAGGTGCACCACCATGGCCACCAGGTAGAGCACCAGGGCGGTGCGGTAGGCGTAGTCGCTGAACGCCGCCAGGCCCTCGTTGACGATGTCCGACCCGGGCATCAACGACCCCCTCCATTCTCAGGCGAAGGCAGCAGCCCGGCCCGCAGCCGGGTGAACTCCTCGCCGTATCCGGCCTGGTCGGTGCGGGCCAGGCCGCCCAGCTCCACCACGGTACGGCCCGGGCCGGACCCCGGGTTCAACCGGACCCAGAAGCGGCGGCGTTTGACGGTCAGCGACACGGCCAGCCCGGCCAGGGACAGCGCGGCGAACACCAGCACCCACCCCTGCGCGGGGTCGTGCGAGACCTGCAGCGACACCCACTGGGTGAGGTTGGCGAACCGCACCCGGGTGCCGTCGTCCAGGGTGAGCTCCCCGCCCAGCGGCAGGTTGGACCGGGTGACCTTGGTCAGCGCGCCGGAGCGGACCTGCCGCTGGTCGATCTCGTAGATGGACTGGCCGCGACCGTCGTCCAGCCCGAGGTCGCCCCGGTAGACGTCCACCGCCACCTCGGGGTTCACCGGGGCCGGGTAGATCGAGGTGATCACCTTGCCGCCGGAGGAGGTGGGCGCGAGCAGCCCGGTGATCGCCAGCTGGCTGCGCCGGCGCTCCGCCTCGTCGGCCAGGCCGGGGCGGTCGACCTTGCTGGCCCCCTCGGAGAGCAGCGTGTTCGGGTCGACGGTGCGCCACTGGGTGTTCACCGTGCGGGTCTCGCCGCCGGGGAAGGTCACCGTGAACACCGGCGCGTACCCGTGCCCGAGCAGGTAGACCCGGTCGCCGGCCAGCCGCAGCGGGTCGTTCACCTGCAGGTCGTAGCGGTTCCACGGGCCGTCCGGTCCGGCCGCGAGCTCGTCGCCGGACTGGTAGCCGATGTCCGCCCGGAACGAGTCCGCCGCGCCGTTGGGCAGGTAGGTGGCCTCGAAGCCGTCGACCCGGATGCAGAACGGGTTGAGCTCGGTGCCGTCCACCCGGGCGCCGGCGTGGAAGGAGTCGTAGCCCAGGATGCCGGTGTTGCAGAACTGGTTGCCGCCGGTGAGCACGATGACCTGGCCCTCGTAGCCGAACAGCTTGCCCACCGCGATGCCGATCAGCAGCCCGACCAGGGCCAGGTGGAACACCAGGTTCCCGACCTCGCGCAGGTAGCCCTTCTCGGCCGAGACCGCGTGCCCGTCGACGTCGGATTCGACCGCCACCCGCCAGCCGCGCAGCCGGCCGCGCACCCGTTCCAGCACCTCGTCCGGGGCGCCGTCCACGGTGCCGGAGGCGTGGTGCGGCATCCGGGAGAGGTTGCGCGGGGTGATCACCGGGGCGGACCGGCAGGCCTTGGCGTACTCCAGGCTGCGCGGCAGCAGGCAGCCGATCAGCGAGACGAACAGCAGCAGGTAGATGGCCGCGAACCAGGGGCTGGCGAACACCTCGAAGAAGCCCAGCCCGCCGAGCAGCGGGCCCAGCGTCGGGTACTGCTCGAGGTACTGGTCGACCTTGGCCGGGTTCAGCGACCGCTGCGGCAGCAACGCCCCGGGCAGCGCGGCCAGGGCCAGCAGGAACAGCAGGGCCAGCGCGGTGCGCATGCTGGTCAGCCCGCGCCAGGTGTTGCGGGCGAAGGCCAGGCGGCCGTTCACCGGGGGCGGCGCGGCGGGCGGCGGGCGTTCCGTCGTGAGGGACATCAGATCGGCGGGGTGAAGCCGGCGATGGAGGTCTGCAGGGTGGCCACCAGCGCCCCCCACAACCCGGTGACCAGCAGCGTCCCCACCACGACGAGCAGCACGCCGCCGCCGATCTGGATGGCCCGCACGTGCCGGCGCAGCCAGCCCAGGGTGCGCACGGCGCCGGAGGCGCCCACGGCGAGCAGCACGAACGGCACGCCCAGGCCGGCGCAGTAGGCCAGGGTGAGCACCACGCCGCGCAGCGAACCGCCCCCGGTGCCGGCGGCCACCGCGACCACCCCGGCCAGCGTCGGCCCGATGCACGGCACCCAGCCCAGCCCGAACACCGCGCCGAGCAGCGGGGCGCCCCACAGGCCGGCGCGCGGGATCAGGTGCGGCCGGCGTTCGATGTTCAGCGCCGGGATCAGCCCGATGAAGGCCAGGCCCATCACAATGGTGACCGCGCCGCCGATCCGCTGCAGCAGCCGCTCGTTGGCGATCAGCGCGTCGGACAGGAACACCACGCCGACCAGGATGGTGCCGAAGACCACGGTGAAGCCGGCCACGAACAGCGCCGCCGCCCCGGCCGCCCGCCAGCGCCCGGACCCCCGGACCTCGTCGCTCCGCACGGCGGGGGCGTCCGCCCCGACCAGCCCGGCCAGGTAGGCCAGGTAGCCGGGCACCAGCGGCACCACGCAGGGCGAGGCGAAGCTGACCGCCCCGGCGGCGACCGCCACCACGACCGCGAGCAGCAGCGGACCCGTGGTGGCCAGCGTGGTGGTGGAGTCGACGGCGAGCAGCACAGTGGTTGACGGAAGCACAGTACGTCCGAGGGTAGGCGTACCGCCTCAGACGTGGATGACCGGCTCTCCCGGCAGCGACTGCACGCCGAGCACCTCGCGGAACCCGTCGACCAGGCAGTCCAGGAACAGCCGCGGCTCGGTGAACGCGCGCCGGTCGAAGTTGATCCCGACGCAGCCGATCTCGCCCTGGGTGACCAGGGTGATCATCGCCGGGCAGCCGGGCAGCGGGGCGAACGGGTAGGCCCTTAAGACCCGGGCTCCGGCCAGGTAGCGCTCCCCGCGCGGCCCGGGCAGGTAGCTGGCCTGCAGGTCGTTCCCGGCGGTCATCGGGGCCATCAGCCTCGCGGCGACCGCGCCGGGCATCCGACCCAGGGCCGGGGAGAACAGCTCCAGCGAGTCCCGGGCCGGCTCGCCCCGGGCGGCCCGCACCTGCTCGCGGACGGTGCGGATCCGGACCACCGGGTCGGTGATCCCGGCCGGGCCGGAGAACCGGGCGCCGGAGATCCGGTTGCCCCCGGCCGGGTCCCCGGGCCGGCGCACCGAGATCGGCACCGCCATCGGGATCATCCCCACCTCGGCGCCCAGCGCGTCGTGGTAGCGCCGGTAGCCGCCGAGCAGCCCGGCCAGGTAGGCGTCGTGCACGGTGCCGCCGCCCACCTTCGCCGCCGCCCGCAGGGCCCGCATCGGCAGGTCCAGCGCGGCGAAGCGCCACGCCGACCCCCGCTCGGCCAGCAGCGGCGACCCGGGGGCCGGGGGGGCCAGCATCCGGGCCAGGGACAGCCCGTACCGGGTGGTGGAGTCCAGCCAGCCGGCCGGGTCGCGCAGCACCTCCACCGCGCGCGGCCCGACCGCCGCCACCGCGTCGGAGACCGCCGATACGTCCCGCCGGAACTGGTCGGCGAGCACGCCGAGCCCGCTGGTCCGGTCGGCCGGGCGGGTCTCCCCGTCCGGCTCGGGCTCGTCGGTGTCCGCTGCAGCCGTGTGCAGCTGTTCGAGAAGCTGCGCGGCGCCCAGGCCGTCGGTGAGCGAGTGGTGCAGCTTGAGCAGGTAGGCCGACTCGCCGTCCGGCAGCCCCTCGTAGAGCACCGCCTCCCACGGCGGGCGGTTGCGGTCGAACGGGCTGCGCGCCCGCCGGGCCGACTCGGCCAGCAGCCACGACCAGCCGCCGCCCTCGGGGACCCGGACCCGGTGCAGGTGGGCGGCCAGGCCGAAGTACGGGTCCTCGCTCCACCGGGGCGCGGCCAACCCGAACGGCGGCTCCAGCACCGCCTGACGCAGCCGGGGCATGGTGCGGACCGCCCAGTCGTGCACCCGGACCAGCCGGTCCCAGTCCGGCGCCCCGGCCAGCCGCTCGACCGCCACCACCGACGACGGCACCCGGCGGTCGGCCCGCCACATCATGGTCTCCAGGGCACTCAGGTCGGGTCGCGAGCCCCACCCGGGCGGTGCCTTCGGTACCTCGGTCGTCGTCAAATCCAGCTCTCCCCCGTTGCGGACCGGCCGTCCACCTTTCCCGTTACCGGCGGGTCCGGCAACGACCGACCGGCCCAACCCTCAGTGAGTTAACCGGGCCGACACGGAGCGGCCGCGTCGGTGTGGCCCCAGGCCGCGGCAGAGGCGAGGATGGGGGCATGTCGCGCCGCCTGGTCCTGCTCCGCCACGCCAAGTCCGCCTGGCCGGCCGACCTCGCCGACCACCAGCGCCCGCTGGCCTCCCGGGGTCGTCGCGAGGCGCCGCTGGCCGGGCGCTGGCTGGCCGAGCACGTCGGCGGGATCGACCTGGTGGTGTGCTCCACGGCGACCCGCACCCGGCAGACCTGGGACCTGGTCCGGGCCGAGCTGGCCGCCGAGCCCGCGTTCCGCGCCGAGGACCGGGTCTACGAGGCGGGTGCCGGTGACCTGGCCCGGGTGGTCCGCGAGCTGCCCCCGACGGCCGGCACCGCGCTGCTGATCGGCCACAACCCGGGGCTGGAGGACCTGGTCGGCACCCTCACCGGGGACTGGCCGACCATGCTGACCGCGACGATCGCCGTGCTGTCCGTGCCCGGCGAGTGGTCCGACGTCACCCCCGGCGGGCTCACCCTGACCGCGCTGGAAACCCCTCGAGGAGGCTGAATGCCTGATCTACCCGAGAGCCGGCTCATCGAGTGGGCCGAGGCGATCGAGCAGCTGCACGAGCACATGACCAGGGAGGAGACCGACGGGCGGATCGCCGCGACCGCCACCACGAACCTCTGGTCGGACTTCGGCTACCCGGGCGGGCCGCCGAGGATGGTCACGCTGGTCCGGCAGGCCATCGAGATCGGCTACGCCGCCGCGCTGCGGGACGTGCGGGACGGCGACTTCGACGAGCTGATCGAGGTCTGGCAGGCCGGCCCCGAGGACGACGACTAGGAGGGCGACGGTGTCTGGTACCGACGATCCCGACCGACTGATCGAGCTGGCCGAGGACATGGCCGACGTCCGGGCCGCCGAGCGGGCCCGCGCCGAGATGCGCGAGACCGGTGCGGCACCGATCCCGTGGGACGAGGTCAAAGCGGATCTGAGGCTCACCTGAGTGCCACCTGGCGAAACACCCGGCACCGAGCGCGGCCGGGCGCAGGCCCTTCGCTACGCCAGCCGCTTTGCTCTGCATACACCGGCGCATCACGGTGTGAGTTGCGTATCTGTATGCAGAGCAAAGCGAGTCCGACGGGCACCCAGCGGCAATGCGACCGCCACCGTCGGCCGGGGCGACGACCAGCGCGGGACCAGGCGCCGGGCCGCTGACGGTCAGGCCGGTTCGGCGGCCAGCCGTTGGAGCTTCGGCATCAGGTCGGCCAGCCCGATCCGGGTCAGGTACACCGCCGCCACCCGGTGCCGCCGGTCCAGCACGATCGTCGAGGGCACCACGTTGCGCGGGTACCCGGACAGCCCGAGCAGCGCCCGCCCCGCCTCGTCGTAGATGGACGGGTAGCTGAGCTTGCGGTCCCGGACGAAGTCGGCCGCCGCCGACCGGCTGTCCCGCACGTCCAGGCCGAGCACCTGCACGCCCGAGGGTCCGAGCTGGTTCTGCACCAGCTGCAGGTCGTCCACCTCCACCCGGCACGGCCCGCACCAGGAGCCCCACACGTTGATCACCACGACCTGGCCCGGGTAGTCCTGGATGCCGATCCGTTTGCCCGGCTCCAGCAGGCTGTCGCCGGCGAACTCGCCGATCGCCCCCCGGCTCTCCGGCGGGTCGTAGAAGGTGATCGACTGGCGGTTCGGCGCGACGAACTCGAAACGGCCACCGATCGCCACGGCGTCCTTGCCGGTGGCGCAGCCGGTCAGCGTCAGCACGCAGACCAGCGCCGTGAGCAGCCGCTTCATGCCCCGGTGACGGTCGGGTCGCTGGCCCCGGCCGGCTCGGAGTAGGCCACCCGCTCCAGCCGGTCGCCGTCGAAGATCAGCGTGGTGAGCGAGGCCAGGCCGCACTGCCGGGTACGCGGGTCGTGCCACATCCGCTTGTTCTCGAAGCTGCGCCGGGCGGTCCAGATCGGCAGCTGGTGGGACACGCAGACGGCGGTGTGCCCCTCGGCGAGCTCCCGGGCGCGGGCCACCGCCGCCCGCATCCTGGCCGCGATCACCACGTACGGCTCACCCCAGGACGGGGTGAACGGGTTGCGCAGGTGCCACCAGTTGCGCGGGTTGCGCAGGGCGCCGTCGCCGACCCCGAACGGCGTGCCCTCGAACCGGTTGTCCGCCTCGATCAGGTCGTCCACGGTGACGATCTCCAGACCGTGCGCGGCGGCGATCGGGGTGGCGGTCTGCTGGGCGCGCTCCAGCGGGGAGGCGAGCACCGCGGTGATGTCCTCGTCGGCCAGGGCGGCGCCCACCGTGGCCGCCTGCTTCTCGCCGCGCTCGGAGAGCCGGAACCCGGGCAGCCGCCCGTAGAGCACGCCGGTCGGGTTGTGCACCTCACCGTGCCGCAGCAGGTGGACGGTGGTCTTCACACACTCTCCTCGATCACGGGGGGCTCGGCCGCCGCGGCCGCCCGGGCGGCGGCCGGCAGCGCCGCCGCAATCGTCGCGAACGCATCGTCGTCCAGCGCGGCGGACACGAACCAGGCCTCGAACGCGGACGGCGGCGGGTAGACCCCGGCGTCCAGCAGGGCGTGGAAGAACGCCGGGAACCGCCAGGTCTCGCTGGCCTTCGCCCCGTCGAAGTCGACGACCGGCTTGTCGGTGAAGAACACCGAGAGCATGTTCGCCGCCCGGGACACCTGGTGCGCCACGCCCTCGCCGCTCAGCGCGTCGGTGAGCAGCCCGGTCAGCCGGTCGGCGGCCGCGTCCAGCTTCGCGTACACGTCCTCGTCGGCCGCGCGCAACGTGGCCAGACCGGCCGCCACGGCCAGCGGGTTCCCGGACAGGGTGCCGGCCTGGTACACCGGACCGGCCGGCGCGAGCAGCGACATGACCTCGGCCGACCCGCCGAACGCCGCCGCCGGCAGCCCCCCGGACATCACCTTGCCGAAGGTGTAGAGGTCCCCGGCCACGCCGTCGACGCCGAACCAGCCGGACGCCGAGGTCCGGAACCCGGTCATCACCTCGTCCATCACCAGCAGCGCCCCGTGCGCGTGGCACAGCGCCCGCAGGCCGGCGTTGAAGCCCTCGGCCGGGGCCACCGCGCCCATGTTGCCGGCGGCCGCCTCGGTGATCACGCAGGCGATCTGGTCGCCCCGTTCCGCGAAGACCTGGGCCACCGCGTCCAGGTCGTTGTAGGGCAGCACGACGGTGTCGCCGGCCTGGGCGCCGGTGACCCCGGGGCTGGTCGGCAACCCGAAGGTGGCCACCCCGGACCCGGCCTGGGCCAGCAGCGCGTCCACGTGCCCGTGGTAGCAGCCGGCGAACTTGACCACGACCGGCCGGCCGGTGGCGCCCCGGGCCAGCCGGATCGCGCTCATCGTGGCCTCGGTGCCGGAGTTCACCAGGCGCACCCGCTGCACCGGTTCGACCCGGTCCACGATGGCCTGCGCCAGGTCGATCTCCCGCTCGGTGGGGGCGCCGAAGGACAACCCGTCGCCGACGGTGTCGCGCACCGCCTGGACGACCGCCGGGTGGGCGTGCCCGAGGATCATCGGGCCCCAGGAGCAGATCAGGTCGACGTAGCGGTGGCCGTCGGCGTCGGTCAGCCACGGACCGCTGCCGGACACCATGAACCGGGGCGTGCCGCCCACCGCCTGGAAGGCCCGCACCGGGGAGTTGACCCCGCCCGGGATGAGGCCCTGGGCCCGGGCGAAGAGCTCGTCCGATCGACTCACTTGGCCGACAACGCCAGGAACTCGGCGGAGCGCGGCAGGAACATCAGCACCGCCCCGGCTCCGGCCAGCAGGATCAGCCCGATACCCACCGGGTCGAACGCGGTGGTCAGCATGGCGATGAACAGCATCACGATCTCCACGCCGGCGAACACGGCCGCCCCGTTCCGGGCCCACTGCCTCGGCTTGAGCGCGTACCAGGCCAGCGCGACGTAGACCACGCCGACCAGCAGCAGCGCCAGCCCGATGAACCGGACCAGGATGCCGGGCGCGTTCGCCAGGCCGGGGGTCAGGCCGCCGAGCCGCAGCAGCAGCGTCAGGCCGACCAGCACCAGGGGCAGCGCGGAGAAGGTGAGGAAGATCGCGCCGAGCATCATCTCCGGGGGCCGGCCGACCGCGACCCGGTTCAGCCGGGCCACCACGGGCCCGTCCACCGGCTCGTCGGCTCGCGCCTCGGGTCGCTCGTCGGTGGCCGGTTCCGGCCGCTCGTCCCGCGCCCCGGCCGGCCGGTCCGCCGGCTCCGTCAGCCCGGGTTCGCCGGTCGGCGTCCCCGCCGACCCGCCGGTCACCGGATTCGACGCTGATGCGTCCGACGTCACTGTCACGCTCCCCGCCGAGGATCGAAATGTCGGGCCGCGCCCGGCTGGAACATGTACCAGATCCCCAGGCCGGCCGCCGCGGCCTGCGCCAACCGGAGCAGCGCCTCGGCCGTGCGGAAGTACGCGGGGGTGGAACTGACGAAGCTGATGTTGCTGGCCGCGGTCAGTCCCGAGAGTAGCGCAACCAGACCACCGACCAGCGCCAGCGCGGTCCGGGCCCAGTCGTCCCCGGCCCGCAGCCGGGCGACCACGATGCTGGCCAGCAGCAGAGCGCCCAGCTCGGTGAGCACGGTGCTCGAGTCGGCCCCGCCGGCCAGCGACACGCCCGTCCGGTCCTGGTAGTTCCAGGCCGCGACGACCGACACGGCCAGGGCCGCGACCCCGACCACCATGGCGGTCAGCCACCAGCGGTAGGAGCGCCGGACCGCGAGCGGGGCGGACTTCGCCCGGGACGTGCGCGGAGCCCACAGCGACCGCAGCGCGCGCAGCGCACCGCCCACGGTAGGCGGCGAGGCGGTGTCCGCCGGGTCGGGCCCGGTCCCGTTGTCCCGGCCGCGGTCGTGCTCGTTCTCGTCGCGGTCGTCCTCGTCGCGCAGCCCCGGCGGGGGCCAGGCGGTCAGCCGCGCGGCCGCCGGCGGGACGGCCGGAGCCGGGCGCGCGGGCGGGGCGGACGTCGGTGGTCCGGACGTCGGTGGTCCGGACGTCGGTGGTCCGGACGTCGGTGGGGCGGACGTCGGTGGGGCGGACGTCGGTGGGGCGGTTGAGGCGGCCGGGGGGATCGCCGGCAACGGGCTGGTCGGCGGGTCGGCGTCGAACCAGTCCGGTTGCTCCCCGGGTGGGGACGGGGGCGGCGCCGACCGGTCCGCGCGGCGCCCGGCGAGCTGGGCGAGAGCCCGGCGAGCATCACCCGGCTGGCCTGCGCCGACGGGAGACGTCATGCCCGGCACCGTACCCCCGGGTGTCCGATCAACTCCGGAGAGGTACGGCCCGGCGACGGAAAGGCCAGGTCAGGCCGGGGTCAGCGGAAGTAGCCCTGGGTGATCGGGCGGTACATCAGCCAGCCGCCGCCGACCAGCAGGAGGATCTTGGCCGGCCAGATCAACAGCAGCAGGATGTCCAGCGCGCCCAGCTCGTTCGCGCCCTGCCGCATGGCCATGCTCAGCCCGACCAGGCCGGCGAGGCTGTACAGGCTGAAGACCAGGGCCAGGCTGAGCATGGTGGGCCGGGCCCGCAGGTTGCCCCGGCGCATCCGCAGGCCGAACCCGACCAGCAGGGCCGCCTCGATGGTCGCGCCCACCAGCACCAGCGGCGGGCTGATCTTGAACGTCAGCTGCAGCACCGCGTTGGTCACCGCCAGCGCGGCCGCCCCCACGAAGAGCTGGAACGCGGTGTGCACCGGGGCGGGCACGGCGTCGGCGCCGCGGTCGTCGCTCACGCCGTGGACCGTAACGGATCACCCGGGCCCACCAGGTAGCGCTCCACCGGAGGCTGGTAGCTGAGCACCACGGCGGCCAGCGAGGCGAGCACCACCGCGCCGCCCACCAGCCATCCACCGGGCCGGGGGGTGTCGCCGAGCAGCAGCATGACCAGGGCCGCGTCGTAGAGCCCGGTGAACGTGACCGCCGCCGTGCGCGCCCACCGCCGCCCCGGGCCGACGAACACCGCCGACAGCAGGAAGGTGACCGCGGCGACCCACAGCAGCACCCCGACCGCCCGGTGGTCGAGCGCCCCGACCACCAGCCGGGGCAGCTCGGCGGCGACCTGCTGCTTGCGTTCCGGGGTGCCGAGGTTGGTCAGCACGGCCAGCCCGAGGAACGGCAGCGCGGCCGCGAACCAGAGCAGCTGCGCGCCGACGAGCACGAGCGGGCGCCGGTCGGTCACGGCTCGGTCAGCCATCCGGCGGCCTCGACGGCCCAGTAGGTGAACACCAGGTCCGCGCCGGCGCGGCGGATGCCGGTGAGGGTCTCCAGCACCGTGCGCCTCCGGTCCAGCCAGCCGTTGGCGGCGGCGGCCTCGATCATCGAGTACTCCCCCGACACCTGGTAGGCGGCCACCGGGACGTCCGACGCGGTCGCCAGCTCGCGCAGCACATCCAGGTAGGCCATGGCCGGCTTGACCATCACGATGTCCGCGCCCTCGGCTAGATCCAGGGACAGCTCGCGCAGCGACTCGCGCAGGTTCGCCGGGTCCTGCTGGTAGGTCTTGCGGTCGCCGGTGAGCTGGGAGTCGACGGCTTCGCGGAACGGCCCGTAGAACGCCGAGGCGTACTTGGCGGTGTAGGCCAGGATCCCGGTGTCGGTGTACCCGGCCTCGTCCAGGGCGTGCCGGATGGCGGCGACCTGGCCGTCCATCATCCCGCTCGGGCCGACCAGGTGCGCCCCGGCCTCGGTCTGGGCTTTCGCCATCTCGGCGTACACCGCGAGGGTGGCGTCGTTGTCCACCCGGCCCTGGTCGTCCAGCACCCCGCAATGGCCGTGGTCGGTGAACTCGTCCAGGCAGCAGTCGGACATCAGCACCGTGGCGTCGCCGACCTCGGCGCGCACATCGCGCAGCGCGGCGTTGAGCACCCCGTCGGGGTCGACCCCGGCGCTGCCGGTGGCGTCGTGGCTGGTCGGCACGCCGAACAGCATGATCCCACCCACGCCGGCCTCGACCGCCGCAACTGCGCACTTGCGGAGGCTGTCCCGGCTGTGCTGGACGACGCCCGGCATGGACGCGATCGGCACCGGCTCGGTGGCTGCTTCCTTAACGAACACCGGCAGGACGAGGTGACGGGGCAGCAGGTCCGTTTCCGCGGTCAACCGCCGCAGAGCCGGCGTGGACCGCAGCCGCCGCGGCCGCGAGGCAGGGAACATACCCCCACCCTACGACCGCCCCCGCGAACCCGCGGCCACCCCACAGCCCGCCAAGCACCGCCGCACAGCTCACGTTGCTCGGCACACATGTTGCGGCAGCTGTGCCGAGCAGCTAGGGCTGTGCGGCGGCAGTGGGTGGGCGGTTAGCGGCCGCGGTGGGGCGGCACCACAGCTACCTGCGGCGGGCCTTGGCCTTGCGGGGCGGGGGCAGGGCGCCTTCGGCGCGGAGCTGGGCCGCGTGCGACGCCAGGGCGTCGACCAGGGCGGGGACCTGGGCGAACTCCGGCTGCACGTCCACCCGCAGGCCGAACTCCTTGGCCGTCTCGGCGGTCTTCGGGCCGATGCAGGCGACCAGGGTCCGGGCGTGCGGCTTGCCGGCGATGCCGACCAGGTTGCGCACCGTGGACGACGAGGTGAAGCACACCGCATCGAACCCGCCGGTCTTGATCGCCTCGCGGATCGGCGCCGGCGGCGGGGCGGCCCGCACGGTCCGGTAGGCCGTCACGTCGTCGATCTCCCAGCCCCGGTCGCGCAGGCCGGCGGCCAGGGTCTCGGTGGCGATGTCGGCGCGCGGCAGCAGCACCCGGTCCACCGGGTCGAGGATGTCGTCGTAGGGCGGGAAGATCTCCAGCAGCCCCTCGGAGCTCATGTCGACGCCCTCGGAGGAGTCCGGCACCAGCTCGGGGTTGATGCCGAACTCGCGGACCTTCGCGGCGGTCGCGGTGCCCACGCAGGCGATCTTCACACCGGAGAAGGCGCGGGCGTCCAGACCGAACTCGGAGAACTTCTCCCACACCGCCCGGACGGCGTTCACCGAGGTGAACACCACCCACTGGTAGCGGCCGTCGACCAGGCCCTTTACCGCGCGCTCCATCTGCGCGGGCGAGCGCGGCGGCTCGACGGCGATGGTCGGCACCTCCTCGGGGATGGCGCCGTGCACCCGCAGCCGGTCGCTCATCGCGCCCGCCTGGTCCTTGGTGCGGGGCACCAGCACCCGCCAGCCGTACAGCGCCCGGGACTCCCACCAGGACAGCGAGTCGCGCTGCTCCACCTGGTCGCCGACCGTGAGCACCAGCGGGCCGGACGCGGCGGCCCCGTCGGTCTGCAGCGTGGCCAGGGTGCTGACCACGGTCTTCTGCGTGCACCGGGTGCCCTCGGCGGTGACCGTCACCGGGGTCTGCGCGGGCACGCCCTGCTCGGTGAGCCCGGCGGTGACCTCGCCCAGGTGCGCGGCCGTGGCGTGCAGCACCAGCGGACCCTGGTCGCCGGTGGCCGCGCCGGCCAGCCCGGCCCAGTCGACCCCGCCGCGCACGTCGGCGACGGTGAACTCGGACCCGAGCGGCACCCCCGCGTAGGACGGCACGGCGGTGGCCGACGGCACCCCGGGCACGATGTCGAAGGCCAGCTCGGAGCGGGACACCTCGAGCGCCTCGGCGACCACCGAGTCGGCGGTCAGCGGGTCGCCGGCGACCAGCCGGACCACCGCGCGGCCGGCCGAGGCCTCGGCGATCAGCTCCTTGGCCACCTGCACCGGGTCGCCCACGGCGGGACGGACCTCGGCGCCGTCGGCGGTGAGCGCGAGCACGTCCTCGGGCACGTCGGGGTCGGTGATGACCAGCGGCGCGCTGCGCAGGGCCTCGGTGGCCCGCACGGTCAGCAGACCGGGGTCACCGGGACCGCTGCCCACGAAGGCGATGCGGTTGGAGGTGGACTGGGTACGGCTCATCTTCAGGTGCTCCCGATCGAACGATGCGTGGTGCCGCCGGCCCCCGGCCGGGACGTCGTGTCGCCACCCGCCGACGGCGAGGGCGCGGCACCGAGGTCAAGCAGCTCGGCCGCCAGGGCACGCCCCAGCGACTCCGCCTCGGAGGTCTTTCCCAGGATCGACGCGCGCACCAGGGCGCCGTCGGCGGTCGCGGCGGTGGCCCGCAGCGACAGGCTTTCGATGATGCGGTCGACGCCGTCGGGCCCGGTCTCCCAGTCCTCGACGACCTCGGCCAGCGCGCCGATCGGCGCGGAGCAGGGCGACCCGAGGCCGGAGAGCACGGACCGCTCGGCGGTGACCGCCGCCCAGGTGGCCAGGTCGTGCAGGGCACCCAGCCGGTGTTCGGTCTCCAGGTCCCCGACCCGGCACTCCAGCGCCAGCGCGCCCTGGGCGGGGGCGGGCAGCATCTGCAGCGGGTCGATGGTCTCGGTGATCTCGTCGAGCCGACCCAGCCGGGCCAGCCCGGCGCGGGCCAGCACCACGGCGTCCAGCTCACCGTCGCGGACCTTCTTGATCCGGGTGCCGACGTTGCCCCGGATCGGGACCACCTCGAGGCCGAGCCCGAGCGCGGCCAGCTGCGCGGCCCGGCGCGGCGACCCGGTGCCGACCCGGGCCCCCGGAGGTAAGGCCCCGAGCACCAGGCCGTCGCGTGCCACCAGGGCGTCGCGCGGGTCCTCCCGGGCCGGGATGGCGGCCAGGGTCAGCCGGGGGTCCGGCGCGGTCGGCAGGTCCTTGTAGGAGTGCACCGCGAAGTCGACCTCGTGGCGCACCAGGGCCTCGCGCAGCGCGCTGACGAACACCCCGATGCCCAGCTGGGCCACCGGCGTGTTGTCCTTCTGCGACTCGTCGCCGCTGGTCCTGACGATGACCAGCTCGACCGGGCAGCCGGCGGCGCGGATCGCGTCGGCGACCTTCCCGGCCTGGGCGAGGGCCAGTTCACTGCCTCGCGTGCCGATCCTCAGGGTTCGGGTGTGCATGGTTCAGTCGTCGTCTCCGCCCCGCTGGGGGCCGGGCTCGAGGTCGGGGGTGGCGCGGGCCGCGAGGACCGCCGCCGGGGCCTGCGGGTCGAGGCCGAAGAGCTCGCGCAGCGCCTCGGCGTAGGTGTCCCCGCCGGGGGCCTCGGCCAGCTCCTTGACCCGGACGGTCGGGGTGTGCAGCAGCTTGTCCACCACCCGGCGGACGGTCTGGGCCAGCTCGTCGCGGACGTCGGTGGGCAGGTCGGGCAGCCGGCCGGACATCCGCAGCAGCTCGGCGTCGACCACCTCGGCGGCCCGCCGGCGCAGCGCGGTGACCGTGGGGGTGACCTCGGCCGAGCGCTGCGCGGACAGGTACTGGCTGACCTCGGCGGCCACGATCTCCCGGGTCTGCCGCAGCGCGGTGCCGACGTCCCCGCGGTCGCCGGCGGGGGCCGCGTCGCCGAGCCGCTCGTTCAGGGTGGCCAGGTCGACCACGGTGACCCCGGGCAGCGCGGCCACCCGGGCGTCGACGTCCCGGGGCAGCCCCAGGTCGCAGATCACCAGCGGACGTTCGTCCCGGACGGCCAGGGCCTCGGTGACCACGGTCATCCCGACCACCGTGCCGACCGCGCCGGTGCAGGTGACCAGCACGTCGGCCAGGGCCAGCTCGCCGGCCACCTCGTCCAGACCGACCGCGCGGGCCGGCAGGCCGTCGCCGGCCACGTTCGCGGCCAGCCGGGCGGCGCGTTCCGGGGTGCGGTTGGCCACCACCAGGGCGGCCAGCCCGGCCCGGCGCAGCTGGGCGGCGGCCAGCGCGCCCATCGACCCGGCGCCGACGATCAGGCCGCGCCGGCCGGCCAGCCCGCCCAAGGCGTCGGCCGCGTCCCGCAGGGCCTCGGAGACCACGGACGCGCCGGCCGCGTCGATGTCGGTCTCGGTGTGCGCCCGCTTGCCGGTGCGCAACGCCTGCTGGGCCAGCTCGTGCATGACCCGCCCGACGGTGCCCGCCTCGGTGGCCACCTGGTAGGCGGTGCGCAGCTGGCCGAGGATCTGGGCCTCGCCGACCACCATGGAGTCCAGCCCGGCGGCCACCCCGAACAGGTGCTCCACCGCCGACGCGGCGTAGTGCACGTACAGGTGCGCGGACAGCGTGCCGACGTCCAGCGCGGCGTGCCGGGCCAGCACCTGGGAGACGTCGGCCAGCCCGCCGTGGAAGGCCTCCACCACGGCGTAGACCTCGACCCGGTTGCAGGTGGACAGCACGACGGCCTCGGCCACGTGGCTGCCCCGGCTGAGCTCGTCGAGCAGCTTGGGGACGTCCTCGGCGGCCACGGCGGCCCGTTCGAGGATCTCGACCGGGGCGCTGTGATGCGACAGCCCCACGACCAGGACACTCATTGACCGACCACCGCCCCCAGCGCCGTGCCGTTGACCGGAGCACCGTTGGCGCCGTTCGCGCCGTGCCGGCGGGCCACGTGGAACGAGAGGATCTGCAGCTCGACGGCCAGGTCCACCTTGCGCACCTCGACACTCTCCGGCACCTGCAGCACGGCCGGGGCGAAGTTCAGGATGGAGCGCACCCCGGCGGCGACCAGCTGGTCGCAGACCGCCTGGGCGGCCGCGCTCGGGGTGGCGATCACGCCGATGGTGACGCCCAGCTGCCGGCACATCTCACCGACCTGGGATACGTGCCGCACCTCGATGCCGTTGATCTGGATGCCGACCAGATCGGGGTCGGTGTCGAACAGCGCGCACAGCGGGAACCCGCGCCCGGCGAAGCCGCCGTAGCCGGCCAGCGCGTGGCCCAGGTTGCCCACCCCGACCAGCGCCACCGCGTGCCGCTGGGTCAGCCCGAGCACCTGCTCGATCTGCCGGATCAGCCGGGACACCTCGTAGCCCACGCCCCGGGTGCCGTTGCTGCCGATGTAGGACAGGTCCTTGCGCAGCTTGGCCGAGTTCACCCCGGCGGCGGCGGAGAGGTCCTCACTGGAGACGGTGTCGCCGCCGGTGGCCGCCAGGTCGCCGAGCACCCGCAGGTACACCGCGAGCCGGGCCACGGTGGCCTCCGGGACGCGGGCCTCCGGCACCCGCCCTCCGGGGGGACCGACCGGGCGCGCCGTGCCGTTACCCGTCCCGGCGGCAGCCCCGTCGGTGGGGCCCGGGGGATGCACGGTCACGCTGACGTTCTCCTCGACCTGGACTACGAGCGGTTGGGCCGACGCGGCGGATACGGCGATCCGACCCGACCGGGGGAACCCGGCGGATCGCGCCGCGCGGCGTCGTGGCAACGTCGATACGGTAGCCGCTCGTGAACTCATGCACAAAGTAGCGATCTTGGTCCGCGCGTTTCCGGCCGCCCGCCCGGCCCTGAGCTGGACAAACGGCGCCGATCGCACATCCGGCTGAGGTAGTCACTCCCGTCACTCCCGCCACTTCCGTCGGCGGTCCTGAACGCGCGACGAGGGCGGCCCCACCGGGGAACCGCCCTCGTCAACGGGTAGATCGAGGTCAGGACTTCTGCGCCATCAGCACCTTGTCGATCACGAACACGGTTGCGTTCGCGGTCGGGATGTTGCCGCACAGCACGTTCGCGGTGTTGCCCGCGCCGTCGGTGACCTTCAGGCTGTCGCCCTCGGCGGTGACCTTCAGGGTGCCGCCGGCCAGGGTGGCCACCGAGCCGTTCGACTCGGCCAGCAGGCCGGCCTTGTCGTAGCGGCGGGCGACCACGTGGTACTTGAGCACGCTGCCCAGCTGGTCCTTGTTGGCCAGCAGCGCACCGAACTTGGCGTCGCCCATCTTCTTCTTCACCTCGTCGAAGGCCGGGTCGTACGGCGCGAAGACGGTGAGCGAGCGCTGGCTGTTCAGCACGTCGACCAGGTTGGCCGCCTTGACCGCACTGACCAGCGTCTTGAGCAGCGGGTTGGTGGACGCGGCCGAGGCCACCGGCATCGGCCCCATGGCGGTGAGCGACCCGGGCGAGTTGCCCTGGGGCAGCTGGTCGCACGCGGGACCGAAGGTGTCGGACGCCTTGGTCTCGCCGTCGGGGTTCCCGGCGGCGGTCGACGACGGGGCCGTCGCGGTCGGGGTGCTGGGACTGGTGGTCGAGGGCTGGCCGGAGCCGCAGGCCGACATCGTCACGACCAGGGCGACGATGGCGCCGGCCGATGCGAGTCGTTGGATCTTCCGCACGGAACTTCCTCCCTACACGGCCCGGACGTTCCGGACCCGTCATCGGTGACGTTCGGCACCAAAGCGCATCCGGTTGGCCCGTGCCGAGTCACGAACCGGTCACGGCGGCTGAACCCCAGCTCACCGCTCCGTTGACGGGGGAAACTCACCCGATCGGGACGGACGGGCTCAGCGTCGGCTCAGCGGACGGTGAACGGGATGCCCGGCCAGCCGCTGGCCCCGTCGGGGATCGGTTCGGTCCGGACCTCGGTCTGCACCGCACCCTCGGCGTCGGTGGCCCGGGACTCGAGGAAGTACTCCCCCGGGCTCAGGTCGAGGTCGACCCGCCACATCCGCCAGCTGTCCCGGTTGACCTCCTCGGACAGCCGGGCCTCCCGCCACGGTCCGGCGTTCACCCGCACCTCGACCCGGGCGACGCCCCGATGCTGCGCCCAGGCGATCCCGGCGGCGGTGACCCGGCCGGCCGGCACGGTGTTCAGCCCGCGCGGGCGGTCGATCCGGGACTGGGTCTTGATCGGCGCCTCCCGGGCCCAGCCCCGGTCCAGCCAGTACGACCGGCGCCGGTCGAACGTGGTCAGCTCCAGGTCGGTCAGCCACTTGGTGGCCGAGACGAACCCGTACAGCCCCGGCACCACCATCCGCACCGGGTAGCCGTGCTCGACCGGCAGCGGCTCGCCGTTCATCGCCAGGGCCAGCATCGCGCCCCGGTCGGGCTCCAGCACCGCGCTGGTCGGGGTGCCGCAGGTCCAGCCGTCGTCGCTGGTGGTGAAGATCTGCTCGGCGTCCGGGGACACCCCCGCCTCGAGCAGCAGGTCCCGCAGCGACACCCCGGTGAACGCGGCGGTGGAGATCAGGTCGCCGTTCACCACGTTGGACACGCAGGCCAGCGTGACGATCCGCTCCTCCAGCGGACGCCGCACCAGGTCGTCGTAGGTCAGGTTCAGCTCGCGGCCCACCATGCCGTGCACCCGCAGCCGGTAGTCGGCGGTGTCGATCACCGGGACCCGCAGCGCGGTGTCGATCCGGTAGAAGTCCCGGTTCGCGGTGATGAACGTCGGGGTGCCCTCGGCGGCGAAGTCCGCGCCCGGCGGGACCGGGGGTGCCGGGCGGGCCGGGCGCAACCGTTCCCGGACGGCGTCGAGGTCACCGGCGTCCGGCCCGGAGCCGGCCCCGAGCAGCTGCCCGGCGCCGCCCGCGACCAGGGCCCCGGCTCCCACCCCACCGGCGGCCACGAGCAGCCGGCGGCGGGTGACCTCGACGTCCGTCGGAGCCGGGGTGGCCACCGTCCGCCCCCATTCATGATCGTCATGATTGGAGTCCGTGCAGCGCTCAGCGCGGTCGATCCTCCATTCCTGCTGATCATGGAGCGGCGCTCCGGCCGGCTGTTCCGCCGGTCCGGCCGCGGTTGCGGGTGGGGTCGGGCGCCCGGCGGCGTCCTCGGCCAGGTTGTACAGCCGGAAGTAGACGCTCAACCCGGCCAGCAACGCAGCCAGCGGGGCGAGCACCGAGATCGGCCCGAACACCGGCGAGAACACCACCGCCGCCAGCCCGGCCACGCCCAAGCCCACGATCACCGCCCGGCCCAGTGACCGCGACCGGTGCGCGGCCACCCCGGCCAGCACCCCGACCACGAGCAGCGCCACCGCGATGCCGACCAGCAGCAGCACCTTGTCCGCCACGCCCGCCGGCAGCCCGACGGCCGGGAAGTCCAGGGACTTGCCGAACTCGGTCAGCCAGTCCGGGGACAGCCGCACCACGGTGTCGGCCACGGCCTGGAACGGGGAGGACAGCGGCGCGACCAGCCCGGCCACCAGGTGCCCGACGCCGACCGCGGCGGCGATGGCCACCACCTCGATCAACACGGCGGGGCCGAGGCCGATCCGGGCGGTCTTCGGACGGGGCGGGGCGGTCGAGGGGCTGCTCACACCTGTCGTTCGTAGCCCCCGCGCTCCGGGTTCGCACGGCCTCGCGGTTCACGTCACCCATCCGTAAGCAGCCGCGGGGGTCAGCCGCCGACACCGCGCCGAACCCCGCCCTCCGACCCGAGCGTCCGACGCCCCGAACCGAACGCCCGACGCCCCACCCACGCCGAGTTCAACCTCACGCACGATTCTTCATGATCGAAAGACTCTGAAACTGACGGAGATGGTTGACACTCGGTCCTCTTGATCACTAAGGAGACCGGGTGAGTGAGCCCACTATGGACCGCCAGGCGCGTCGTCGTCTGGCGGTCCTTCGTCATGTCGAGGAAGTCAGCGGGAACGTGGCGATGACCTGCCGCTACTACGGCATCAGCCGCCAGACCTACTACCTCTGGTTACGCCGCTACGAGACCGAGGGCGTAGACGGCCTGCGCGACAAGTCCAAGCGACCCAGAACCAGCCCGAACGCGACTCGACCCGAAGTCATCGAGAAGATCATCCACCTGCGGCAGCACTACCACTTCGGCCCCAACAAGATCGTCATGTACCTGCAGCGCTACCACGACGTCACCATCAGCGTCTCCGGCGTCTGGCGCATCCTGCACCGCCTGGACATGGGCCGGCTGCCGGCCTCGCAGCGCTACCAACGCCAGGACCGCCGCTGGAAGCGGTACGAGAAGCAGCGGCCTGGCCACCAGGTCCAGATCGACGTCAAGTTCGTCGAACCTCTCCCTGCCAGCACAAAGGGCGGCGTCAGGCCGGCTCCGAAGCCGATCGGGCGGCGCGGGAAGTTCTACCAGTTCACCGCCATCGACGACTGCACCCGACTACGGATCATGAAGATCTACCCGAAGGTCAACCAGAAGACCGCGATCCAGTTCATCGACTACGTGCTCTCCCAGCTGCCCTTCGCCGTCGAGGCCATCCAGACCGACAACGGCGCGGAGTTCCAGTCCGCGTTCCACTGGCACGTGCTCGACAAGGGCATCCGACACGTCTATATCAAGCCGCGAACGCCACGCTTGAACGGGAAGGTGGAGCGCAGCCACCGCATCGACGCCGAAGAGTTCTACCGCCTCCTCGACGGAGTCGTCATCGACGACGTCAACATCTTCAACGCCCGCCTCAAGGAGTGGCAGGACTTCTACAACTACGACCGACCCCACGGCGGCCTGGGCGGCCAGACCCCCTATGAAAGACTCCGCCAGAGGACCCACACCGAGGCACCGGGTGTAGTCGATCAACGTCAGTCGCACACAC
>JAESFN010000675.1_pt1 | contig 24899 bp, 18 predicted proteins | sample 9269411 | NCBI WGS metagenome assembly JAESFN01 (sample SAMN14505399, study PRJNA617100) | algae metagenome | isolation source: Iphinoe sp. HA4291-MV1 and co-occurring heterotrophs from trail next to... | place: USA: Maunawili Falls, Hawaii | collected 2009-07-25
GCCCCCTTCGTATTACCGCGGCTGCTGGCACGAAGTTAGCCGGGGCTTATTCTGCGGGTACCGTCATTATCGTCCCCGCTAAAAGAGCTTTACAATCCGAAGACCTTCGTCACTCACGCGGCATGGCTGGATCAGGCTTGCGCCCATTGTCCAAGATTCCCCACTGCTGCCTCCCGTAGGAGTCTGGGCCGTGTCTCAGTCCCAGTGTGGCTGGTCATCCTCTCAGACCAGCTACGGATCGTCGCCTTGGTGAGCCATTACCTCACCAACTAGCTAATCCGACGCGGGCCCATCCAATGGCGATAAATCTTTCCCCCGAAGGGCTTATCCGGTATTACCCCAAGTTTCCCTGGGCTATTCCGAACCATAGGGAAGGTTCCCACGTGTTACTCACCCGTCTGCCACTCTCCATTGCTGGAGCGTTCGACTTGCATGTGTTAGGCCTGCCGCCAGCGTTCGTTCTGAGCCAGGATCAAACTCTCAAGTTGAAAGTTGGATTCTGGACGGCTTGGAGGAGTTCTCCAAGGATTACTGCGTAACGGGCACCTTCACACTTTGACGCCTCGAGTTCGGGTTGCCCCTCGCTCGTGCGCCATGGTGATGGCTGAAACGCAGTATTCGCCAGAGTCTCGTTCGACCTCTCTTGCTCCGAGGAGCTCAAGAGATCGCGCCAGGACTCCGCCGCCTGCGTTTCCCTTTCTTCAATATCAACTTGTCAAAGAGCAATTCCGACGGCTCATCCCCCTGCCAACCCAACTCGGTTGACGTTTGAGACAACGAAACCCCTCTCCGGTTGCACCGGTCGAGAGCCCCGTATCTGGTCGAGGGAGTGACGCCCGTCGAAGGGCAGCGAAGCACCAAGTGCCCCGCAACGAGGATTGAATTAATAGGAACCCGGTCCGCTTGTCAACACCGGAGTTAAAAAAAGTCCACAAAAGCGCTTGCGCCGCGATTTGGCCACTGATTCAGCGAAAGGATTCGCGTGGCGTCGGCTGTGGAGAATGCGATCTTGGGCTAACCAACGCTCGGGAACGTCGGGAGGGTTGTTGTCGACGTCAAGGGGCACGCTCCCGATCCGTGGAAAGCGGGTACAGGACGCTTCGCCATAGGTCGCGACATGGCCGAGGGTCCGTGCTCGTGATACGCAGCGACTTAGGTGGGATTGCGCGTGTGGCCGCCCGGCTGCACTGCCGAAGAAGGGGGAATTTCGGGTGTACGATCGGCATCGGCATGCTCCGGTCGGACGCCCGAGGCTTTCGGGGCATGCGGGGCGACCCCAGCGAGCTCCTCAGCTTTACCGCGGACGGGCTCGACGCTCGTCGTCCGATCTTCTCGGGTCGGACCATTCCGAGGCCCGTCGCGGCGGCCGCTTCCGGTGGATGCTCAGCACATGCCTTGCCGCCATGGTGGGAACGGTGGCGATTGGCGTGGTCATCTTCGGCTCGCTCGACCAGCTCGATACCCGCGATGGTGTTTTGCCGGCGTTGCAGAAGCTCAGGGAAGCGCGCGCGCCGGTTCTGACCTTGCGGCAAAGCGAGGGCCTGAACTGGTCCATGGCCAAGACCGATCGCCTGCAGATTGCCAGCGGCGCCATGGCGTCCAAGCAGATCATTCACGAGCAGGTTCAGGTTCGGCGCGACAACCGGCCCTTCATTCAGATCCGGCCGTACATGCGGATCATGGCCCGGCTGGCTCCCGTGCCGCCGAACAAAGCCGATGGGATTCCGGCGTTCAACCCCTTGAAGCTCTATGCCGCGACGGCGGCCGATGCGGATGCGGCCGGCGAAGGGAGCCTCGAAGGCCGGACCGATGTGGCGGTTCGCGTTCTTGAGCTGCTCGGCGGAATTCTGCCGGGCGAGGATGGTCAGGAACTCGACACGCAGGAGGTGACGGACCTGATCGCCCGTGTTCAGGAGAGTGAGCTCGACCTGGCAAGCATGCGGCCAGGGTTTCAGCCCGAGGGCGCGGATGGGTTGGCCTCGGGCATTGACGGGTTACGTCAGCGCGGCATTGCCAGCATCGAGCCGAACACGACCGTGCTGGCCAAGTCGGTCGTCGAGGCGGACGACGAGGACGACGATCTCGAGCAGAAGGAGGTGCGCGTGGTACGCGCCGCGCGCGGCGACACCGTTGTTCGGATCCTTCAGCGGATGGGTGCGGAAGGCTGGCTGGCCCGGGCTATGGTGGAAGCGAGCCGGAGCCTATTTCCGGAGAGTCAGTTCCAGCCTGGCCAGGAGGTGCACGTCACCCTTGTCCCGTCGCATACGCGTGCGGACAAAATGGAGCCAGCGCGCTTCAGCATCTTTGCGGACGGCCACGATCACAAGGTCACCGTGCATCGCAACGCGGCCGGCGAGTTCGTGGCCAGCGCGAGCCCGCTGGACGCCAAGATGGCCCGTGCGGCGCTTACCGACAGCGATCAAGTTCACTCGTCCAGCCTCTATGCAAGCCTCTATCAGGCGGCCCTCGTGCAGGGCATTCCGACGGATACGGTCACGCAGATCTTGCGCATCCACGCCTATGAGACCGACTTCCGGCGCCGTATCCGAAACGGCGATGCGATGGACTTCTTTTTCGACCTCAAGGACGAAGGCGGCGCGGAGAGCGCGCCCGGGGAATTGCTCTATACGTCGATCATCGTGGGTGGCGAAGTGCAGCGGTTCTGGCGTTTCCGCACGCCGGATGGCGTCGTCGACTACTATGACGATGCGGGGAACAATTCGAAGAAGTTCCTCATGAAGCGGCCGGTGCGCGGGGAGACGGTGCGGCTGGTCTCGGGCTTCGGCGTGCGCCACCATCCGGTCTTGAACGTCCCGAGAATGCATACGGGCGTCGATTGGGCGGCACCGATCGGCACGCCGATTCTCGCAGCCGGCAATGGCGTGGTGGAATTCGCCGATCGCAAGGGGCAGAACGGAAACTACGTCCGCATCCGGCATGCCAACGGCTATACGACGGCCTACAGCCACATGGTCCGCTTCGGAACCGGGTTGCAGGTCGGAGGCAAGATCCGGCAGGGCCAGGTCATCGGGTACGTCGGTTGCACGGGCCTGTGCACGGGGCCGCACCTGCACTACGAGGTGCTGGTTAACACACGCTACGTTGATCCCCTGCAAATCCAAGTGCCGCGGGAGCGGCAGCTCACGGGGCGGCAACTGCAAGATTTTTTGAAGGAACGGGCGCGTATCGATGAACTGATGCGTCGCGCACCCGTTATGACTGCTAGCCGCTGAGATTCCCGGTCTTTCGGCGAGACCGAGGATGGCCGAGCGTTGAAATGGCCTGGAATTGTCCGGATGTCGGAACAGGCGGGCTAACAAGTGCCGTTTGGGATGAATGCCGCTAAACTTGTACTGGCATGAACAAGGCCGACAAAAGGATCAGCTCCATTGCCGTGACATCGCACGACCACCGCCCGGCCGACGCGGGGGGCGCCGCGGTCAAACAACGTGACGTCGACGCTGCGGCCGCGCGGGAGCGGCAGCAGGCGGCGATTGCTGCGCTCGGATCGCGGGCACTGTCGGGCGGGCCGCTGGAGCCGCTTCTCGACGATGCTGTCGAGCGGCTCGCTGACACGCTGCGATGCGATCTCACCAAGATTTTCCGATTGGAGCCCGATGGCCAGTCGATGACGCTGGTGGCGGGGCGGGGGTGGCGTGAGGGGCTGGTCGGGCAGCTCACGGTTGGAGCTCAGCTCAGCTCCCAGGCCGGATACACGCTGAAGAGTGGTGGTCCGATCATCGTGACGGACCTCGAAAGCGATCCGCGTTTCGACGGGCTGCCCCTCCTCGTCGAGCATCACGTGCGGTCGGGCATGACGACCATCATTGGGCCGACGACCCATCCCTGGGGGGTGCTGGGCGTTCATTCGCGCGAGCTAAGGGAATTTTCGGCGAACGACCTCAACATTCTGCAGGCCGTCGCGAACCTGCTGTACCAGGCCATCCGGCGTCGCGAGAACGAGCAGAAGCTGTTCGAGCGCGGCGAGATGTTGCGGCTCTCGCTGCAAGCGGCGGGCATGGGCACGTCGGTCTACAATCCGGCGGATCAGAGCGCGCAATGGGATACGCAGCAGTATCGCCTCTTCGAGCGCAGCCCCGACCTGCCCGCGCCGGGCATCGACGAATTGCCTTCGATTGTGCACCCCGACGACGGCCCGCGCGTGAAAGAGGCGGCGGCCGCCACGCTGGCCGGAGCCGGACCCTACAAAATCGAATTTCGGGTGCGGCAGCATGATGGGACTTGGCGCTGGCTCGCCGGTCATGGCGACGTGGTGTCGACCGACGACTGGGTGCGCCTGGTCGGCGTCACCTACGACATCTCCGACCGCAAGGCGCTCGAGGAGCGTCAGCGCCTCCTCAATCGCGAGCTCTCGCATCGCGTCAAGAATACGCTGGCCGTCATTCAGTCGATCGCGCGCCACACGCTGCGCAGCACGCCCGATCCCGAGACCTTCGCCGAGGCTTTCCAGGGCCGTATCCAGGCGCTGGCCAACGCACACGACATCCTGACCCAGACCAATTGGGCCGGCGTCGATCTTCGACAATTGATACGCCAGCAGGTCATGCCCTATTCCGGCAAGGACGAGGGGCGGTTGGTGATCGACGGCCAGAGGCTCGTGCTGCATCCGGAGATCGCTACCGCCCTTTCGCTCGTCCTGCACGAGCTGGCGACCAATGCCACCAAGTACGGTGCGTTGTCCGTGCCGGCCGGGCAGGTCTTGTTGTCGTGGACACTCGATACTGGCGGCGAAATCCCCGTTCTCATTCTCAACTGGGCCGAGCGTGGTGGCCCGCTCGTGAAGCAGCCGGCCCGCACCGGTTTCGGGAGCCATCTGATTGCCCGCAGCGGTGCGAAGGTCGATATTCGATATGAGCCGAGTGGACTGACGTGCCGGGTTGAAATTCCCTTGCAGCAACAGGCGACTTCATGACCGACCATTCGCTCAAAGGGCACCATGTGCTGGTCGTCGAGGACGAGCCGTTGATCGCGCTCGACCTCGAAGCGGCGCTGCATGACATCGGTGCCCAGGTGATCGGTCCTGCCGGCACGCTGGAGCGGGCGCTTGCCCTCGCGAACAGCGAATCCCTTACGGCGGCAATTGTCGATCTGCGCCTGCACGGGCGCTCGGCACGCGAGGTGGTGGTGCGTCTGGTCGAGCGCGCGGTGCCGTTCATCTTCTATTCGGGACACCTCGAGACGCCGACGGCACGCGATCTGGCGAGCGTGCCGATCATCTTCAAGCCGGCGTCGTCTGCGCAGGTGGTGGCGACGCTGGCGCGAGTGGTGACAGCGGCCAACGGCGGGCTCATCAAAAGTCCGTCTTGACGCCGCCTTCGGCCTTGCGGCGTGCAACGAAGGCGTCGAGAGCCTCGGCGACCGCCGGATCGATTGGAGGCGGCACGTATTTAGCCAGGGCCTCCTTCCAGAGGCGATTGGCTTTCTCCATTGCCGTCGGTGATCCTGCCTCGACCCAGCTCTGGAAATTGCGCCAGTCCGAGATCAGCGGGGCGTAGAAGGCGGTGCGATAGCGCGCCTGGGTGTGGGCTGCGCCGAAGTAGTGCCCGCCGGGGCCGACCTCGCGGATCGCATCGAGGCCGAGCGAGTCGGGATCGACAACGAGGGGATCGAGAAACTCGGCGACCATCTGCAACAGATCGACGTCGAGAATGGTCTTCTCGAAGGATGCGGTGAGCCCGCCTTCCATCCAGCCCGCCGAGTGAAGAACGAAGTTGCCGCCCCCCATGGCGGCGCCCCACAGCGAAAAGACGCTTTCATAGGCCGCCTGCGCGTCCACCGTATTGGCGGCGCAGGTGTTGGAGGTGCGATAGGGAAGGCGGTAGCGGCGGGCGAGTTGGCCGCCGACGAGCTGCGCCTTCATGTATTCCGGCGTGCCGAACGCGGGCGCGCCGGACTTCATGTCGACGTTTGACGTGAAGCCGCCGTAGACCACGGGGGCGCCCGGCCTGACGATCTGCGTGAAGGCGATGCCGGCGAGTGCTTCGGCGTTCTGCTGAGCGAGAGCGCCGGCAACGGTGACCGGCGCCATCGCGCCGGCCAGCGTGAACGGGGTCATGATGATGACCTGGCCGCGAGCGGACATCTCGATGATGCCCTGCAGCATCGGGGCGTCGAGGCGGAGCGGTGAGGAGGAGTTGATCACCGAAATCAGCGATGGCTCGCGGTCGAGCTGCTCATCGGTGATGCCGCGCGCAAGGCGCGTGATCTCCAGCGCATCGCGGTTGCGGTCGCGGCCCAACGAGTAGGCGTGGAACGCCTTGTCGGTCAGGGTGGCGAGGTCCTTCAGGCATTCGAGGTGGCGGATCGAGGCGTGCAGGTCCACCGGCTCGACCGGATAGCCGCCGGTCATGTGGATGATGTTGAAATGCTGCGCGAGCTTGACGAGGTTGCGGAAATCCTCATGCGCGCCGGGCCGCCGGCCGTTGTCGGCATCGGAGCAGTTGGGCGCGCTCGCGACTTGCGCGAAGATGACATGGTCGCCGCCGAAGACGAGATTGTGGGCGGGATTGCGGGCGTGGAGGGTGAATTCGGAGGGCGCGGTTGCAATCCTTTCCAGGATCATCCCGCGGTCGAAGCGCACCCGCTCCGATCCTGGTTCGACCCGCGCACCGGCCTTTGCCAGCATGTCCCGGGCTCCGGGATCCAGGAAATCCATCCCGATCTCCTCGAGGATGGTCAGTGAGGCATCGTGGATGGCCTCGAGCTGTTCCTCGCTGACCAAAGCAACTGGCGGGAACCGGCGCCGTGGTTGACGGAAGGGTTTCTGGGCGGCAGCCGCCGGAGCGCCCTTGGCTCCTCGAGATCCACGTCCGGTGCGGCGCTCGTGGCGTCCTGTTGCGCTCGGTGCGTCCTGCTCATCGGTCATGGGATACCGCTCGGATTGGCCAGATGCCCGACATGCTCTTACCTCATGTCAAAGTCAACGTGCGGCCCAAATTGCGGCGATTGCGGGAGGGGTCTGGACATCCTTTGCGCGGCGGGCTCATGTGCGAGTGTCCCGCCTGTCGGAGCCCATTCGCGCCCATGAAAATCACCGCCATCGAGATCACCCAGCATCAGCTTGCCCTGGACCCGCCGTTCGCGCCGAGCTGGTCGTCCAAGCCGCGGTCCATGTTCGATGCCACGATCGTGCGTGTGCACACCGATGGAGGGCTCACTGGCGTCGGCTCGGGCGACTACATGCTGGGCTTTGCGGGACACGAGAGCCTGTTTGTGGGTGAGGACCCTCTGCGCCTCGAGCGCCATTATCGGGTGCTCAATCACATCAATTTCCACTACGGCCGCTGTTGGCCGCTCGATCTCGCGCTGTGGGACCTCGCTGGCAAAATCACCGGCCAGCCGTGCTGGAAGCTGCTCGGCGGGCTGTCGAACCGCATCCCCTGCTATGCGTCGAGCGGCACACTGAGAACCGGGACGGAGCTGGCCAACCTGGCGGAGCGGGTCGTCGAGCGCGGCTTCAAAGCCATGAAGGTTCGTTTCCGGCGCGGGTCGACCGCGGAGGACATCAAGGCGCTCGAGGCGGTGCGGGCTCGCATCGGCGATCGCCTCGATCTGATGGTCGATTGCAACCAGGGCTGGCGATTCCCGTGGGATACGATGCGTCCCTGGACGTTCAAGGATGCGGTGGCCATCGGCCGCGAGCTCGAACGGCTGGGGGTCTACTGGATGGAGGAGCCGCTCCATCGGGCCGACCGCGAAGGCATGCGGCGGCTGCGCGAGGCACTCGATGTGCGCATCGCCGGCGGCGAGCTCAATCGCGAGATGACCGAGTTGCGAGATGTGATCCGGGAGGGGTGCTTGGACGTCGTGCAGCCGGATGCCGTAGCAATCGGCGGCATCACGGGGCTCGCCAAGGTCGCTCACATGGCGGCCGAGCACAATGTGATTTTTACCCCGCACACCTGGGGCAACGGCATCGGGCTGCTGGCCAACGCGCACCTCGTCGCGGGGATTGCCGACGGGGGGCCGCTCGAGTTTCCGTGGGACCCACCGGAATGGGGACTGGAACGGCGGGATTTCATGCTGACCCGGCCGATCGACATCGACCGCGACGGCTTCCTCGTGTTGAGTGAGCAGCCAGGCCTCGGCTTCGATCTGGACGAGGAGGCCTTGGCGCGGACTAAGGTCGGCGGCGAGGTGGTTCGTTCGAACAACTGAAGCACTCTCATGAAGATCACCGCTATCCGCGCCACGCCGGTCAATATCCCGCTGGAGGCGCCATATCTGTGGTCTTACGGGTCGCTGGCCGGCTTCTCCAAAACGATCGTCGAGGTCACCACTGACGACGGCATCGTCGGCCTCGGCGAGGGCCCATCGCCGGCCAATGCCGCGACCATCGAAACGGTCTTCGCGCCCCGTCTCATCGGTCGCGACCCGATTGATATCGCGGGTGCGGAACGGGTGTGTCTGCCGAGCTGGCGCGGGGTCTCGACCTCGATCGATTTCTCCACCATTCGCGCGTTCGGCGCCGTCGAGATGGCACTGTGGGATATCCGCGGGAAGGCGTGGGGGCGGCCGCTTTACGATCTTCTGGGCGGCGCGGTGCGCAAGGATATCGCGTTTGCGGACTACTTTGGTTTCCGCGAGCGAGCGGGTGACACGGGTGGGGAGGCCACGCCAGAGGAGGTTGTCGCCTACTGTCTTGATCTTCGCGAACGGTTCGGCACCACCTGCTTCGAGGGGAAATTTTCAACTGTCGATCCGGCACCGAGTCTTGCCATGCTGCGCCAGCTCAGATCGGCGCTCGGCTCGTCGGCCGTGCTCCGCATCGATTCCAATATGGCCTATTCGCTGACCGAAGCGCGGCGTCTCGCACCGGCACTTGCCGAGCTCGACATTCGCAACTGGGAGGATCCGGTTGCCACGCCGGAAGAGATGCAGCGGTTGCGTCAACACACGGCGATCCCCTTTTCGGCGCACAACGTCGATCTGAGGCGTGCCGTCGATCTCGGCGTGCCGGACGCTATCTGCACCGACATCAACGTGCATGGCGGGATCGCGCGGACTGTCCGCTTCATCGGCGCGTGCGAGACGATGGGTGTCGACTTCTGGTTCTACAGCGGCGATTCCGGAATCGCGAGTGCGGCCTATCTTCATCTCGCGGCGGCGTTGCAGTGGGTGCGAGAGCCCAGCCAGTCGCTGTTCCGGATGCAGCCGCTCGATGTCATCGAGGAGGGGCCGTTTCAACCCCGCAACAACCTCGTGCGGGTGCCGGAGGGACCAGGGCTAGGGGTTATGCTGAGCCGGGACCGCCTGGCCCATTGCCACAAGCTTTTCGCCGAGCACGGCCCGTACAACAAGCATCATGATCCGGAGGCGCCGGGCGTCTTCCGTCGCCTCCCGCTGATCTGACGTCGGGGCCTGGATAGCGGCGGTACCCGATCGGCGGTCCAGTGCGGTTTGGGACGGCTCAGAACCAAGGTGAGGATGACGCCATGACTGCGGAAGGCCGCACGGCGAACGAGCGCAGGGCGCGCCGCAAGGCGGAGCAGACCGCGGCGGTGCCGCAACTGCCGTGGGCCCGGTTTCAGAACCCGCTGCCACCGCTGGCGCTGCTGGACGAGGACGGCCTAAGCCGCATCGAGAACACGGCGTTGCGCGTGCTCGAGGAGCTCGGCCTCGAGTTCATGAGCGAGGAGGCGCTCGACATTCTGGCCAAGAATGGCGCCAAGGTCGACCGCGCGACGACGATCGTGCGGTTCGACCGTGGACTGGTCAGAGAGTTTGCGGCCAAGGCGCCGGCGACGTTCACGCTGCATGCGCGCAATCCCGAGCGCAACATCGTGATGGGTGCCAACAACATCAACTTCGGACCGGTGAGCGGCGCACCCAACATCTCCGATCTGGACGGCGGCCGGCGCCCCGGCACGTACGCCGATCAGATGCGCTTGATGAAGCTGCAGCAGAGCCTCAACTGCGTGCACTTCGGCGGCGGCACGATGGTGGAGGCGCAAGACCTTCCCGTTCCGACCCGCCATCTCGACATGCATCGCGCGCAGGTGCTCTACACCGATCGCGTGTGGGGCGCGCGCGGCATCGGACGGGATCGCGTGAAGGACGCGATCGCAATCGCAGCGATCGCACGTGGGGTTTCCCGCGAGCAGCTTCTCTCCGAGCCCAGCACCTACACCATCACCAACACCAACTCGCCGCGGCGCGTCGACAAGGAGCTGCTCGGCGGCACGATGGAGCTTGCCGAAAACGGGCAGGCGGTGTGCATCACACCGTTCACACTGGCGGGTGCGATGGCGCCCATCACGCTGGCCGGCGCACTGGCGCTGCAGCATGCGGAGGCGCTCGCCGTCATAGTCTTCTCGCAGATGGTGCGGCCGGGGACGCCGATCATCTACGGCGGCTTCACGTCCAACGTCGACATGCGGACTGGCGCGCCGTCATTCGGGACGCCGGAGTACGTGCGCTCGACGATCATCGGTGGGCAGCTCGCGCGGCGCCTGAAGCTTCCCTATCGCGCGAGCAACGTGAACGCGTCGAATGCGGTCGACGCGCAGGCGACCTACGAGTCGGCGATGTCGCTGTGGGCGTGCATCATGTCGCACACCAACATGGTGCATCATGCGACCGGGTGGCTCGAGGGCGGGCTGGTGGCGAGCATGGAGAAAGTCATCATCGACGCGGAAATGATCGACACCATGCGGGCGTGGCTCGGGAGCCCGCTCGATCTCAGCGACGACGCGCTTGCGTTCGATGCAATTAAGGAGGTGGCGCCGGGCGGTCACTACTTCGGAGCGGCGCACACGATGTCGCGCTTCGAGACGGCCTTTCACCGGCCGCTAGTATCCGACGTGAAGAATTTCCAGAACTGGGTCGAGGCCGGCAGCCTGACGGCGACGCAGCGGGCCAATCGGGTATGGAAGCGGTTGCTCGAGAACTACCAGGCGCCGCCGATCGATCCTGCGAAGGTCGAGGCGATGGATGCCTACATCGCCAAGCGGCGCGAGGAGATCGCCGCGCGAGGGCTGGCCTAAAACGAGAAAGGCGCGGAGCGTGATGCTCCGCGCCTGCCAGGTTCGTTGAGCTAAACTTTCAGGCCCTCAGCGCCAGTGACGGTCGCCATAGCGATGGCCCCAGGGGCCGCGCGAGTAGCGGTGATGGCCCCAATGCCGATACCGTGGCGCGTAGCCGAAATAGACGCCGGGTCTCGGATAGCCCGCCCAATAGCAGCGCCGCTCACCCCACCGCCAATAGCAATGGTGGCCCGGCCGGTGGTTGACCTGCTGAAGCGCCTCCGACGCCGGCGCGGCATCCTTGACGCCGGCTAAACCCGCAGGGGCTGCCTGGGCGCCCGGCATTCCGAACGCGAACGCGCCCATCACCGCGGCGGCCGATAACCAAGCTCGTATTGACATGACTGTATCTCCTTCCTGCCCTTTGGCCAGATGTGCCTTCCCCGGGCTTACGGCTCTCCGCCAGTCAATGGAGGCCGTCCTTAGAGATCTGAATGCGAAACGCGCACTCATCTCGAAGGTTCCCAACACTATATCCGCGGGGAAAATGGCGTTTCAAGGCAGGTAGTCATGTATTTTTCATGAATAGTTGTTCATTCTCAAAGACATGAACAAACATTCATTGTTCTGTGGGGTGACGTTGTTTGAGAAATTCAGTTGCGGCGCGCGGAATATCGGCCGCCGGAGCGACGTCGCACACGGCGGAACGAGGTGTTTCGCGGCCGGACCAAGGGCTGGAGCGAGGCGTTTGCGGCGCTATCCGCGCATGCGCGCACCGGCCGGATCGACGGGAGGCTCACGCAGGATGCGAGCCGGGCGGCGGTCGCCGATGATCTCGATCTCGAAGCCTGCGGACGCCTCGGCGAGGTCCTTGGGAACGTAGCCGAGCGCCAGCGACTGGCGGACGGTGTGGCCATAGGCGCCCGAGGTCACCCAGCCGACGACCTTGCCTGCGTGCCAGATCGGCTCGTCGCCGAACGCGTCGGCATCGGCCGCCTCGACCGAGAACAGCACCAGGCGCCGCTCGCCGCCGGAGGCCTTCTCCTTGCGCGCCGCCTCGCTGCCGACGAAGGCGCGATTGCCGAGGCGGACGACGCGGCCGAGGCCGGCCTCGTAGGGACCGTAGATCGGACGGTACTCGCGCGACCAGGAGCCGAAGCCCTTCTCGAGCCGCAGCGCATTCAAGGCCTGGCCGCCGAAGTGGCGCAGGCCGAGATCGCGGCCCGCCTCCAGCAGGGTGTCGTAGAGGACACGCTGATTGGCCGGCGACGTCCAGATCTCGTAGCCGAGCTCGCCGGTGAAGCTGACGCGGCCGACGAGGGCCGGCACCAGCCCGACCTCCATGCGCCGGAGCGACAGGAAGGGAAGGGCCTTGGTGGCGAGGTCTGTGCTCGTGAGCTTGGAGAGCAGCTCGCGCGACTTGGGCCCTGCGATGGCGAGACCGACCTGCTCGTCGAGCAGGGAGCGGAACGTGACATCAAGGCTGCCCTTCTGCCGCGCGAACCAGCGCAAGTAGTAGATCTCGGCGATGCTCGACCCGACCAGGAAGAACCGCGTCGCATCGAGCCGGCCGACGGTGAGATCGCCGATCAGTCTGCCAGCGGCATTGAGCATCGGGGCCAGCGCCATGCGTCCGACCGGCGGCGGCGCATTGGCCATCACGCGATCGAGGAAGGCTTCCGCGTCCGGCCCTTCGACCATGAAGCGGCCGTAACCCGACGCCTCCATCAGTCCGACGCCGGCGCGCACCGCGGCGCACTCCTCGGCGACCGAGGCGAAGGCATTCGAACGGCGGTAGGTGACGGTCTCTTCGGCGGGCGCGCCCTTGGGGGCGTACCACAGCGGGACCTCGAGGCCGTAGGAAGCGCCGAACACGGCGTTGGCCGCGCGCAGGCGGTCGTGGATCGGCACGGTGCGCAGCGGCCGCGCCGCCGGCAACTCCTCGTTGGGAAAGCGGATGCGGAAGCGGCGGGAATAGTTCTCGCGGACCTTGGCGTTGGTGTACCTCTTCGTCGCCCAGGTGCCGTAGCGCGCGACGTCCATACCCCACACGTCGAAGCCCGGATCGCCGTCCGTCATCCAGTTGGCCAGCGACAGCCCGACGCCGCCGCCCTGGCTGAAGCCCGCCATCACGCCGCAGGCGCACCAGTAGTTGGAAAGTCCGCGCACGGGGCCGACCAGCGGGTTGCCGTCGGGGGTGAAGGTGAACGGTCCGTTGACCACCTTGCGGATGCCGGCGCGGCCGATCGCCGGGAAGTGCTTGAAGCCGACTTCCAGGGACGGCGCGATGCGGTCGAGATCGTCGGGCAGCAGCTCGGGACCGAACGTCCACGGCGTCGTCTCGGGCGACCACGGCACGCCGGCACGCTCGTAAGTGCCGAGCAGCATGCCCTTGCCTTCCTGGCGCAGGTAGATCTCGCCCTCGAAGTCGATGACGTGGAGCACCTCCTTGCCGGTCTCGCGGTTGATCGCCTCGACCTCGGGCATGGCCTCGGAGAGGATGTACATGTGCTCCATGGCGAGGATGGGAAGCTCGAGGCCGGCCATGCGCCCGACCTCACGCGCCCACAGGCCGCCGGCATTGACCACGTGCTCGGCGATCACCGTGCCTTTGTCGGTGACGACGTCCCAGCCGCCGTCGGAGCGCGGGTTGAGCTCCATCACGCGGGTCTGGCGGTGGATCTCGGCGCCGAGCTTGCGGGCAGCGCCGGCATAGGCATGGGTGGTGCCGGACGGATCGAGGTGGCCCTCGAGCGGATTGTAGAGTGCGCCGATGAAGTACTTGTCTTCGATGAACGGCACGAGCTTCTTGGCCTCGCTCGCCGTGATGAGCTCGGTGCCGAGGTCGAGATAGCGGCCCTTGGCATGGGCGAGCTTGAGGAAGTCCATGCGCTCGGGTGTGCCGGCGAGATTGATGCCGCCGGTGATGTGCTTGCCGCACGACTGGCCCGAGAGCTTCTCGATCTCCTCGTAAAGACCGATGGTGTAGCGCTGGAGCTTGGCGACGTTGGGGTCGCCGTTGAGCGTGTGGAAGCCGCCCGCCGCGTGCCAGGTCGAGCCCGACGTCAGCTCGAGCCGCTCGAGCAGGACGAGATCCTTCCAACCAGCCCTGGCGAGGTGGTAGAGGACGCTGCAGCCGACGACGCCGCCACCGATCACCACCACGCGCGCGTGAGACTTCATGGCCACCTCCACGTCAGACGGGCTTCAGGGTCTTTCCGCTCTTCGTTGAATCGCGGAACGACCTAAGTCTCTGCTTTGCCGTGCTTCCCATCGGAAAACCGCTTCACACTTTTCCGGAAGCACCCTAGCTCGGCGGCGCAACCTCGTAGCCGTATTCCGCGGCGGAGAGCTCGAGCCACTCGAAGAAGCTCTGGGCAAATGTCGATGGTACGACAAGATCGAAGGTCGGCTTGTCGTCGACCTGCGCGATCAGCGCGCTGATCTGGGCGATCGCCGTGGCGGCGGCGCGGCCGGGGCCGAAGACGCGGGGATGGAGATCCACGCGACAGCCCTTGGCGAGGACGTCGCGCGCGGCGGGGCCCGAGATCCGGATCACCGTCTTGCCGGAGGATTGATCGACGATGGCCGCGCGCGGACCGGCGACGCTGGCGATGCGCTCGGCCAGTCCGCTGCCGGCGCCGCGCGGCTGCGACAGATACCAGGTGTGGGGTCTGATCCAGACGGCGGCCAGCAGCCCGGTGCTGGTCCAGCGGCCGGGGTCGGGCAGCTCGAGCCCGAAGGCCTGGGAGACGGCGGCGGCCGCAGTGGCGGCCTCGCTCGCTGGCAGGCTCACCTCCACCAGCGTGAGCTGGCGCTCGGCCAGCCGCACCGGCGTGCCGCCGGGGCGTCCGCGCTGACCGGGAATCGCCACGGCCGTCAGGGTTGAGCGCAGGGGACTAGGCTCGGACACGGGTGTTCTCCGCATCGACGTGGTGGGGGCTCGTGACCTCGATCTCGACGGTTTCGCCCTTCAAGGGAAAGGTCGAGAACAGCCGCTGGCCGATGCGGTCGGCACCGCCGCGGATCATGGCGAGCCCGATCCAGCGATCGAGCTCGACCGACCGCGTCATGCTGGTCACCCAGCCGAGGCTGGCGGTGCCGTCGGCGTCGGCGATGATATGGGCACCGCCGCGCAGGCGCTTGTCGAAGTCCTGGGTCAAGGCGCGAATGCCGACGAGGCGTGGCCGGTTGGGGTCCATGAGGCCGGGGCGGGCAGCGTTGACACGTCCAACGAAGTCGCCGGATTTCTTGAGCATGCGCTCCATGCCGAGGTCGCGGGCGGTGGTCTGGCCGTTGATCTCGGCGCCCGTGACGTGACCCTTTTCCACCCGCAAGAGGTTCAGTGCTTCGAGGCCATAGGGAACCATGCCAACCGGGGCGCCCGCGGCCAGGATCGTCTCCCAGACACGCTCGGCGTGGCCGGCCGGCGTGGCGACCTCATAGGCCAGCTCGCCCGAGAAGCTGACGCGATAGATGCGCACCGGGCAGCCGCCGATCGTCGCGTCGGTGAGCCCCATGAAGGGCAGCGCCTCGTTGGAGAGGTCGGCGCCGGTGACGCACGCTTTGAGGGCGTCGCGCGCCTTGGGGCCGGCGACCGCCATCTGCGCCCACTGGTCGCTCACCGAGGTGAAGCGGACGTCGAGCTCCGGCCACACCGTCTGGGCGTAGAACTCCATATGCTCCATCACCTCGGCGGCCTTGGCCGTGGTGGTGGTCATCAGATAGTGGCTCTCGGCGATGCGCGAGGTGGTGCCGTCGTCGAAGACGATGCCGTCCTCGCGCAGCATCAGGCCGTAACGGGCCTTGCCCACGGGAAGGCTCGAGAACGTGTTGGTGTAGAGCCGGTCGAGGAAGACGGCCGCATCGCGGCCCTGGATGTCGATCTTGCCGAGGGTGGACACGTCGCAGAGCCCGACGGCGGTGCGCACCGCGCGGGCCTCGCGCAGGATCGGCGCCCAGCCGGTCTCGCCGGAGGTGGTGTAATAGAGCGGGCGCATCCATAGCCCCGCTTCGAGAAAGACGGCGCCCCGGCGCGTGTGCCAGTCGTGCAAGGGGGTGCGGCGGGTGGGCTTGAGATGGTGACCGCGCTCGCGGCCGGCAAACGCGCCGAACGAAACCGGCGTCACGTAGGGGCGCGGCGTTGGCGTGCCGACCTTGTCGATGGGCTCGGCCCGGGCGGCGGCCAGGACGGCGACGCCGACCAGCCCGCCGGTCTTGCCCTGGTCGGTCGCCATGCTGTGGGTGGTGTAGCGCTTGGCGTGCTCGACGTGGGTATAGCCCTCGCGGTGAGCGAGACGAATGTCGTCGGCGGTCACATCGTTCTGCAGATCGACGAAGGCCTTGCCCTTCTCGTCGACCTCCCAGAATGCCTCGATGGGCGTGCGTACGGCGGCGGCTTCGGCGGAGGGAAGCGGGAACGATTTCGCTTGATCGAAACCGGCGGCGCCGGCGGCGGCCCGGCCGATCTCTGCGCCGTGACGCGCCGCCTCGGTGACGCCCGCCACACCGGCCGCGCTGCCTGCCGCGCGCTCGCGCTGGACGGGGGTGCCGGGGACGAAGGCCGCGAGATCGGCGCTCCAGCGCGAGCGGCTGCGGGTGTGACCCGACAGGGCGAGAGCCGGGTTGTGGCCGCCCGAGACGCAGAGCAGGTCGGCGACGATGGTGCGCGTCGGGCCGCCGGCGCGGGGACGGGCGAGGACGGCCTCGACGCCATGGGCGCCGACGACGCCGGTGACCACCGCCGATGACATGACCTCGATGCCGCGCGCGCGGGCCTCGTCCGCTTTGACCGAGGATGGGCGGACATCGACGATGCGGCCGACGGCGATGTCCGCGCTGTCGAGGGCGAACGCGGTCTCGTAGGCCTCGTCGTTGTTGGTGAACACGACGGCCGAGCGTCCCGGTGCCACGGCGAAGCGGCGCACATAGGCGCGGGCCGCTCCGGCCAGCATCACGCCCGGCCGATCATTGTCCGGGAAGGCAATCAGCCGTTCCTGGGCGCCGGTCGCCAGCACGATCTCCTTGGCGCGGATCAGCCAGAGACGATGGCGGGCGACGTGCTGCGGGGGCGTCAGGAGATGGTCGGAGACGCGCTCCATCGCGCCGGCGACGTTGTGATCGTAGAGCGCGAACACGCCGGTGCGGCGCAGGATGCGGACCTCCGGCATCGCCTCGAGGGCCGCGACCATCTCGTCGCGCCAGCCGAGGTGATCGGGCTCCTGCAGCAGGCCGCCGCCGAGCTCGAAATCGTGCTCGGCGAGGATGACGCGAGCGCCGGCCTCGGCGGCGGCGCGCGCAGCGGCGAGGCCGGCGGCGCCGGAGCCGACGACGAGGACGTCGCAGTGGGCGTGGGTGTGCTCGTAGCTGTCGGGATCGGGCTGCGTGGCGGCGCGGCCCAAGCCCGCGGCGCGGCGGATGATCGGCTCGTAGACCTTCTCCCAGAATGGGGCCGGCCACATGAACGTCTTGTAGTAGAAGCCGGCGGGAAGGAACTGGGAGACGTAGCCGTTGACCGCGCCGATGTCGAAGCGCAGCGACGGCCAGCGGTTCTGGCTGCGGGCCTCCAGGCCATCGAAGAGCTCGGCGACAGTGGCCGGAGTGTTGGGCTCGCGGCGGGCGCCGTCGCGCAGCTCGACGAGGCCCGACGGCTCCTCGGGGCCGGCAGTGTAGATGCCGCGCGGGCGGTGATACTTGAAGCTGCGCCCGACGAGGCGGACGTCGTTGGCGAAGAGCGCGGAGGCCAGCGTGTCGCCGGGATGGCCCTGGTAGGTGTTGCCGTCGAAGCGGAACAGCAGGGTGCGGTTGCGGTCGATGTGCCCGCCCGCCGAGAGCCGGTTCGGCTGCATCATGACTGGGGCACCTCGAGCGTGTCGGCGGGCTTGCCGGTCGCGGCGATGTCGTGGGTCAGCGTGTTGCGGACGACCTTGACCCACTGGCGGCAGCCGCCGACGTGGTGCCACCACTCGACGTGCCAGCCCTTGGGGTTCTCGCGCGTGTAGACGAAGTCGTAGAAGGCATCGGGGCCGGCGTCCGGCGCCGGACGGGTGACCGTGGCGTCGCCGCGGTACTTGAACTCGGCCTCGTCGCGGACACCGCACCACGGGCATTTGATCTGATGCATGGGCTCAAGGCCTTCCTTACTGCGCCCACCAGAAGGGGCCGACGCCCTTCTCATCGATCATGCGGCCTTCGCGGAAGCGCTCTATCGTGAAAGCGGCGTTGAGTGGATGGGGCGCGCCAGTGGCGACCGTATGCGCGAAGCACCAGCCGGAGCCGGGGATCGCCTTGAAGCCGCCGTAGCACCAGCCGCCGTTGAGATAGAGCCCTTCGACCGGCGTCTTGCAGATCAGGGGCGAGCCGTCGGGCGTCATGTCCATGACGCCGGCCCACTGGCGCAGCACCCGGACGCGGGCGAGCGCGGGAATGATGGCGATGCCCTCGCTCAGAACCTCTTCCGCGATCGGGAGGGTGCCGCGCTGGGCATAGGAGTTGTAGCCGTCCAGGCTGCCGCCGAAGACGAGGCCGCCCTTGTCCGACTGGCTGATGTAGAAGTGGCCGGCGCCGAAGCTGACGACGCCGTCGATCATCGGCTTCAGGCCCTCGCTGACGAACGCCTGGAGCAGGTGGGTCTCGACGGGGAGGCGCAGGTCGGCCATGGCCGCGACACGCGAGGTGTGGCCGGCAACGGCGATGCCGATTTTCTTGGCGCCGATGAAGCCGCGGGTGGTCTCGACACCAGTGACGCGGTTGCCATCGCGGCGGATGCCGGTGACCTCGCAATGCTGGATGATGTCGACGCCGCGCTGGGAGGCGGCGCGGGCATAGCCCCAGGCGACCGCGTCGTGGCGGGCGGTGCCGCCGCGCCGCTGGAGCAGGCCGCCGTAGATCGGGAAGCGGGCGTTGTCGAAGTCGAGGAGGGGGACGAGCTTGCGCACCTCCTCGCGGTCGAGCAGCTCGGCGTCGATGCCGTTGAGGCGCATCGAGTTGCCGCGGCGGGCGGCGACGTCGCGCTGGCTGTCGGAGTGGACCAGGTTCAGCACGCCGCGCTGGCTCATCATGACGTTGAAGTTGAGGTCCTGCTCGAGGCCCTCCCAGAGCTGCAGCGACTTCTCGTAGAAGCGGTTGTTCTCGGGATAGAGGTAGTTGGAGCGGACGATGGTGGTGTTGCGGCCGACGTTGCCCTGGCCGATCGGCCCCCTCTCGATCACCGCGACGTTGGTGATGCCGTGCTCCTTGGCGAGGTAGTAGGCGCTCGACAGGCCGTGGCCGCCGCCGCCGATGATCACCACGTCGTAGGCTGGCTTGGGGGTCGGATCGCGCCAGGCGCGCTGCCATCCCTGGTGGCCGCTCAGACCTTCCTTGAGCAGCCGAAATCCCGAGTATCGTGTCATGTGCCCGTCCGGCGTTGGCACGGACGATCCAGTCCGCCCGCTCTTCGCGCGGCGGGGAACGTAGAGCAGGCCGATGGTCTCGCGCAAGCGCCAGACTGAGCAAAACGCCGGCCGGCGTTATGGATCGAAGGGAAGGCCGACGTAGTTTTCGGCGAGCGCCGTCTGGGCGGCGCGCGATCCGCACAGATAATCGAACTCGGCTTGCTGCAATCGGCGACTGAAAGCGTCGGTTTCAGGAAAGCGGTGCAGCAGGGAGGTCATCCACCAGGAGAACCGCTCGGCCTTCCAGACTCGGGCGAGACAGCGCGCAGAATAATTGTCGATGAGGTCGGCGCGACCCTCCGCGTAGTGCGCGAGGAGGGCGCGGGCCAGGGTGCGGACGTCGGAGACCGCGAGGTTCAGCCCCTTGGCTCCGGTCGGCGGCACGATGTGGGCGGCGTCGCCGGCAAGGAAGAGGCGGCCATGGCGCATCGGCTCGGCGACGAAGCTGCGCAAGGGGGCGATGCTCTTCTCGATGGCGGGTCCGGTCTCGACCCGCGCGGCGGCCTCGGGACCCAGCCGCACTTTCAGCTCGTGCCAGAAGCGATCGTCGGGCCAGTCCTTCAGGTCGGCTCCGAGCGGACACTGAAAGTAGTAGCGGCTGCGGGTCGGCGTGCGCATGCTGGCCAGCGCGAAGCCGTTGGTGTGGCTCGCGTAGATCAGCTCGTGCGAGACGGGTTTGACGTCCGCCAGCACGCCCAGCCAGCCGAACGGGTAGGTGCGCTCGTAGGTGGTCAAGACGGAGGCGGGGATCGCCTGCCGGCTGATCCCGTGAGAGCCATCGCAGCCCGCCACGAAATCGCACGCGAGGACGTGCTCGGCGCCCTGGTGGCGGTAGACGATCTCGGCCTCGGCGCCATCGAGGCCGCGAATGGCGGTGACCTCGGCCTCGTAGAGGGTGGTCGCACCCTGCTCCGCCCGGGCGTCCATCAGATCGCGCGTGACCTCGGTCTGGCCGTAGACCATGACCGACTTGCCGGTCAGTCCCTGGAGGTCCAAGCGCAAATGCCGCCCGTCGAAGGCGAGATCGAATCCGGCGTGGGGCAGTCCCTCGCGGCGCATGCGGCCGGCACACCCGGCTTCTTCCAGCAGCTCGACGGTGCCGCGCTCGAGGACGCCGGCGCGGACGCGGCCCAGCACGTAGTCGGCGCTGCGGTGCTCGAGAAGGACCGTGTCGATGCCGCGCAGGGATAGAAGCCGGGCGAGAAGGAGGCCCGCCGGCCCCGCCCCCACGATGCCGACCTGGGTGCGCATCGCTGTCCCGCCCTCCCGATTTGTCAGCCCGCCGCGGTCTTGCGCACGGCTTCGGCAACCCGCCGGCGGATTGCCTTGTAATTTTGCATAAGCAAAACTGGCGCACCGCCCTCAGCTTGCATATTAGTATTGCTCCAGGTGCCCGGTCATTGGCCGATTTTTTGTCGTGGTGGAGGATTTGATGCGCACGTTGACCAAACTCGTTGTTGCGACGATCGCGGCGGGCCTTGCCCTGCCGGCGCAGGCCCAGGAAACGAAGCTCGCCATCGGCATCTCGGGCTGGACCGGGTTTGCGCCGCTGACGCTCGCCAAGGAGGCCGGCATCTTCAAGAAGAACGGGCTCGACGTGACGATCAAGAAGATCCCGCAGAAGGACCGCCACCTGACGATCGCGTCGGGCGACATCCAGTGCGCGGCGACGACGGTGGAAACGTGGGTGGTGTGGAACGCCAACGGCGTCGCCACCAAGCAGATCTTCCAGCTCGACAAGTCCTACGGTGCGGACGGCATGGCGGTGCGCAATGACGTCACCGCGATCAAGGACCTCAAGGGCAAGACGGTCGCGGCCTCGGCGCCGGGCACCGCGCCCTACTTCACGCTCGCGTGGTTCCTGAAAAAGAACGGGCTGTCGGTGAAGGACGTCACCGTCGTCAACCTCGAGCCGGCGGCGGCCGCGCAAGCCTTCGTGGCGGGCCAGAACGATGCCGCTATGACGTACGAGCCCTACCTGTCGACGGTGAGGGCGGCGCCGCAGGCCGGCAAGATCATCGCCACCACGCTCGACTATCCGATGGTAATGGACACGTTCGGGTGCACGCCGAAGTTCCTGGCCGATAATTCGAAGGCGGCCAAGGCGCTGGCCGACAGCTATTTCGAGGCGGTCGAGATGATCGGCAAGGACCAGGCCAAGTCCTATGAGATCATGGGCGCGGACGTGAAGCAGTCCGGCGAGCAGTTCGGGAATTCGGCGAAATACCTGCGCTGGCAGGACAAGGCCGCCAATCAGAAGTTCTTCGCGGGCGAGCTGCAGGCCTTCTCCAAGGAAGCCGCGGAGCTGCTGCTCGAGATCGGCATCATCAAGTCGGTGCCGAAGATCGACGACCTGATCGATGCGAGCTTCATAAAGTAGGCGCAGACGCTCTTGCATCGGCGGTGTCCGCCGGTGCCGCTCCAGCCCGTGGCTTCCTCGCGCGTCCCGGCGTGCGGAAGCCACTTCACGCATTTCCAGACTGCACGTTTTTCTAGGCCGCGCGCATGTTCCGTCCACTCGAGCCTGTTTCCGCCGGAGCCCGGGTGGCACTCGGCATCCTGTTCTTCGTGCTGTTCGTCGCCGTGTGGGCGTGGGCCACGCTCGGCGGGTACGTGTCGAAGACGTTCCTCGCCGATCCGCTGACGATGGTGCGGGAGGGCATCTCGCTGCTCGTCCAGCACGGCTTTCTGTACGACATCGGCATTACCATCTGGCGGGTGGTCGGCGGTTTCGTGCTGGCGGCCATCGTGGCGGTGCCGCTCGGCATCCTGATGGGCGCCTACAAGCCGATCGAGGCCTTTCTCGAGCCCTTCGTCTCGTTTGCCCGCTATCTGCCGGCGTCGGCCTTCATCCCACTGCTCATCCTGTGGGCCGGCATCGGGGAATTGCAGAAGCTGCTCGTCATCTTCATCGGCTCGGTGTTCCAGATCATCCTGATGGTGGCGGTGGCGGTGGCCGGCACGCGGCGCGACCTCGTCGAGGCGGCCTATACGCTCGGGGCGCGAGACGACGGCATCATCCGGCGGGTGCTGATCCCGTCGTCGGCGCCGGAGATCGCGGAGATCCTGCGGCTGGTGCTCGGGTGGGCGTGGACGTACGTGATCGTCGCCGAGCTGATCGGGTCGTCGGCCGGCATCGGCCATATGATCGTCGACAGCCAGGCGCTGCTCAACACGGGCCAGATCATCTTCGGGATCATCGTCATCGGGCTGATCGGCCTCGTTTCGGATTTCGCCTTCAAGACGGCCAACCGGGCGCTGTTTCCCTGGAGCCTGGCATGACCAAGCTTCGGATCGCGGGCGTGTCGCGGACGTTTCCGGGAGTGCGGGGCGGGGTGCCGACGCGCGCGCTCGAGCCGATCGACCTGGCCATCCCGGAAAACGATTTCGTCTGCATCCTGGGCCCATCGGGATGCGGGAAGTCGACCTTGCTCCGGATCGTCGCCGGGCTCGACCGGCCATCGCAGGGGGCGGTGGCGCTCGACGGCCGTCCCGTCTCGGGGCCCGGTGCCGACCGGGGCGTGGTGTTCCAGTCCTACACGCTCTTTCCCTGGCTCACTGTCCTCGAGAACGTCTGCTTCGGCTTGAGGGAGAAGGGGTTGCCCAAAGCGCAGCAGCGCGAGATCGCGCACGCCTTCCTCGGCAAGGTGGGGCTCACGGGGTTCGAGAACCACTATCCCAAGCAGCTTTCGGGCGGCATGCAGCAGCGGACCGCGATCGCGCGGGCGCTCGCCAACGGTCCGGAAATCCTGCTGCTCGACGAGCCGTTTGGGGCGCTCGACAATCAGACCCGCGCGCTGATGCAGGAGCTGCTGCTCAAAATCTGGGAGGCGGAGCGCAAGACCGTGCTGTTCGTCACCCATGATATCGACGAGGCGATCTTCATGGGCAGCCGCGTGCTGGTGATGTCGGCGCGGCCGGGGCGGATCAAGGCGGATATCGCGATCCCGCTGCCGCATCCGCGTCACTACACGATGAAGACGACGCCCGAGTTCTCGGAGTTGAAGGCGCGGCTGACCGAGGAGATCCGCGCCGAGGCGCTGAAGCTGATGGACCGGGCCCAGGAGTAGGTGGCGGCTGGGAAGCGCTTTCCTCTCCACACGGTCATCCTCAGGCTTGTCCCGAGGATCCATCTCTCGGCTTGGGCTACCCTCTGTATTCATCGGGCACATGGCGGCAGGCTGTGTCACAAACTTTGACCGCGACCTTGTGGAGCCCTGGATCCTCGGGACAAGCCCGAGGATGATAAGGAAGCGATGTCCACGACGGTGCTTGCTACACCCAGTCACGGCCGCCCAGGATCGGGGTCCGGGGTAAACTGAGGCGGCCGTCCACGACACGATGCGAACCAGGTTTGGATGCTTGCCTGGATGACCGCCTGCGCGGTCATGACGTCGGGTAAAGGACGCGCGTCGCTCTCGGGAAAACGGAGTTGAGCCGCCGCTTAGGCCAGCGGCCAGAGGTCGACGATGTAGAGGTCGGCGGCGCCCTCGATCTCGAAATCCAGCGTCTGCGGCGCGTCATCGTCGAGCAGTAGGCTGTCGTTGTGCTCGAGGCGGAGGGCCCCGGCCGTCGCGGTCGAGCCGCGCATCAGCATCAGCGTGATCGCGCCACGCCGGACCAGGCCGAAGCGCGCGATGGCGGCGATATGAACCAGATGATGCCGCCAGCGTCCGCGCCGGGTCATCACGTTGAGGTCGAGGATGGGCCCTTCGGCCAGCGTCGATTCGATTTCGAGCTCGCCGGGAAAGCCATAGGGTGGGGTCGGCCGGCCGAGGCGCACGCCGCCGCGCTCCTCGATATGCAGCATCAGGCCCGCGCCCTCGAGCACGGCGAGCGTGCGGTCGATGCCCGGGAACTGCGAGAACGGCCCGGGCTCGTCGACCTGGGCCATGCTGATGCGCCACTCGAACGCCTCGAACGAGGCGCCCGGTGGATAAGCCACGATCTCGGTCGTCGTGCCGCCGCCGTTCTTCCAAGGCTGGACGCGGTAGTCGGCGGAGCGGATCACGCGCATGGTGGGCGGATCATACCAGGCTCGGCAGGTTCAAACCATGCTCGCGGGCGCAGGCGATCGCCTCCTCGTAGCCGGCATCGGCGTGGCGCATGACGCCGGTGGCGGGATCGTTCCACAGTACCCGCTCGAGGCGGCGTGCGGCCTCCGGCGTGCCGTCGCAGACGATCACCATGCCGGCGTGCTGGGAATAGCCGATGCCGACGCCGCCGCCGTGGTGGAGGGAGACCCAGGTGGCGCCCGACGCGCAGTTGATGAGCGCATTGAGCAGCGGCCAGTCGGAGACGGCATCGGAGCCATCCTTCATGGCCTCGGTCTCGCGGTTGGGGCTCGCCACGGAGCCGGAGTCGAGGTGGTCGCGGCCGATGACGATCGGCGCCTTCAGCTCGCCTTTGGCGACCATCTCGTTGAAGGCGAGGCCCAGGCGGTGGCGGTCGCCGAGCCCGACCCAGCAGATGCGCGCAG
>JAESFN010000676.1_pt1 | contig 24842 bp, 19 predicted proteins | sample 9269411 | NCBI WGS metagenome assembly JAESFN01 (sample SAMN14505399, study PRJNA617100) | algae metagenome | isolation source: Iphinoe sp. HA4291-MV1 and co-occurring heterotrophs from trail next to... | place: USA: Maunawili Falls, Hawaii | collected 2009-07-25
TGCGCCCGCTCGGCTGGGACTGGCGCATCGGCTGCGCGGCGATCGCCTCGTTCCCCGCCCGCGAAGTGGTGATGGGCGTGCTGGGGGTGATCTACAACCTGGGCGAGGTCGACGTGGGCGACGAGGAGGGCCAAGGCGCCCTGCGGAGTAAGCTGCGGGCAGCTACTTGGGACGGCACCAATGAGCCGGTGTACAACCTGCCGGTGGCGCTCTCGATCATGGTGTTCTTCGCCCTCTGCGCGCAGTGTGTGTCGACGCTGGCCATCATTCGCCGCGAGACGAACGGCTGGAGCTGGGCGGTGTTCACGTTCACCTACATGACGGTGCTCGCCTATGTGGGTGCGCTGGTCACGTATCAAGTCGGACGGCTTTGGCTGTAAGCGGGCAGGGGCGGCGCCAAGCTGCTCGTCGCTCAATCGAAAGGCCGCAGATGGCGACGCACACGAAGCTGCGGTTCGGTCTTCGTGCCCTGCTGGCGGCCGTAGCGCTCGCCTGCTGCTTGGCCGCGGTCGTTGGTTGCCAGATCTCCTGGATCAGACAGCGGAGGGCCTTCCGCATGCAGGCGGGCTTCACGTTCATCGACGAAAGGGGGCACTTCGGTTCCTTCGGGCGGACAATGCCTCGCGCGCTAGGATTACTCGGTGAATACGGCGTGCCTTTCATCACAATGGAGGTGCTCGAATCAGATCTCGAACGCTCGGCCGACGGCGACTCGCGATTGAATGCGTCGGCGCAGGCTAAGCTCATGCGAGCGCACTCCCTCTTTCCCGAGGCCTCGATCCATGCGGTGGATGAGAGCGGAGACGTAGTCGAAGACCTGAACGACTACCGCCCCCCGCAATAACGCGAGTTCACGGAATTCACGCCACACCGCGGCGTTTTCCGTTGGCTTCCAGGGCTTTACGCGCAGACGCAGATCCCTACAATTCCGGTTGTGATCGTGAGTCTCATTATCATGTTTCCCTGAGGCGGGATGATGGTCGCCGGTTCTCTCTCTGCGTTTGCGGCGCTGCTGCTCATTTTCTCGCCCCTCTTGGACGCTGAGCGGGGCAATAAGCCATCCGGAGAACCGCTCGACGCGAAACCCGCCGTAACGCGGACCTTCGAAGGCCAAGTCCGTCCACTGGCCGAGATCGTCAAGGATCATTCGGTAGCTCCGGACGAAGACGCCTTGCTCGTCGGTCGCGTGTTCGAGACGAAGGACGGCAAGGTCTTTTCGCTCGTGAAGGACGCCGCTTCTCGAAAGCTCTTCCTGGACGACCGGTTACTCGGCCGGCCTTTGCAAATCACCGCTACGCAGATCCCCGGCACGCAGATGCTCGTCGTCCGGCAGGTGCAGAGCATCAAGAACGGTCTGTTGCACGATGTCGACTATTGGTGCGAGCAGTGCCAGTTGAGCGCGACGGAGCCCGGCAATTGCCGGTGCTGCGGCAACCCTGTCGAGCTCCGCGAGTTGCCGGTCCTCCCCTAAGCCGTCACCCCCTTCCACCCTCTCCGCCACGATTCGAGCCCATCCCATGATCGTTCGTCGCCGTCTGTTGCCGGTCTGCTTGGCCGTTCTTTCACTCGCCTTCAGCGCGCCGGCGCAAGCTCAGCGGCAAGGCGAGAAAACCCGCGATCAGGTCATTGCCGACGGCGTCGCGTTTCTGAAGAAGTCGCAGGCGGAAGACGGCACCTGGAGCCGGGGAGTAAGCCTTGGCGTGACGGGACTCGCAACGATCGGCCTGCTGCGCGGCGGCAAAGTGCCGGCCGATGACCCACAAGTCGCGAAGGCCCTGGCCGTGATCGAGTCGCTCAAGAACGACGAGTCCGGTGATTTGGCCAATGACGCCAAACTGTTCCAGAAGAACTACGTCACTGCGGTCAACCTGAGCGCACTCCTCGCCACGGGCGACGAGAAGCATCGCCCGCTCGTTGAGAAGGCCGTTGGATACATCAAGCAGTCGCAGATCGACGAGGGCGAAGGCAAGTCGACGGCGGATTTGGAATACGGCGGGTTCGGCTATCAGCCAGGCACGCGGCCCGATCTCTCCAATACGCAGTTCGCGCTCGACGCCCTGGCCTTGGCCGGCGTGCCGAGCAGCGATCCGGTGTTCCAGAAGGCGGCGGTGTTCGCCAGTCGCACGCAGAACTTGGCCTCGCCGCACAACACGCAGCCCTGGGCTGACAAGATCAACGACGGCAGCTTCATCTACGTGCTCAGCTCAGGCCGCGGAGCCGCCACGCCGGCCGATGCGCCCCGCCCGGGTTACGGCAGCATGACCTACAGCGGGCTGAAGTGCTTGTCGCACGCCGGCCTGGCCCAGAGCGACCCGCGCTTGGCCGCCGGTCTCAAGTGGCTGGCCAAAAACTACTCGGTCGACGTCCATCCGGGACGCGAGGCCGGCGTTGGCGGGCAGGGTTACTACTATTACCTGCTGGTCATGGCCAAGGCGTTGAACGAGTTGGGAGTGGATCGCTTCGTGGATGCCGACGGGAAAGAGCGCGATTGGCGAGCCGACATCACGCGTGCCCTGACCAGTCGTCAACAAGCCGACGGAAGCTGGGCAAATCAGTTCCGCAACTGGCAAGAAACCAACGCCGACCTCTGCACCGCTTATGCCTTGATCACGCTAGCCTACACCGAGCCGAAGAACTAGGCGGTGCGAGTCCGGATGTCGCCAGATTAGACTCGCGAGTGGTTTGACGCATACTATGTATCGACCAGTTCAATCGCCCGCCTCTTGATGCAGCCTCGGTTGGCCCAAGCCATGAACGATCTCTGGCAGAACACGGTAGCCCTGTCGGCGGTGGCGGTGGCCGCGGCTTGGATCGGGCGACGGGCTTGGCTCGCTTGGCGTTCGGCCTTGGGGGGTAAGTGCGGCGGGTGCGGGTCGTGCTCGGCCAGGGGAGCGACGCCAACCGTCTCGGTCGATGCGCTCGCGGCGAGTGCCGCCAAGTTACCGCGGTAGACTGAGGTTTGCCGCTCTTAAAGTGTGGCTGGGGTCGAGCAAAGCGAGCCCCCAGCAAACCCGGTAAACTGCAAGTCGATGTGGGGTGGCGGGGCCACGGTTCTGGGGGCTCGCCTATCGGCTCGACCCCAGGCACCCACTTATTGCCACACAGCCGAAACGACGATCGCACGACCGCCGATGCACGCCATCTTGGTAACGCTGGGCACCGATGGCGATGTCTATCCGTATCTCGGGCTGGGCGAGCTGCTGCGTCGCCGGGGGCATCGGGTTACTCTGGCCACCAATGAGCCGTTCGCCGAGGCGGCGGCCCAGCGGGACCTCGAGTTTCGCGTGCTCGTGCCGACCAAGGACTTGAACGAGCTGTACGCCAATCCCGACTTTTGGCATCCGCTCCGCTCGGGCGCCTTGTTGGCTCGTTGGGGTGGGCGGCAACTCCGCCGGCACTACGAAGTCGTCGAGAGCCTTTTGGGCGACGACGCGGTGCTGATCGCGAATACCGGAGCGCTGGCAGCGCGGATCGCCCACGACAAACACGCAACGCCGCTCGTGAGCTTGGTGCTGCAGCCGGGAGTGATTCCCAGTGCGATCGCGCCCCCAATCATGCCAGGCGGATTGAGCTTGCCCCGTTGGGCGCCACTGCCGCTCGGCAAGCTCTACTGGCGCGGCCTCGACCTGGTCGGCGATTGGTTGGTCTGCGGGAAGCTGAATCGATACCGGTCCGAGTTGGGCCTGCCGCCTGTGCGGCGGCTGTTCCAGTGGTGGAACTCGCCGCAAATGGTGATCGCGCTGTTTCCTGATTGGTACGGCCCGCCGCAGGCCGATTGGCCTCCGCAGATCACAGCGACGGCCTTCCCGCGGCCCTCGTTGGGCGAACTGCCGGCCGACGTGGCGGCGTTTTGCCAAGCGGGCGAGCCGCCGATCGTCTTCACGTTTGGCACGGGGATGCTGCACGCCGAGGCGCGGTTTCGCTACGCCGTCGAGGCCTGTCTGACGCTCGGCCGGCGGGGCATTCTGCTCACGAAGTACGCCGAGCAATTGCCCGCCAAACTGCCAGACACGATTCGCCACTTTCCGTTCGCTCCGTTTGCCGCGCTCTTCCCCGCGTGCGCGGCGGTGGTGCATCACGGCGGGGTTGGCACCACCGCGGCCGCGCTCGCCGCCGGCACGCCGCAGGTGGTGTTGCCGTTTGCCTTTGATCAGGAGGACAACGGCGACCGGGTCATTCGGCTGGGCGTGGGCGACTGCGTGAAGCCAAGGCGGATCAATGCCAAGACGTTGGTGGCCGCACTGCGCAAAGTGCTCGCGCCCGAGATCGGCGTTCGCTGCCGGGCGCTCGCGCCGCGCTGCTCCGGCGACGGGCTCGAGATGGCCGCTGATCTGGTGGAGGCGTTTGCCGCAACGAAGGATTTGCGGGCAACCGGGGCGGCGGTTCAGCCGTAGAACGGAGACCATCAGCGGTCGGGCATCTGCATTCGGAGAATGCAGGCTACTTTGGGCGGGCCGTTCGGCCGCTTCGCCTTGCCTAGGCGGCGCGAACCACCCTCCTGTCGGCGTGTCGTCCGATTACGAGCGCATTTCCCTTGGGCGGTTCGCGCTCCCTTGATAAGATCGAATTAGCGGCCCAAAGTTGCGGCCGCTCGGACCAGAGAGCTTCGGAGCTTCCGGAGGCAGGGCCATGTCGAACTACGCGGTCGTACGACGCCAGTTCGCGCTCCGTCAGGCAGAGGGATTTCTCGAACTATCGCTTCCTCGCCAGGCGCTCGACTGCCTGAGCCGCATCGAGGAACTACCAGGCGGCAAACGGGGCCACGCCGCCTACCTGCGCGGCGAAGCCTTGCGGGCACTAGAACGCTACCAGGAAGCTATCGGCCCGCTCGAGTTGGCCTCCCGTGACCCGACCGACGCCATTGCCGCGCGGCTGGCCTTGGGGTGGTGCTACAAGCGCACCGGACGAATCGACCTGGCGATCCGCGAGCTCGAGAAGGCGCTTGTCAAAGAGCCCGACGACGCCCTGATCCACTACAACCTGGCCTGCTACCAGAGCCTGGCTAAAGATCGTGGCGAGGCCCTGCGGCACTTGCGGAAAGCGATCCGCCTCGAGCCGGCCTATCGCCGGATGGTCGACCAGGAATCCGACTTCGACCCGCTGCGGGATGACCCGGATTTTCAGATGCTGGTGGGGGCCGTGGCTTAGCGGCAAACGATCAGCCATGTCGCCCGACATCGCCGCTCGCATTCAACGCGATTTTTCTTCGTCGGCAGCTCGGCGTGAGGCCCATTTCGCCGTGGCTTCTTTGGAAGGCGCGGTCAAACAGTTGGATCGCATAACTCGTTGCGTCTTATATCTCGCCGACGGAAACCTGGAGAGCCTGGCGAGCTACATCAAAGCCGCTATGCAGGACTACCGCGACGTGATTTGGTGGGCGGAGTACGATCGAGAGGACCGCGAGAAGCGGATTCGCGATTTCAATCTCCCTTTTGATATGAAGCCGCAGTCCATCATTTCCGCGAAATGCGTCGCTCCAATATGCGGCAGCGGCGATTTGTGGAAAGTGGCTGAGCCGTCCGATTCTGGCCCGATCGCACAGAGGGCGGTCTCTCTCACCATCGAGGGAGACGAGAGGGGCGGCTACCATTTGGTCATGAGCCCGGAAGGTTGCTTTACTGCCGATACTTGGCACGCTTCCAAAAGCGATGCGTTGGAATCTGCGGAGCAGCTTTTCGGGATCCCACATTCTGCGTGGCGGTCGACGGAGTCTGAGGATGGTTGTAGCTGACGGTGGCCCCTAGCCCCGCGTCCCGGACACCCTATAATCACGGTTTCCCGCCCGTCCCCCGCCGACGGGCATTTTTCGTTGATGGGGTCCGCTCATGCAGACTGTCGCCCCCTCGCCGGCCGGCATTGCCGACGAGCGCATCCTGGTTCTCGACTTCGGTTCGCAGTACGCCCAGCTCATCGCCCGCCGCGTGCGCGAGCACTTCGTGTACGCCGAGATCGTGCGGCACAACATCACCGCCGCGCGGATCAAGGAGCTCGCCCCCCGCGGGCTCATCCTTTCCGGCGGTCCTTCGAGCGTCTACGAGCCAGGCGCTCCCAAGTGCGACCCCGAGATCTTCCGCCTGGGCATTCCGGTGCTCGGCATCTGCTACGGCATGCAGCTCGCCTGCCAGGCGTTTTCCGGCCAGGTTTCGGCGGCGAAGGCCCGCGAATATGGCCGGGCCCGCTGCCATGTGCTCGTGCCTGAGGGGTTGTTCACGGGCTTCCCACACGACACCGAAGTCTGGATGAGCCACGGCGATCAGGTGAGCGCCGCGCCCGAAGAGTTCATGCCACTGGCTGCGACCGACACCTGCCCGGTGGCGGCGGTCAAGCATCGCACGCTGCCGGTGTACGGCCTGCAGTTCCATCCGGAAGTAACCCATACTCCGCTGGGCGCGCAGGTGCTCGGCAACTTCCTCACCCGCGTGGCCGGCTGCACCGGTCGTTGGCGGATGGGGGATTTTGCCCGCCAGACGATCAACCAGATGCGCGAGCAGATCGGCGACCGCCGGGTGATCTGCGGCCTCTCGGGCGGCGTCGACTCGAGCGTGACCGCGGCGCTCTTGGCCGAGGCCATCGGCGATCGCCTGTCGTGCATCCTCGTCGACAACGGCCTGCTGCGGAAAGACGAAGCCGGCGCCGTCATTGAGGAGTTCACGAACCACTTCAAAACCGACCTGCATGTGGTGCAGGGAGAAGAGCGGTTTCTCAAGGCCCTAGCCGGCGTCACCGATCCGCAGGTCAAGCGGCAACGCATTGGGCATGCCTTCATCGATTGCTTCCGCGAGGAAGCGAGCCACATCGACGGCGCTCACTTCCTGGCCCAAGGCACCCTCTATCCCGACGTGATCGAAAGCGGCGCCGCGGCCGACGGCCCAGCGGCCACGATCAAGCTGCACCACAACGTGGGCGGCCTGCCTGAGGAGTTGGGCTTCGAACTCGTTGAACCCCTGCGCGACCTCTTCAAGGACGAAGTGCGTCGCCTGGGCCTGCAGCTTGGCCTGCCGGAAGAGATCGTTTGGCGGCATCCGTTCCCCGGTCCTGGTTTAGCGGTGCGTTGCCTAGGCGAGGTCACCCGCGAGCGGCTGGAAACGCTGCGCGAGGCCGACGCCATCGTCGTCAGCGAATTGCGGGCGGCCGGCCTCTACCGGGCCACGGCCCAGGCCTTCGCGGTGCTGTTGCCGGTGCAGAGCGTCGGCGTGATGGGGGATGCCCGCACGTATGAAGACACGGTGGCGATTCGCGCGGTCGACACCGACGACTTCATGACGGCCGACTGGAGCCGGCTGCCGGCCGACTTGCTCGCGCGGATGAGCACGCGGATCATCAACGAAGTGAAGGGCGTGAACCGGGTCGTCTACGACATCAGCTCGAAGCCGCCAGCGACGATCGAGTGGGAGTAGGCCGCAGGCCGACGCCGGCAACTGGTAGGTTATGCTTCAGCATAACGCCACGGCGACGGCGCTAGCGACGCTACGACTCCAATCACCCGAGCTCTCTGATCCATTCTAACTCCCAACGTTTACTCAACCCGTCCGAGTCCTTCGGCCGGTTGCCGGTGTAGTTTGCTGAAGCATAACCTACTTCGTTCTTGAGGCCGCCAATGTCGAGCGCCGATCGCTTGAAGTTCATCGCTGAGCTTCAGGGCGTGCGTGAGGTCTCGCTCGCTGGCTCGGCTGACTTCGTTTACTGGCGCAAGGTCCTCGAGCCGGAAGGGTTGGTTCCGGTCGATAGCGGTGGGCATGCCCAACTCATGGTCGTCTCGGCGGACGCCAAGTTTCGCGGCGTCCGTTTTCAGGAGTTGAGCTTCTCGGTGCTCGCAGTGCGTACTGACGGCCGTGGCGAGCCGGGAGCTTTCCTGGTGCAAGCCTTTAACTCGCGGCGACTCTTTGCTTTTTGCGAGCGTTGGTTGTTCAAGACGCCGTATACGCTCGGACAAGTGTCCCTGAACTGCGGATTGCCCGGACGCATTCGACTTGAGTTATCGGGCAGCGCCGCGTTCTTGGCGCAAATGCGACAGACGCCGATTGACGACGGAACCTTCCAAGAGGCCGCCGGAATGGAAGGCCCAATCTACTTGCCGTCGAAAGGTCGCCGGCGGCGGGTGTTTTTCGCCTGCATTCGTGGCGACACCCTAAAAGTTCCGTTTCGCGAGGGCTCCGATTCACTGAGCATTGCGTCGTCGGGATCAGTTCCGATTCTGCAGCAACTCGTGGATTCTGCCTTTGCTCCGATTGAGTGGCAGCTTCGCCACAACGCCTACCACGCCAAATCAAAGACCTACGCCGAAGATCGCCGCTAGCCAGGTAGGTTATGCTTCAGCATAACGCCACGGCGACGGAGCTAACGACTTACGGCGCCAATCACCTCGAGCCCCCGCCGTCTACCCTACCGTTCGAGTTCCGCGGCGGGTTGCGGTAGTTGTTATGCTGAAGCATAACCTACGAGCAATGCGAGGTGATGCGATGGCGGTTCGTGTGTGCGCAGGCCTGATCTTGGTTGCCGTGACGGTAGCCCAGGCCACCGCTGGCGAGTTCCAGGGCCTCGGCGGCTTTCCGGGAGCCAACATCCACAGTAGCGCCGTTGCACTCTCAGGCGACGGCAGCGTGGTCATTGGGTCGGCTGAGTCGCTCGATCAGCCCGATGCGGTCGGCGAAGCCTTTCTCTGGACGAAGGCCGGTGGCATGACGCGGCTCGACGTGCCGGGGGATGTGATCGAGCAAGCTACTGACGTTTCGGCCGACGGCCTGACCGTGACCGGCCTCTCCCGCGAGCACGGCGCTGTGCTGTGGAAGTCGACCGGTGTCACGCCGCTCGCTCCGCTGTTCGACCCCAATGTAATGGGATGGCAGGTTCCGTCCGCGATCTCCGCCGACGGCAAGGTGGCTGTCGGACGCGGGCTGACCGCGATCCCGGAAGACTCACGGGCGGCCGTTTGGCCCAATCCCGACACCGGAGTGATCCTCAGCTACTCCGGTCAGCAATTCAACGGCGCCAGCACCGATGTTTCGGGCGATGGCTCGGTCGTCGTCGGCTGGATGACCTTCGTCGATGCCGATCGCACGTACACCTCGGCGTTTCATTGGACCGAGGCCGACGGCGTGATTCCGCTCGGGCCCGGAGGCGGCGTGAGCAGCAGCAGTGGCGCGACGGGCGTTTCCGCGGATGGCCAGGTGATCGTGGGCTCGATGATCAACGACATCGGCCTCCAACAGGCCTTCCGCTGGACCGAAGAGACGGGCCTAGTCCCGCTGGGAGATTTGCCTGGCGGGCGATTCAGCGCTCAGGCGCTCGGCGTATCCGGCGACGGCCAGACCATTGTCGGCCGCAGTTCCGACGATGCGGGCGAAACCCCGTTCATTTGGACCGAGAAAGCCGGAATGCGGAACCTGGCCGACGTGCTGCGGGGCGACTTCAATCTCGGGTCCGCGCTCAATGGCTGGACCCTGGCCCGCGACGGCGGCGACCTGGCGATTTCGGCCGACGGCACGGCGGTGGCGGGCACCGGCCTCAACCCCGCGGGAAAAACCGAAGCCTGGCGGGCCGTGCTCAGCGGCCCCTGGCTGCCGGGGGACGCGAACTTCGACCACATCGTCAACCTGAGCGACTTCGGCCTTCTCAAGGCGAACTTCGGCCTCGGCACATCGCCCGATCAGGTGGCCTTCCGGGCCCAGGGCAATTTCGACGGCGATCGCGATGTCGACCTTGCGGATTTCGGTATCCTTAAAGCCGACATGGGAACCAGCGGCAACGGCCTGTCGCTGGTGCCGGAGCCTGCGAGCTGGCTTCTGGGCCTACTCGGCGGGTTCGCTGTGGCCGCGTTTTCGCGTCGCAAGACGTCCTGAGTTTCTGCGCAGAAGATTCCGCGATACGATCCCAAGATTCCTCGGCTGGCGACGAAGCCCACTGCGAAGCCCGTCCTTGGCGGCGGATTGACCTCAGCGATTTTGCCTGGAGCCTGCGTGATGAACCTGCGACGAACTGCCTCGGCCGCCCTCGTTAGCCTGATGGTGGCCTCGCCTGCCTGGGCACAGCACATGGAGCCGTCGGCCGGCTTCGGCTCGTTCCTTGACCGCCTCAACGGCGGTCAACTCATCGGCGCTTTGGCCGTGGTGTTGATCTTCGGCACCGGACTGGTCTCCGTGCTCACCAACGGCCTGGCCTCGATCGTGCGGGCGATTAACTCTTCGCCTGATGACGACGCCGTGGCCGAACGGCTCGAAGGCCTGGAACAGCGTCTTGTTCGGCTCGAGCAGCAACTGGCGACGCGGCGCGATCCGAGCGATCTGGGCCCACGCGTCTAGCATTTCGTACCCGCTGCCAAACTGGCAGATCGCTTCGCTTCATTCATGCCTTTCCGGCCAGATTTGGCGGGTATGGGGCACGGCGCCGGCAAGACCTCTGATCGCCACAAACGCTTTGCCGAAAGCATCTTGTGGGGCGAACTCGCGTTTGGCCCGGCTCTTGCTTCTCTGCCGCCCGCCGGTGTCGTTCTGCGCCCGGTCTGACAGACCAGCTTCCGCCGCGACCATGAGCGGCGATTTTTTCTACCCTGACCCTACTTAGTTTCGTTTCGGAGGCGAACTCGTTATGTCGACGGTGGCCAAGCCCAAGAAGAAGACCGGCGCCAAGCTGCAACCTCTCGGAGACCGCGTGGTCGTGGAGCGTGAGGTCAGCGAGGAGCGCACCGCGGGCGGCATCGTGCTCCCCGACAGCGCCAAGGACAAGCCGTCGCGCGGCACCGTGATCAGCGTTGGCAACGGCCGCCTGCTCAAGGACGGCACCCGCAAGGAGTTGCAGGTCAAGGTCGGCGACAAGGTGCTGTTCACCTCGTATGCCCCCGAGACGGTGAAGTTGGGCGATGACGAATTGCTGCTGATGCGCGAAGACGACATTCTCGCCATCATCGAATAACACTCGGGTCGCTGCGGCCGTCACGACGTCGATCGCGATTCCGGCGCTTGGCCGGCCGCGCCCCTGCCCGTTCAATCCCGCATTCCCCGACATTCATTGGAGAGTTCGACCCGATGGCAAAGATGATTGCGTTCGACCAGGAAGCCCGCGAGGCCATGCGCCGCGGCGTTTCCAAGCTGGCGCGTGCAGTCAAGGTGACGCTCGGTCCCAAGGGCCGCAACGTGATCTTGCAGAAGAGCTTCGGCTCGCCGACCGTGACCAAGGACGGCGTCACCGTGGCCAAGGAAGTGGACCTCGAGGACACCTATGAGAACATGGGCGCCCGCATGGTCCGCGAAGTCGCCAGCAAGACGAGCGACGTCGCCGGCGACGGCACCACCACCGCCACCGTGCTGGCCGAGGCCATCTTCAACGAAGGCCTGCGGGCCGTCGTGTCGGGCGTGAACCCCGTGCAGATGAAGGCCGGCATCGAGCGCGCCGTGGCCGACATCACCGAGAAGCTGCACAAGGCTTCGATCACGATCAAGAGCAAGAAGGAAATGGCCCAGGTCGGCGCCATTGCCGCCAATAACGACATGGAAATCGGCGAACTGCTCGCCGAGGCCATGGAGAAGGTGGGCAAGGACGGCGTGATCACGGTCGACGAAGGCAAGAGCCTGAAGACCGAGGTCGAGTGGGTCGAAGGCATGCAGTTCGACCGCGGCTACCTGTCGCCGTACTTCGTGAACAACTCGCAGCAGATGCAGGCCGTGCTCGACGACTGCTACGTGCTGGTTCACGAGAAGAAGATTTCGAACATCAAGGAGTTGGTGCCGCTGCTCGAGGCCGTGGTCAACGCCGGGAAACCGCTCTTGATCATCGCCGAGGATGTCGAGGGCGAGGCCCTGGCCACCCTGGTGATCAACCGCCTCCGCGGCACCTTCCAGTGCGCCGCGGTCAAGGCCCCTGGCTACGGCGATCGCCGTAAGGCCATGCTCGAAGACATCGCCATCCTCACCGGCGGCCGCGCCTTGTTCGAGGATCTCGGTATCAAGCTCGAGAGCCTGACGATTGCCGACCTGGGCCGCGCCAAGAAGGTGATCATCGACAAGGACAACACGACCATCATCGAAGGCGCTGGCAAGAGCGGCGACATCAAGGCCCGCATCGACCAGATCCGCCGCGAGATCGACAACTCCACGAGCGACTACGACAAGGAGAAGCTCGAGGAGCGGCTGGCCAAGCTGGCCGGCGGCGTCGCCAAGGTCAACGTGGGCGCCGCGACCGAGAGCGAGATGAAGGAGAAGAAGGCTCGCGTCGAAGATGCCCTGCACGCCACGCGTGCGGCCGTTGAAGAAGGCATTCTTCCCGGCGGCGGCGTCGCTCTGCTGCGTGCCTCGTCTGCTGTAAAGCCCGAAGGCCTCTCGCACGACGAAGAGGTGGGCTACAACATCGTGCTCCGTGCCTCCCGCGCCCCCGTGACCGCGATCTCGACGAATGCCGGCAAGGACGGCAGTGTGATCTGCGAGAAGGTGCTCGAAGGCAAGGGGAACTTCGGCTACAACGCCGCGACCGACGTGTTCGAAGACCTGGTCAAGGCCGGCGTCATCGACCCGACCAAGGTGACCCGCACGGCCCTGCAAAACGCCGCCAGCGTGTCGACCCTGCTGCTCACCAGCGATGCCCTGATCGCTGAGAAGCCGAAGAAGGAAGCCGGCAAGAAGGGCGGCGCCGGCCACGGCGGCGACTACGACATGTACTAAGCCGCGAATGTCCTCCGATTAGCCCCCGGCGAGTCGCGCCGGGGGAAAAAATCGGAGACATCTCGCGAGCCCAGGCCGTGGTTTCCCCCCGTGACTCACGGGGGACTAATGCGGTCATCATTCGACCTTGCAATCCCAAGCCCGCTTCGCTTGCTTTCCGGCCAGCGAAGCGGGCTTTTTTTGTCGGCATTTGACCGGCCGAATCGCTGCAAACGGCCCTTGCCCCCAACTCCTTTCTCGCTTTTACTAGGGGGGCCATTGAGGGCCTGGTTGAAAGGGGTTGAGCCGCCGCTGCCGGTGCGCGCCGTTCCGGTGGACCGCACGGGCTTCGGGGCTTAGACTTACTTGTTCGCGCCGTAGCGCAACCGGAATTGCCGCAAAGTCTTCGCTAGTAGGATCCATGCATACGCACTTGGCCGTTCTGGGCGGTGGCCCAGGGGGATATGCCGCCGCTTTCTTGGCGGCCGACCTGGGGATGGAAGTTACGCTCGTCGAGCAGGAACCCAATCTGGGGGGCGTGTGCCTGCTGCGCGGCTGCATTCCGTCTAAGGCCCTGCTCCATGTTGCCCGCGTGATCGCCGAGAGCCATGAAATGGCCGAGTGGGGCGTGAAGTTTGCCACCCCGCAGATCGAAGTCGACGCCCTGCGTGCCCGCAAGCAGAAGGTCATCCAAACCCTTTCGGGCGGCCTCAAGCAGTTAGCCAAACGCCGCAACGTGCGGGTGGTCAACGCCAAGGGAACGCTGGTCGACTCGCAAACGCTGAAGCTCGAGGGGGGCGATCCGGCCACCTATTCCGAGCCCACACTGACGTTCGAGCACCTGATCGTGGCCACCGGCTCGCGGCCGGCCGTGCCCCCGGCGTTCAACCTGCCGACCGATCGCGTGATGGATTCGACCGGCGCGCTCGAACTCAAAGACATTCCCGGCACGCTGCTCGTCGTCGGCGGCGGCTACATCGGCCTCGAGATGGGCACGGTCTACGCTTCGCTGGGCACCAAGGTGAGCGTCGTCGAACTGACCGACGGCCTGCTCCCCGGCGCCGACCGCGATCTGGTGAAGCCGCTGCAGCAGCGTTTGCAGAAGCTCTATCACGGCATCCACTTGAACACCAAGGTCACGGCCCTCACCGACCGCGGCAACCACATCGAAGTGGCCTTCGAAGGCCCTGATGGCGCTCGCACCGAGAACTTCGACCGCGTGCTGGTTTCGATCGGCCGTCGGCCCAATTCGGCCGGCATCGGCCTCGAGAACACGCAGGTCGTGGTCAACCAGAAGGGCTTCGTCGAGGTCGACGAGTGCCTGCGGACGGCCGATCCCCGGATCTTGGCAATCGGCGACGTGGCCGGCGAGCCCATGCTGGCCCACAAAGCCACGCACGAAGGCAAGATCGCCGTTGAAGCGCTCCACGGCGGCCCGGCCGCGTTCGACGCGCTCGCAATTCCGGCCGTCGTCTTCACCGATCCGGAGATCGCTTGGGCCGGTTTGACCGAAGCGGAAGCGAAACGCACGAACCGCGAGGTCGAAATCGCCATCTATCCTTGGGGGGCAAGTGGCCGGGCGCAAGCCATCGGCCGCACTGAAGGCCTCACCAAGCTGATCATCGAACCAGAAACCGAACGCATCCTAGGCGTGGGCATCGCCGGCCCCAATGCTGGCGATCTCATTTCCGAGGGCGTTGTGGCCATCGAAATGGGCTGCACGGCCCGTGATCTGGCCGAGTCGATTCACCCTCACCCCACGCTGAGCGAAACGCTTTCGGGCGCTGCCGAGGTCTTCTACGGCACGGCGACCGACATGTACCGCCCCAAGCGGCAGAAACAAAGCGTTTAGCCTGCCTGAGGGCCGCGCGGCCCTGCCACTGGACGGCCGCTGATTCCGCACAAACCGCAATCCTTTGGAACCTTGGCCGTGAGTTCAACCATGGCGAATTCCCCCGCACCCGCGCAGAGCGCCGGCAACCGTGGTCCCCAATCGGGCGACGTTAGCAACGGCGTGCATCGCAACGGGCAAACAACCGCGACCCCGGATGTCGATCCGGCCGAGACGAGCGAATGGCTCGAGTCGCTCGAGTATGTGCTCGAGAGCAAGGGGCCGGAGCGCGCGGCGTACCTGCTGTCGCTGCTCGACCAAAAGGCGCAGCAGGCCGGCGTGAACTTGCCGTTCACGGCCAACACCCCGTACACCAACACGATTCCGGTTTCCAAGCAAACCGCTTATCCCGGCAATCGTGAGATCGAACGGCGGATCAAGAGCATCATCCGCTGGAACGCCATGGCGATGGTCGTGCGCGCCAATCGCACCGACGCCAGCCTCGGCGGCCACATTTCAACGTTCGCCTCGTCAGCCACGCTGTACGAAGTAGCCTTCAACCACTTTTTCCGCGCCAAGGGCGAAGACTACACCGGCGACCAGATCTACTTCCAAGGGCATGCCGCCCCCGGCATGTACTCGCGGGCCTTTCTCGAGGGCCGGCTCAACGAGACCCAGCTTTGCAACTTCCGCCGCGAGTTGGCTCCTGGCGGCGGCTTGTCGTCGTATCCGCATCCGTGGTTGATGCCCCATTTCTGGGAGTATCCCACGGTCTCCATGGGCCTCGGCCCGATCATGGCGATCTACCAGGCGCGGTTCAATCGCTACCTGCACGATCGCGGCATCCGCGACACCAGCGGCACCCACGTCTGGGCGTTCCTGGGCGACGGCGAGTGCGACGAGCCCGAGTCGCTGGGCGCGATCACGCTGGCTTCGCGCGAGCAGCTCGACAATCTGATCTTCGTGATCAACTGCAACCTGCAGCGGCTCGACGGCCCGGTGCGCGGCAACGGCAAGATCATTCAAGAGCTCGAGGCCGTGTTCCGCGGCGCCGGCTGGAACGTGATCAAGGTCGTTTGGGGCGGCGACTGGGACCCGCTCTTGGCCGAGGATGAAGACGGCCAGCTCGTCAAACGCATGGGCGAGGTCGTCGACGGCGAGTACCAGAAGTACACCGTCATGCCGGGCAGCTACATCCGCGAACGGTTCTTCGGCAAGTATCCCGAGCTGGCGGAGATGGTCGAGCACCTTTCCGACGATCAGCTCAAGTCGCTCCGCCGCGGCGGCCACGACCCCGAAAAGGTCTACGCAGCCTACAAGGCGGCCGTCGAGTGCAAGGGCCGCCCCACGGTGATCCTGGCCAAGACGATCAAGGGCTACGGACTGGGTGAAGGCGGCGAAGGCCGCAACATCACCCACTCCAAGAAGAAGTACAACGAAGACGAGCTGCGGGAATTCCGCACCCGCTTCGGCATTCCCATCTCCGACGAAGAGGTGGCCAAGGCGCCGTTCTACAAGCCGGCCGCCGACAGCCCCGAGATGAAGTACCTGCACGAACGCCGCAAGGCGCTGGGCGGCTACACTCCCGGCCGGCCGATGGTGCCCGTGGCGATCGAAACGCCGGCGGTCAGCGAGCCGCAGTTCAAGGAATTCCTCGAAGGTGGCCGCGAAGCCTCGACTACGATGGCCTTCGTGAAGCTCTTGAACACGCTGCTCAAGGACAAGCGGATCGGCAAGTTCGTCGTGCCCATCGTGCCCGACGAGTCGCGCACCTTCGGCATGGAAGGCATGTTCCGCCAGTACGGCATCTACTCGCACATCGGCCAGCTCTATGAGCCGGTCGATTCCGATCAGTTGTCGTACTACAAGGAAGCCAAGAATGGCCAGTTGCTCGAGGAGGGCATCACCGAGGCGGGTTCGATGTCGTCGTTCATCGCCGCCGGCACCGCCTACACCTCGCACGGAATCAACATGATTCCGTTCTACATCTACTACTCGATGTTCGGCTTCCAGCGCATCGGCGACCTGATCTGGTGTGCGAGCGATGCCCGAGCCAAGGGCTTCTTGATCGGGGGCACCGCCGGCCGCACCACGCTGGCCGGCGAAGGCCTGCAGCATCAAGACGGCCACAGCCACGTGAACTCGGCCGCTTTCCCCTCGGTGCGGTCGTACGATCCGACCTACGCCTATGAGCTCGCGGTCATCGTGTGCGATGGCCTCAAGCGGATGTACACGCAAGGGGAAGACGGCATCTACTACATCACGGTCGAGAACGAGAACTACGCTCAACCGGCCATGCCCGCCGGCGCCGAGGAAGGCATCATCAAGGGCATCTACAAGCTGTCCTCGGTCGAGGCCGGTCCAGGCCGCCCCCGCGTGCAACTCCTCGGCTCGGGCGCCATCCTCCGCGAAGTGCTCCGTGGCCAGCAGATCCTGGCCGAGAAGTACGGCGTGGCCAGCGATGTGTGGAGCGTCACCAGCTTCACCGAGCTCCGCCGAGACGCCCAGGCGGCCGCCCACTGGAACATGCTGCACCCCGACCAACCGGCGAAGAGTTGCTACCTCGAGCAGGTGTTCGCCGGCATCGAGGGGCCGTTCATCGCCGCGAGCGACTACCTGCGGATGTGGTCGGAGCAGATCAGCCCCTGGGTCCCCGGTGGCCTGTTTGCCCTCGGCACCGAAGGCTTCGGCCGCAGCGACAACCGCGAATCGCTGCGTCGCCACTTTGAGGTCGACGCCGAGTCGGTCGTGGTGGGCACGTTGTACCGGCTGTCGCAGCTCGGCCAGTTCGACTCCGCAGCCGTGGCTCAGGCGATCCGCGACCTGGGCATCGACCCCGAAAAGATCGATCCGGCGATCGCCTAAATCCTCCCGATTATTTTCACCACCGTAGGCACAAAGACACGAAGAGTCGCGCTTTTTGCGAAACGTCCTTCGTGTCTTGGTGACTTCGTGGTTCGAGTCCTAAACCATCCTGCCGGCCTTTTGTTTCTTGGCGACCATGGAAATCGAAATCAAGCTTCCGAGTCTGGGTGAAAACGTCGCCGGGGGCGACATCACAAACGTATTGGTCAAGGTCGGAGACCAGGTCGAAGTCGAGCAGGATATCGTCGAGATCGAGACCGATAAGGCCGTCATCCCCGTGCCCAGCAACAAGGCGGGCAAGGTGACCAAGGTCCACGTGTCGGCTGGCCAGAACGTGGCCGTTGGCGCGGCGCTCATCTCGGTGGAAGCCGAATCGGGCGCGGCCGCCCCGGCCGAGAAGCCGGCTGCCCCGGCGCCCAAGGCCGAAGCCCCGAAGGCTGAGGCGCCCAAGCCGGCCCCCGCTCCCGCCCCAGAAAAGCCGGCCGAAAAGCCAGCGCCGGCCAAAGCCAGCGCTCCCGAACCAGCCAAGCCTGCCCCGGCGAGCAATGGCGGTCACAAGTCGACTGCCGTGGCGGCTCAAGCTTCGAACGGCCACGAAGGCGTGGCGGCCCCCGCCGGCCCGGCCACCCGTCGCCTGGCCCGTGAGCTCGGCGTCGACATCAGCCACGTCAGCGGCAGCGGCCCCGGCGGCCGCATTACTCGCGAAGACATCATGGCCGCGGTCCGCCAGGTTGCTCGCGGCATCGGCGGCGGCAGCAGCGCTCAAACGGCTGTGTCGCCGAGCTCGAGCGGCGATCAAGACAACTGGGGTCCGGTGCGGCGCGAAGCGCTCACCAAGATTCGCAAGACCATCGCCAACAAGATGGTCGAGTCGGCCACCAAGATTCCGCACGTCACGAACTACGACGACGCCGACATCACCGAGCTCGAACGCATCCGCAAGAACGGCCTGGCCGACTACGCCGGCTCGCAGATCAAGCTCACGATGATGCCCTTCGTCATGAAGGCCGTGGCCCATGCTCTCAAGCACCACCCGGTGATCAACTCGGTGCTCGACATGGACGCCGGGCAGCTCATCTACAAGCAGTACATCAACCTGGGCGTGGCCGTCGACACCGAGCGCGGCCTCGTGGTTCCGGTGATGCGCAATGTCGACCGGATGAGCATTCCGCAGATCGCCCAAGGCTTGGCTACGACCACGCAGAAGGCCCGCAACACGGAGTATACGATCGACGATCTCCGCGGCGGCACCTTCACGATCAGCAACATGGGCGCGATCGGCGGCACCTATTCCACGCCGATCATCAACTTCCCCGAAGTGGCGATCCTGCTCGTGGGCCGTTCCCGGCAACTGCCCGTCATCGTCGACGGCAAGATCGAGCCGCGGCTGATGATGCCGCTCAGCCTGTCGTACGACCACCGCGTGATCGACGGCGGCGCCGCGGCACGCTTCCTCAACGACGTGATCGGCTACCTACAGGCTCCCGGCCGGCTGCTGCTGGCGCCGTAAGCGACCGCCCTTTGCTGCCGCTCGGAGCAGCTTAAAAGAACCTTGCAGACGCCGCGCGAAGCACACTTCGCGCGGCGTTTTTCGTTGCCTGCGGGTGGCCTCTTCGTGGGGCCATTCTGCGGCTTCGACGGATCTCCTCAACCCCTTGCCATAAAACTGGTTGCTGGCCGCCTGGCAGGGCCGGGTGACGATTGTGAGCAGGGGGGAAACACGCTATATTTATCGCTTGTGTCGTGCCGGCTTTCCGGCAGGCCTGCGAGCCTTTGGCAGCCCCTGCTTGCCAGCGGATTTCCCGGCCTGATTGCCCGCCTGCCCTTCGGGATTTGCGCAGGTAGTGCGATCTCTGTCTGCCCTCCTTTGCGGCGAAAGGATTTGCGTTGTCCGACGATCTCAGCGACGACACCCCGGATCTTCCCTCTCCGCCGCCGGGCGATATCCACGGCGGCCGCCTGGTCGATCTGCCGATCGAGGATGAGCTTAAGGAAAGCTATCTGACGTACGCCATGAGCGTGATCGTCAGCCGCGCCTTGCCCGACGTGCGCGATGGGCTCAAGCCCTCGCAGCGGCGAATTCTGGTCGCGATGAACGACCTCAACCTCTCGCCGGGCGCGAGCCGCGTGAAGTGCGCCAAGATCTCTGGCGACACCAGCGGCAACTACCACCCGCACGGCGAAAGCGTGATCTACCCCACGCTCGTGCGCATGGCCCAGGAATGGAACATGCGCTACGTGCTGATCGACAAGCAGGGCAACTTCGGCTCGATCGCCGGTCTGCCCCCCGCGGCCATGCGGTACACGGAAGCCCGCATGTCGTCTTTCGCGGCGATGCTGCTCGACGACCTGGAGCTCGACACGGTCGACTTCGTGCCGACCTACGACGAGCGCCGCCAAGAGCCCACGGTGCTCCCCTCGCGGTTCCCGAACCTGCTGGTCAACGGCTCGGGCGGCATCGCCGTGGGCATGGCCACCTCGATTCCGCCGCACAACCTGGGCGAGGTGTGCCGCGCGGTCATGCGGCTGATCGACGATCCCGAAGTGTCGGTCCACGAGCTGATGGAGATCGTGCCGGGGCCGGACTTCCCCACGGGCGGCATCGTCTGTGGCCGCAACTCGATCCGCCGCGCCTACCTGACCGGCCGCAGCAACATCGTCGTGCGCGCCCGCACGGAGATCGAAGAGGACAGCCGCGGCCGCAGCCGGATCATCGTTAAGGAGATCCCCTACCAGCAAGCCCGCGACCGAATTGAAGAGCGGATCGCCGACCTGGTGAACGAAGGCCGCATCAAGGGCATTTCGAACATTCGCAACGAGAGCGACCTGAAAGAGCCGGTCCGGCTCGTGCTCGAGCTGAAGCGCGACGGCGATCCGAACCTGGTGCTCAACCAGCTCTATCAGTTCTCGCCGCTGCAAGACACGTTCTCGATCATCTTCCTAGCTCTGGTCGACGGCAAGCCGCGCGTGCTCTCCTTCAAGGAGATGCTCGAGGAGTTCCTGCGGCACCGCATCACGGTCATTCGCCGCCGCACGCAGTTCCTGCTCGCCAAGGCGCGCACCCGCAAGCACACGGTCGAAGGCCTGCTGCTTGCGCACGCCAACATCGACGAGGTGATCCGCACGATCCGCACCTCGTCGACCCAGGCCGAGGCCAAGGCCCGCTTGATGGGCATCGAGTGCCCGGCGCCGCTCATGCAGCGGGCATTGGGCGAGCGTGGGTTCGCGGTGTTCCAGTCGGAGCGCGGCGTGCGCGAGGCCTACACGCTCACGGCCGTGCAGGCAGACGCCATTTTGCGGATGACGCTTGGCCAACTCGTGAACCTGGAGCAGGAGAAGCTGGGCGGCGAGTACAACAAGCTGCTCGACGACATTGCCGAGTTCACTCGCATTCTGGCCGACGAAAACATCATCCGCGGCATGATCCGCAGCGAGATGGAGGAGCTCGAGCGCAAGCACGGCGACGCCCGTCGCACCGAGATCAGCGACGAGGAGATGGGCATCGTCGACATGGAGGACCTCATCGCCGAAGAGACGATGGTGGTCACGATCACGCAAGGCGGCTACATCAAGCGCACCCCCTCGAGTACCTACCGCGCGCAGCGCCGCGGCGGCAAGGGCATGAAGGGGGCGAAAACCGACGAAGAAGACCCGATCGCCCACCTGTTTGTCGCCAGCACGCACGACTACCTGCTGTTCTTCACGAACACGGGCCGCGTGTATTGGCAGAAGATCTACGATCTGCCGCTCCTCAGCCGCGAGAGCAAGGGGCGCGCGATCGTGAACCTGCTCAACCTGCGGCCCGAAGAAAAGGTGGCCGATTGCCGGGCCGTGCGCGATTTCGACGCGCCGGACCATTACCTGATGATGGCGACCAAGAGCGGCCTCGTGAAAAAGACCCCGCTCGAAGCCTATCGGCGGCCGCTCAAGGGAGGCATCATCGCCATTAAGCTTCGTGAAGACGACGAGCTGGTCGACGTGGCCGTCACGCAGGGCGGAGACGAGATCGTGCTCGCCACGGCCGCCGGCATGGCCATTCGCTTCGGCGAAGGGGATGTGCGCCCCATGGGCCGCAACACCTCGGGCGTTAAGGGCATTTCGCTCTCGAAGGGGGATCATGTGGTCGGCATGGTGGTGGCCGATCCCGAAGCCACGCTGCTCACGACCTGCTTGAACGGCTACGGCAAGCGGACTCCCTTCGGCACGAGCACCGGCGCCGAAGGCGAAGCTCCGCCCGACGACGATTCGGCCCCGCCGGCGCCCGCGCCGGTCGAAGAGGCCGAGGCCGAGGAAGGCGAGTCGTCGAGCCGCCGGTATCGCACGCAGCGCCGCGGCGGCAAGGGGCTGCGAGACATCAAGGCCACCGACCGCAACGGCCCGGTGATCGGCGTCGTGCGCGTGTCGGACGACGATGAAGTGCTGATGATCACTGCCCGCGGCAAGATCCAGCGGATCGCCGTCAAGGATCTCAGCATCATCGGCCGCAACACTCAAGGCGTGCGGATCATGAGCATGGACGAGGCCGACACGTTGGCCGCGATCGTGCGCGTGCCGGTCGAAGAGAAGGCGGCCGACGCCGGTGGCGATGACGAGGCTGAGCCCACGTAGGGTCCGCTCTGCGGACCATCGGGCTTTTTTCCGGTTCTAGCTTTGTTGAAGGCGCTTCGAATGCCGGTGCATCCTGTTCTGATCGATGGTCGCTGGCGCGAGTCGAAGGCGTCGGGCGTGTTCAACGCCGACAATCCCACTACGGGCGAGCCGCTGCCGGATGAGTTTCCGGTGAGCAAGTGGGAAGACTGTGACGCGGCGCTCGCGGCCGCTGCGCGTGCGCACGTCGAGATTGCCAAGCTACCGGTTGAAAAGCTGGCCACGTTTCTCGAGGACTACGCGGCCCGCATCGAAGGGGCGTCCGAGCAGCTCGTGGCCATCGCCCACGCCGAGACCGGCCTGCCGGCGCCCACGCGGCTCGCGCAAGTCGAGCTGCCTCGCACCACGAACCAGCTTCGCCTGGCGGCGTCGGCGGCGCGGTCGCGCTCGTGGTCGCAGCCGACGATCGACACCAAGCTCAACATCCGCGCGCAATTCGCGTCGATCGGCCCCGTGTGGGTATTCGGCCCGAACAACTTTCCCTTCGCGTTCGGCAGCATGTCGGGCGGCGACTTCGCGGCGGCGATTGCGGCCGGCAACCCGGTGATCGCCAAGGCGAACACTTCGCACCCCGGCACGACGCGGCTGTTCGCCGAGCTTGCGCAACAAGCCGCCGACGCGATCGGCCTGCCCCCCGGCACGGTGCAACTCCTCTACCGCACGAGCCACGCCGACGGCGAGCGGCTGGTGGCCGATCCGCGCACGGGCGCTACCGGCTACACCGGCAGCCGCAAGGCGGGCCTCGCCCTCAAGGCCGCCGCCGACAAGGCCGGCAAGCCGATTTACCTGGAGCTATCGAGCGTGAACCCCGTGTTCATGCTGCCAGGCGCCCTCGCGGAGCGCGGCGACAAGCTGGCCGAAGAATTCGCCGGCAGTTGCTTGATGGGCACCGGTCAGTTCTGCACGAACCCCGGCTTCGTGGTGCTCATCGCCGGCGCTGAGAGCGAAAAGTTTATTGCCGCGGTGGCCGAGCGCTTCCAGGCTGCTCCGGCCGGCGTGCTGCTCTCACGCGGCGTTGCCCGTTCGCTCGGCGAAGGGGTGCAGACGCTCTTGTCGGCAGGGGCGGAAGTCGTCGTGGGCGGTCAGCCGGCCGACGGGCCTGGCTTCCGCTACGCGAACACGCTGCTCCGCACCACGGGGGCGAAGTTCCTCGCTCAGCCTGAGGCGCTCCAGACCGAAGCCTTTGGCAACGCGTCGCTGTTCGTGGTGGCCAAAGACGCTGGCGAAGCGGCAGCGCTCATCGATCATCTGGAAGGCAGCTTGACCGGCTGCATCTACAGTCACACCGGCGGTGCCGATGACGAGCTCTATGCCCGGCTCGAACCGCGGATGCGGCCGCGCGTGGGGCGGCTGCTCAATGACAAGATGCCGACCGGCGTAGCGGTCAGCCCGGCGATGAACCACGGCGGCCCCTACCCCGCGACCGGCCACCCCGGCTTCACGGCCGTCGGCATCCCCGCGGCCATTCACCGCTTCGCACGGCTCGACTGCTACGACAACGTGCGGGCAGAGCGGCTGCCGGAAGCACTGCGAGACAAGAACCCTGGCGGCGCCTGGCGGCTGGTGGATGGAGCGTGGACCACGGCCGATGTGGTGACCACGTCGTCGTAGCCGCACTCTGAAGTAGCCCGCTCTCTCCGAGAGCGGAGTGCTAAGAGCAACGTCGATGCGCACTTGCCCGACGATGCGCTCCAGGTCGGTTGCCGTGGTTTAGCTTTCTGCATTCGGAGAATGCAGGCTACTTCCAGTCAGCTTCGGCAGTCGCTTCGCCGCCGGCGCGGCTGACGAGGCTCTTTACCACGGTCGGATCTGCCGCCGCTGAGATCAGGTGAACCGAGCCATCGGCAAAAAGGCCGTGCGCGCCGCTGCGGTGAAACGCGAAGAGCGCGTCGTTGCTCTGGTTAACGCTGCCGTCATTGGCGTGGGAAGAGCCCGAGGTCGCCCAGGCGACGCCGTGCTGAAACCCCGCGAAGCGACCTTGCTCCTCTTCGCTGTGGACATTCGGCTGGTCGGCGAATTCGCCGACGAACAGCGTGTTCGACAGGCCGTCTTCGACTTCCCGGATCAAGGGCGGCGATCGCAACATGTCGACATAGACTCGCTGCGGAGTCGCTTGATATTGTCCGGGGCCAAAGAAGGCGCCGGCGGAAGTATCAGGCGGCAACCGGGCCATCATCGAGGCTTGATAGTCGACGGCGCCTGCACCAGAGTTCGTTTGTTGCGCCGCTCCCGTGCCCAACTCAGCGACTCGGCGTCGCCCGCCGGCCACCGAAGGGCACTGATAGACCGGCAAGAGCGTTTCCAACACGCCGCGGTTCTTGCTGGCCAGGGGCGAGCGGGCGAAGTCAATCTGGCCAAACAGCGCCTGCTGCTCGAGGTCCGGCAAAATGGCCGAACGCCAGGTATGCGCGAGCGGCGACCAGGCCAAGTCGAGCGAATCGACCTTACACGGCTGGAGCGCGTCATCGAAACAGGGCCCGCAGTTGCTGGGCCAGTGCCCCTTATTGCGCTCTGAATAGTGCGCCAGCGCGAGGCCGATCTGCTTCAGATTGTTGAGGCACGTCGTGCGCCGCCCCGCTTCGCGAACTGCTTGCACCGCCGGCAACAGCAAGGCGATCAAAATCGAGATGATGACGATCGCGACGAGCAGTTCGACGAGCGTGTAGCCGGAGCGACGCATGGCGAGCCTTCGATAAATAGAGCCGCTTCGCAACCCTGAATCGCGCAACCATTCTGCATGCGGAGAATGCAGGCTACTTCCAGTCATTGTCGGAAACCTGTTCGTCGCCAGCTCGGCTGGCCAGGGCTTTGACCACGTCTGGGTCAGCGCTCGCGGAGATCATGTGTACGGACCCATCGGCGAACAGCCC
>JAESFN010000678.1_pt1 | contig 24819 bp, 23 predicted proteins | sample 9269411 | NCBI WGS metagenome assembly JAESFN01 (sample SAMN14505399, study PRJNA617100) | algae metagenome | isolation source: Iphinoe sp. HA4291-MV1 and co-occurring heterotrophs from trail next to... | place: USA: Maunawili Falls, Hawaii | collected 2009-07-25
GGAGCGCACTCCACCCATCGCTTCGTAGATCAGCGCCGCCAGCAGCACCCCGAGCGAGAGGGTGGTGAACAACCCGCCGAGCGGATCGAAGCGGAGCACGATCCCAATCCCCGGCGGCCAATCCCCCGCCACCATCTGCCGCGGTCCGTGCTGCACCACATCCCAGGTCAGCCAACCGGCGACGGCGGTGGCCACCGCCAGTACCCCGGCAGCTCCCCAGGCGGTGCGCGGCCGGCGACCATCGAGCGGTGCCCAGAGCACGGCGGCGATCCAGCAGAGCACGAGCGGCACGATCATCATGGCTCGCGCTCCTCATACGGTTCGTGATCGTCGTCCAGCTCCACCGGCGCGCCGACTGGCTCTAATTTCAGATCGCGCTCAGAGAGATCGTCGATATCGATCGTGCGATGCGCGAGATACACGCGATAAACCAGCGCTAGCAGCAGCGCAGACACACCGAAACTGATCACCACCGCGGTGAGGGTCATCGCCTGCACGACAGGATCGCTGACTTCGCCGTCGTGCCGGAAGGGAAGCATCGGCGCGCGGCCGCGCTCAATCGCCGCCGCCATGATGAAGAGATTGGCGGCATTCGAAATCAGCACGAGCCCCGCCACCACGCGGATGAGATCGTGCTTGAGGAGCAGGTAACACCCGGCCATGAAGAGAACGCCGATGGCGATCGAGAGGATCAGGACCATGACCGCCCTCGCTCGATCGATTGCGCGATCAGATCGATGGCGCCGATCGCGAAACCGAGCACCAGCAAAAAGACTCCGACATCGAACGCCACCGGCGTGATCAGCTCCAGCGAGCCGATGTGGCGAGCGTGCTCACCGGCTCGGGGGTAGTGCGTCATCACCGGATCGCCGAGGAGCAACGGCACGAACGCCACCGCCAGCGCGAGCGCCAGCCCCACCGCCGCCAGCGCCGAGGCATGCCGCACCATCGGCAAGCGCACCGCCGCGACGCGCCCAAACGCGACGTACTGCAACAGCACCCCGAGCGAGGCGATGATGGCGGCGCTGAAGCCATCGCCGGTATCGGCGTAGCCCTTCACCAGCACCCCGGCCGCAACCATGAGACTCGCCGGCAGCAGCAAGCGCGCGATCGCGCGCGTCATCACGGTCATGGCGTCGCTCTCCAGCGCCGCAGCAGCGTCGCCAGGCCGAGCAGGGCGATCCCGACCACGGTGATTTCGCCGAGAGTATCGAAGCCGCGGAAATCGGCCAGGATGACGGTGACGATGTCTTTGCCGTGCGCGAGCGGGGTGAGGGCGATGTAATCACCAGCAACCCCGTTAGATGCCCCCTCTTCGGAAAGGGTGGTCCAGGCGACGGTGAAGGCGAGCACCCCACCGATGGCCGCGATGGCGATATCGCGACGACGGCGTCCCTCCGGTGCGGGATCATCGTCATCTTCGCGGAACGATTGCACCGCCGAGGGATTGATATCGCCCGGCATCAGCGCCAGCATGCCGAGAAACAGCAGGGTGAAGAGCGTTTCCACCAGCACCGCCACCAGCGCCACATCAGGTGCGCCGAGCAGCGCGTAGACCACCGCCAGGCTGAACCCGACGCCGGAGAGCACCAGCGAGAGGGTGAGATGCTGATCGCGCGCCGTAGCCGCCAGCGCGGCAATTGCCGCCACCGCCAGCATCACCGCGATCACGATGTCGTTGCGACCAAACGGACCAACCGTAACGTGCAGATCATCACGAGAGAAAAAGAGCCCCAGCCCGACCAGCAGTGCCGCCGGCGGCAAAATTGAGGCGATGCGACTGCGAAGATCGCGCACTTCCACGCGGTAGGCACGATCGGAGAGATGATTCAGCCCGGCGATGCCACGGGTGAAAAGGTGCTCCGGTCCCAGCACCTCCCCGATCCAGACGATCCGCCGCAGCGAACCGAGCCACCAGCGCTGCGTGGCGACCAGCAGCGCACCGGAGACGATCGCTATCACCGCCATGCGATTTTCCGGGGTATTGGCCCAACGATAGCCAATGTGCACGCTCGGTTCGAATCCGATAATTCCCTCGGCAGCGCGCTCGGCGAGGCGGTGCATGGGGCGGAGCCAAAATCCGCCGATCAGTGACATCGCCGCCAGCGCCACAATCGGCCAGAGCAGCGTTCCCGGCACCGGCTTCGGTGGCCGCTGCTCGCGACCGGTGAAGATGCCGAACCAGAAGCGCCCCATGTAGGCGGCAGTTAGTGCGGCGCCGGCAACCGCCAGCACCGGCACGATTCCGCCACGATCCTGCGCGGCGGCGAAAAAGAGCTCATCTTTGAAAAACCCGGCGGTTCCCGGCACCGCAGCCAGCGAGGCGGCAGAGATCGCACTGGCGATGGCGAGCATCGGCATGCGTCGCGCCAAGCCGCCGATCTCGGAGAGATTGGCGGTGCCGGTCGCTTCTGTCACGGTTCCGGCGGTGAGAAAGAGGGCGCTTTTGGCAATGGCATGGGCGATCACGTAGAAACAGGCGCCCACCGCACCGTATTTCCCGCCCAATCCGAGCAGTACCACTACGTAGCCGTATTGCGAGATCGTTGAGTAGGCGAGGAGTTGCTTCAGCCGGTCGCGGGTCAGCGCGATCACCCCGCCGACCGCCATCGAGGAGAACCCGACCACGAGGAGGAGATTGAGCACACCATCGCTCAGCGCGAGCACGAAATGCAACCGGCTCAGCAGGAATACCCCGGCGGCCACCATCGCGGCGGAGTGGAGATAGGCCGACACCGGGGTGGGCGCGGCCATAGCGCGCGGCAACCAGTAATGCAGCGGCACCTGCGCGCTTTTTGCCAATCCGGCGACCGCGATCAGCACCCCGGCCACCGTGGTGGTACCCCCCGGTTCCATCCCGCGAATCGCGTCATCGAGACTGAAGCTGCCCATTTCACGATGAATTAAGAGAATGGCCACCAGCAATGCGATCGCACTCACACCGGTGGTAATCAGCGCCATGAAGGCGGCTACTCGTGCCTCCCGCTCCTGACGATCGAATCCGATCAAAAAGAAGGAAGCGATGGCGGTGATATCCCAAAAGACGAACAGCAGGAGAAGATCGCGCGCCAGCACCAGCCCGATCATTGCGCCTAAGAAGAGCAGCAACCACCCGAGAAAGGGCACGATATCGCGCTCGGCACGATGCACGTGATGCAGATGCAGCGGTAAATACCCGGCAGCGTAGAGCACCACCGCGAACCCGATCACCGTCGCCAGCAGCGCGTAGAGGGCGCCCAGTCCATCGAGCGCGAAGAGAAAGCGCAGATTCCAGGCGGGCGCCCAGGCGAGATCGACGGTGGCGCACCCCGGTGCATCGATCACCCCGACCTCGCAGGGCGTTCGCGCTCCCCAAATCGCGGCGAGCGCCGCCACCCCCACCATCACCAGGGCAGCGGGTGCGGCCAACCGCGTTCGCCACGTTCCGAGGGCAACCGTCACCGGCGCCGCGAGCAAGGCGGCGAGGAGAAGAAGGCTGATTGGCTCAGACCACGGTGACGGCATGATGAAATTCTCAGTGCGCAGTTCACAGTGCTCAATGGACCTAGGGTTGCGATCCCAGCCTACTCCTGAGTGCTCCTCTGGAGCTTCGTTGAGTACTGGGCCTAGTGTACTGAGCGCTTTAAAGCAAAACGGGGCCGCCAATTGGCAGTCCCCACCGAGCCGGGTGGAAAACGGGCACCAGGCAACCCCACTATTCGCAGCAACGAACGGAACCATACGGGAGAATCGGGCGTTTCAGCAAGCGGGTCACCTCAAATGTGACCGATGAACCTTGTCCCTCATCGGTCGGCAGTGTAGGGTGAACGCGATCGACTCGTTCGAATTCCGCAACACTCCGTGGGTTCGTTCGATCCCGTTTCAGATCTTCGGACGACGTAGCAACGACGCGTGTTCGAAAGAAGAGGAGAGCAGGATGAGAGACAGGGCATCACGCGCGCGATTCCGATTGTTGGGCGCGCTGGTGGCGGCGCTGTTGATGTTCTCGCCAGTGGTCAGCCACTTCGAGGCTTCGGCGCAGGGCAGCAGCGATATCGATCCCGCGGCGGCGAAGGCCTTCCTGGCCGACGCGAAAAAGGCGATCCGCGGAGTCGATCCACTCATCGACAACGAATCAGCCACCGAAACCCAGGAAGCCGATTCGGTTTCCGGCACCTTCTACACTGACGAGAGTGAACCGGTCAGTGATTTCTATCTCGAATACAGCGTGGAAGTGCCGGCGGATGGCGATACCGAGCCATTCGATTTTGGCAGCGTGTTCCGCTTCGTTGCGGACGAGCAGCAATTCCGCCTGTCCTTCTCATCGGATGATGGCGATGGCGGCGGACCGTTCTGGAATTTTTCGAAAGGTTCCGGATCGAACGATAACCTGCTCGACGATTCAATCGACGCCGATGGCTTCAACACCACCCCTGGCGACACCAACGATGTCGTCGTTGCAGTGATCGGCGATGAAGCTGCATTCTCGCTGAACGGCAATGCGCTGGCGGTGCTCGATCTCACCGATGGCCCCGAGCCTGGCCGCATCGTGCTTGCCACCGGATTCTACGAATTCGGTACCGTAGCAGGACGTGATGTCGAATTCTCGAACATCACCCTCTACAGCCTCGATGATGCCGCCACGGGCAACACCGGCACCACCGGCGGGGACGATGAGGAAACACCCGAAGCCGATGAGACTCCGACCGAGGAAACCGGCAACGGCGGTACCGGTGGCCAAACCGGTGGACGCGGTGGTGACGAGGAAACACCCGAAGCCGACGAAACCCCAACCGAGGAAGCGACCGGCGAAGGCGATACCTACGTCAGCCCGACCTACGGCTACGCTTTGACCTACGACAGCAGTTGGACCATCTCCACCTTTGAGGACAGCGATAACCCCACGACCAACGCTACGGTTACCCTCGGCGACATTACGCTCGAAAAAGCCGATACCCTCGTGCTGCAAAACGAGCTATCCCGCGTCGCCCTGTACGGAGGCGAATCGACCGCTACGACCAAAGAGTGCGTCGAAGGGGATATTGCCTACTTCCAGAACACCGACACCTACACTTTCTTCTCCATCGCCAAGGACACGAACGAAGAGGAACTCACGGGTGAACTCAGCAATGGCGGTTATTACGCCGTGATCTGGGTTACCAACACGAGAACCAATGTCGATACCACGGTCTTTATCGAATGCCGGCCAATCGTTGAGGGTGAATCGCTGCTGCTGATCGAGCACTATGCAGCGGACGCTGATTACAACGATCAAAGAGATGCGCGTGACGCGCTACTTGCCGGACTCGAACTCGAAGGCAACGGCGGCACGACCACCAATGGTGGCGACGAGACTCCGGAAGCCGACGAGACTCCGACCGAGGAAGCTGGTGACACCGGCGATCTCGACGTTACGCTCGACGAGGTCGATCGCTCCGGTGTTGAAGGCGAAGCGGTGGTTTCCGCCTCCGGCACCTCGCGCAGCAATATCGAGGTGACGGCGACCGGCGCTCCGGAAGGTTCGCTGGTGGTGGTGCAGGAAGGCTCCTGCGATGATCTCTCGGGCACGGCCGACTTCGATGCAGGCGAGCTCGATGCCGATGGCGCATCCAGCGATCGCATCCGCATCACCCCGGATGAGCTCGATGGCAACTACGCGCTGACCATCGTCGATGCCGAAACCGAGGATTACGCCGCGCCGCTCGCCTGCGGCAACATCGGCTAATCCGGCTTCTGACCGAACCGTTGTAACGAACACCGCCTCGCGCCGATTGCGCGAGGCGGTGTTTCTTTTAGACTGCCAGAGCGCGGGCAAGCGTCCGCGATTGCAATGAGAGGGGAACGGGACCTGTGAAAGTTGCCTACGTGTTCGCCACGTCCGGTCACAACGTGAGTTACAAGCTCGGCAAAATGATTCTTCCCCAGCTCGAAGCCGATCGCCACGGGGTTGACGTGGTCGGGATGTTCTTTTTCGATGACAACACCTACGCGCTCCGCTCGGGCGATCCACTCGGCGAGCGCCTGGCCAAGATCGCGGCAGAGAAGAACATTCTGCTCATGCTCTGCGATCAGTGCGCGTTGGAGCGTGGCCTGGCCACCGGTGAGGCGGGCGGCAAATGCGAACCGTCAGGCACCGTCGCCGGGGTGCACGTCGGCTGCTTCCCCGATCTCTACGGCGCGCTCGCCGGCAACATGCCGGATCACATCATTACGCTGTAAAGCTCATCGCCCGTAGGCGCGTCATCCGTAGCTACGGACGACGCGCCTACGGGCGACGCCGTTAAGGCTGACTGCGCAGGAAGGCGATGATGTCGTAGATCTGCTTATCGGTGAGGGTGCCGATAGGGCCAGGTCCGCCGCTCGCTTTGTCGTGATTCGTGCCGGCTTTCATCAGATCGTAGAGCTGGCCGTCATTGAGATTTGCCGCGGGATTGGTGCCGCCGGTAAGCGCCGGCGCCGGGCCATTGCCGCCGGGTGTGTGGCAACGCTGACACTGCACCAGGAACGCGGTCCGACCCGTGGTGGCGTTCCCCAGGGATGCGAGCTCAATATCGCCCGCGCTAGGTGATGCGGCATTACCACTCGCCACATCGGTGGCGCGCGCATTCGCCGCGTCTTGCTGCTCGGCGGTTAGCGTGGCAGTGGGAGTGATGCCGAGCGCGGAGTTGATATCGTCCTTCGAAGCGCGACCACAGGCCACGGCCACCACCGCCAGCAGAATGATCGTTGCGAGCATGGAACCACGACGGCGCCTGGTGCTTGTCACGGCTCGTCATCACCTTTCGCGAACGATTACACGCGCCGGAGAGACATCCCCGGCGATCAAATCTTGGTGCGATTGCGTGACGGCGACGATACCGCTCCGTATGCCAGAGCGTCAACTTCTCAAAGCCTATCCGGCATTGCGAAACGATCAGGGGAGCGAAAAGGTCAGCTCACCCATGATGTCGTCAATCAACAGACCGTCCGTGGTTTGTACGAAGAGCACGACAAAGGTTTTCGGCACCGGCACCGAGGGGTAGGTGATCGTCACCTCGGCGTAGAGCCGGGTATCGAGCAATTTCCGCTGTTTCGCGATCTCGATCAGTTGGGCGCCCTCTCCCGGTGCTGCCGGAATCGGGGTAGCGAGCTGATCGTAGCGCGCCTGATCGATAGCAGGGCGCTCCAGGCTGAGCAGTTGCTGCAGGTAACGATCGGTGTAGAGCCCGTAGACGCGCAGCGGTTCGCCGGCATTGCTGCAGGCGATAAATTGCTCCATCGTCTGCTCGATCAACCCGTACTGCTCGATGTTGAGCGGTTCGCCGATCGTGAGCGAAATGCCGGGCGCGCTTGCCGCCACCGGGGTGGCCGCCAGCGCGGTGAGCTCGCTGAGCGGGCGGGGAGGCACATCGCACCCAGCGACGGTAGGCGTTGCTTGCGCGCTGCCGCTGAGCGGGAGGCTCAGCAACAACGCACCGGCAATGACGAAAACGCGCCTAAAGCTCATCGGTCCAATCGTCCAGCGCCGCCATCGCCGCGCCCACTCCAACGCCCAGTTGCACCGGGTAGCCGAGATCGCGCAGCGCGAGCTCGAAGATCGCCAGTTGCGCCGCGAGGATCGTCGGGTGCGCTTGCCCCGGCCCCATGTGCGAGAGGCGGAAGAGCTGCGTTTGCAATTCGCCGTAGCCGGGGGAGATCATCACGCCGTATTTTCGGCGCATGATGTCGCGCAGTTTCGCTTCATCGAACCCCTCAGGCGTTTTCACCGCGGTCACGCACCCGGCGGTAATCTCTTCGCGGGCGGCCCAGAGCTCGAAGCCGAGCGCTTTCACCGCTTCCCGGCAGGCACGGGCGATCGCCTGGTGATTCGCCACTACCCGGTTGATCCCGAGCTCCAATGCCTGCGTGAGGGTCGATTCCAGCGCGTACATCTCGGAGACGCTCGGGGTGTAGGGGAAACGATTCCCTTCCAACCAGGTCGTTTTCCAATCGAGCAGCGAAAGGAAGCTGCCGCGCAGCGGGGTGGCGCGCTGCTCCATCGCCGCCCAGGCAGCTGGGCTGATCGAGATCATCGAGAGGCCGGGGGTGCCGCCGAGACATTTTTGCGGTCCGGCAATGGCGACATCCAGCCCCCACTCCTCGGGGCTGAGCAGTTCAGATCCGAGCCCGGAAACGGTGTCGACCATCGTGATCACGCCGAACTCGCGGCAGATTTGGCCGATCTCGCGCACCGGATTGACGGTGCCGGAGGGCGTTTCCGAGTGCACCATCGAGCAGAAGCGGATACCCGGCTGCTCGCGCAGCACCCGCCGCACTGCTTCGGGATCGATGGCATCGTTGTAGGGCACGGCGAGCTCAATCGTTTCGCCGCCGAACCGGGCGATGAAATCCTCGAACCACTTGCCGAACACCCCGGAAACGAGATTGAGCACTTTATCGCCGGGCGAGATCAAGCTCGCCGCGGCCGCTTCCAGCCCGGCGATCGCTTCGCCCTGCAGGATCACGACGTCGTAGCTGGTGCGAAACACCTGCTGCATCAGGCTGGTGGTGTGGGCGAACAGCTCTTTGAAGGCGGGATCGTAGTGATACATCACCGGCCGGGAGAGATCGCGCAGGGTGCGCGCGGGAACTTCGACCGGACCGGCGGCAAGATTGAGCCGGGGCCATTGCGTGGACATGCGAACTGCGCCTCCTGAGAGGATGGGCCGGGGATTGAAACAATTGGGCGGCGCAACCCCCACTGCGCGATGATACGACGTTGTTCGTAGGCGCGTTATCCGTCGTCCGCAATTCCGGAAAACGACTACGGCAGACGGGCAACGGATGACGGAAAACGGGGAGAATTTCCGTGGAAACGATCTTCGAAACCGAGCGCTTGCTGGCGCGTCCGTGGCGGCTCAGCGATGCCGACGCGGTCTTCGCGATCTACAGCAATGCCAACGTGCAGCGCTTTCTTTCGCGCGGTCCGGGATATCAGTCGATCGACGAGGCTATCCGTCAGCTCGAAATCTGGATCGGCAAATACTCCCTCTATCCAGGTTTCGGGTTCTGGGCGATCGTAGAAAAAGCGACCAGCACGATCGACGGGGCAGTGGCGCTGAAACCGCTCTCCGGCGGGCCGGAATACGAGGTGGGATATCACCTCGGCGAGTTCGCCTGGGGCAAGGGCTACGCCACCGAAATCGCCCGCGGCGCGGTTATTTACGGGTTTGAGGTACGCGGGCTCAATCGCATCGTCGGCGTCTGCGATCCCGAAAACCACGCCTCGTTCCACGTTCTCGAAAAAGCGGGCCTGGTGCACGAGGGCCGCCAATTCCACTACGGCCACGATCTGGAGTATCTGGCGATCGACCGAGCGGGGTATGAGCGGGCGTATCGCTAAGTCCTCAGCAGTCGATGCTCGCCCCTCAACAGTTCCGTTGATATCCCGGAGAGGAAATCGGCCGAGCATCGAGCAGTGCTCACCGCTCATCGCCCGCGCCGTACGCTTTTGTACAATGTTGTACAACAAAGGATGTTTGAACATGCCAGCAAGAGAACCTGAAATCAAAGTGATGAGTGCGTCAGAGGTGCGCAAGCACTTTGCGGAGACAGTGAATGAGGTCGCCCGCGGTGAAACCCGGGTGCTGATTGAAAAGAACGGTCTGCCTGGGGTAGCGGTCATCGCAGCACGCGATCTGGAGCGGTTGCAGGATATCGACCGCGAGCGAGCAGAGATCTTTCGCCGCCTCGCTGAAGCGCGGGATGCTCTTCCCGACATTGATCCAGAAGAGCTTGGGCGTGAAGCCGCGAACGCGATTGCGGAAGTGCGTGCGGAGCAGGACAAGGAACGGTCACGTGCCGGCTCCGAGAGTGCGGCTTGATTCGCGCTGTTCTCGATGCGAATGTGCTGGCCAGTGGTCTCCCTGCCAAACGCGGCCCACTCTTCGTACTTGCGCAGTATTGGCAAGCACGAGGCTTCGAGTTGGTGTACTCGGAGCATCTGCTGAGTGAACTCACCAACGCCTGGAGGAAGCCATATTGGGATGAGCGCCTGACGAATGAATTCATTCTGCAGACGCTCGTCACGATCCGCCGATTCGGCAACCTCGTCGTGCCTACCCCGGGTATCTCGGGCATCGCCACGCACTGGCAGGACGACATCGTGATTGCCACGGCGATTGCCGGTAACGCGCGGTACCTCGTCACCGGCGATAAAGAATTGCTCGAGATCGGGCGGTATCAATCCGTTGAGATCGTCACCCCGGCCGAATTTCTTGAGCTTCTAGCGGCAGATACTGCCGGATCCTAGTCCCCTTTATCGACTGCCGCAGGAATGACGATGAACCGGACCGCGGCGAACTCGGTGTAGAGCACCGTTTCAGTCGGGTTCTTCAACGGGGCATACCCGGGCGGGAGCGTCGACTTATCGACTTCCGCGGTCACCGGTACCTGATATTTGGCCTGCGGTTTGCAGCCGCCCATTGCATCCGTGATACAGCTCTCGCCAAAATCCGACCCCGCGGCGGTCGGATACACCGTCACCCGGGCGCCCTCCACTCCACTGCACCCATCAGGAAGTTCGCCCGGCGGAAACGGACCCGGATCATCCGGGCACATGATCACCGAGACCGGTACTTCGGCAGTCTGCTGATAGAACGCGGCGGTGGGATAGATATACCAGTCACAAACCACCGTTTCGCCGGCGCTCAGCGTCAGTGGCAAGGATTCAGTGGGGGAGAGCGATTGCACCAGGAATGGCTCCTCACCGGCACCAAGCACCGAGCAGGAGACAGACGCCGGTAGATCGAGCTGCCCATTCGGAATTTGCAGATTCGTTTTGCCTGGTTTCAACCAGTTGAAGGTGGCGTTGCCGCTCTGCAGCAGCGCACTGCCATCGTTAGCGCCGGTAAGCCGGTACTCGATGTAGGCGATGCCGACGGTGTCGTGGCAATCGGCGAATTCATCGCTGCCGTCGTAATCGATCGGGCAAAAGCGGTTGTGCACGATCAGGTTGGCGGTTGTGGCGCTGAGATCAGTATCGGGCAGGGTGTACCAATCGCACACCATCGCCACGCCTTCGGTCAGCTCGATGGTGAACGAATAACCGGTCGCGGTTTCCTCTGCTTTGTAATAGACCGGTGCCGAGCCGTCGCCGGGCGAGCAGTAGATCGCGGGATGCTGATTCTCGACCGGGAGGCTGCTCTCAACGCGATACGATCCGGCTTCGAGATCGGAAAATGTGAGATTCCCGTCCAGACCGGGCATCTCCTGCACTAGCGCGCGCGATCCGTAGAGGGAGTACTCGATGGCGAGCACCCCTGGATTGCCGTGGCAATCGACGAAGATGTCGCTGCCGTCGTACTGTGCCGGGCAAAACCGGCTATGGATGGTGAGCGAAGCCGTGTCAGTCTGCGCACTCGCCACCGGCGCGAAGCCCGCGACGATTCCACCGAGCAACAGCACGAAAACGAGCACCCTCGCCATGGTCTAGTCGCCTTTCGAACTCGCGTCAATCGGGTTGACCTGGATCATCAGTCCAGTCCCTTCCCCATACTGGAACCAGGTTATCGGTTTTTCCAGCAATGCGTAGCCATCGGGCAAATCAGATTCGTCGATCTCGGCACTCAGCAGGATAACTACCGGCAAATAAACCCGGCATCCGCCCGGCTGCCCGGTTGTGCAACGCTGAGCAAACGATGGACCGGCTGCCGTGGGATAGGCGGCGATATCGACCCCTTCAACACGGAAGCACCCATCTGGCAATCCGCCCATGAACAGACCCAAACCACTTCGCGTTTCGCAGGCAATCACGCTGATCGGTGTATCGGCGCCGGTCTGATAAAACGCCGATGTTGGGTACATGTACCAGTCGCAGATCACCTCATCGCCAGGATCAATGCGGAACGTCAGCGTATCCCCGGGTGCGATCGATGTGGTGAGAAACGGTACCCCCACGGCATCCATGGTTGAGCAGTAGGCTGATGCTTCGAATTCATACACTGTATGCGTTTCGAGCCGAATGTCGTAGGTACCCGGATCAAGCCAGCTAAACGTGACATTGCCCGATTCAAGATTCTCGGTTTGAGGGGTTGGTCCTGAGAGCGCATACAGGACCATGCCAGAGAACCCAACAGTATCGTGGCAGTCGTTCGACTCATTGCCAAAATTGGTGTAGTCGGGTGGGCAAAAGCGATTGTGGATCGTGATGCTTGCTCGCGATGCGGCAACTTCCGCAATCGGGATCGTGTACCAGTCACAGAGAACCTGCTCGCCGACTCCAATAGGAACAGAGAAGGCTTCCCACCCATCGTCAGTCAGCCAGGAACGATTGAGCCAGCGTCCATTGCCCTCGTCCCATGTGCAGTACACGCTCGTGTTGACGAGATTGGCCGGGATGCTGGAGGTAACGGCATATCCGCCTGTTTCGAGATCAGCGAAGGTGATGTTTCCCTCGGCATCGGGTTGTTTCGACCGCTCTACGCGCAACGTGTCTTCCCACAACTGGAATTCCTGACTCTGGTCCCCAATCGTGTCGTGACAGGTGTTGTAGATATCGGTGCCGTCATACCCGGGTGGGCAGAAGCGGCTGTGGATCGTCAGCGTAGCAGTGCCAGTTTGCTGGGCATTCGTCATCGGAGCGAGCCCCGCAACCAATCCGCTCAACAGCAACGCAACGACGAATCCGATGAATACTCCACGCTTCGGCATCATCGTTCTCATCCTTCGATCGGCACGAGCTGGATAGTGAACCCGGTCCACTCACCGTATTGCCACCAGGTACAGGGATTGCAGAGCGGTTCCAATCCATCGGGGATATCGCGCTCGTCCATCTCTACCGTGAGTGGAATAAGACCGGGGAGACTGAGGATGCACGTTGGATAGCCATCATACACACAGGTCTGCGCGTATTGGGGGGCGTGAGCGCGATAGGCTGTGATGTGCACCCCATGCACCTGTTCGCATTGCGGGTAGGAATCTCCGGAGAACTGAGCGAACTGCGTCGGATAATCACACGCCATCACGGCGATTGGTGTGTTGCCACCGAATTCATATTGATCACCACCGCCCGATTGATAGAACTCGGCGGTTGGGTAGTGATACCAGTCGCAGATCACGTTATCGCCGGGATCGAGCGTCATCGTGATCGGGTCGCCTGGAGCGGTCGCCTGTCTCAGGAATGGATCACCACCGGTTTCCCAGGTTGAGCAATAGACCACACCATCAAACCCCCAGTCCCAGTAGGTCGCCATATCGCTGAAGAGGGTGTATGTGCCTGGGTCTAGCCAGGAAAGTACCGCGTTCCCGTGTACGAGATTGTCTTCACTTGGCGTTGGCCCAACGGCGCGATATTTGATGAGATTCGCTCCGGGAGTGTCCAGGCAGTCACGCCACTCCGAACCAAAATCGGAGTAATCGGCCGGACAGAAGCGATCGCGAATCGAAATACTCGCGTGCGTCTCCAGGTCATCTCCGGAGGGAATTCGGTACCAATCGCAGGTCATTGCTTCCCCAGCGTCGAGCGTAACGTCATAGGCTCCCCAGCCATATTCGGTCGGATGATGATCGATCCATTGTCCGTTAGAGCCATCGCCTGATGAGCAGTAGACCAATTGCTTCAGCCGTTCCTCACGATGACTTGATGTGAGTACATATTTTCCTGAATGCAGGTTGTCGATCGTGATATTGCCGTCCGCATCGGGGAAATTGACGAAGCTTATGTCAGCGACATACGAGAACACGCTAAACGAAATGCCTCTCGTTCCCACATTGTCGTGGCAGTCGTTGTAGATATCGGACATATCGTAGTCCGGGGGGCAGAAGCGGCTGTGGATGGTGAGGGAGGCGCGGGGGGATTGCGCCTGGGCGGCGCGCGGTGTGATTCCCAGTCCGAAACTGGTGAGCAACACCATCGCCATGATGGCGAGGCGAAGGGCACGACGATCCACGGCGGTCTCCCCCTGATCACGAGACTGCGAGCGGGCAGGATATGCGACAGTGCGGGCGTTCCGGTCTATCCTGAAGCATAAACGCGGGCCGGGCCGGCCTCGTTTCGGTACGGTGGCTCCAATCGATCGGCGGAGTTTCGGAAATGACGGACGATGGCATGCAGCGGACGCTGGGCGAGCAAATCCTCTATTACGAGGCTCGCGCCGGCGAATACGACGAGTGGTGGTTTCGCTCCGGGCGTTACGATCACGGTCCGGTCGAAAACCAGATCTGGTTCGATGAGCAGGCGGAAGTTCGCGCCCGCATGATCGAAGCGATTCCGCAGGGCGATGTCGCCGATCTCGCCTGCGGTACCGGTATCTGGACCGAGTTGCTCGCCGCGCATGCCAATGCTGTTACCGCGATCGATGGCTCGGTGGCGATGCTGGCCATCGCCGAGGAGCGCCTGGTCAGTGTCGGGCTGGCCGACAAGGTGACCTTTCTCCAGGCTGATCTCTTCGCCTGGCGCCCGCTGCAGAAATTCGATGCCATCTTCCTTGGCTTTTTTCTCTCCCACGTGCCGGACGATCTGCTCGATCGCGTGCTGCAGCCGGTGGCGGCCGCGCTGAAACCGGATGGCAAGCTGCTCTTCATCGATAGCCGCCGCGAATCGACCGCGTCCTCACCCGATCAGCCGCTCCCGGAGGCCGACGAGCAGATCGCTACTCGCCGCCTCAACGATGGCCGCACCTTCCGCATCGTCAAAATCTTCCGCGATGCCACCGCCATGCGCCTCGCCCTGGCCCGCAACGGGCTCAAAACCGCCGTGCACGAAACCGACCGTTACTTCCAGTACGGCATCGGCGAAAAGATGGCGGACTGACGACGTCATCCGTAGGCGCGTTTTCCGTCGTCCGTAGATACGAGAAATGGTATCGGCCCCTCTCCCGCTCCGGGAGAGGGTACGGAGCACTGTCCGGTTCGACCGGCGACGAATAAACAAGTAATCGCTTGTGTAAATGTACGAGCGGTGCTATTGTGCGGAGAGCAAGAAACTGGCGAGAGCGGATAGGCCGCTCGCCTGAATCGACGGGGATCCAGGAGCATGGAGCATTCGGCTGGGCAGGGCGCGCCCGAAACGACCACTGAATCGCCGGCAATCAATCCCTGGAGCCCGCAACTCCGCACCCTCACCATCGGTGCGTTGGTAACCATCGTCGCAGGCGCGTTCGAAGCCTTGGCGGTCGCCACGATCATGCCGCGCACCGTCGAGGATCTCGGCGGGCTGCACTACTATGGCTGGTCGTTCAGCGCCTACATGCTCGCCAATATCATCGGCCTCACCGTTGCCGGGGCGGAATCGGACCGGCAGGGTCCAGGAAAACCGTATCTCGCCGGGATCGCGTTTTTCTGCGCCGGTCTGCTGATCGCCGGGTTGGCGCCGCAGATGTTCGTGCTCATTCTCGGACGCGCGGTGCAGGGATTCGGTGGCGGCCTCTTCAACTCCGCGATCTACGTCGTGGTTGGGCGTGCCTATCCCGAGAGCGCCAAACCGCGCATGCTGGCGTTGATGTCGAGCGCCTGGGTAATGCCGGGGCTGATCGGCCCTGCCTTTGCCGGGTTGATCGCCGATTACACCGATTGGCGCGTGGTCTTCCTCGGCCTGCTTCCCTTCCTCTTCCTGGCGGTGGCGATGGCGTATCCGCGCATTCGCACCATCGGTGGCGGCACGGTCGGCGGTGATCCCAACTGGCGGCGGTTCGGTGAGGCGACGGCGCTCTCGATCGGCGCCACCCTGCTGATAGCCGGTCTCGGTTTCTCCCAGCTGTACTACGTGATCCCGGCGGTGCTCGCTGGTGGGGCGATCACCTACCTGATGCTGCAGCGCTTGATGCCGAGCGGCACCCTGCGGCTAATGGCCGGATTGCCGGCGGCAATCGCGGTGATGGGGCTACTCAACACCGGCTTTTTCGGGGTGGATGCCTTCGTGCCGCTGGCGCTGACCGATATTCGCGGTCGCAGCACGGCATTTGCCGGTATCGCGCTCACTGCAGCAACGGTTACCTGGTCGGCCGGATCCTGGATTCAGGCCCACTACGCCGATAAACGCAGCCGCCAGCAGATCATCCGCACCGGATTGGTGCTGATCGGTATCGGCTGTCTCGGCACCATGGCTACGCTTTTCGATTCTGTGCCGGTGCTGGTTTCCCCGCTTTCCTGGGGCTTCGCCGGGCTTGGTATGGGCTTCGCCTATTCCGGAATTTCGCTGACCGTGTTCCAGACCGCCACGTCTGGTAAGGAGGGCGCGGCAACCTCAAGCATGCAACTCGCCTCGATTCTCGGCACCGCCATCGGCACCGGTATCGGCGGTGCCTGGATCGCCGCGCTGAGCGATGGCGACAAAGCCAACCGCTCAGCATTGGTGGCGCAGGATTTGCTGATGATCGGGGTGCTGGTGATCGCCTTCATCGCGGTACGGCAGGTGCCACGCTGGCCGGGGCGCAATCGCACCCAGCCGAGCGATGACACCGCGCCGGAATCGCCGGTGTAGCCGGTGCTGGCGACGGTCGCTGATTAGGCGGGCAACGTGCTCCGGCGCGTCTGCAGCATCATTGCCACTCCGAAAATAACGATCCAGAGTGGATCGATCACGCCGGGAAAACCGGGCAACCCGATCGCGAGCACGAGCGCATACGGCACCAGACCGAAAATCGCGCTCACCACGCCGATCCAGACCGGCAGCACTCGTTCTTTCAGCGAGAGCCAGGCTATGGCCAGCGCGGCCATCGCCACGCCCCACCAGGCGATGAACGGCCCGAAATCATCGAACATGAAAATGGCGATGAGATTTTCGGCGGGATACGAATTCTCTTCGGGCGCGCCCGGCAAATAGGTGGCCAGCGATCCTTTGAATCCGTAGGTCAGCAGCATGATGCCGCTGCTCGCGAGCAACGCGAGTGATGCAACATCGGCGGCGAGGCTGTTCGCGGCGTGTGCGGCGACCCAGCGTCGCCATCCGGCGGTAAAAACGAGAAGGCAGAAAACCGCGGCTAGCCCGGCAGCGATGCCAAGCTGATATTGCCGATAATCGAGCTCACCGATAACCCCAACTCCCGATCGCCGGGTTTCATCGGAAACCTGGGCCGCGCTGACGAGATGCCCGGCCATTCCGAGCACGCCAGCGCCAATTCCCCAGAATCCCCACATCCAACGCGGCCGCTCCGCACGCATGCTGCATCCTCCATGGATCGCCGTTGCCGATCGTCGTCGACCAGTCCGACCAACCATAGTGAAGAACTTCCCCGGATACCCCCGGTCAGGATCGGGATTTTCGGGGTACACAACGAACCGGGACGCGAGCGTCCCGGTTCGTTCAACGGCGTGCGGTGAATGTGGACGCTACTGACCGGCTTCGGGTGAGGCGATCGGTTCGAGCTGCTGCGGGGTGAAGGAAGCGATCCCGGCATCGACCGGCAACGCCAGGTGCAATCCACCCTCAGCGAACACGAGCGAATTCGCTTCATTGAGGTAGCGGATGAACTCGTCGGAGAGGGAATCGGGCGGGCACATCGCGCGGGTCAGCGCATTGACGGTGAGATCGATCGTGCTGCCGTCGCGAGTGTAGACGCCGCGACCGCGGTTGCAATCCGCGCCAATTGCGAAGGTGCCATCGGCCATAAACTCGATGGTGTAGCGGGAGGGATCGTCCGGGGTCACCGTGGTGTCATCGGAGCTCTGGAATCCGTTCCACTCCCAGACCACGCCCACGAGCGACGGCGCCAGACGAACGAATCCGGCATCGGCCGGCAGGTTCAGCGTCAAATCACCGGCGTCGCTAATCACGAACGAAACCGCCTGGTCGAGATCGTCGATCCACTTGTTCGAGAGCGAATCCTCAGAGCACATCACCAGCGTCATCGGACCGACGGAGATATCGATATTGCTGCCATCGATCGTGTATTCACCGAGAGCGGTGTTGCAATCGGCCACGATGGTGACGGTGCCGTCGTCGTGGAACGAGACCGTGTATTTGCCTGGATCATCTGGTGATTCCGAGCTATTCGGCCCGGTTTGATGCTCGGCGAGCTCCCAGGTCCAGGAGGTGAGATCGGGCGGCACGGTTGGGGTCGCCTCCTGGGCGAGTGCGGTGGCGCTGCCGGTAAGCATGACTCCCGCGGCCAGCGCGGTAACGGCGGAACGAATCGACATGGGCAACTCCTCAATCTGCTGTAGCTCGGGTCGTTACGAAGGCATGAGCGCGTCTTCGCACTCACCTATCCAAACGCATACCTGGCAACAACAGCGTCACACCCGGCATCGATTTCATGGTAGCAAGCAGAGATTATGGTGGGTATCACCCAGATTGGCGGGGAGTGTGGGGGTTGAAGGGAAAAGGTTCGCCAGGTTGAAAGCCCGGCGCTGACAGATGAAAGCCTCTTCGAGGCTGGAACGCGATGCCCCACCACGCGCTGCGTACGGGCAGGGCGAACCCAGCCCTCTTCGTTCGGGGCGGTAGTCCCCCGTCATCGCGCATGTTCTGTAGGGGCTGTGCGTGCTCAGCCCGCCTCCCCCGCACCTCCATTCCCGTCCCGCATCAGGCGAACCAAGAACCACCCCACCCACGATGGTGATGACCGGGAATCACGCGGCGAGGGAGACGGCAGGGCAAGCCCTGCCGCTACCCCTGCCTCGGTGACATCTCCATGCGTGTTGGCACGATCCGGTTCGTGGTGTTCGGGAATGCGGCGGTTGGGGGCCGGGCTGAGCAAGCACAGCCCCTACGACGGTGGTGGTAACGCCTATTTTCGCATCACCAATCAGCCGGTAGCGGTAGGACTCGCCCTACCATCTCCTTGGAAGCTGTGTCATCCCTGGCGTCAAATCCCCGCGACGATCGCGTTGTTCAGGCGAGCCCAGCGGGCGGGGGTAGCGGTCCAGCCGGTGAAGAGATCGCGATTGGCGAGGATGGCGCAGGCGAGACCGGTCGCGGGATCGGCCCAGAGCAGGGTACCCGATTGCCCGAGGTGGCAGAAGGTGGCGGGGGAGGTGAGATCGCCGGTCCAGTGGGCTGTTTTGTCGCCCTTCACCTGCCAGCCAAGCGCCCACGATCCGATCGGCCAAACGCCGAGCCCCTCAATCCCGCCGGGAAGATCGCCGGTTTGATTCGTTGTCATCAAGGCGATCGCAGGGCGGGAAAGAAATGGCATTTTCGTATCGTCTTTGGACTCCGGAAGAAAAACGCCTGCGAATCGCACCAGATCGCGCGCTGTGGCGAATAGCCCACCCGATGGCGAGGCCAATGCCCGGCCATACGGTCCGTTCATGAACTTCGCCGCTCCGTAGCGCCGGGCCAGGCGGTCCTGGAGCGAGTCGTCCGGAGCAATGAACGTTTCCGTCAATCGCAACGGCTCAAGCACCTGCGTGCGCAGGGCGTTCGCGTAGCCGGTCCCGAGCGCACCCGCGGCAGCAAACCCGGCAATCCAATAGCCGAGGTTGCTGTAGCGCACCCGCTGCCCGGGTGGCTCAGCCGCCGGGAGGGCGGTCATCGAGGTGATGAGCTCGGCGGCTGAGGCTTCGCGCGCCCAGAGGTCGGGTCCGGCAGGGTCTTCATTCGGAAAGCCCGAGGTGTGGCGCAGCAGATCGCGGAGATTCAGCTCACGCCACTCAGTGCCGAGCTCCGGCACGAACCGGCGCACCGGCTCATCGAGCGTGAGCAATCCCCGATCGACCAGCCGCAAAACCAGCGTGGCCGTAAATGGTTTCGTGACCGAGGCGAGAGGGTAGAGCGTATCCTCGGTGACGGGGCCACCGCCACCGGCCGCTTTTTTGCCGGCAACGTGGGTGGCCAGCAACTCGCCGTGCCGCGCCACCGCAATGGAAATACCGGGCACGATGCCATCGCGCACCCACTCATCCGCGATGGCAAATGCCCGGCTGAAGTTCATATCGCGATGCGCGATCAGGCGGCGCAAACCGCGCGCAACGCCGCCACGGTGTGCTCGCAATCGGCGCGGGTGACATCGAGGTGAGTCACGGCGCGCAGGATCGTGCCGTTGAGGTAGTGCGACATGAAGCGCACACCACGTTCAGCCATCGCAGCCACGACGTCGCCCGAGGTTTTGCCAGTGCCCGCGACATCAAAAAAGATCATGTTCGTTTCCACCGGTCCGGCCATGATCTTCACTCCGGGGATGGAGCTAAAGCCTGCTTCCAGCAGTTTCGCGTTGGCATGATCTTCCGCCATACGCTCGACGTTGTGCTCGAAGGCGTAAATCCCTGCAGCAGCGATGATTCCCGCCTGGCGCATGGCGCCACCGTAGCGATGCTTGAGCAGGCGCGCCTTCTCAATGAACTCGCCCGAACCCGCCAGCACCGCGCCCACCGGCGCACCCAATCCCTTGGAGAGATCGATCCAGACGCTATCAACGTAGGAGGCGAATTCGCTCGCGGTCACGCCGCTGGCGACCACCGCGTTCATCAGGCGGGCGCCATCCATGTGCACGGGAATGCCGTGCTCATCAGCCAGCGCTTTGATCGCGGCCAGGTTTTCCACTGGCCAGATCTTGCCTCCGCCCTTGTTGTGGGTGTTTTCGACGCAGATCAAGCCGGTGCCGATGGTGTGCGTCCCCTCGGTCGTGATCTCGGCAGCCACCTGCTCGGCGGTGAAAACGCCGCGAGTCCCGTGAATCTCGCGCATCATGGCGCCGGCAAAGCGGGAGGCGGCGCCACCTTCCGAGATATTGATGTGGCAGCCCTTTTCCAGGATCACTGCATCACCTGGGGTGACGTGCACGCTGAGCGCGATGAGATTGCACATCGTGCCGGAGGGCAGGAAAAGCGCGGCTTCCTTGCCGGTCAGCTCGGCCACCAGATCCTGCAGGGCGTTTACGGTCGGATCCTCTCGAATCTGCTCGTCGCCGACCTCCGCGTACGCCATGGCGTGGCGCATTTCCTCCGATGGGCGGGTAGATGTATCGCTGGAGAGATCGATCACGCCGTATTGCTCCTCTTCGACACCACGTCTGGCAAAACGCGCCCTGCTATTCGAAATTGTACCAACCTGGTGGACATCAGTCGTCAGTCATCAGTCCTCGGAAGTCTGATCACATCTCCACCATCGCTTTGGTAGGATGCCGCAGCAACACCATCCACCCGTGAAGGAGTGCCAGCGGATGTTTTTCCAACTCGCCGAGGTCCTCCCGGCCTCGCCAACCCCCACCTGGGACCTCACCAAGCAACTCGGGGTGACCTACGCCGTTTCCAATGTGCCCAATGACGAATATGGTCAACCAACGCCCGATTTTCTCACGCTGTTGCGGCAAAAGGAACGCTTTCGCAACGCCGGAATCGATCTGTTGGTCCTGGAAACCGCCTTCCCCTGGGCGCATCACGCCAAGATCGGTGGTCCGAATGCCGAGGCGGAGATCGAAACCTGCTGCGAGTTGATCCGCAATATGGGCAAAGTCGGCATCCCAGTGGCCTGCTGGAACTGGATGGCCGTCTTCAACTGGATGCGCACCGCTCTCACCATCCCCACCCGCGGCGGCGCGCTGGTCACCGGCTACGACCACGCGCTGATGACAGATGCCCCGCTGACCGAGGAAGGAATCGTCACCGAGGAGACGCTCTGGGAGAACCTGGAGCGCTTTATGAAGATTGTGGTGCCGGTGGCGGAAGAAGCGGGCGTGCTGCTGGCGCTCCATCCCGACGACCCGCCGATCTCGCCGATCCGCGGGGTGGGGCGCATTCTCACCAGCCCCGACAACATGGCGAAGGCGATCGATCTCGCGCCCAGCACAAACAACGGGCTCACCTTCTGCCAGGGCAGTTTCTCGACGATGAACGCCGATATTCCGGCCGAGATCGCGCGTTTCGGCAAGCGCGGCGCGATTCACTTCGTGCACTTCCGCGATGTGCAGGGCACTCCGGCGAAATTCAACGAAACCTTCCACGATGACGGGCAAACCGATATGTGGGAGGCGATGAAGGCCTATCACCAGACCGGCTTTGCCGGTCCGATGCGCCCCGATCACGTGCCGACGATGACGGGAGAGGATAACGGAGCACCCGGCTACGAGGTGCTGGGACGGTTGTTTGCTATCGGCTACATCAAGGGATTGGCCGAGGGCGTGGAAAAGAGCGCGTAACGGGTCTATCGGAGTTCGTCACTGAGGGGTAGCGGATGAGCGAAACCGGTCAGCGTTTGATTTTTCGGTCCGATCGTAAGGTAGAGATCGAATCGTTTCCGGTGCCTGAGCCCGGTCCGGGGCAGGTGCTGATCCGGGTTGAGCAGAGCCAGGTCAGCGCCGGATCGGAGATGAATTTCTTCCGTCACAATCCGGTCGATGGTCCGCTGGTGAAAGCGCAGCTCGGCTACATGACGGTCGGCACCGTGCAGGCGGTGGGCGAGGGAGTGACGGAATATCAGCCCGGAGACCGCGTGCTGACGAGTGGCTACCACCAGAGTCACTGGATCGTCGATCTGCTCGGCGATGCCGTGGCGCGCCCGGGAATCGATTACATCGAGAAGATCGATGATGACGTTCCCGCCGCCGAGGCGGGATTCATGATCCTCGGTGATGTCGCGCTGCACGGGGTGCGGCGAGCGGAGCCGCAGATCGATCAATCGGTGGTGGTATTCGGCGCCGGGCTGGTTGGGCAATTGACGATCCAGCTGGCGCGCATCGCCGGTACCTACCCGATCATCGCGGTCGATCTCGTCGATTCACGTCTCGAAAAAGCGCGACTCAGCGGCGCCACCCACCTGATCAACGCCTCGACCACCGATCCGGTGAACGCGGTGATGGAGATCACCGGCGGTGCTGGGGCAGAGCTCGTGTTCCACTGCACTCCGGTTGCCAGCATTCTGCAAACAACGATGGAGTGCGCGGCGAAACGAGGCAAGGTGCTGATCACCGGCAGCACCCCCGGCACCGCCGAGATCGGCCTGCAGGTGGAGCTGATGCGGCGAGAGCTGAGCATCATCGGCGTCTACGAGGTCGATATGGATCAGCCATCGGCGTATTGGCCGTGGTCACGCCCACGCAACCGCCGCGCCTGCCTGCGCATGCTGAAAAGCGGGCAACTGCGGATGGATCATCTGGTTTCCCATGTCGTTCCCTACACCGAAGCTGAAGCAATGTTCCGCGACATGCACGACCCCGCGGTCGATTGGATGGGCGTGGCGTTTAGCTGGGAGTAGGGGACGACGTCCGCCGTCCGTAGATAGATCAGCGGACGCAGATCACGAACCGCAAACCAGTCGTAGGGGAGCCCCTCGTGGGCTCCCGTCTTGGTGACACGAATACCTGCGTAGATGGAAAGGAGCCCACAAGGGGCTCCCCTACGAAAATGTGTCGATTTCATCGCCTGTTTTTGTAGGGGCAGGTCTCGACCTGCCGTCTCACCCAGGATCATTCCTGCGACCTGCAAGGCGGTTCAAGAACCGCCCCTACAACATTGGTGGCAATCGGGAATGCGGCGATGAGGGAGACGGGCAGGGCAAGCCCAGCCCCTACGAAGATTCTGGTGACGCCCACATTGGCGTTCCCAATCAGCCTGTAGCGGTAGGGCTCGCCCTACCGTCTCGTTCGCAAACGAACGGGCCGTTACTACCCCGCGCTTTCCAGCAACAGCTCGCGGATGGCGGTGGCGGTTCCCGGTAGGACACCGGCATCGGTGAGGAGCTGGGTGCTGCCGCCGAAGCGGGTGTCGATCACATCGAGGAACCCACGCATCGTTTCGGCGTGGGCGCGCAGCACGAATTCGGGCAAGCTCGCGAGTTCGGCACCACCACCGGCTGCTTTCCAGCGCTCGATCCCCTCGGCGAGAAAGCCGTCGGTGAGAGCGTAATCGGCGACGATGGTGGCGTCATCGACCCCGAGTGTGCGCAGCAGCAACGCGATCGTGATCCCCGTGCGGTCTTTGCCCACCGCGCAGTGGACAACGGCGGGGTAGGTTGCTGGCTCGGCCAGCGCAGCAAACACGGCGCGGATCGTTTCCGCCCCCTGCTCGATCATCGTCACGTAGAGCTCGCCGAGGGGCGGGTATTTTGCGAAATCTCCTGGATCGGCGGCGCGGGGCGCGAACGGGAGATGATGGTGACGCGCTCCGTGAGTGGTGGTCAGCGGGCTAAGCCCACTCCGCTCCACCTCACGCGCCGAGCGGAGATCGATCAGCGTCGCCACTCCCAACGGCGACAACAATTCGAGATCCGCCGGGGTGACCATGTGCAGGGCGTCGCTGCGGTACAGACGATTCCAGCGCACCGTGCGGCCATCCTGCCCGGGATAGCCGCCAATATCGCGAAAATTGCAGCTCCCCTGCAATGGCAAGCGGCGTTCGATTGTGGTGTTCACGTTGGGGTACGCTCCTAGGGCGAGACGATTGCTGCGGCTATCGTAGCCGAGACCGGAGAACACGAACCGGCCAAACCACGAAACGATTGCGATTTCCGGGCGGCAAGACACCGCCGCTACGTTCCGCCACACTGACCGGCACTGGGAGGATGCGTCATGTTCGATCAATCACTATGGACCGCGGTCGACGATTACTTCAGCCCGCTGCTCGCCGGGCAAAATCCGGCGCTCGACGCGGCATTAACCGAAAGCGCCGCCAGCGGGTTGCCTCCCATGAACGTGGCGCCGAATCAGGGCAAATTGCTGCAACTGATCGCGCGCTTGCACGGAACCCGCACCATGCTCGAAGTCGGCACGCTCGGCGGCTACAGCACGATCTGGCTCGCCGGAGCGCTCCCGCCGGATGGGAAGGTGGTCTCGCTGGAAGCCGATGCCGGCTACGCCGAGGTCGCGCGCGCCAATATCGCCCGCGCCGGCTACGCCGATCTGGTGGATGTTCGGGAGGGGGATGCGCTGCGCATTCTGCCGCAGCTGCAGAACGAGGGGATCGCTCCGTTCGATTTTGTATTCATCGATGCCGATAAGCGCAACAACC
>JAESFN010000679.1_pt1 | contig 24778 bp, 22 predicted proteins | sample 9269411 | NCBI WGS metagenome assembly JAESFN01 (sample SAMN14505399, study PRJNA617100) | algae metagenome | isolation source: Iphinoe sp. HA4291-MV1 and co-occurring heterotrophs from trail next to... | place: USA: Maunawili Falls, Hawaii | collected 2009-07-25
CCTCACCCGGCGCTACGCGCCGACCTCTCCCCCAAGGGAGAGGTGATCCAGTGCCCCCGCTTGCCCAACCGCCGCATGTCTGACAGCTTCACGGCCAACGAGAGCGAACTGAGCTTCGCCTATAGGGGGACCATTGCCGTGACTGTTACCGTTTCCACCCGCCGTCGCGTCGGGCGTACTGCGCTCGAACTGCCGGTATTCGGCTTTGGCGCCGCGCATCTGGGCGAGCTCTACGCCAAGCTCGACGAGGCGCAATCGCAGGCAACGCTGACGGCGGCCTGGGATGCCGGCGTGCGCTTCTACGATACCGCCCCCTGGTATGGCCGCGGTCTCTCCGAACACCGGCTCGGCGGTTTCCTCCGAACCCGGCCACGCGACGAGTTCATCGTCAACACCAAGGTCGGCCGCATCCTGCACCGCCCCGACGATCCCGCGACGTTCAGCACTGCCCCCTGGGCCGGCGGCCTGCCGTTCGAGGTGGAGTTCAATTACACCTACGATGGCGTGATGCACGCTTACGAGCAGGTGCTGCAGCGGCTGGCGCTCAACCGCGTCGACTCGCTGGTGATCCACGACCTCGACACCATGTTCCACACCCCCGAACTGGTGACCGGCTACCTGAAGCAGCTCACCGATGGCGGCGGGCTCAAGGCGTTAGAGGAGCTGAAGGCCGCCGGCGACATCAAGGCGATCGGCGTCGGCAACAACGTGCCGGGCAATCTCGACGAGATGCTCTCGGCAATCGACGTCGATTTCGCCATCGTCGCCATGCCCTACACCCTGCTCGACCAGGGCGTGCTCGATACCTCGATGCAGCGCTGTCTCGATCGCGGCATCAGCGTCATCATCGGCGCCCCCTTCGCCTCGGGCATCCTGGTCACCGGCTCCGGCGCCGGCGCGATGTACGCCTATGGCAAGGCTTCGCCCGAAGTGCAGGCCAAAGTCCGCGGCATCGAGGCGGTATGTCAGGCGCACAATGTCAGCATGCCGGTGGCAGCGCTGCAGTTCCCGCTCGCCCATCCGGCGGTGGTGGCGGTAATCCCTGGGGCCGCGAAGCCATCCGAGGTGCAGCAGAATGTCGCCGCGCTGGCGGTGAAGATTCCGGCCGCGTTCTGGGCGGATCTCAAGGCGCAGGGGTTGCTGGCGGCGAATGCGCCGGTGCCGGGGAACTGAAGCCCAGGATAGCTCGGTGCGGGAAGAATACCCCCCACCCTGTCCCTCCCCCTCAAGGGGGGAGGAGACGCTCACACCAGCGGTAGTGTTTTGGTCTCCCTCCCCCTTGAGGGGAGGGGACAGGGGTGGGGGTGCGTTTCCCGCACCGGCCTATCAGCCGGTTAGTCCCGACTGCCCGCTTAGTGCCTAGTCCAACACCCGAACCCGCAGCGCCAGGTACGGCCGGCTCGGCAGTTCCACCCCGAACGCCGCATCGGCCTTGCCGCCGCGCACCACTTCGCCATGCCGTGTCGGGTGTGGGATCAGTGCCGGGATGCGCTTGGCCGGCGTCACCGTCATCGCCCAGGTGTCGATCAGGTCGACCTCGTAGTTGCCGTCTTCCTTCGGCAGCCCAGTGGTCCACTGGTTGGGCTGGTGCTCGCCGAAATAGATGTAGCTGACCTTGCCGTCGCGGGCCCCCGAGATGCGGCTCCACGGCCAGCTGGCATTGTGGCCCATCGGGGTGAGCCCGTCGGTCGCATCTTCTTCGACGATCGCTCGCAAAAACCCGATGCGCTTCCAGGCTTCGCCATGCAGCTTGCCGCCCTTGGCCCACCAGATCAGGTCGTTGGGATCAGCATAGGTCTCGCCATGCCCGGCATAGCCGCCGCGCATCACCGTGGTCCAGAACCGGTGCGTCAGCTCCTCAGCCGTGATGTTGCCCCAGCTCGGCCAGATATTACCCTCGTATTCCGGCTCGTCGTTGACCACCGGCTTGCCATACTGCTCGCGCCACTCAGGGGTGCGCTTCACATCCCAGTTCTGGATGCAGACATGGCTGACCCAGGCCTTGCGATGGTCGAAATTCATCGACTGGTCGCCATTGTGGATCGACTTCAGGTGCCCGTACGGGTCGTTCTCTTCGAGGATGTGGAAGTAGCGATCCCACTGCGCCACCGGCTTGGTGTCGAGCAGGAAATCGTACTCGTTGGCGAGCGCCCACCAGACGTTGGAATAGGCGGCGAGCCGGGCCGCCAGATAGGCGACATAGCGGAAATCCTGCTCCGCCGACATGCTGGAATAACCCCAGCGGTCATAGGGGTGGAAGATGATGAGATCGGCTTCGATCCCCATATCGCGCAGCTTACCCACCTGCTGCTCGAAATGCTGGAACGCTTTGGGGTTGGGCCGGTCGTAGTCGATCTTGCCGTCTGCCCCCTTCTCGTAGACGTCGAGCAGCGGCTCGTTGGTGTTGAACGGATAATCCTTGGGGAACACCCCCATGCGGATCTTGTTGAACTTCGCCTTGCCGAGCGTCTCTAGCGTTTCGGCCTGCATGGCGAGCGGCTGGTGCGTCCAGGCATAACAGGTGGTGCCGAACGGCGCGTAGGCCGTGCCGTCGGCATGGGCGAAGTGGAACTTGTTCTTCACAGCCACCGGTCCGTGCTGCCCCGGCCGCGCCGCGGTGACGGTGAAGCTGCCGGTCTGGCCGTCGAGATCCGCGGTCTTCGAGCGCGTGCGGAACGTCCACTCGCCCTCGTTGTCGGGCATGAAGCGCACCCGGTAGGTGCCCTCGCCGTCATAAAAGCCCGGCACCCGCACTTCGCGCGAGTGCTGCGCGAACACCGCGTCGAAGCTCACCTCGAGGAACGGGTTGCCATCGGCCGGCCCGGCAAAACTCGCTTCGAAGATATCGTACTTGGCGGTCATCATGGGTCCTCAGTCGATGCGCTTGAACAGCAGCGCCAGATAGGGTTTCGGCTCGAAATGCAGCACGTCGCCGCGTTTGACGCTGGGTGACAGCGGCGTCTCGGTCATGTCCCAGGTGTCGATCAGCGTGGCGCTGTAATGCTCGTCGGGCGGCACCGCGACCGTCGCTTCGCTCGGCTGGTTCTCGCCCATGTAGCTCAGGTAATAGCGGTGCGGCTGGCCGGCGGTCGGCCACCAGGCCATGGCCGGCGCCCAGCCCTCTTCGCCTGCCGGCGGCACGAACAACTGCTGCAGCACCACATTGTCGAGCCCGCCCTGCATGGCGATGCGATAGGCGCCGGTGGATTTGATCGGATCGAGCCCCTCGTCCGGCCCCTCCTCCATGATGCGGCGGAGGAAGGCGATGCGCGCAACGCTTTCGCCAGTCAGCTTGCCGCCCTTCGCCCACCAGATGGTCTGGGTGTCGTTGTTGAAGGTCTCGCCATGGGTGACGTAGCCGCCGTTGACCACCCCATCCCAGAAGCGCCGCACCATCTTTTCGCCCGAGATATTGCCCCACAGCTCGGCAATGGTGCCCTCGTAGCAGCACTCGTCGATCGATACCGGCTTGCCGTACTTCTCGCGCCACACCGCCGACTGGTTGGCCGCCGAACGCTGGATCGACGCGTGGGTGATGCGCGGGTGGTTGTGGTCGTAGAACTTGAAGCAGTTGTGGACGGAAAGCAGGTGCCCGAAGGGGTCGTTGTCCGCGGTGATGTTGATGAAGCGGTCCCAATCCTGAGGGGTCTTTTGCGGCATCAGGTCGTACTCGTTCGCCATCGACCACCAGACATTGGGCAAGGCGGCGAGGCGCGCGGTGAGGTAGCGCAGGTACCGGTCATCCTCGGCCGGCGACATGCGCGAAAAGCCCCAGCGATCATAAGGATGAAAGACGATCAGGTCGGCTTCGACGCCGATCTCGGCGAGCTGGTTGATGCGCTGTTCGAGATGCCGGAAATAGGCGGGCTCGAACTGGGTGAAATCGAACTTCCAGCCATATTTGTCGGCCCCGGCAAAACTGCCGTCCCACTTGCTCTTGCCGGAAGTCACCAGCTTGAACGGGTACCGCTCGGGCTCGTTCTCATTGTAGCGGTAGTGCTTGGGGAACACGCACATGCGGATCTTGGTGAAGGGCGCCGCCGCGAGGGTTTTGAGCGTTTCCTCTTCCAGCGCATCGCCCTGCAGGTTCCACACATAAGCGGTGGTGCCGATATTGATGTAGCGCGTGCCGTCGGCGTAGCGGAAATGGTGCCGGTTGGCGACGCGCACCGGGCCATGGTGGTCGGGCAGCGCCGGGCCGACCTCGAACGTGCCGGTGAGGTTGTCGAGCTGCGGCGCATTGCTGCGCGTCTCGTAGGTCCAGGTGCCGGTCGTGTCAGGCAGGAAGCGCAGCTTGTAGACGCCCTCGCCGTCGTAGAAGCCGTTGACCCGGACTTCCCGCTCGCCCTGGCGGAAAATGGCGCGCAGTTCGACCTCGAGGAACGGGTTGCCGGTGGCGGGGCCGGTGAGGGTGATCTCGTGGGTCGTCCAGAGGGTGGCAGTGGTGGTCATCGGCAAATTCCCTTGAAGTACAATGTGGTAGCGGAGCCAAAGGCCCCCTCACCCGGCCCTTCGGGCCGACCTCTCCCCCAAGGGAGAGGTGATGATAGGCGCAAGATCGTGCCACCACACCACCTCTCCCTTGGGGGAGAGGTCGCCGCGCAGCGGCGGGTGAGGGGGCCTTTTGTCCGAGCAGTTCACGCCGCCACTTTCCGCGGCCGCCAGCGGCTTTTCGTTGTCGGGATCGAGCTCAGCAGCAGCTTGGTGTAGTCGTGCTGCGGGTCGCCCATCACCTGGCGGGCATCGCCGAACTCCACCACCACGCCCTTGTTCATCACCGCCACGTAGTCGGAGATGTAGTAGGCGGTCGCGAGGTCGTGGGTGATGTAGAGAAAGCTCCGGCCGGCCTCGTCGCGCAGCTGCTTGAACAGGTTGATGATGATCATCCGCCGCGATGCGTCGATCATCGACACCGGCTCGTCGGCGACGATCAGCTTGGGCTGCGGGATCAGCGCCCGCGCCACCGAGATGCGCTGCAGCTCGCCGCCCGAGAACTGGTTGGTGTATTTGCCGCGAACCGCCTCGTATTTGAGCCCGACGCTCGAGAGCGCCGCGGCCACTGCAGCCTCCGCCGCGGTCGCGTCCATGCCGGCCACCCGCTGCGCCGTTTCATGCAGGTAGGCGTCGACCGGGCGATAGCGGCTGAATGCCTCGAACGGGTTCTGGAAGATCGGCTGCACCAGCCCGAGGAACTGCTGCTTGCTGAGCGTCGTGCCTTTGCCGGTCACCACATTGTCGTAAACGATGGCCCGACCCGAGCTCGGCGTCTCGAGCCGCAACAGGGTTTTGGCCAGCGTGGTCTTGCCTGAGCCGGATTCTCCGACTACCGCGATCACCACCGGCTTGTCGCTCTCGACGCTGATATTGACGTCGTTCAGCGCCTTGACCTGCCGCGAGCGCACCAGCCCGCCCTGCCGGTAGACCTTGTTCAGGCCCTCGGTCTTCAGGATGATGGTCATGCCGCCACTCCTACGCTCTCGCTGGGTCGCGCCATGAAGTGCCCGGGCTTCACCTCGATCAGCTCCGGCTCCACCCGATAGGCGCGGTCGCCCCCTGCCCCGGCCATGCTGGCGAGCACGCCGCGCATGCTGTCGTCGCCAATGGTCGGTAGCGAGTCGATCAGCATCTTGGTGTAGGCATGCTGGGGGTCGGCGAAGACGCTTTCGGTGTCGCCATACTCGACCACCCGGCCGGCATACATGATCAGCATCTTGTGGGTGACCTGGTAGTGGACGCCCATGTCGTGCGAGACGACGAGGATGGTGTTGCCCATCAGCTCCTGCACTTCCATCAAGAGCATCAGGATTTCCTTCTGCACCACCACGTCGAGCGCCGTGGTCGGCTCGTCGGCGATGATCAGCTCGGGCTGGAAGAAGGTGGCGAGTGCGATCATCACCCGCTGCCGCATGCCGCCCGACAGCTGGTGCGGGTAGGAATCCATCGCTTCCGGCGGCAGGCCGAGCTTGCCGATATAGGCCCGGGCCCGCTCCAAGACGCGCTTCTTGTTGCTGTCGGTGCCGGGGAAATCGGTGAACTGGTCACGGATCCGGATCACCGGGTTCAGCGAGTTCATCGAACTCTGCGGGATGTAGGAGATGGATTTGAACCACTCCCGGCGGATGTTGGCGCTGGTGATCGGCTGCCCGTCGCTGCCGGTCATGCCGTATTCGATGCTGCCGCCACTGAGCGACATCGGCGACTGGATATCGCCGTAGATCGCCTTCATCAGGGTGGATTTGCCGCAGCCGGATTCCCCGGCAATGCCGACGATCGAACCATCGGGAATGGTCAGCGTCACGCCGTTGACTGCTTCGATCACCCGGTTGCCGATGCGGTAGCTGATCCGCAAGTCATTGAGCTTGATCATGCGACACCCCGCTTGTTGGCGAATGCGGCGTTGAAGCCGGTCGAGGTCAGGAACAACCCGAGAAACAAGAGGATCGAGGCGATGATCGGCGCCACCAGCCAGGGGTAATTGCCGGTGAACAGCGCGTTGTAGTTGAGCGCCCAGAAGATGATCGAGCCGAGCGTCGGCACTTCCACCTTCGAAAGCCCGATCACCGCCAGCGTCGCCTCGGTGTTGACCGCAAACAGGATGGTGTTGATGAAGCCCACCACCATGTAGGCCGAGACGTAGGGGAAGATTTCCCGGACGATGATCGCCACCGTGCCGGCGCCCGAAAACCGCGCCATGTTGATGAACTCGCGCTCGCGCAGCGACAGCGCCATCGAGCGGATGGTGCGGGCGCCCCAGGCCCAGCCGAACACCACGATGATCAAGCCGACTGTAAGGAACGAGCTGTTGCCGCGGATCACTGCGCCGAGGATGATCAGGATCGGCAGCAGCGGGATGGTGATGAAGCTGTCGACCACCAGCATCACCACGCGCTCGTAATTGCCACCGATATAGCCGGCGCTGAGCCCCACCGCGGTGGAAATGATAGTGACGCCAATGCCCACCAGCACGCCGAGGATTAGCGAGTTGCGGATGGCGAACACCAGGAACCAGAAGATGTCCTGCCCGATCGCGTTGGTGCCGAGCAGGTGCTCCCAGGACATCGGCATGTTTTTCAGATACGTCGCCTGCAGCGACGGATCGGCCGGCGCAAAGAACGGCAGGACGATCGAGCCGACCACGAAAATGGTAATCAGGCTGAGCCCGATGGCGAGCCGCGTGTTCATCAGCCACAACAGGCTGTCGCGACGCTTGGGGGTGGCCGGTGCGGCCGGCATGGGGGCGGCGCCAGCCGCCGATGAGCTGTCCGTCGTCATTTGTGGCGGATCCGCGGGTCGATGAGGGGATAGATGAGGTCGATGATCAAGCCGGCCGTAGCGACGGCGATGATCGAAATGGCAATGGCGCCGTAGAGCACGTTGTAGTCGCCGCCGCTTGCCGCGGTGCGCATGATCAGCCCGACGCCCGGATAGGAGAACAGCATCTCGGTGAGCAGTGCACCGTTGAACACGGTGCCGAGCGACAGCGCCAGCGCGGTGACCTGCGGCAGCATGGCGTTGCGGAACACGTAGCGCACCATGCGCGTCCAGTTCGAAGCGCCTTTCAGTCGCGCATAGGTAACGTAAGGCTCTTCGGTGGTCGCCACCGCCAGCGCCTTCATCGAAAGGATGTTCCAGCCGAACCCGGCCAGCACCAGCGTCAGCGCCGGCAGCAGCGAGTTGTAGATCACCATGCCGAACTTCTGCGGCGTCATCTGCCCGACCGGGAAGGTCGGCGAGAGTGGGAAGATCGGGAAGATATAGGCGAGCAGCAGGATCACGCTGACGGCGAGGATGTAATAGGGGATTGGGTAGAGCAGGATCCCCACCACCTCGAGGATGGTCGCCGCTTTCTTGGTGTGGAAGTAGCCCGCCACCAACCCCACCATGTTGCCGAGCAGCCAGGCGATGAAGGTCGAGATCAGCAGCAGCCCCAACGTCCAGGGCAGTGCGTTGAAGATCATCTGGCTGACCGGCTGCGGGTAGTAGGTGAAGCTCGGGCCGAAATCGAAATGCAGCACCACCCGCTCGAGATAGCTGAGGTATTGGCTGAACAGGTCGCCCTTCAGCCCGTAGAGCTGCTCGAGATTAGCGCGCAGTTGCACGATGTCGTCGGCAGTGAGGGCGCCGCTGGCCCGCGCCTGGATCTGGCCGATATAGCCGTCGATCGGGTTGGCCGGCATCAGCCGCGGCAACAGGAAGGTGATGGTCAGTCCGATGAACAGGACCGCAAAGTAGAGGCCGACACGCTTGGCCACGTATTGCAGGACACCCATTGGCCCACCTGCTCCGAGAACGAGAAAAAGGGGGATGGGGCGGCAGAGGATCAGCAAGAGCTGACCTCGGGGAGGTAAGCCGCCCCACCATCAACCGGCGGCTTACTTGCCGGTCGGTTCGATGTTGACGATGGTCTTCTTGAACGACGACCACCAGGTGTAGGGCGCCGCGTAGAAGTTCTGCTGCTTGGGGTAGTTCTTCCAGTAGGTCGAATTGGTCGGGATCGTCGTCGGGATGTTCATCAGGTTGATGAACTGCATCCCGCTGGTCAGCTTCTTGGCGATCTCGATGCCATTGGCGACGAACGGCTCCGAGCCGATCTCGAGCACCTTGCTATCCTGCACCAGCTTGAAGATCTCCGGGTCGGTGACGCGGACATAGTTGCCCTGCAGCGCTTCATTGGAGTCGGCCGGCTTGACGAAGGTCTCGCTGAACGAGTTCCAGCTGTTGAACCAGTTGGAATTGTAGGTGCAGGTCATGTTCCAGTTGACCATCAGGTCGAGCTTGGCGTTGGTGTTCTGCACCGTGGTGAACTCGCCATTGTCGGCCTGCCGCGCGGTGACGTTGAACCCCGCCTTCTTCCAGCTATCGGCGATCGAGAAGCCGGTGCGCTGCATCACCTTGTTCCAGTCGGCCGGGATGACGAAATCGAGCGTCCAGGGCGAACCATCCGGCTTGGTGTAAAAGCCGTCAGCCCCCTTCTTGATGCCGACCGAGCCGAGCAGCTTTTCCGCCTCAGCCGGATCATACTTCCACCAGCCCTGGCCAAAGCCCTGCTTCACCGCATCGCCGGTCGGCAGGTCCGCTTCCGGGGTGCCCTGTGCCTTCAGCGCCGCCACCATGCCGTCGCCGAAGCCGGCATCGAACGGCTTGTAGCCATCCGACAGCGTCAACCCGTTCAGGAACTCCAGCATCGGCTGGTAGTAGACCGGATCGGTGATCGGCGTATCGGCGAACGGCAGTGCCGCGGCCTTGAACTGCCCGCTCACCGCGCTGATGCCGACCTGCTGCAGGTTGGTGGAGAGCGCCAACGCCCAGCGCACTTCCGGCAAGTCGTAGGGCGACTTCTGCTGGTTGAAATAGATGCCGTAGGCGCAGGCATCGTTCATGTCGTGATACGGCAGGGTCGGCGAGAACGTTTCGATCGCCGGGTTGCGCGCCTTGGCGGCGGCAATCGAGTCCGGGCTCATGAAGGTGTCGACGTCGTACTGGTTCTGGACGAACGCCAGGGTGCGCGTCTCTTCGGCGCCGAAATCCTTGTAGAGCACATATTTCGGCTTCGGCGTGCCGAGGTTCCCCCAGCCTGAGCGCTGCCAGTCGTCACGCAGCTCCCACAGCTGCCAGAAGCCGTTGGGGTCGAATTCCTTGATCTTGTAGGGCCCGAGCGTCACCGCATTGGTGTTCTTGAAGGTGACGACATTGTCGCCCTGCCCTTCGAACACATGCTTGGGCACCGGCACGAACAGCGAGCCCCAAGTGTAGACGCCGAGCACCGTCTGGAAATCGAAGGCCGGGTTCGCCGTCTCGATATCCATGGTGTAGTTGTCGACCTTGGACCAGCTGCCCTCCTTCACATAGTTCACCGTGCGGGCGACGAAGGTCAGCTTGTCCTTGTACTTGAACGAGGTGTCGAGCGTGTAGATCAGGTCGTCGACGGTGAACTCGACGCCGTCGCTCCAGAACACGCCGGGACGGATCTTGATGCGGAACTTGGTATGCTCGGGGTTGAGCACTTCCACCGGGCCGGCGGCGAGCTCGGGGTAGGACTGGCCGGTGGCCGTATCCATCTCCCACAGGAAGCTCCAGCCTAGCTCGCGAAAGCCACGCCAGATCGCATACTGGTTCAGCGGGTTCTGCGCATCCGGGTTGGCCGATTTGCCATCGAAGGTCTGCACGATTAGCGTTTCGTTGCGGGGCGTGCCCACATCGGTCATTTCCTGCGCGTAGCTGGCGCCTGCCAGCAGCAGGCCCGCCAGCGGGGCCAGCACGTATCGGCCAAGCCGTACCATTGTCCGTGTCCTCCTCGTTGCCCGGGATCGCCGCCGGGTCTCGGCCAAGGCGTCCGGGATTTTGAACCTCTCGGTGGTCGGCCATCGCACAGCCGTGCCGTCAGCCGGCTTACGCCGGCAGCGCACTACGCCGCCGTGATCGAAGGTCTCCTCACCTGCTCCCCGTGCGCGCCCCAGGTGTCTGCACCTCAGGCACACATCGCAACCAGACAACTTGTGTCTGTTTCGTTTTGTTTGCGATTAATGACGATTACGGACGTATCGGCGGCAAGTCAATGCCGATTTTCGTTGCGTTCGGCAGCAAGCGACACGCATCCGGTCCGTTCGTCGGGACACAGCAAGGCCCTGCGTCGACCATCACGGCTGGCGCAGCGAAGCTAACAGACTGGCAGACTTAAGCTATTTCAGCGAGCGACGATCAGCTCGATGCCGCGACGCTCGAATTCGCGGGCATCTTCGTCGCGGATTCCGTCATCGGTAATAAACGAGTGAATCACATCCAAAGTGCCAAGCCGCGTGAATGAAGTGCGGTTGATCTTGGTAGAATCCGCTACCAGGTAGACGTGCTGCGCCGCCTTGATCATCGCCTGCTTGAGCTGCAGGTCGGCAAAGCTGGGGTAGGTCAGGCCGGCATCGAGCGAGACGCCCGCCGTGGCGAGGAACAGCTTGCCGGCAAGGATGTCGCGGAAATACTCCACCGACTTGTCGCCGCTCAGCGACAGGGTGGGCGCCTTGAACTGGCCGCCTGGCATATGCACCGCGAATCCCGGCACCGCGCCGAGGATCAGCGCGATGTTCAGCGCATTGGTGATCACAGTCAGATCGCGCCGCTGCAGCAGCCCGTGCGCCACTTCCGTGGTGGTCGAGCCGGCATCGAGGATAATCGTCTCGCTATCGCCGACCAGCGACGCCGCCCGCACCCCGATCCTGCGCTTTTTGTCCATATTCTCAAGGTGTTGCAGCGACAGCGTCTCGACCTGCCGCGGCAGCGTCTTGAGGAAGGCGCCACCGTGCTCCCGGGTGATGTAGCCGTCGGCCTCCAGCCGCTCGAGATCCTGCCGGATCGTCGCTTCGCTGACCTCGAAGGCAGCCGAGAGATCGCGTACCCGGGCGCTGCCTTCTTCCTGCAGCCATTCGAGAATCTTGCGCCGCCGCGGCTCGGCCAACAGCCCGCTCAGCGTGCCGGCATCGGCGCCGCTGCCCGCCTTGCGCTCCTGCCGGCGGATGCTCTTTTGCTCGTTCATCTCTCAGGCGCACCTCTGCCAACTGCCGGGCAAAATACCGTGCCGACTGGGTTTTCCGCAACCCGCAGTCCCCGGTTTCCACCTTTGGATAACCCGGTTTCCACTTCGGATATCTATCGACTATTCACAAAACGAAACCAATCACAAATTTTCGATAGTGACGCGCGACAAACAATCGGTTAGTTGTCGCAGCAAGATGCATGGGAGGCATCGGCACCAGCCGGTCCCTACCCCCGCTGGAGGAGGCAATTTTGACGGTCCCGGCTTCCGCCGAGCTTCGCAACGATCCGGTCGCGTTGATCCGCGACAAGGCGCTGTGGATTCGCCGGCGCAGTTTTCAGATGGTCTACGAGGCGCAACTGGGTCATCCCGGCGGCGATTTCAGCGCCGCCGACGTGCTGGCCACGCTGTATTTCGGCGTGCTGCGCCACGACCCCAGCAACCCCACTGCCCCGAACCGCGACCGCTTCGTGATGAGCAAGGGCCACTGCACCGGTGCCTTCTATGCCGTGCTGGCCGCCGCCGGCTTCTTCCCCGAGGCGCAGCTCGACACCTACATGCAGCCGCTCAGTAAGCTCAACGGCCACCCCAACCGCAACTACCTGCCCGGCGTCGAAACCAATACCGGCCCGCTCGGCCACGGCCTGCCGGTCAGTGTCGGCATCGCCATTGCCGGCCAGATCGACAATGCCGATTTCCGCACCTTCGTCCTCACCGGCGACGGCGAATTGCAGGAAGGCAGCAACTGGGAAGCCGCGCTCACCGCCGGGCACCGCCAGCTCGAGAACCTGACGCTGATCATCGATCGCAACCGCCTGCAGCAGGGCGCCCGCACCGAGGAGACGGCGTCGCTCGACCCGCTCGACGACAAATGGCGGGCCTTCGGCTGGCAGGTCGAGATGGTCGACGGTCACGATCATCGCGCTCTCTACGAGGTGCTGAGCGCGTCGCCCAAGGGCCGCGGCAAGCCGCTCTGTGTCATCGCCAATACCTTCAAAGGCAAGGGCGTCAGCTTCATGCACGACAACGTCGCCTGGCACCATGGCGTGCCCAGCAAGGATCAGTACGAGCAAGCCATGCGGGAGTTGGTGTAATGAGCGCCGCCGCCCCTCAACCCGCCGGCTGGCACGATTGCCGCGACACCTTCTCGAAGACCGTCGAGGCGCTGGCCGAAGCCGATCCGCGCATCGTCACCGTGGTCAGCGACAGCGTCGGCTCGTCCAAGCTGGTCAATTTCCGCAAGCGCTGGCCTGAGCGCATGGTCAATGTCGGGATTGCCGAACAGACCGTGGTGGCTGTCGGCGCCGGCCTCGCCAATGGCGGCAAGATCCCCTTCGTTTCTGCCGCCGCCTGCTTCCTTACCGCCCGGGCCCTCGAGCAGATCAAGGCCGACATCGCCTATACCAATGTCAACGTGAAGCTGATCGGCCAGTCGAGCGGCATCGCCTATGGCGAGCTCGGCCCTACCCACCATTCCATCGAGGACATGGCGTGGCTGCGGCTGCTCAACAACCTGACGCTGATCGTTCCCTCCGACCCCTGGGAGACCGAACAGGCGATCCGCGCCGCCGCCGCGCTCGATGGTCCGGTGTTCGTACGGGTCAGCCGCATGCCGGTCCCCGACCTCAAGCGCGCCAACCCGCATTTCGAGATCGGCAGGGCCGAGACGCTGCGCGAGGGTGGTGACATCGCCATCATCGCCAATGGCGTGATGGTGCACCGCGCCCTGGCCGCCGCCGAGGCCTTGGCCGCCGACGGCATCGCCGCTCGCGTCATCAATATGTCGACCGTCAACCCGCTCGACGAGGCGACCATCCTCGAGGCGGCAAAGACCGGCGCCGTCGTCACCGTCGAAGAGCACTCGGTGCGTGGCGGGCTCGGTGGTGCGGTGGCCGAAGTGCTGGCGACCAACAGCCCGGTGCCAATGCGCATTCTCGGCTTCCCCGGCTTCCTGCCCACCGGCTCGGCCGACTGGCTGCTCGAACACTTCCACCTCAACGCGAGCGGCATCGCCGACGCCGCACGCCAGTTGCTAGCCCGCAAATGAGCAACGGGCTGATCCTCGCCATCGACCAGGGGACCACCAACACCAAGGCCCTGGCCTTCGACGCTGAGGGACGGGTGGTCGCCAGTGCCTCGGTGGCAATGGCAGTGAGCTATCCGCAGCCGGGCTGGGCCGAGCAATCGGCAACCGATATCTGGCAGGCCGTCCGCACGGTGATATCCGATGTCGTCGCCAAGGTTGGGCCCGATCTCGATGCACTGGCCATCTCCAACCAGCGCGAAACCATCGTGGTGTGGGATGCCCGTACCGGTGCACCCATCGCCCCGGCCATCCTCTGGCAGTGCCGGCGTTCGGCACCCGCCTGTGCCGCCATCCGAGCCGCCGGGCATGGCGAACTGATCGAAGCGCGCACCGGGCTCGGCATCGATCCGCTGTTCCCGGCAGCCAAGCTCAGCTGGATTCTCGACAACGTCTCCGGCGCCCGCGACGCCGCTGCGGCTGGCCAGTTGCGCGCCGGCACCATCGATGCCTGGCTATTGTGGAACCTCACCGGCGGCGAGCACGCCACCGACCATTCCAACGCCTCGCGCACCCAGCTGTTCAACACCGAGACACTGGCCTGGGACCCCGAACTGGCCCGTATTTTTGACGTGCCGCTCAGCCTCATGCCCCGCGTCCGCCCCTCCGACAGCGCCTTCGGCACCGTGGCGGCGGGCGTCTCCGCCCTCGCCGAGGGCACACCCATCCACGCCATGATCGGGGATTCGCACGCCGCGCTCTACGGCCATGGCGTGCGCGAGCCCGGCACGGTGAAAGCTACCTACGGCACCGGCACGTCGCTGATGACGCTGACCACTGGCCGCATCATGAGCCGCAGCGGCCTCTCCTCGACTATCGCCTGGAGCACCGGTGCCGGTGTCGCCTATGCGCTGGAGGGCAATATCTCGGTCTCCGGCCAGGCGGTCGCCTTCATGGGGAGCCTGCTGGGACTCGCCGACCCCGCCGCCGTCGCCGCGCTGGCCGCCACGGTGCCCGACAGTAATGGCGTCACGTTCGTGCCGGCCCTGGTCGGGCTCGGCGCACCCTATTGGGATCCCGATGCCCGCGGCAGTGTCTCCGGCCTGTCGCTCGGCACCACCCCCGCCCACCTGGCGCGTGCCGCCGTCGAAGCCATCGCCTTCCAGGTTGCCGACGTCTTCACGGCCATGGAGACCGATCTCGGCCAACCGCTGGCCCGGCTCTCGGCCGATGGCGGCGCGGCGCGCAACGACATGCTGATGCAGTTCCAGGCCGATCTGATCGATCGCCCGGTGCTGCGCGGCGAGCTGCCGGAAGTCAGCGCCGCCGGGGCCGCCCTGCTGGCGGCATCGGGCCTCGGCCGCAACACGGCGCGCCCCAAAGGACGAGAACACCAGTTCACCCCGCAAATGTCCGAGGTCGCACGCAACGCGGCGCTTTCGGGCTGGCTCGCCGGCGTCGGCCGCGTGCTGCAGCGGGACCACGTCACCTGAACCAACCGCCCCGGGGCGGAGCAACAAAACGAGGGAGACCAACACGATGAGCAAGCTGCGCTTCGGAGCCGGCATCTGGCACTTTGCCACCTATGTCGATCGCTACGCCACCGACGGCTATGGTGAGCCGCGCAACGTCATCGAGGCCATCGACCTCGCCGGCAAGGTGCGCGACCTCAGCGTTGTCGACATCAACTACCCATTCTTCGGCGGCGAGTTCTCCAACGCCCAGATCAAGACGGCGCTCGACCGCAACAAGCTGGGCGTCATCGGCATCACCCCCGAGATCTATACCCGCGAGTTCAGGAAGGGCGCCTTCACCAACCCCGACCCCGGCATCCGCCAGCGCGCGCATGAGCTGATCACCGAGGCGGCTGGCGTGGTCCGCGCCTTTGGCGCCGAGTACGTCAAACTATGGCCGGGCCAGGATGGCTGGGATTACCCGTTCCAGGTCGATCACGGCACCCTGTGGAAGAACTCGCTCGACGGCGTCGGCCGGCTCGCGAGCGAAAACCCCGACCTGAAATTCGTCATCGAATACAAGCCGCGCGAGCCGCGCGTGCATATGAGCTTTGACTCGCTGGCCCGGACGCTCTTGGGCATCGAGAAGATCGGTCTCCCCAATGTCGGCATCCTGCTCGATTTCGGCCACGCCATTTTTGGCGGCGAATCCGCCGCCGACTCGGCCCAGATGGCAATCGACTACGGCCGGCTGTTCGGCATGGACGTGAACGACAATTTCCGCTCCTGGGACGACGACCTGGTGGCCGGGAGCCTCCACCCGATCGAGCTGTTCGAGTTCTTCCACGTCCTGCGCAAGAACAAGTGGGACGGCGTCTGGCAACTCGACCAGTTCCCCTTCCGCGAAGACAGCGTCGAAACCGCCGACCACGCCATCGACTTCCTCAAGGCCGTCGACCGCGGCCTGGAAGCGCTGGATCTGAAGGCACTGCGGCAGGCGCAGGAAAACCACGACGCGATAGCCGCGCTGCGCATCGCGCAGAAGGCGCTGTTCGGGGCGTTCTGAGGGGCGCTGGCCTCTCCGTGATCCTCCCCCGCGTGGCGGGGGAGGATTCCCGACTGGCCCCTCCACTCAGTCTGCCACCTCCGCCACCACATCCACCTCTGCTCCGCCCTTCGGAAACAGCAGCGGCGCCATGGCGAAGCCGACGATGGTGAGGATCACCATGCTCCATCCCGCCACCGCCTTGTGCTTTTCGATGAACGTGTTGGCCACCGGCCCGAAGAAATAGAACAGCCCGCAGGGGACGAAGTAGCGAATGCCGCGGCCGAGCAGCCCGAACAGCACGAAGGTCCAGAGGTCGAGCCCGGCAACACCGCTGGTGATGGTGATCACCTTGTAGGGGATCGGCGACAGCGCGCCGATCAGGATCATCAGCGGGCCATTGTCGTTGAAGCTCTGGGTCAGCGAGGCAAAGCCCTCGCCGGCGCCGTAAAAATCGATGATGGCGCGACCGACCGTATCGAACAGGAAATAGCCGATGGCGTAGCCGGCCAGTCCGCCGGTGACCGACGATACGGTGCAGATCGCCGCCAGCCGCCATGCCCTGAGCCGATCCGCGATGATCATCGGCGCCAGCATGATCTCCGGAAAAATCGGCAGGATCATCGCCTCGAGAAAGCACAAGAGCGCCAGGATCGGTTCGGCGAGGCGGTGTTTGGTGGCGGCCTTCAAACGATCATAGAGCCTGGGGCGGGCAATAGCGGCTTCGGTCATCGTCCCTCCTGAATCGGTCGGGGCGACCGTAGCGGCGGTGCTGCTGACGGATGGAACACTTTTGTGTCAGTCGGCGACAGGCGTCAGCCTGTCGTCCGGCGCGGGGGCAAGGGCACAGCGCGGCGACGGGCCCTCGCCCGTCGTCCGCACCAAACCAGGCCCCCTCCACCAGCTTCGCTGGTCCCCCTCCCCCGCCACGCGGGGGAGGATCACAGGACGGCCGGCGCATCATCCCAAGGACAAGTGGCCGCACCGCCAAATGGGGCACTTTCCAAACCACCCCAACCGCACCTATACCCAATCAACACACTGATTTGAGGACGGGACGCTGCCGGGAATATCGCCTGACATCGCATTGGGGACGTTGTGTGCCTTGCCATTTCTGGCATGCGTCCTCGCTTACGCGTTGCAGGGTCGATATTCCGGCGGAGCAGTGTATGTCGCCGGCGGGGTTGCAGCCCTGCTGTTCCTCATCACCCTGCTGCTGTTCCCCCAGATAGCGACCGGTGCCATCGTCTATCGCATCGAGTGGATCCCGCAGCTTGGGCTCAACCTGACGCTGCGCATGGATGGGCTCGCCTGGCTGTTCAGCGTGCTGATCACCCTGATCGGCCTGCTGGTCGTGCTCTATGCCCGCTACTACATGTCGCCCAAAGACCCGGTGGCGCGGTTCTATGCGCTGTTGCTGGCCTTCATGGGGGCGATGCTGGGGCTCGTGCTCTCCGGTAACATCATCCAGCTCGCGGTGTTCTGGGAGCTGACCAGCCTCGTCTCGTTCCTGCTCATCGGCTACTGGTACCACCGCGGCGATGCCCGCGACGGCGCCCGCATGGCGCTGATCGTCACCGGCATGGGTGGGCTGGCGCTGTTCGTCGCCATGCTGCTGATCGGCCACATCGTCGGCAGCTACGAGCTCGACGTGGTGCTCGCGTCCGGCAGCACCCTAGTCGATAGCCCGCTCTATCCGACGACGCTGCTGCTGTTCCTGCTCGCCGCCTTCACCAAGAGCGCGCAGTTTCCGTTCCAGTTCTGGCTGCCCAACGCCATGACGGCGCCAACGCCGGTCTCGGCTTACCTCCACTCGGCGACCATGGTGAAGGCCGGTGTATTCCTGCTCACCCGGTTCTGGCCGGTGATGTCGGATTCCGAGCTCTGGTTCGCCATCGTCACCTATACGGGCCTGGCGACGCTGATCTTCGGCGCCGCCGCGGCCTTGTTCCAGCGCGACCTCAAGGGTCTCCTCGCCTATTCGACCATCAGCCATCTCGGCCTCATCACCACGCTGCTCGGCATGGGGACGCCGCTCGCCGCGGTGGCGGCGATCTTCCACATCGCCAACCACGCGGTGTTCAAGGCCTCGCTGTTCATGGCGGTGGGCATCATCGACCACGAAACCGGCACCCGAGATGTGCGCAAGCTCAGTGGCCTGTGGCGGCTGATGCCGGTTACCGCCACCTTCGCCATCATCGCCAGCGCCGCCATGGCCGGCGTGCCGCTGCTCAACGGCTTCCTATCCAAGGAAATGTTCTTCACCGAGACGGCGGAGTTCCACCCCGACGTGTTCGTCAACTACTCGCTGCCGATCGGCGCCACCATTGCCGGCATGCTGAGCGTCGCCTACTCGATCAAGTTCGTGCATGGGGTGTTCTTCGGCCCGCCCCCCACCGAGCTCGACCGCGTGCCGCACGAGCCGCCGGCGCTGATGCGCCGCCCGGTGGAGTTCCTGGTGGTGGTCTGCCTCGCCGTCGGCATCATCCCCGGCATCACCATCGGGCCATTCCTCGCCGCCGCTGTGCACTCGGTGCTCGGCGCGGCGACGCCCTACTACAGCCTCTCGGTCTGGCACGGCTTCAACCTGCCGCTGCTGATGAGCCTGCTCGCCATGGTTGGCGGGGCAGTGATCTACATCCCGTACTACCGCCGCTTCCGCGATGTCGACGGACTGCCCTTTCTCACCCGCTTCCGCGGCCAGCGCATCTTCGAGCGCCTGTTGCTCAACGCCACCAACAAGTGGGCGCGCAGCTTCATCGAGATCTTCGGCACGCAGCGGCTGCAGCCGCAGATCTTCATCGTCGTGCTGCTGGCGCTTCTCGCCGGTGTCGCCGCCGGCTGGGCCCGCATGGGCAACCTGCCGCTGCCCGAGAGCTTTGACCCGGTGCTGGGCCTCGTCTGGCTGGTGGGCGGCATCAGCGCCATCGCCGCGGCGCAGCAGGCCAAGTTCCACCGCCTTGCCGCAATGATCCTGATGGGCGGCGCCGGACTTGCCACCTGCATCACCTTTGCCTGGCTGTCGGCGCCCGACCTGGCGCTGACCCAGCTCCTGGCCGAGATCGCCACCACCGTGCTGATCCTGCTCGGCCTCCGCTGGCTGCCCAAGCGCCTGCCCGTGCCTGAGGACCTGACGGCGAAGATGCGCCTGCGGCGGGCCCGCGACGTCGGCCTCGCCGTACTGGTCGGCCTCGGCGCGGCGCTCGCCAGCTATGCCGTGATGACCCGCGGCGCGCCATCCGGCATTTCGGAGTTCTTCCTCGCCAACGCCTACAAGCAGGGCGGCGGCACCAACGTGGTCAACGTCATGCTGGTGGATTTCCGCGGCTTCGACACCATGGGCGAAATCACCGTGCTCGGGGTCGTGGCGCTGACCGTGTTCGGCCTGTTGCGCCGCTTCCGCCCGGCTGCCGACAGCGCCGACCGGCCGGCGCAGCAGCGCCTGCTCGACGGCAATGCCGAGGGCCAGCGCGTTGCCGACGATTTCCTGCGCATCCCGGCGCTGATCATGACCTGGCTGTTCCCGGTGGTGATCCTGATCGCCATTTACATGCTGCTGCGTGGCCATGACCTGCCGGGCGGCGGCTTCATTGCCGGCATCGTCATGTCGCTGGCCTTCATCCTGCAATACATGGCCAACGGCACCCGCTGGGTGGAAGAGCGGCTGCGTGTGCTGCCGGTGCTGTGGATCGGCTGGGGCCTCGGGCTCGCCATGCTGACCGGGCTGGGGGCGATGGCGCTCGGCGCGCCCTTCCTCACCTCGGCCTTCGCCTATGCGGAAATTCCGCTGATCGGCAAGATCCCGCTGGCCACGGCGCTGCTGTTCGACCTGGGGGTGTTCGCGCTGGTGGTTGGCGCCACCGTGCTGATGCTGATTGCGCTCGCTCACCAGTCGATCCGCCGGCCCAAGCCCGCCGGCTCGGCCAAGCCGAGGGAACGTGAGGGGCTGGCGAAATGGAACTGATCCTTGCCGCCGCCATCGGTGTGCTCGCCGCTTCCGGCGTCTACCTGATCCTTCGCCCCCGCACCTTCCAGGTGATCATCGGGCTGTCGCTGATCTCCTATGCGGTGAACCTGTTCATCCTCGCCATGGGCCGGCTGCGCATGGATGCGGCGCCGATCCTCGATGGGGCCAGTGCCAACCCGGCCGACTATGTCGATCCGGTGCCCCAGGCGCTGGTGCTGACTGCCATCGTCATCGGCTTTGCCATGACGGCTTTGTTCCTCGTGGTGCTGCTGGCGGCCCGCGGCCTCACCGGCAACGACCATGTCGACGGGAAGCTCGACTGATGGCGGCGCTGAACCACATCGCCATCCTCCCCATCCTCGTGCCGATGGCGGCGATCATCGCCAACCTGCTGCTCGGCAACCTCAGGCCTCCCAGCCGGGTGAGGCTCAACATCGCCTTCAGTGTCGTGCTGCTGCTGGTGTCGATCCTGCTGCTGGTGGCGCTGGCGCAGTCGGATGGGCACCTCGCAGCAGTCTACCCGCTCGGCAACTGGCCGGTGCCGTTCGGCATCGTGCTGGTCGCCGACCGGCTCGCGGCCGTCATGGTGCTCGTCACTTCGATCCTGTCGCTCGCCGCTCTGGTCTATGCCTCGGCCCGCTGGCACAGCCGCGGCACCAATTTCTTCCCGCTGTTCCATGCTCTGACCATGGGGCTCAACGGCGCCTTCCTCACCGGCGACCTGTTCAACCTGTTCGTCTTTTTCGAACTGCTGCTCGCCGCCTCTTACGGGCTGACGCTGCATGGCGGCGGCCGCAACCAGGTGAAGGCGGCGCTGCACTACATCGCCATCAACCTGGTGGCGTCGTTCCTGTTCCTCATCGGCGTGGCGCTGATCTATGCCACCACCGGCACGCTCAACATGGCCGATATCGCCCGCGCCGTGCCGCTGATCGCCCCCCATGACCGCGGCCTGTTCGATGCCGGCGCCTCGGTGCTTGGGGTCGCCTTCCTGATCAAGGCCGGCTCCTGGCCGCTGCATTTCTGGCTGCCGCGCACCTACTCCTCAGCGGCACCACCGGTGGCGGCTCTGTTCGCGGTAATGACCAAGGTGGGATTCTACGCCATCCTGCGGCTCTGGACCCTGGTGTTCGCCAACTCGTCCGGCCCGGAACTGGCGTTCGGGCAGAACGTGCTGCTGGTGCTGGGGCTCGCAACCATCAGCTTCGGCAGCATCGGCGCCCTGTCGAGCAAGGCGCTCGACCGGCTGGCGAGTTACCTGATCCTCGTTTCCGCCGGCACGCTGCTCCTCGCCGTCGGCTACAACGCGCCCGGCGTCACCAGCGGTGCGCTCTACTACGTCATGGTGGCGACGCTGGCCGCCGGCGCGCTGTTCCTGCTCAAGGATGTGATCGACCAGATCCTCCCCGCCGAGGCGCAGGTGCTGGCCGTGTCGCTCGAAATCTACGGCGACGAGGAAGAAGTGCCCGATGACGCCGATGAGGTCAGCCGCAGCGTGCCCGGCGCCGCGACACTGGTCAGTTGGTGCTTCGCCATCGCCGCGCTGATCATGGCCGGCCTGCCGCCGCTTTCGGGGTTCGTGTCGAAATTCGCCATGATCTCGGCAGCGCTGGGCGCCGGCCCCACCGCCGCCACCTGGTGGTTCATCGCCGCGCTGATCACTTCGGGATTCCTCGTGCTGGTGGCGATGGTCCGCAACGGCATCAACATCTTCTGGACCTCGCTACCCGACAGCGACACCCCGCGGGTGAGGACGGCCGAGCTGGCGCCGATCGTCGTGCTGCTGGCGCTGTGCGTCGCGCTGGCGCTGGCTGCCGGTCCGGCAATGGCGTTTTTCACCGAGACGGCGGCGTTCATCCACTCGCCGCACGGCTACATCGATGTGGTGCTGCCACAGGGGGCCACGCCATGAGGCGGCTGTTGCCCTACCCCGTGCTGGCCGGGTTGCTGCTGGTGCTGTGGCTGGTGCTGCAGCAATCGATCGGTCTCGGCCAGATCCTGCTCGGCGGCGCTATCGCCATCGCCGTAGTGCTCGCCGCCAGCGCCATCCTGCCCGAGCGGGTGCGCTTCCGCCGTCTCCTCAGCCTGCTGCAGCTGGTGGCGGTGGCCGGCATCGACATTGTCCGCTCCAACATCGCGGTGCTGCTGATCCTCATCAACCCCAGGGCCGAACCCCGGGCCGGCTTCATCAAGATGGAGCTCAAGCTCACCAACCAGTTCGGCCTCGCCGTGCTGGCGTGCCTGCTGACCGCCACGCCGGGCAGCGCCTGGCTCGAATATGACGGCGAGCGCAGCACCGTGCTGATCCATGTGCTCGACCTGATCGACAAGGACGAGTGGGTCGCAACCATCAGGCACCGCTACGAGCGACTGCTGCTGGAGATCTTCGAATGAGCCAGATGATCCTCGACTGGAGCCTCCTCGCCGCGCAGCTGATGCTGGGCATCGGCATGCTGGCGACGCTCTATCGCATGGTCCGCGGCCCCCGTGCCCAGGACCGGATCCTGGCGCTCGACGCGCTCTATGTGGTCGGCCTGCTGCTCTTGGTGACACTCGGCATCCGCACCGGCTCGCAGATCTACTTCGAGCTCGCCATGCTGATCGGGCTGCTCGGTTTCGTCGGCACGGTGGCGCTGGCCAAGTTCCTGATGCGCGGCGAGGTGATCGAATGATCGACGATCTGCCGCTCTGGCTCGCCATCCTCGTCTCGGTTTTTGTCGTCGTCGGCGCCGGCCTCACCATGGCCGGGTGCCTGGGGCTGGTGCGCTTCACCGATTTCTATCGCCGCATCCACGCCCCCACCATGGGCACCAGCATGGGCGGCGGGCTGATCCTCGTCGCCTCGGCGATCTTCTTCACCGTCACCCAGCAGCGCCTGGTGATCCATGAACTGGTGATCTTCCTGTTCGTCACGGTGACGACACCGGTGACGCTGATGCTCCTGGCCCGCGCCACATTGTTCCGCGACCGCATCGAGGAAACCGGCGATGTCCCGCCGGCGGATAAGTAGCGCCAAACGTGCCTCAGCGCGCAACTGCAAGCCTGTTGCAAGCTTGACCTCCTAGGGTACCCCCACGTGAATCGAGGTGCCCGAAAATGACCCAGCCAGACTTTGCCATCGTCCGCGAAATGTTCGATCTGACCGGCGCGCGCTGGACCGTGCCCGTGCTCGTGGCGCTCGAGGGCAGCCGCATGCGCTTCGGCGAAATCGCCCGCGATGTCGGCGGCGTGGCGCAGAAGCAGCTGGCATCGACGCTCAAGGAACTGGAACGCGACGGCTTCGTCACCCGCACCGCCTTCGCCACCATCCCGCCCCGCGTCGAATATGAACTCACCGAGCTGGGCGAAGAGTTGGTCGGCGGCGTGAAGCAACTGGGCTCGATCGCCTACGCCAACCGCGAGCGGATTGCGACGGCGAGACGGGAGTTTGCCGAGAGGGCGGAGATGTCGGGCGCGATGTAGAGGCGAGCACCGGCGGCACAGTCGGGCGCCCTCCCCCGTAAACGAGAGAGGGCTTCCCGACTGCCGGTCTCCGTGGCTTAGCAGCCTACATCTTATGCTCAGCCGCCGCGTGATCGCAGTTGACCGCCGGGTTGAACGGCATCAGGTCGCCGGCCGGATTGGTGCGATACAGCCAGACATGCTGATCGTAGTGCGGCATGAAGCCGTGCGCCTCGTCGCCGGCCGTCGCCGGATCGTCGGCCATGTGGTCCCAGGCGCGCCCGTTCAGCACCAGTTGTTCGGTCTTGCCCGACGCATCCCATGCGGCCTGGAACACCAGGTTTTCTACCGCCACCAGCTCAAGCGAGCCATCGGCCTGCGGCTCGTAGATCAGCACCGAGGGCTGCATCCAGTCGGTATAGGTGCCCTTGCCGTCGACCCGCGGATCGGTGCCGGTAATCTCCAGCAGCTTGGGGTTGATGTAATGGATCCCCATCGCCCCCAGTTCAGGCGGCAACCCGGAATTGGCGGCCGAGACGCAATGGTTGTCCGGCGTGATGTAGCCATCGGCCAGCGCTACCTTCACATCCTTGTACTTGTCCACGGCCTTGCGCATGTCATCGAGGCTGACATCGGCGGCCGACGCCACCATCGGGCACAGCGAAGCAGCCAGCGCGAGTAAGGCGAGTCCTCTCATCTGATCCTCCCACAGAGGCGCCGCAGACGGGCGGCCTGCGGCTGCGAGGGCAGCATATCACGCCGTCAACGAGACCAGCCAGTAACAGATAACCCTCGATTCATCAGTCAATTCATGCATTTATGAATTCTCCCGACCAAACAATCATGTCGTCGGCGCACTTTTATTGATTGCATGCTAACAGTCGATCACAACGGCAACTGCTTGGCCACGAACTAACACTCACTTTGGTCGCCATCATGCCACGGACTTTTGTCGCATTACTGATGTTGAACGTTGCCGCGCCAGCACCTGTCGCAGCCGCGAGCGATCTGCCGACCTGGGCCGACATCAACCCCATCGTCACCAAGCACTGCGTGATGTGCCACTCGGCCCAGGGCGCCGGACGGGGCCTGCGCCTCGACAGCTACGCCCTGGCGCTCGCCGGCAGCAAAGACGGCCCGGTACTGCTGCCGGGCGACCCCGACCACAGCGAGCTGATCCTGCGGCTCAAGGGCCTCAGCACCCCGCGCATGCCGTTCCTCAGCTACCCGCTGGCGGACGAGGAAATCGCGCTGATCGTGCGCTGGGTGCAGGCCGGGATGCCGGAGGAGTAGACTCCTGACTGATAGAGACGGCCCCCTCCCG
>JAESFN010000681.1_pt1 | contig 24721 bp, 20 predicted proteins | sample 9269411 | NCBI WGS metagenome assembly JAESFN01 (sample SAMN14505399, study PRJNA617100) | algae metagenome | isolation source: Iphinoe sp. HA4291-MV1 and co-occurring heterotrophs from trail next to... | place: USA: Maunawili Falls, Hawaii | collected 2009-07-25
ACCGGTGATTTCGAGACCGGCAAATGGATGGATGCCGAGCATCCGCTCCAGGTGACCCTGCGGGTTGTTGTAGGTTTTGATGAAGGGCGTCACCCAGGCGACGACCTGGACGTCGGCATGAACGCGGCGGGTATCTCCGGTGCGTTCGCGGTGACGGGCCGCGAAGGTTTCGATCGCTACCTCACCGATCACCGAGGCGCTTTCGCTCACGGCCTGGCTCATCGTCGCTTTGTCGATGATGTCATCCGCACCCCCGAATCGCAGGGAAAAGCGCAACTCGGGCGCTTCTTTTTGCGCGTCGAGTTGTGCCGAGAGCACGTGGTCGACGATGTCCTGCACCCCGTTGGGATCGGCCGTCATCACTACGTCACCCTCGCCGGTGTAGGAGGGGATGACGAACGCGCCAGGCGCGTGCTCGAAGGGGCGATCGGGGCGGATTTCGTTTTTCTTGAGCAGCACGGCGGGCAATTCGGCAGCGTAGGCGTACATCGAGCCGATCGGAAAACCGGACATGCCCGGTACGAGCAGGATATCGACGTTCCTATCGTGCAGGTGACGGGCTGCCTCGCGGACGTGCTCACCCGTGATGTCGGGACGCACCGCGGTTTTCAGCAAGCTGCCGTATTCGATGCCAAGCCCGCCACCGCCGAACACACGGATCGAGGCCAGTTCGAGCAGTCCATTTGCTAGCGCTTTCGCGCCGGGGCTGATCGCCGATGCCTCGATGGCGGCGGGGCAATCGGCGGCGGGGATGGGCGGAATGCGCTCGCGGCGGGGAGTACTCTCCTCGCGCGGGCGTTCGTAGCGGCGCAGCGCAGAATCGGTCACGCACGTTCTCCACGGACAAAGGCGCGCCCGAGTGCGGCCGGCGCCAGGTGGCGACGGCGGCTCGATTCACGCATCGAAAGCACAAGCACGGCGATGGTGAAGAGATAGGGGAGCATGCTCAGGAAGAAGGGCGAAATATCGACTCCCACACTCTGGAGACGGAATTGACCCGCCTCAACGCCACCAAAGAGGTACGCCCCGAGGGCGATGCGGCCGGGATTCCACCCGGCGAAGATGACCAGCGCCACCGCGATCCAGCCACGACCGGAGGTCATTTGCTCCTGCCAGCCGGGGTTGGTGCCGAGTGAGATCGCGGCACCGCCGAGCCCGGCCAGCGCGCCACCGGCGAGTACGTAGAGGAAGCGCAGCCAGGTGACGTCGAGGCCAAGGGCATCGGCGGCTTCGGGGCGCTCACCGAGCGCGCGCAGGTTTAGGCCCTGACGGGTGCGGAACACGAACCACCAGCAGAGCGGCACGAAAACGAACGAGAGGTAGACCAGCGCATTCTGGTCGAAGAGGATGTCGCCGACGCGCGGAATATCGCCGACGAGGGGAACGCGTAGATCGTGGAAGCGATCCTTCGGTGGAATGCCGACGAGATTACGCCCGAGATACGCGGAGAGCCCGGTGCCGAAGAGGGTGAGCGCCAAACCGCTGACCACCTGATTCGCCTGGAGCAGGATCGTCAGGATCGCGTGAATCAACGCCATCGCCGCGCCGGTGAGGATCGCTCCGGCCGCGCCGACCCAGGCGTTGCCGGTCCAATTCATCACCGCGAATCCGCCGAGCGCGCCCACGAGCATCATGCCCTCGACACCGAGGTTGAGCACTCCGGCGCGCTCGCAAAAAAGCTCGCCCATCGCGGCGTAGAGAATGGCGGTCCCTGCGGGAATTGCCGCTGCCAGGACGGCAGTGAGAAAGGCGATCGACCAGACGTTATCCATGCTGCTCGACCCCCGTGGTTGCCCCGGCGCGGCTCCAGCGTAGGCGATAGCGGGTGAGCAGATCGCCGCCGAGCAGGAAGAAGAGCAGGATGCCCTGCAGCATCGGCGCTACCGCCGCGGGCAACCCCACGCTTCCCTGGAGCTGATCGCCACCGACGAGCAATGCCGCCAACAGGAACGACACGCCGACGATGGCGAAGGGATTAAGCCGTCCGATCCAGGCAACGATGATTGCGGTATATCCGTAACCCGGTGAGAAATTGCGCTGAAGTTGGTGGCCGATCCCGCTGACCTCACTCATACCCGCCAATCCCGCCAGCGCGCCGCTCAGCATCATCACGATCACGATCATGCGTTTGGTCGGCATACCGGCGTAGCGGGCGGCGCGATCGTTTTGCCCCATCACACTCACCTCGTAACCCCAGCGAGTGCGGCGGAAGAGGGTGAAGAGCACCAGCGCGGCGATCAGCCCGAAGAGCAGTCCCAGGTGGACGCGATAGGTGTCGTAGCGTGGCAACCAGGCATTTTCGGGAAAGGTTTTCGTGCCGGGGAAACCGAAGCCCTTGGGATTGCGCCAGGGGCCGTGCACCAGGTAATCGGCAAACAGAATCGCGACGTAATTGAGCAACAGACTGGTGATCGTTTCGCTGGCGCCGGTGGTGGCGCGGAGAAAGCCGGGGATGGCGCCCCACAGTGCGCCTCCAGCCAATCCGGCGACAACCATGCCGGAGATCATCAGCCAGGCCGGTGTGTCGGCGGGAAGCACGAAGAGCGCGACTCCGGTCGCGCCGATGGCGCCGAAGTAGAGCTGTCCCTCTGCTCCGATATTCCAGAGTTGCATGCGGAATGCGATCGCGACCGCGAGCCCGGTAAGAAGCAGTGGAGTTTGCTTGACCAGCGTTTCCGCGAGCCCGTAGCGATCGCCGAGCGCGCCGTTGAGCATGGCGCGATAGACCTCGATCGGGTTTTCGCCGGTGGCGAGGAGCAGGAGCGCGCCGGTGATCAGCCCGAGCAGGATGCTGAGGACTGGCACGCCGATTCGCATCGTTCGACTCGGCGCGTACACCCGCTCAAAGCGCAGCACGCCGCCCCCAAGCGCGAAACTATCACGCATGGGCGGCTCCCGTCAGCGAGCCGCCGGTCATCAGCAGACCGAGCTGGTTGATATCGGCGTCTGCGACGTCGACAACCCCGGTCAATTCCCCGTCGTAAATCACCGCGATGCGATCGCAGGTGGCGAGCAGCTCATCGAGATCCTCGGAAATCAACAAAATCGCGGCACCCCGCGCCCGCTGCAGCGCCAGCAGATGGTGAATCGTGCGGGTGGCGCCGATATCGACCCCGCGCGTCGGGTGCATCGCGATGATGACCCGCGGGCGCCCGCTCAATTCGCGACCGAGCAGCAGTTTCTGCTGGTTGCCGCCGGAAAGCGCACCCGCTTTCACTTTGCGGCGACCCGGCTGCACATCGTAATCGCTAAGCAATGAATTGGTGAAATCGGTAATCGCGCGATCGATGAGGAACGGTCCCTTCGAAAGCGGATCTTCACGGTACTGGCGGAGGATGGCGTTATCGGCGAGGTTCATCGAGGCAACCAGCCCGGTGGCGAGACGATCTTCCGGAACGTGCGCCACCCCGGCTCGGGCGATATCCCCGGCCGGCCAGTTGGTGATCTCCTCGTCGCCGATCGTGATTGTTCCCTCGGTCACCCGGCGGAGACCGGTCAGCACCTCGGCGAGCTCGCTCTGACCGTTGCCTGCCACCCCGGCGATGCCGAGGATTTCGCCACCGGCAACGTCGAGCGATAGCCCACGTAGGGCTGGGAGACCGCGATCGCTGAGCGCGTGGAGATCGCGTGCCGAGAGCATCGATTCGCTGCGGGTGGTGAGTGTGCGCTCGGCATCGCTCGCCAGCGCGGCGGCGGTTTCCCGCCCGACCATCAACTCCGCCAGCTCGTGGCGGGTAGTAGTCGCCGTGTCGCGCGTGGCGATGGTTTTGCCGCGGCGCAGCACGGTGATGCGGTCGGAAACGGCCAGCACTTCATCGAGCTTGTGGGAAATAAAAATGATCGCGAACCCCTGTGCCGCCATTCCGCGCAGTACCGCGATCAACCCCTGCGCTTCCTGCGGGGTGAGTACGGCGGTCGGCTCGTCGAGAATGAGAATTCGCGCGCCGCGATGAAGCAGGCGAACGATCTCTACCCGCTGCTGCTCACCGACCGAGAGCTGCCAGATGTGGGCGTGGGGATCGAGTTCCAACCCGTAACGCTGGCTCAACTCGCCAAGCTGGCGCTCGATTTCCTGGGTATCGAGGCGTTCGATGCCGCGCCGTTGTTTTGGCAGACCGAGCAGCACGTTTTCGGCGACGGTAAACGGCTCGACGAGCATGAAATGCTGGTGCACCATGCCGATCCCGGCGGTGATCGCATCCTTCGGCGAGGCGAAGCTCACCGGTTGCCCGTGAATTTCGATCGCTCCGGCATCGGGTTGATAGAGACCGGTGAGGATGCTCATCAACGTCGATTTACCGGCACCGTTTTCCCCCACGAGGGCGTGCACTTCGCCGGGACGCACGTCGAAGCTCACGCCGTCATTCGCCACCACCGAAGCAAATCGCTTGGTGATGCCGGACATAGAGATCGCTGGGGGAATGAGTTGTGCTGGTGTCTCAGTCATTCTCTTCGTTATCCGTCATCCGTTTTCCGCAATCCGTAGCTACGGACGACGGATAACGGATAACGGACGACGCGGCTGTTAGGCCGACGGCTTGCCGTCAACGCCTTCGACGAACCAGTCGATCGAGAGGAGCTCTTCGGCCGTCATAGCGACACCGGCGGCGATCTTTTCCTCGCCCTCGTTGCTCTTCAGCGGACCAGTGAAGACGGTGAAGATGGTCGATTCGCCGGCTTTGAATTTGGCGATTTCGGCTTCCGCCTGCGTTTTCACGTCGGGAGCAACGAGATCGCTGATCGGGCCGAGATCGACCACGCCGTCCTGCCAGCCACCCCAATATTGCTGGCCGGCCTGCCAGGTTCCGGCGATCATCGCCTCAACCGCGGCTTTGTAATAGACATCCCAGTGCCAGATCACGCTGGTTAGCTCCGCTTTCGGTGCCAGCTCGGTCATGTCGGCGTTGTAGGCGATGCCGTAAACGCCGCGATCCTGCGCGGCCTGCTGCGGGCCAGGGGTGTCCTGGTGCTGGGTGATCACATCGACACCGCCGTCGAGCAACGCTTCCGCGGCCTCGCGCTCTTTCGCCGGATCGAACCAGGTGCTGGTCCAAACCACCTTGACGATAGCTTCCGGATTGACCGAGCGGACACCGAGGGTGAAGGCGTTGATACCGCGAATCACTTCCGGAATCGGGAAGGCGGCGACATAGCCGATCGAATTCGCCTTGGTGGTTTTGCCGGCGATGATGCCGGAAACGTAGCGCGGCTCTTCGATTTTGCCGAAGGCGGTGGAGACATTCTCGGCCGTCATATAGCCGGAAATGTGAATGAACTGCACGTCCGGGAAATCTTTGGCGACGTTGATCGTCGGTTCCATGTACCCGAACGAGGTGGTGACGATCAGCTTGTTGCCTTTTTGCGCGAAATCGCGGATCACGCGCTCGGCGTCGGCCGGGTTTTCCGGCACGCTTTCCTGGTAGGTGGTTTCGACATTCGGAATCTCGGCAAGCGCCAGGCGGCCCTGATCGTGTGCCCAGGTCCAACCAAGATCACCGATCGGTCCGACGTAGATGAACGCAACCTTGAATGGACCGTCGCTCTGTTTGGCCAGGACATCGATGCGCTGCGCCAGCGTGAGCGCGCCCGCTGCCAACGGCAACGCCAGGAAATTCCGCCGCTTCATACCCGCTCCCACCCGTAACTCCTCCAGGCTATCGGTGCGCATCGCAAACCACGCGGTACGTACGCACAGGACCTAATCGAACAATATCATCTCGGCGCGATAACGCAGCGGATTTTGCGGAAAACGAGGCAGAGAATCCGTTTTCCGATGACCCCAGTTTCGTCTTCCTCTCGCTGGCGGAGCGTGACTACCCGCATGGGTCACAGGTCCTGACGTATCCACGCTCATGCTGAAACCGCAATCCAAACGCAGTTGCCGGTCCGTTGGGGAAGTACTCCGATGAGACGACGGCCGCGTTCTCAACGGTGAGCCGGATGGGAGAGGGCTGCACCGAACATGCAGCACAATCGCGAACTGGAGTTTTGGGGAATGAACCAAACAACATCGAACTCCTGCGAGTCAGTTCAGGACATCATCGATATCGCCGCCACCGCCGAGGCGCTCGCCGTAGCGGCGATGGGAGCGGCGCTGGTTGCCGCGCAGAACGGCGATCTCGCTCTCGACGAAGAGCAGCAACAGGTGGTGGCTGCGGCTCGAGCCGCGGAGCAGGCGCATTACGACTTCCTCGTCGGTAACGGCGCGAAGGCGCTCACGCTCGACTTCACCCTGCCCGATCCCGCGATTCTTTCCGATGTCGGCGTCTTTCTGACGACAGTGATTGGTCTCGAAGAGGCATTTATTGCCGCCTATATCGCGGCCGCCGAGACCTTCTCGGTGCTGGAGATGCCCGATCTAGTGGCCTACGCCATGCAGACCGTAGCGGTGGAAGGGGAACACCGCGCTCATGCTCGCTTCTACGCGCTCACAGCCGGATTGATCGATGAGTCGCCAAACAACCATGCCTTCGAGAAAGCGCTGTTCGGCAGCGTCGGCGAGGCGGCGCAGGCGCTGACCTCGCTGGGGTGGATTGGCGGCATCGGCGCTCCCTTCTCCTATCCGGGGGAACTCCCGGTCGATTCGAGTCTGTTGGCGAGCTAAGGCTGATCGATTCCTCGATCACAAGGAGATTGCAACGTGGACCTTCTTAACAAAGCAACTTCGCGCCGGTCGATCTTCAAGGGCGCCGCGGTGGTTGGCCTGGGCATGACGGTAGCGCAGCAGAATCTGATTCGAGCGCTGGCTCAAGATGCCACTCCTACCGCCGAGGGCGAGGATATTCAGACGATCATCAATATCGCCGCGACCGCTGAGTCGCTCGCCGTCACCCTCTACGGGCACGTTATCGATTCGGCCCGGAACGGTGGGTACGATACGGAAATCCCGGACGCAGTGGTTGGTGTGTTGGTTTCCGCGCGGGCCGCGGAGCAGTATCACCTGGAGTATTTGCTGGCGGCGGGAGCGGTGCCGCTCACGACCGACTTCACGGTGCCTGATCCAGCGTTGCTGACCAGCACGCAGCTGATCTTCGATACGGCGGTGCAGCTGGAAACGGCGTTTATCGCCGCCTACACCGCGGCGGCACGCCGCTTCGCCGAACTGGGACAAACTGATCTCGTGCGTACCTCGATGGAGGTTGCCGCGGTGGAGGGCGAGCACCGCGTGCTGGCGGCGTACGTCGCTGGTGTGCGACCGGCGAACAATGTGGCCTTGGCCCCGGCGCTCTTCAAAACCGTGGGTGAGGCGGCGCAAGCGCTCACCGATCTGGGCTTCATCGGTGGCACGGGTACACCGGTGTCATTCCCTGGTCCGTTGAAGGTTGATCGCAGCTCGGTGAATCTGCGCACGCCGAACGGCAAATCGCTGGCCTGCCTGGCGTCCTGATCGATCAATCGATTAAATGAAGCGAGCGAGCCGATTTCCGGCTCGCTCGTTTCCATTTCTGGATGTATTTGTGTTGCTTGCCTGCGCTAGCGTCGTCCCACACTGCGCGGCCCTGCAACTCGGGTTTTGGGCCGTTGTTCGTCGCTCGAACCGCCGGGCTTAGTGACTCTCGATCGAGCCTTAAAGTTGGCAGTTAAGCCGGTCGCACCGATCAGTGAGAAGGGTGCGCCACTCGCTCCGTGGCTCCAAGGCCTGCGGCGGTCGAGGGGTTGCTTGCCCCGTGGCCCTCGGGGCGTGACCTGTCAACCTGCCACACTCCCCAGAGGATGCGATTGACGTTCCATGGTACGTTCATCGCTCGCCTCCGCGCTCCATCCAGACGGTCGTTCGTCGGCTTTTGTTGCCTTTGAACCATCGTTCATCAACAGGCAACTTGCACGGCAAACCTTACGATTGCGCCGTGTCCGGCGGCAAATCAACGCTTTTATTTCGTTGTCTGCCCGGTTCTGCCGTCTTTTCCAGAACCATACCTTGTTTTACGCCCGCTCAACGCAAATGTCAATGGGGTACTTGTGGCATCGGCATCGTTGATAGGGCTAGGCATTCATGGCCCCGCTATCGAGCTGAAGGAGCCCATGGTATGCGTCGTACCGAATCAATTCCGCGTAGCGGCTCCAGTCGATCGCAGTGTCGAAGATGTCGCGCGCTTCCCCGGCGCCAACGTGAGCTTCCAGCTCGCGGAGAATACGATCCTCGCGCAGGTGGCCGTCAGGGCTGGCCCGCAGGGTACGCACGAGCTCAGCGATCAGCGGGACGTGCGTCACCAGACGCGCCGCGATCAGCGCCTTCCGCTCCTGGATATCGCTGTGAGCGAACTTAACCCCAAATGGCAGCAGTGTGATGTCGCCGTCCGTGACCGATGCCAGGCCCAGCAGGGCAGCGGCATCGGTGATCGGGAAGAGATCGTCGATTTCGAGCTGCATTTCACCGGCGAGGATCGGTAGATCGTCACTGCCACGATCTGGGCCGTGAGCGACCCGCTCCAACAATCCAGCAACCTGCTCGATCGGCACGCGCGGCAGCGCAGTCGAGATTCCGGGCTGCGCGATTGAAGCCGCTGGTGCCGGAGCGGTTTCGGGCGCAGTCATGATGGTGTAGATGCGGTCAACCAACGCGCGGAATTCAGGCGCATCACGGTCGCGCGGGCGATCGAGCAGAACCGGGAGCTCAGCGCGGATGCGACCCGGGTTCGCGGCGAGCACGACCACGCGATCGGCCATTTGCACCGCCTCTTCGATGTTGTGGGTGACGATCAGGATCGCCCGGGTTGGCATGCGTCGCTCCTGCCAGAGATCGAGCAACTCGCCCCGGAGATTTTCCGAGGTCAGCACATCGAGTGCGCTGAACGGCTCGTCCATGAAGAGCACATCGGGCTCGATCACCAGCGCCCGGGCAAACCCGACACGCTGGCGCATACCGCCGGAGAGCTCCTTCGGGTAGGCCGATTCGAACCCGTCGAGCCCGATCAGATCGATCGCCGCCAGTGCGCGACGACGGCGCTCAGCCGGGGCAACGCCCTGCGCCTCCAGCCCGAGCTCGACGTTGCCGAGCACGGTCAGCCACGGGAAGAGGGCGAACGACTGGAAGATCATCGACATTCCCGGCATGGGACCGACTACCGGCTGCCCGCGATAGCGAATCTCGCCCTCTGTCGGTGCGATCAGCCCGATCAGGCTGCGCAGCAGGGTCGATTTGCCGGATCCGGAGCGTCCTAGCAGTGCCACAATCTCGCCCTCGTGAAGATCGAGATTGACGTGGTCAAGCACGCGAAGCTCGCCCCCTTCCGGCGTGGCGAAGCTTTTCCCCAGATTGCGGGTGGAGAGCATGGTGGTACCGAGCGAAACGGTGTTGGTGAATTCGAACATGATTGGATCCTTTCCAGTTGAGATCTCGGACTAATCGAGGCGGAAGCGGCGCTCGGCAAGCGCGTAGAGCCGGCGCCAGAGCAGGCGATTGAACGCGAGTACGAGCGCTCCCATCGCCACCATGCCGAGGGCGACGTGCGGATTGAATTCGCCGGTGCTCCAGCGCGCGATGTAGGCGCCGAGCCCGGTGGCAACGAGGGTGGTCGAGCCCCAAGAGGCGATTTCGGCAACGATCGAGGCGTTCCAGGCGCCGCCCGACGCGGTGATGCCTCCCGTGACGAACGACGGGAAGATTCCCGGCAGGATGAGCTGCCGCCACTTCTGGCGCGGTCGCAGGTGATAGACCGCCGCCGCTTCCTTGAGATCGTTCGGGATAGCAATCGTGCCGGAAATGACGTTGAACAGGATGTACCACTGCGCGCCGAGCACCATCAGCGGCGCCAACCAGATATTCGGCGCCAGATCGAAGCGCGCGATCAGCACAACGAAGATCGGGAAGAGCAGATTCGCCGGAAATGCCGCGAGAAACTGGGCTAAGGGTTGCGCGATCCGCGTTGCCCAGGGGCGGAGACCGATCCAGACGCCAACCGGCACCCAGACGACTGACGCGATCACGATCATTACCACGACGCGCAGCATCGTCAGCATGCCCAGCCTGGCTACTTCCACAATCTCTCGCGGCGATACCTTCCCCGGGTTAGACAGTGGTTCGCGGCAGGACGAAGCGAGATCGTGCGGGGCAGCGACCCCACGGCTGGAGAGAAGTTCGCGGAGTTCGGGTGTCAGCTCTATTCCGTCACCCGTGACTGCGCAGAGACTGGAGAGATAGACCGTCTGATCGTTGCCGGTCGGCACTCCGAGTTGCGCGAACCGCGCCGCAATTCCGGGTTCGAGATCAGTGTTGAGATTGACGTTGGCGCGATCGATGCCGTTGCCGGAGATGCCGACATCGTTTCCGAACAGGAATCGCGCGAAGACTACGGTAAGCGCGATGATGCCAACCGCGAGAAGCAGATTCCAGACGAGATCGCCGGTCCGCGAGCGATCGCTCGTGGACGATCCCATGACAACACGCGGTCCAGGCACCGCCAGGGCATCCCTGCGCGCCGGCAGGAGCTCAACAACCCGGCCCGGCCAGGTGGCGATCCGCTGGAAGAGACGAGCCCGCAGAATGGCGGTCAACACCCAGGAGCTCGCGACGTTTTGCGACTCGGAGAGCTCCAGTTTGAACTTCTCCGCCCAGGCAACGATCGGGCGGAACACCAGCTGATCGTAGAGCAGCACCAGTGCGAGCAGGGTCAGTCCTGCAGCGAGCATTGCCCCGGTGTTGCGCTGCTCGATCGCTAGCGCGATGAAGCTGCCGATGCCCGGTAGTTGCTGCGCGTTCTCGCGTCCGATAACCGAAATTACTTCCGATGCGACCACGAAAAACCAACCGCCCGACACCGACATCATCGTGTTCCAGATCAGCCCAGGCATCGCGAAGGGCACCTCAAGCCGCCAGAAGGTCTTCCAGCCCGAGAGGTGCATTACCGCTGCCGCTTCGTTTAGCTCCTTCGGTGTGGTGCGCAGTGAGTGATAGAAGCTGAAGGTCATATTCCAGACCTGCGAGGTGAAAATCGCGAAGATACTCGCCATTTCCAACCCGAGCAGGTTGTTTCGGAAAAGTGCGAGGAAGAAGGTGGTGGTGACGGTGAGAAATCCCAGAATCGGGAGCGATTGCAGGAAATCGAGCACTGGGATGAGCACCTTCTCGGCGCGGCGAGATTTCGCGGCGATGGTGGCATAGGTGAAGGTGAAGAGCAGGCTAAGCAGCACCGCGACGAGCATGCGGAACAGACTGCGCAGCGCGTAGTAGGGCAGGTGATCGAAACTGGTCGATACCGTGAGATCGGGCGTCGATGCGGTAAACGGCTGAATAACGCCGCGCATGGCGATGACGAGCAAAACGATCGCCATTCCCACCACAGGGATGACAATGAAGTCGCTGCGTGACACGAGCGATTGCGCGCGATGCCCGGCGACATCGCGGTGGATGAACTGCATGAATCACCTCGATTCCAGGCAGCCGGCCGCGCGGGCACAGTGATCCCTCCGGTAACCGGATGGAATCGAACCGATGCACGCACAGCAGGCAGCGACGCGCCGGATGGCGCGCACCAAACCAACGGCAGCAACCAGCTACCGCGAGGTCAACCCAGGTGCGTCAAGCAGGAGAAACGGAACACGTCACATTGCCAGCGGATCGCGGCAATCGATGTTTAGGTAAGCGGGGAGCTTACCGGTTCGGCCGTGTGAAGCAACCACCTGCCCGGCGCACCATAGGTTCGCTACTACTGTCCAAGCGAAACACTCCTACGGAGAGCGACGGCACACGGCCCATACCGTGGCGGGTGGTCGAAACGACCGGGGGCAGGGTACGCCTTGGGCGCGCGCGGTGTCAATGAATCGCGGGGCGGGTTAACGACACAACCCCGGGCAATTGCCCGGGGTCGTTGCATTGGGTCAAAGGTGGTTTAGACCGAGGCGGGATATCCCGCTTCGGCGAGTGCCGATTTGATCGAATCGAGCGACGCGACCTGCGGATCAATCACCAGGGTGACTTTCTGGGTGTCGGCGCTGGCGGTGGCGGAGATCACGCCCGCCTGCTTGCCGGCAACACCCTGCACCGTGGCGACGCAGTGACCGCAGGAAATATCGGGGGCGGAAAGAACGATGGTCTCTGTCATGGATACGAACTCCTCGCGAACACGTCCGAATGACGACTGCATTCATTATACCCCTACGGGGTACGGGTGCAAGGGGTTTCGCGAGCTTTTCGCCGCGATTGCGGCACTACGGCGTGACGAGCAGCTCCGCGCCGCTCTGAGTCGATGCGAAGAGCGTGCCGAGCATGCGGAAGAACTCGCTCTGATCGATCGCGTTCAACGGCGAGAATTGCCGCACCATGATCGATTCCAGCTCCGGAATCACCTGATCGACCAAATGGACGCCTTGCTCGGTCAGCGCAACGCGATAGGAACGGCCATCGGGGGTGCGGCGCACCAATCCGGCGCGCTCCAATTTATCGAGCAGCTGCGAAACATTCGCCTTGGTGTGGCAGAGCTGCCCGGCAATTTCTTGCTGGGTTTTGCCTTCATTGCCACGCACCGCCATCAGGAGGTGGAGCTGGCCGGCATTGATGTTGTGGGAGCGCAGTGCGCTGGAGAGCTCTCGCTGTCCCATATCGACGAGACGGGAAAATTCGAGCCAGGCCTTCACCGCCGGGGTGACGGCATACTCGCCGGTACAGAGGGTTGGAGTGCAAGGTTCAGTCGTATTCATAGACTCTATGTCAATCGATGAACTGTGATCTGTCAACCGGGAATTGCGACCGGCGCAACAACAGCAAACGGACGGTGGTTCGCGATTCACAGCAAGTTCCCAGGATACGTGCAGCCGGTTTTGGGATCGGCTCCCTAGGATGAATGCAGACAACTCGCGACCGGGCTGGTTTTCCGGGTTGTCTGGGTCGGTCGCCGGTCATCACTCGGACCCGTCGATCGCCTTCGCGGCCGACCAAGCTTGCAATGGCGCTTCTGGCGCGGAACTCCAGAGACGTTACCTGCCCGTGCGTTGCTCGAAAGCATCGCGCTTGAGGCGCCAGCGCAGTCCATCAAATCCGAAACAGTATCATTCACACAACACGTATTTCTGGGTTTGGGGTGGCGTAACCCGCAATGGCGCGGGCTCTGAAACGGATAGCACCATGGAAGCGAACGCGCCGCGCGCGCGTATTCTTGTGGTAGATGACGAAGATTCGATCCGCGATCTGCTGATGACCGCGCTTCGCTTCACCGGTTTTACCGTTGATCTGGCGGTGAGCGGGAAGGAAGCGCTTCGCGCTGTGCCCGCGATTCATCCTGATCTCGTGGTGCTCGATGTCAATCTGCCCGATGTCAATGGGTTCGACGTTTGCCGCCGCCTGCGCGCCAGCGGCGAGCACTGCCCGGTGATTTTTCTCACCGCGCGGGATGAACCGCACGATCTTCGCGCCGGCTTTGTTGAAGGCGGTGACGACTACCTCACCAAACCGTTCAGTCTCGAAGAGCTCGTGCTGCGCATCGAAGCGGTGCTGCGGCGCACGAAGCGGGGCGATGAGGTCGCATCGCGGCTGGTAGCCGGCGATCTGGTGCTGGACGAGGTAGCGCATCAGGTGTGGAATCGCGGCGAAGAGATCGCTCTCTCGCCGACCGAATACCGCCTACTGCGATACCTGCTGCTCAACCGCGACCGCGTGCTTTCGAAGCGCCAGCTACTCGATCACGTGTGGGACGATGCCGCCGCCGGAGAACTCTCCGCGGTGGAAACCTACATCAGCTACCTGCGCCGCAAAATTGACGATCGTGACGGCCGCCTAATCCAGACGGTGCGGGGATTCGGCTACGCTCTGCGCACCCCGGCCGCGGCAAAAGCGCGATGACGATTCGCGCTCGTCTCGCCATCGCCACGGCGCTGCTGATCGCGATCACAATCGCGCTGCTCAGCGTGTATGTGGTGCGCACCACGCGGGCGACGCTGACTGATCAGCTCGATACCTCGCTGCTGCTGTCGTCGCAGAAGATCGTCAATCAGCCCCCCTACAAAAAAGATGGGGGCGGCAACGGGAATAGTGAGGGAAACGGCGGCGGGAATGGCGGTGGAGACGGCGGTCAATCGCACTACGGCAAGGACACCGTAGCGGTACTGCGCTACGACTCGGATGGAAATCGCCTCGGCGCGGACCCTTCCGGATACTACGACGATCCCGACCCGCTGCCTGTCGTGCCAGATATCACGACACCGGAATCGCGACGTCTGATCGACGAGAAGATCATCACCACGGTGTCATCAGTTGATGGCTCGATGAAATACCGGCTCGATCTCTGCCCGGGACCGAATGGGCAGATTTATGCGATAGCGATGCCGCTTGATGGGGTCGATTCCTCGGTAAACCGCATTCTCAAGTTCACGCTTGGGGGTGGCGCCGTGGCGATTGCTATCGCGGCGGCAATGAGTTGGTTGCTGATTCGTAACCGCCTGAAGCCGGTCGACCAGATGATCGACACGGCGGCGGCGATCGGCGCCGGCAATCTCAGCCTGCGAGCGCCGGACGCGAATCCACGGACCGAGTTGGGCAAGCTTTCTGGCGCGCTCAACAACATGCTGACCCAGATCGAGCAATCGGTTGATGGCCGGATCGAGAGCGAGCAGCGCCTGCGCCGGTTCGTGGCTGATGCCGCGCACGAGCTGCGCACGCCGCTCACCTCACTGCGCGGCTACGCCGAGCTGCATCGTGCCGGAGCGCTCGAAAACGATGAGGCGCTGGCGAACGCGATGCGGCGGATCGATTCCGAGAGCCGGCGGATGCAGCGCCTGGTTGAGGACCTTCTGTTGCTAGCTCGTCTCGATGAAGAACGAGGTGACGAAAAGGTTGCAGTCGATCTCATGCCGATCATCGAGGAGGCGATCGACGCCGCACAGACGGTGGAAGCCGATCGCCCGTTCCTGCGCGATCTGCCGGCGCACGCTGTCGTTCAGGGCGATCCGGTGCGCTTGCGGCAGATATTCGACAACCTGCTCACCAACGCGCGCATCCACACCCCCAAGGGGACGCAGGTTTCGGTGTCGGCGGTGGTGGAGCAGGGCCGTGTCACGATCAAGGTGGCCGACCGGGGACCGGGAATCCCACTCGAAGATCAGGAACGGGTTTTCGAGCGCTTCTGGCGCGCGGATCCGTCACGTGCTCGCGCCACCGGCGGAACTGGGTTGGGACTGGCGATCGTCGCCTCACTGGTGCGATCGAGCGATGGCGAGATCTCGCTGGAAAGCGATGCGGGCAAGGGCGCAACCTTCACCATCCGCCTGCCGCTCGCCAGCAGTACCAGCGAATCTCCCGCGCCGAACACGGAGTCGAGCGATGCTCGCCCCTCGCGCTCACGCCCGCACCTCGGGCGTCCTAAGCCGAATCCCAGCTCGTAACGATCCGCTTGAGCGGAGGTTCGGGAAATGCAAAACGGGAGGCCATTTGGCCTCCCGTTTTTGTTTCACGCTGAGGGGTTAGCTGTTGCGGCTGGGGATGTTCGGAATCAGCCAGCTCAGGAAGGCTTCGGGGCTGCGGCTCTGCATGAAGATATCGGCCGGACCCTGGAAGGTGAGCGCCAGACCTTCGCCGCCGAAGATCGACGATTTCCACGAACCGACCTTCTGGATCTGATATGGCGTGTGAGCCGGGAAGGCGACGACGTGCCCGGTATCGACCATGTAGGTGCGACCGGCGGGGATCGTCACTTTGTGGATCGCGCCGTAGCTGGCGACGATCAACTGGCCGGTACCGGCGCAGCGGAGCATGAACAGCCCCTCACCGCCGAAGAAGGTTTTCGCGCCGCCCCACTTCGTATCGACACTGATGTTGATGTCGCTGGCGAGGTAGCTGCCGGATTGTACGATCCACTCTTCGTTGTTCAGCGGCAGCACGATGATATCGCCCGGCAGATTCGGCGCGAGATTGAGTTCGCTGCCATCGGCCTTGGCGCGGAAGGTGTTCATGAAAAAGGATTCGCCACCGAGCACCGAGCGACTGAGTGATTTGAGGAAACCACCCTGGGCCTTGGTCTGGATTTCGATCGTATCGCCCATGCTGACCATTGCGCCCGCCTCGGCCCGCACCTCAGTGCCGTTGTCGATGGTGAGTCTGGCCATGGCATACGCCGGTTGATACAGAATCTCGGTCGTGAACACGCGTGTCTCCTTTCAACAGTAGGGTGCGCCGTTGCACCCCTCTGAGTGTATCCGCTTCCCGCCCCCGAGTCGTGGGGGATTGCCGGAGTTTGCGGCGATTTTCTTGCTACGATGCCTGTACGCAGCGTGAGGAGGGTATGAATGCTCAAACCTGACGGGGAGGAGCTGCTGAGGCAGTTCACCGCGACCGCCTATCCCCCGGCGGTGACCGAGATCGTGCCAGGCACGATCTTTCACGTGATGGGCTTCGGTCACAGCAATGCCAGCTTCATCATCGCCGAGAGCTCGGTGATTCTGATCGATACCCTCGATACCGATGCCCGGGCAGCGAAGCTGGCACAGGCGATTGCCGAGCGCACCGACAAACCGGTCAAAGCGATCATCTATACCCACAGCCATCCCGATCACACCGGTGGAGCCGGGTTCTTCACCGATACCAATCCCGAGGTGATCGCGTTCGCACCGGTGCGGCCGCTACTCGCTCGCACCGGGCAACTGGCGAACGTTCAAAACCGCCGCGGGTTGCGCCAGTTCGGGTACGAACTCAGCGACGAGGAGGCGATCTCGCAGGGAATCGGAATCCGCGAAGGATTTGCGGTTGGGGAGGGGGGGCGCCGCCCTCTGCCACCGACCACTGTCTACCGCGAGGACGAGGTTCGGCTGGATATCGACGGTGTCGCGTTGACGCTTCGAGCTGCTCCGGGGGAAACCGAGGATCAGATTTCGGTCTGGCACGATGAGCAGCGTGTGCTGTTCTGTGGGGACAACTATTACGGGTGCTGGCCGAATCTGTACGCGATTCGTGGCGGGCAGTATCGCGATATCGCCGGCTGGATCGCTTCGCTCGATCGCCTGCGCGAATATCCCGCCGAAGCGATGCTGCCAGGGCACACGCGACCGATCATCGGGCGGGAGCAGGTGGCGGAGGTGCTCGCGAATTTCCGCGGTGCTCTCGACTTCGTTCTCTCGGAAACCCTCGCCTGCATGGACCGCGGAATGGATATCGAAACGACGGTGGAAGCGGTGCAGCTTCCGGAGCAGTTTCGCGATTTACCGTACCTGCAGGAGTTCTACGGCACCGTCGCCTGGTCGGTGCGAAGTGTCTACACCGGCTACCTCGGCTGGTTTGACGGCAATCCGACCAATCTCAATCCGCTCCCTGCCAGCGAACGGGCTGCCCGGATAGTCGAGCTCATGGGCGGCACTGAGGTGGTCCGCGAAGCGGCCGCGCGCGCTCTGCAGACCGGGGATGCGCAATGGGCGTGTGAGCTCGCCGATCTTCTGCTGACGCTCGACCCTGAGCGGAGTGATATCCGGCGTGTGAAAGCGACCGCGCTGATGGATCTGGCGCGGCAAGAGACCAGCGCAAATGGACGGCACTACTACATCGCCAGCGCGAAGGAGCTGCTCGACGGTGCGAGTTAAAGGAACGGACCGCGCATTGCGCGGTCCGTTCCTGTGGGGTGAGATGATCGAGGGGTGGGCCGGCTAGAAGCCGACGTAATCTCTCGGATTCGTGGCCGTTCCATTCACCAGCACCATGAAGTGGGTGTGCGGGCCGGTTGACGCTCCTGTACTGCCGACGTGACCGATCAGTTCGCCCCGGGAGACTTGCTGGCCGACAGAGACGGGCGGCTGCTCGACCTGATGACCGTAGATGGTCTGGATGCCGTTGCCGTGATCGATCTGCACGTAATAGCCAAGTCCGCAGTCGCACCAGCCTGAGGCTGTTACGGTGCCGCCATCGGCTGCGTAGATCGGGGTGCCCGACGGGGCGGCGAGATCGATACCGTCGTGGACGGGGCAACCGTAGGCGGCGTCGTACACGTAGTAGCCGAGATAGCTGCAGCCGAATTCCTGCGTAACGGTGTAGTTATCGAGCGGAGCGCGCATCGCGCCGGTGGCGACGCCCGGCTCAGCAGCGGGCTGCTCGGGTTGTGACGGGGCCGCCGGCGCTTCACCGGCAACTTCGCTGTACTTCCCGGAGTACGACGGCTCGCTGGAGCCTTCGAGATAGCTGCCGCTCACCCAACCGATGTTGCTGAAGTGATTGACCTCGTACCAGGTCTGACCGCTGCTATCGGTGACCGGGCCGTCGAGCACGAGCAGGCGGGCGTTTTGCCCGAGGGTATCGACGACGTCAGAGTTTCGGGTGGCATCCTGACGGAGGTTGAGTCCGCCGCCATCGTCGGTGGAAACGCGCACCCAGTCGCTGATGTCAAATTCAGCTTCGGCTCCCGGCAAATCGGGACCGGTGGCAAGCACCAGCCACTCCGCCGTGACGTAGCCTGTGACATCGCCATCGGTCACCTTGTACCAGGCATTGCCATCGTCGTCGCTGACCGAGCCGCTCATCACCTGCACGATGTCGCCATCGGCAAACCCGGTGAGGATATCGGCGGATGTGGACGCTTTCGAGCGCACATTGACCCCGCCGCCATCATCAGTGGCGACGCGAACGTAGGAGCCCGACGAGAAACCGTCAGAGGATGATTCGGAATCGCCGTCGTTCGATGACGGGGCGCCATCCGAATCCTGCAACCAGGGACCGGCGATCCAACCGTCAACTCCGTTGACGCTGACTGGCCACCAGCGCAGATCGTCCTGGCGGACGGTGTCGACCACATCGACGCGGAGATCGACCACGGTGCCGTCGGGCACGGTGGTGACGATGTCGCTCTCGAGACCCGGTTCGGCGCGGACATTCACGCCGTCACCGTCGCCGCCGGCTATGGCGGTGAGACCGGAAAGATCGCTAACGCTATTGACCGAAATATCAAAATCTTGCGCGCGAGCGGTTGCATTGGGGCCGGCGACTGCACCCAAAATGAGTGCGATTCCGGCGGCGGCGGAGAAGGCGCGCCTTCTCCAGCTGTGACGTTGTGTTGCGGTGGACACCGCTGTTCCCTCCAGTTGACCGCCGAGACCCCACGTCGAGCGGCGGATGCTCTGCCGGTGGGGGTGAACGCCCGGTTTCCCGGAAACGCTCACCCGCCGAGGCCGCCGGGATTGCACCGGCAACGGGGGACACCGAAACGGAGACAGCTTCGCCCGCGGCCTTCCAGCGCCATCCACGCTAGGAGACCGCGCCATCCGGCGCGCGGTCGTCGATTTTCCGGCAGGTGTCGTACCCGCTGGGCTCACCGGTCCGGCTGATGGCCTTCACACGACGTCGGGGTGGCGCTGCCTGCGGGCGCGAGTTCGGGGTCGCGCCGATCGGGGGATCTCCGGCAGCGCCCAACGTGTTCGAGTGCGAGGTTACCCACCAGCAGCCAGTGAACGTTGAGCACCGGGGACACGATAGCAGCCGATATTTATCCGGACAAGATGAACGTACACCTCAATTTGCGAGGTTTTCGGCTGGTATTGCGTTATTTGCGGATAAGAAGTGTACGGACATACTTTGGTGTGGACATAAGCGATCGCGATCGTCAAAATCATCCTATCGGGTGTTCAAGGCGACTGCAATTGCGTGCAAACACGTGTGTAATCGGCGACAGCGCCAACACCGAGTTCGGTCTGACGCAAGCGAAGCGAAGGAGCACGATGATGCGCCACAAGCATGACGATAGTTTCGACGCCGAGGCGGAACATCTCGAAATCGAAGACGAAGCGCGTGAGGAACCCCGGGAGCGATTTGGCACGCTCGGTTTCCCGACTGAGGTGGTCAAGGAATCTGCTGCGGAGCACGACCTCCACGTCGAGAAAGATCACGACGGTGCCGAGGGAGACGACGGGCTGATTTCCGGCGATGACCCAAACTTCGAACACTTGGTGAAGCCGAAACGGTAATCGAAGCTTTCTGAGGAAAGAAACGCCGTCTCCCATCACGACGGGAGACGGCGTTTCCTGTCGGAAGCAGGAAGAGAGCGAGCAATGGTTGACGAAAAGTTGCGTACCTGGACCGGATCGGTGGCCTCCCTTCACGTTGCTCCTGAGGCGTCCGCACCGATGGAGGAGCGGGACGTGGTTCAGGCAGTTGCCGGGAAAGGACTCATCGGAGACCGCTATTTCAACGAGGTTGGGTTCTACTCCGGTACTCCAGGGCCGCTGCGGGAAATCTCGCTGATCGAAGAGGAGACGCTGGAAGCGCTGGCGCGCGATCACGAGATGGTGGTTGTGCCGGGAGAAACGCGGCGCAACATCGTCACCCGTGGGGTGCCGCTTAATCATTTGGTTGGGCGAGAGTTTCTCGTCGGCTCTACCGTCATACGCGGGGTGAAGCTCTGCGAGCCGTGCGCGCATCTCGTCGCTGTCACCGGAAAGCGTGGCTATTTACTGAATCTGATCCACCGCGGCGGTCTGCACGCGGAGATCATTGGCGACGGCGAGATCCGGCCGGGCGACGCGATCGTGCCGCGCTGAGACTTCAGCAATCGTTCGTGCGAGAGTGTCGCAGTCGCCGCGCTCTGCTGCGCCGGCCGATAGAAATGGGTATTTTCACCACCTCCCAAAGCGCGATCAACTCAATACGATGCGTGTACGGTGCTGCGATCTGCGGTGCCGTTTCGTCGATCGATCGCACGGTGTAAAGGGATGTGGCAATGAGGATCTCCAGCGCGAAAACTCTCCGGACCGGTTCGCGGTTCCTTCTCCTCGCGGCGGTGCTTTTTCTGGTTGGGGCGCACGCAGCCGGTGCACGAGCTCAGGTGGATGATGTCAAGATCTACACGAGCGAGCAGTACGATTTCTCGTTGAAGTGGAACACCGAAGTCTGGCGGTCGTATTCAACATCGAGCTCCGGCGACCAGGAATCGATCTGGATTTCGACCGACACCGTGACCGTGCAGATCGATCTCGCGCCGGCCAAAAAGCAAACCGCGCAGAGCTGCGTCGATGACGCGGTGACTGGCGTGCAACAGACGAAGGGGATTTTGCAGCCGGTCGAAACGAAAGACCTCGCTGCGCCGGATACCCTCAAGGGAAGTAAATCAATCATATTGAAGTACCCGAAATTCCTCGATGGGCGCACCACCACGGTGAATTTCGGTCGCTACATTGCCTGTGTGCCGGTTTCGCCGAACGGAATGGCGCTCATCCAGGTCGAAATTCGCGCCGGTATTTGGGGCGAAGAGCTCGAGGTCGTCAACGATCTGTTCAAGGAGCTCGATCTCACCGCCGCGTGACCCGGCGCTCCGCTGCCTCGCTGCACCATGCCGATATCCAGCGCCGCGTGCTGATGGTATGATTCAGCGTTATTGAAACGGGGCATTGACCCCCGTTTTGTGTGCTGTGTGGATGATGTTGGTGCGCCGAGCCGGCGCGCAACCGCCGTGAGGCGGTCTGTACGCGCAGCGTCCGTCCTGAACAGGGGCGTGAGCGGGCGCGATTATGAGAAGGGACGCGTAGCAGCGTGAAACTTACCGTAGAGCGGCTTCCTGAGAGCCAGATGCTTCTCGATATCATCGCCGATGATCATGAGGTCAACGATGCGGTCGAGAAAGCCTATCGCACGGTGTCCCGTCAGATCCGGGTCCCTGGGTTCCGACCGGGCAAAGCGCCGCGCCGCATCATCGATCGCCTGTACGGCCCCGATGTCTACATGCAGGAAGCGCACCGCGTGGTGGTGGACAAGCTCTACCAGCAGGCGGTGAAAGAGCAGGAGATCATCCCGGTCGGGCAGCCGTCGGTTGAGATCACCGAGCTTGAGCCGCTGCAGTTCAAGATCACCGTTCCGGTGTTCCCGACCATCGAGGTCGGCGACTACCTGAGCGTGCGCGCCGAGCCGCGCGATGCCGCTGTCGGCGACAGCGATGTCGAGGCTGTGCTCGAGCGTATGCAGCGCAGCGCCAGCCCGTGGGTTGACGTCACTGACGAGCGCACCCCGAAGGAAGGCGATCAGGTCACGATCGATCTCAAAGTCCAGGATGGTGACGAAGAGTTCGATAAGCCGGTCGAGGGCGCGGACTTCGTGCTTGGGGAGAGCAATCTCTTCGATCAGCTGCGCGAAGCCATCGAGGGGATGAAAGTCGGCGAAACCGCCAACACCGAAATCACCTTCGATGCCGATGACGAAAAGGTCAACGAGCGCGTTCGCGGCAAAACGCTGTCGTACGAGATCACGCTGACGGGGCTCAAGGAGCGCCAGATCCTGGAGATCAACGACGAGTTCGCCAAGAACACCGCCGGGGTTGACTCCGTCGAAGCGCTGCGCACCGCGATCCTCAACGACGTGCACGCCGGCAAGACCTCGGAGATGCGCAACGCGCTCTTCACTGAAATCATCGACAAGATTGCGGAGGGCGCCACACTGGAGCTCCCCGAAGTGATGGTGCACGACGCCGTCCATGAGGAAATGAATGCCACGCAGCAGCGCCTGGCCCAGCAGGGACTGACGCTCGAGGCCTACCTGCGCATGCAGGGGCAGAGCCAGCAGGAATTCCACGACGAGCTCTTCCCGGGCGTTACGCGCCGGCTCCGCAACTCGCTGCTGCTGCGCGAGATTGCCGAGAAGGAAGGGATCGCGGTTGATGACGGCGATATCGATTCCGAGATCGACGCCATCACCTCTGGCAGCGCCAATTCCGCGCAGATGCGTGATCTCTACAGCAAAGAGGGCTACTTCCGGAAGATGCTTCGCGACGATCTCTTCGATCGCAAGCTGACCGATCGCCTGGTTGAGATCGCCACCGAGGGCCGCGGCGCGGTGACCAACGGCTTCGTTGAGCCGGAAGTGGTTGAAGCCGCTCCGGTGACGGATGAGGCTGAGGCGGTTGCGCCGATGGGCATCGCCGCGGCGCCGGAAGCGGCTGAGGCGGATGCCGAGATCACCACTCCCGCGGGTGGTGTGCTGGGCACCGGCGAGAGCGATTGCGTGGAGGGATACCCGATCAAGGGCAATGCCTCCTCGATGATCTATCACATCCCGGGCCAGTCGTCGTACGAGCGCACCATCCCGGAGATGTGCTTCGCCACCGAGGAAGATGCTGTTGCGGCGGGCTATCGCGCCAGCAAAGCGGCCGGTGGCAGCAGCGACGAGGAATAAGGCGGAGCGCGAGCGTCGCCTTCATCACTGATTTGACACGAGAGGGGCCGAATCCGGTGTTCGCCACCGGGCAGATCGGCTCCTCTCGGCGTTAGAATGGCGGCACGCGCTGCAGAGCTCGTACAGGGGTCAGAGACGATCCGCATTTGCTGAGCCGGCGAGCGCACCCAGAAAGCTGCCGAGGAGGAACCAGGGATATGGAGATTCCAACGATCGAAAATCTCGTGCCGATGGTGGTCGAGAGCTCGAATCGGGGGGAGCGCGCCTACGATATCTACTCGCGCTTGCTGAAAGATCGCATCATCTTTCTTGGCACCCCGGTTGAAGATCAGATCGCGAACATGATCATCGCGCAGATGCTCTTCCTGGAGCATGAGAATCCTGACGCGGATATCAAGCTGTACATCAATTCCCCGGGTGGCGTGGTCTACTCCGGATTGGCGATTTACGACACGATGCAGATGATCAAGCCCGATGTGGCGACCTTCTGCATGGGTATGGGCGCCAGCATGGCGGCCGTGTTGCTGGCTGGTGGCGCCAAAGGCAAGCGCTATGCGCTGCCGAACGCCCGTGTGATGATTCACCAGGGCTCGGCCGGATTCCGCGGCAATGTGCCCGATATCGAAGTGGCGGCCCGCGAAACCCTCAACCTCACCACCAAGCTCACGCAAATTCTGGCCGATCACGCCGGTCAGCCATTTGATAAAGTGAAGCGGGACACCGAGCGCGACTACTACATGACCGCCGCGGAAGCGAAGGACTATGGATTGATCGACGAAGTGCTCGAGCCATCCAAGCCGATCGTGGCCGCGAACAGTCAGAGCAAGGACTGATCACCGGAGCCGGCGCCGCGGTAACGCTCCCCGCGGCGCCGGTGCAAAACCCGGGCTGTCCATTCGAGAGCGCGAAATCGTGTCAAGTTGCGAGGTGGGCGGGTGCATTACCGTTGTTCGTTCTGCAATAAGGGTCAGGAAGAAGTTCGACGCCTGATTGCGGGACCAAGCCAGGTCTACATCTGCGATGAATGCGTGCAGCTTTGTCGCGAGATCATCGAAGAAGAAGAACCAACCCCGCCTCGCGTGCAACCGGCGCTCACCCGCGTGCCGACGCCGCGCAAGCTTTACGACCAGCTCAATCAGTATGTGATTGGGCAGGATCGCGCCAAGAAGATTCTCTCGGTCGCGGTGTACAACCATTACAAGCGCATCACCGCCGGTCTCGAAAGCGACGACGATATCGAGCTCCAGAAGAGCAACATTTTGCTCGTCGGCCCGACCGGCTGCGGCAAAACGCTGCTGGCGCAAACACTGGCGCGCTTGCTCGATGTGCCCTTCTCGATCGCCGATGCCACCGCGCTCACCGAAGCCGGGTACGTGGGTGAGGATGTCGAGAACATTCTCCTCCGCCTGATCCAATCGGCTGGCGATGTGGCGCGGGCGCAGCACGGCATCATCTACATCGACGAGATCGACAAGATTGCCCGTAAATCGGACAACCCCTCGATCACGCGCGATGTCTCCGGTGAAGGCGTGCAGCAGGCGCTCCTCAAGATCATTGAGGGCACGGTGGCGAATGTGCCGCCGCAGGCCGGACGCAAGCACCCGCACCAGGAATACATCCAGATCGATACCCGCAACATTCTGTTCATCTGCGGTGGCGCCTTCG
>JAESFN010000682.1_pt1 | contig 24638 bp, 17 predicted proteins | sample 9269411 | NCBI WGS metagenome assembly JAESFN01 (sample SAMN14505399, study PRJNA617100) | algae metagenome | isolation source: Iphinoe sp. HA4291-MV1 and co-occurring heterotrophs from trail next to... | place: USA: Maunawili Falls, Hawaii | collected 2009-07-25
CACCGCGGCGGAGCTTTCGAAGCGCGGCATCGAGCTCCCGACCTTCGCTTCGCCGACCATTGCCGGGGTCACGCTGCACGACACCGACGTCATCTACGGCGTCTACCGCGAACAGCTCCTCAAGGCGCAGCAGAAGCACCTCGCGACCTACCAGGCGACCATGCGGGCGGAGTAGATCGGCGTCCTTGGAGCTGCGCGCGGCGAACGACACTGCCCGCGCCATTCCCCATTCTGCATCGCGCATGGATCATCACCCCGACAGCGCCGAGTGCTCTGTCGGGCTCCGCCCGGGAGGCGGGGCGGACATCCGCCTCGCGTGAAGTCTGGTGATGAGCCGTCGGGTCGAGGGACGTCGCCCCGGGGGCGCCGCTGAGCCGGTGATTGCTCCGGGAACTCCGTCAGGCCAACGATCTCGGGCCCCGGACCCACTTCTGTGGCGGCGGCCCCATTCTAGTCGGTTATCTCAGCCCGACGAGTTCCGAAAAATCGACCCGGCGCAGGGGACAGGCGACGAATATCGGCATCGGACGGATCAGAAGCCAACCCGAAGCAAGGAGAAATCGTCGGGGAGGGGCCCGGGGCCGTTGAAGGACCTGATCCACTCGAGAATCCGCTCCGGATCGGCGTCGCTCGGGCCGGCCACGAAGTTCACGAACTCCGGGAGGGGCAGCATTTCGCCCGGCGCCCTCTCCACTTCGTAGGCGCCGTCGCTGAGCACGAGCAATCGGTCGCCACCCTCGACGGCGATCGCATCCGAACGGTAGTTCGTCCCGGGAAAGACGCCGACCGCCAGATTGGGCGTGGCGAGCTGGAACACGGTCGGCTCGGCCGCTTCGGCGTCGCGCACCAGGATCGCGGGCGGGTGGCCGGCGCTCGCGTATCGGAGCATCCCGGTTGAGCGCTCGTAGACCCCGTACCACATGGTGAAATAGAGGTTGTTGTGCCGCTCCATCTGGAACGCGTCATTGAGCGTGCCCAGCACGGCGGAAGGGTCGCGGAAGTCCGTCAGCGCCAGTCCCGATGCGCGCAACACGTTGATCACCGTCACCGAAAGGAGGGCAGCGCCGACGCCGTGGCCGCAGACGTCGATCAGATAGAACGCGAGGTGATCATCGTCGATGTCGTGGTAGCCGAAGAAGTCGCCCCCGAGCTCGGTCGACGGCACGTAGAGCCACCTGGTGGTGGGCGTCATCGTCCTTGGCGCCGGAATGAGCGAGACGACATAGGCCGACGCCTCGGCGATATCCTCGTTCAGCCGCTTCTGGGTCCCCATCAGGAGGAGGTTGCTCTCGGCGAGCTGGTCCTCGACCGCCTCGCCGTGCGCGATGGTCGCCTCGTAAAGAAGCTCCAGATCGGCGTTGGCCACCTTGAGCCGGGTGATCTCGGCCCTTGCCTCTTCCAGCTCGACCCGCAGGTCATGCTCGGTCGGCCCGTCGCGCGCGGGAGCCGGCCCGGAGGGCGGGGCATCGGTCTCGGGGAATTCAGGGGACGGCATGGTCCATGGGATACCCGCCCGATGGCGGTTCCGCAAGGCGCAGGCCCCGGCCATGCGATTGGTCGCATGGTGTTAATCGTCACACTGATATGACAAGGAGGTGCACACAAACCGCTTGTCTTGGACGGTTTTTTGACCCACGGATTTGGCCGGTGGGTGCAAAGCTCGGAGGTTCGCGCTGGTAGACATGGCGTCAGCGGGCAATACGGCGACGACCGCGCCTCCGGCGCCGGTCGACGATGCGTTTTGCGACCTTTTCGAACTCGCCATCGACGTCGACGCCTTCGCGTCCGACTGGTCGTATTGCGATAACCTCGCCACCTACGTCGCGCGCATGGTGAGCCACAACCGTGCCGACCCGTTCCAGTACGCGAATCTGTTCTCTTCGGCGCTGAACGAACTCCTCGAAACCGCCTTCCGCCACCATGATCGCGACGGGGAGATCGTCTGCAGCGTGTCGAGAGCCGGCGCCGTCGAGCGCATCGCCCTCGCTATTCCTGCCAAGGATGCGGTCTCGGCGTTCTATCGCGAGACCCTGGCCACGGCACAACGCAACGATGTCGCCGAGCGGTATATCGAGGCCCTGCTCGCCGGCGGTCCGCTCGATTCGCGCATCGGCCTTCTCGAACTCGCCGTCGACTACCGGGCGCGCTTCGCACTCCGCGCCGAGGGCGACGGCAGCATCCGCCTCATCGCCGATCTGGTGCTCGAGCAACCGTCGGAAAATTCCAGCTAGAGCCGCCCCCAATGTCTTTCACCATCGCCTATGACGACAACAATCAGGAGCTTCTGCTGGCTGGTTCGATGAACCCGCAGAAGGCGACCGATGTCGCCGAATTGAGGCGGATACTCGCGGATGCCATCCTGAAGGTGAAAGGCACGCTCTACCTCAACGTCAAGCGGCTGGTCCGGATCAACAACATCGCCTTCCATGAGATTGCGAGCCTGCTCACGGCGGTCTGTCGGGAGCGGCCGGATCTCCGGATTGCCGTGATCACCTCGACGATGATCGGGTGGTCGTCCCGGAAGTTCGGGCTGCTGAAGCGGATCAGCCCAAACATCTCCGTCGAGCCCTACGACAAGCAGTTCTATCCCGGCCAGGATGTCCTCGAGGACGGCGGCTTCATCCCGATCCTGCGCACCCAGACCAGGATGACCTGGCGGCACGAGCGCTCGATCCTGCCCCGCCACGGGATGAGCGAGGGCCTGGCCGTTGCGGACATCTGCTGCGGCATCGGGGATTTCGCCGTGCTCGTCGCCAAGGAGTTCAGGCCGTCGCGCATCGTCGCCGTCGACCATGCCAAGGCGAGCCTTGCCTATGCCCGGAAGGTGGCGGGAGACTTCGGCGTCGAGGGCATCGAGTACGTCTACGGCGACGCTGCGGCGCTTCTCCTGCCCGACGACCAGTTCGATTTCGTGACCTGCCGCCATTCCCTCCAGATCTTCGACAAGCCGGAACTGATCCTCAAGGAGCTCTATCGCATCTGCAAGCCGGGCGGACGCGTCTACGTGACCAACGAGAAGAACTCGCATTGCCTCGGCGAGCCGCGAAGCGAAAGCATCCAGTGGACCTACACCGAGGTCGCGAAGCTCTTCGCCCATTTCAAGATGGACGTGGAGCTCGGCCCGAAAAGCCGCCGCTATCTGATCGACGCCGGCTTCGACGATGTCCGCATGGAATCCTTCATGGTGACGAACCTTGACGGCGACCCCCAGGAGTTCGCTGACATCATCCAGGCCTGGGAGGACGTCTACGCCGGCAAGATGGCGACGGATCGCGGCGACAGCCCGGAATTCGTCCGTCGGTTCCGCCAGGGTTTCCAGGACCATATCTTCGCGGCGCTTTCGCCGAAGGGATATGCCGGCTGGCCGATCTGGGCCGCCTCCGGCCGCAAGCCGTCATGAACGCACTGTCCCTCGGGTCGGGAGTCCGGCGCCTCGGCCTGATGCCGCGAAGCTTTCGCGCCAAGTTCATTCTCGTCGTCGGGGCGGCCGTCGTCTTCGATCTGGTCCTCAGCGGCGGCATCGCCCTCTGGAACGTCAACCGGCTCTCGCGGGACGCCACCGACGAGCTCGAAGGCGGTCTGACCGCCGCCAACGAAGAGTACCTGCGGAACTACATCGAGACGACGGCCCTCCGCGCCGACCTCGTGCTCAACCAGGTCCACGCGGAGGTGACCGCGCTTGCCGGATCGATGCAGGCGCTGATCGACAATCCCGACGCGCGGAATGCGATCGGCGGGGCGATGGTCGGCATCGCGCCCTATTCTCCGTCGCTGGTCTACGACCCCGACGGCAACTGGGCGCAGAGCGGCCCGGGAGCTAGCGCGGTGACGAGCGTCTGGGGCTACCTCCTCGGAACCGATCACACGCCGCGTCCCGACGTGGCGCAGGACATCGAGGACACGGCGATCTTCGACGTCTTTGCCGACGGGCTGATGCAGACGGGCGCGAAGAAGCTCCAGCTCTACTATGTCGGTCCGAAGGACCGTCCGATCTTTCGGACCGTCCCCTACACCGAGCAGGCCCAGACCTTCGATCGGTTGTATCCGGGCCACAACGAGGCAAATTTCTGGGACTTCTTCTTTCCCGGCGTCTATGAGGACTGGCAGTCGTGGAGCCGGGACGCCGCGCTCCGGCCGCTGCCGAGCGATATCACCACGACGGCGCCCTACACCGACGCCATCACCGGCAATCTCATCGTCAGCTTCTTCCACCCGCTGTGGACGAAGGACCGCAGCGACGTCGCCGGCATGGTCGGCGCCGACGTGACGCTGGAGCAGCTCGAGGAGATCGTCGCCAGCGTCAGGATCGCCGAGACGGGCTTCGGCTTCCTCGCGATGTCGAACGGCACCGTCGTCGCCATCGACCCGGAGGGGGAGGCGACCCTCGGCATCGCCGCCGCGAGCGGTGGCGGAGGGGCCGGGGTCACGGCCCTCGACCGGTCGCTCCTCAAGAGCACCCAGCCCGCGGTCGCCGGCCTCGCGCTACCGACGACCGATGATACCGTCATCGAGCATATCGTGCTCGATGAGGCAGGGTCCGAGGAGCCTTTCATCGTCGCGCTCCACCGCCTGAGCCCGGCCAATCTCTGGACCGGGAACGGACCGGTGACGGCGGAGAATCTGGTGCTCGGCTTCGTCGTTCCCGAGCGAGAGATCTACTCCTCCCTGACCGCGGCGCAGGCGGACATTTCTGCCGCGACCCGCCGGATCATGCAGTGGCAGGGCGGTATCCTGGTGCTCAGCCTCCTGATCGTTCTTGCGGCGGTCTTCGGCATCTCGAAACGGATCACGGCGGGCCTCAGCCAGCTCGCGGTCGCGGCGCGGCGCCTTCGGGAGAAGGACTATTCCGTCCGGGTCTCGGTGCCCGAGCACGACGAGGTCGGCGAGGTGGCCGTCGCCTTCAACAGCATGGCGGAGGAGATCCGCTACCATACCGAGAACCTCGAGAACCTGGTCGAAAAGCGGACCGAGGAACTCGCCGCGGCCAACCAGAAGATTCTCTCGCTGAACGACCAGCTCAAGAGCGAGAACGTCAGGCTCGGCGCGGAGCTCGACATCGCCCGCCGCGTGCAGCAGATGGTGTTGCCGCGCCCCGAGGAACTGAGGGCGATCCCTGGTCTCGACATCGCCACCTATATGGAGCCTGCCGACGAGATCGGCGGCGACTATTACGACGTGCTCAAGGTCGGGGACCGGGTCAAGATCGGCATCGGCGATGTGACCGGCCACGGCCTCGAAAGCGGCGTCCTGATGCTGATGGTCCAGTCGGTGGCCCGCGCGCTCCAGGAGGAGGGCGAGAGCGATCCGAGGTCGTTCCTGACCGTCTTGAACCGCACGATCCACAAGAACATCACGCGCACCGAAGCCGACAAGTATCTGTCGCTCGCCTTCGTCGACTATCACGAGCGGTCGGTGACGCTGTCCGGCCAGCACGAGGAGGTGCTGATCGTTCGCAAGGACGGCACCCTCGAACGCTATGACACCATGGACCTCGGCTTTCCGATCGGACTCGAATTCGACGTGTCGGCCTTCATCGCGACGCGTGAGGTGCCGTTCGCGTCCGGCGACGCCATTCTTCTATACACCGACGGCATCACCGAGGCGGAAGGCGAGGCGGGCGAGCTGTTCGGGCTCGACCGCCTGTGCCGGAGCGCCCAGCACCATGGTGCCGGATCGGCCGTCGAGATCAAGAACGGCGTCATCAAAGACCTGATGGATCACATCGGAACACAGAAGATTCATGACGACATCACCCTCGTTGTCCTCAAGCACGACTGAGCGCGTGCGTGCCCGCTACGGCGTGGAACGGCCGGCCGCCGCCGGCACGCCGCTGGCACGGGTCATCTTCCGCGAGGAGCCGCTCGGCATGGGATGGGTTCATTGCGGACCCACGGCGGAGTTCTTCGGGACCTTGATCGCCGGTGTCGCCGGAAAGTCCGGCCACGACGCCAACGAGGTCCGTCACAGCGTGAGCTACCTCGCCAACGAGTTGCTCGAGAACGCGGTCAAGTTTCGGGCGCGCGGCACGGGCGATGTCCGCTTGGAGGTCCGGTTCGACCGGTCTACCTTCGAACTCGTGCTGTCGAACTTCACGGAGGAGAAGGCCGCATCGGGGTTGCGGGCCTTCCTCGCCGACCTCGAGACCCGGGACCCGGGCGAACTCCTCATGGAGCGGATCGAGGCCAACGCCGCAGACGAGTCGAACATGGGGTCCGGCCTGGGGATCTTGACCCTTCTCAACGACTACGGCGTGCGGCTCGGCTGGACGCTGGAGCAGGAAGCCCCGGGAAGCGTGGTACATGTCGAGATCTATGCGGGCCTGACTTTTTCGCAAGCCAATACCTAACGAAGGGAACTGCCGTGGAAATCAAGACGACCGACTATCGGGTATGGCAAGAGGGCGACACGATCTACTACGAGGGTACCATGCGGCTCTCCGGGACCGAGGCCTATGCTCCGATCCAGGCGATCATGGATGCGGCTCTCGCCGCCCGTCCGGCTCAGATCGTCCTCGACCTCACCGGGCTTGAGTTCCTGAACAGCTCCGGCATCAACCTCTTCGCCAAGTTCACCATCGAGGTGCGCAAGCAGCCGGAAGTGGGCCTGCGGATCAAGGGGACCAGCCGGATCCCATGGCAGCCGAAGTCGCTGCCGAACCTGAAGAAGCTCCACCCCGCGGTCGACCTCGTTGTCGCCTGAACGGCCCCGGCGCCTCGCCGTGAGGATCCGTGGAGAAGCCGGGAAATAAGGGCGGCCAATGCGGCCTGGTGCGCCCGCCAGGCGCGAAGCGCGGCCGTTGGATGCCTAAGCGGTCCTGCCCAGGCGAAAGCGACGCCCCGACCGGCCCCGCTATCCGCTCGCCATTGCGACCAGCCTCACCGGGATCTTCTCGGTCTGCGTATTCACCGTCCGGCCCTGCGATACCGCGATCGCCAGTTCGGCGGAGCGGAGTCCGGTTTCGCGCCGCGGCAGGTCGATGTGCGTCAGCGAAACCGGGAGGTACGGCGCCAGTTCGACCTTCCCGACGCTCACGACGGCAATGTCCTCCGGGATGCGCTTTCCGCTCTTGAGGATGTGGAGGAGAACGGCAGCGCTCCAGATTTCGCCGGCGACCACCAGTCCATCGAAGCCGCGTTTCGCATGCATCAGCCGGGCGAGCCCTTCGAGGCCCGCATCCACGGCATGCTCGACCTGGGCGGCCCGGTCGTCCGGCGCCGAGAGCCCCGCATCGCTCAGGGCGTGCCGATAGCCGTTGAAGCGGTCCCTGGCGTTGGTGGTAACGCCGAACTCACCGCAGATGATGGCGATTCTCCGCCGCCCGCGCTCGATCAACCGGCGCGTGGCGAGATACCCCGCCTCGTAGTCGGAATGGCCGACGGCAAATTTGAGCGGTCGCTTCGGCAGGTTCCCCACCTCGATGATCGGGATCGGGAGCGAACGGAGGAACCGTCCCGTCGCCGCCGTGTGCCCGATCGAGGGCAGGAGAATCGCCTCGACGCGGTGCGCGAGCAGTGCCGTGATGGCGTGCCTCTCCCGCCCCTTGGCGTAGTCGATCGACTGCAGCAGGTAGTCGCAGCCATGCGCCTCGAACACCTTGCCCGCCCCCTCGACGAAGGGCAGGTAGATCGAGTCCTGGAGCGTCGGCAGGATTATCCCGTAGGTCCGGGTCCGCTGGGAGGCGAGGCTCGAGGCGGCGCGATTGGGGAAATAGCCGATTGCCGCCGCCACCTGGAGGATGCGGTCTCGCGTCTCCCGCCGCACCGGCGCCGCGCTGTCGAAGGCCCGCGACACCGTCATCTGCGAGAAGCCGCTCTCCCGGGCGACATCGTCCATGGTGGGCATGGCGCGCGCGCCCCAGGTACCGGCCGGCCGCGAGGAGGGTGGATTGGTCTTGGCCATCTCGACCTGTCGTCAGGGCCGCTGCCGCGGGTTGGTGTTCAATCCCACCTCGGTACCCAGTCAGGTTCGTTGATGAGCCGCGAATTAGGGCGCTTGAGGCGACTTATCCGGTCCATTTCATCGTCCGTCAATTGGAAGTCGAAGACGGCGAGATTCTCTGCAAGACGCGCCGGATTCGACGTGCGCGGGATGGCGGCGACGCCCGGTTGCTGGATCAGCCAGCGGAGGGCGACCTGCACTGCCGACTTGCCGTGCGCGCCCCCGATGGCCTCGATCACCGGGTCGCCGACCACCTTGCCGAGCGCGATCGGACAATACGCCGTGACCGTGAGCCCCAGCCGGCGCACCGCGCCGAGAAGCCGGGTCTGGTCGAGATAAGGGTGAAGCTCGATCTGGTTCGTGATGATCGGCTCGGGCGAGACCGCGACCGCCTCGTCCAGCGTCGCGATGGTGAAGTTCGAGACGCCGATGTGGCGCGTCAGGCCGTTGCGCTTCGCGTCCGACAGCGCCGCCATCGTCTCGGCCAGCGGAACCGCAGGGTTGGGCCAATGGATGAGAAGGAGATCGACGGCGTCGACCTGCAGCCGCCGGAGGCTGTCCTCGGTGGAGCGCTGGAGGTCGCCGGCGGCGACGTTCTGCGGCCGGACCTTTGTCGTCACGAACACCTCCGAGCGCGGAACCCCCGACGCGCGGAGGCCTTCGCCCACCGGCTCCTCGTTGCCGTATCCCTGCGCCGTGTCGACGTGACGGTAGCCGAGCCGCAGCGCCTCGGCGACGATCCTCGCGCAGGTCTCGCCGCGCAACTCCCATGTCCCGCAGCCGATGGCGGGGATCGGGCTCTCCGCGGTCCGTGTATGTGCCATGTGACGCATTTTCCTGATTTTCCTTAAGAATTCGCCCTGAGAGTGATTGCGCAAACATAATCACCTGATATCCTGTTTGCGCAAACACCTTTCTCAAAATGTCGCGCGGCGAAAGCTTCGGTCCGGGCCGAGGACAACTGCGCGCCGGAATGACGGCGGCCTGCAAGGCCAGGAAAAACTGAACGGGAGGACAAAATGAACGGGAAGCTCCAGACACTCGCGGCCGGCGTCGCCGCGATCGCACTGCTCTCGATCGGCGGCAGCGCCGACGCCGCCGACGCAAAGAAGATCTGCTACGCCTTCCAGGATCTCTCGACCGGCTTCTGGGGTGCGGGCCATGCCGCAATCGTCGGCACGCTGACGGAGAACGGGGTCGAGGTGATCGAGCTCAATGGCGGCAAGGACGCCAACCGGCAGCTCGAGCAGGTGAAGGACTGCATCGCGCAGGGCGCCGACGGCATCATCCTGACCGCGGACGACGGTGATTCGGAGACGATGCTGGTGGCGCTGGCTCAGGAAGCCGACGTGCCGATCGCGACCTTCAACCGGCCGCCTTCGGATCTGTCGAAGGGAATCATTGTCGTCGCCGACAACGAATCGGTCGCACGTCTGGCGGTCGAGGCGATGGCGGTGGAGGCCGAAGCCAAGTTCAAGGCGACGGGGACGAAGCTCCGTCCCTTGATCCTCGTCGGCGACCTCGCCGACCCCAACGCGGTGAAACGCCGCGAAGGCTTCATGAACGCGATCAACGCCCATCCCGACATCTTCGAGACGCCGGCCGAGATCAACACCAAGTGGAACTCCCAGGTGGCGCTTGCCGGCCTCGAGGCCGCGATGACCGCGGACCCGAACATCGACTTCATCTTCACGTCGTCGGACTTCCTCTTCCCGACCATCCAGGGCGTCCTCGAGCCGCTCGGCAAGTGGAAGAAGACCGGCGAGGATGGCCACGTCATCCTCGGCGGCCTCGACGGCGACGATGGCGCCTGCAAGCTGATCCGCGAGGGCTACGTCGACTCGACCGGCGTGCAGGACGTCTATCTCGAGGCGAAGCTCGCCCTCGACGCCTTGCAGGAGGCGATTGCCAACGGCGACACCCGGCCGAACGCGATCAAGCTCGACCCCGGGTTCGCACTCTCCCAGGCCAACTACGCCGAAATGGGTGCGAAGACCTGGGGCTGCATGGTTCTCGACGCGAAGAAATAGGCTCGGTTCCCCCCGACCCGACGGGAGGCGCGACGCGCGCACCTCCCGTCTTTCCCATGGCCTCGTTTCACTGTGTTTCCGGGCGGTGCAGCCGTGAAGAAGGAAGAAGTCTGGCGCGCCGGCCTTGGCGGATCCGGCGTCGTTGCCGGGGATGCGGAGCGACGCCGCGGCGTGTCGGGCCTGATGCGGCACATCCTCGTCTCCCAGTACTTCGTCCTCTACCTGACGATCGTCTATTTCGTGGCGATGGCGGTGTTCTTTCCCGATCTCGTCACCGCCCGCAACATCAGCAACCAGCTCTCCAACGTGTGGCCGCTCTTCGCGGTGGCCATCGGCCAGACCTTCGTCATCATCATCATGGGGATCGACCTCAGCCAGGGCGCGATCATGGGGTTCGCGAGCGTTGCCGGCGCGGTGGTGATGGCGACTGCGGCAGACCCGAACCTGCTCGGCGAGAGCCCGCTGTGGGGGACGCTCCTCAGCGAGTCCGGCGGCTTCCTCTCGGGACGGCCCTATGCGGTCGCCGCCGGTGTCGCGGCCATGCTCGCCGTGGGCTGCGTGATCGGCGCCCTCAACGGCTTCTTCATCGCCCGTTTCAGGATGCCCGCCTTCATGGTGACGCTGGTCTCGCTGATGCTGTTCGGCGCGGCCGGAATCTGGCTCACGCAATCGCAGAACATCGTCAACCTGCCGCCGGACTTCCTCCGTCTCGGCTCGGGCGACCTCGTCTCGTTCTATTTCGGCGAGAAGGTCGAGGCGACGATCAAGCGGCGCGACATCCTGCCCTTCGTTACCTATCCGATGGTGATTGCACTGGGGCTCGGCCTGGTCGCCGAGATCATGCTGCGGAAGACCGTGTTCGGCCGCCAGATCTATGCGGTCGGGATGAGCCCCGCGGCGGCGGAGATATCGGGCGTTCCGATCCGCCGCGTCATCATCCTCGTCTTTGCGTTTTCCGGCCTCTGCGCGGCGGTCGCGGCCATCCTCTATTCGGCCCGCTTGGGCGGCGGCCGGCCGACCATCGGCTCGGGCACGGCGCTGCTCGACATCATCGGCGCAACGGTGATCGGCGGCACCAGCCTCGCTGGCGGAAAGGGCAAGGTGATCTGGACGCTGATCGGCGTCGTCTTCTTCGTGCTTCTCGGCAACACCCTCAACTACATGGGCCTCTCCGCCTTCTACATCGATGTCGTCAAGGGCGGGATCATCCTGCTCGCGGCGGCTCTCGACGTGGCGCGCGGGCGTATCGCGAGCGGCGAGGGGGTGCCATGAGCAAGGCGATCCTCAGGCTCGCCGGCATCAGCAAGGCGTTCGCCGGCATCCATGCCGTCCGCGATGTCGACCTTGAACTCGGCCGCGGCCGCATCCTCGGGCTGATCGGCCAGAACGGAGCGGGCAAGAGCACGCTGATGAACATCATCGGCGGCGTGTTGCGGCCGGATCGCGGGACCATGCGGATCGACGACGCCCCCTATGCGCCGCGCGACCCTGGCGATGCGGTCGGCCGGCGGATCGCCTTCATCCACCAGGAGCTCAACCTCTTCACCAACCTCACCGTTGCCGAGAACATCTTCCTCGGGAGCTTTCCGCGGCGCCGGATCTGGCCCGTGGCGCTGATCGACCGCGCGGCGGTCGCGACGCGGACGCGTGATCTCCTGAAGCAGGTCAATCTCGATCTGCCGCCCGAGACTCCGCTCGAGCGCCTGTCGCCCGGCGAGCGCCAGCTCGTCGAGGTCGCCAAGGCGATTCAGCTCGATGCGCGCATCATCATCTTCGACGAGCCGACCACATCGCTCACGCATCGTGAGACCGAGCGTCTATTCGCTCTGATCGGCCGTCTCCGCCATGCCGGCACGTCGATGATCTACATCTCGCACATCCTTTCGGACGTGATGCAGCTCGCCGATGACATCGCTGTCCTTCGCGATGGCGAGGTGGTCGCGAGCGGTCCGGTGCGCGACTTCGACATTCCGAAGGCCATCCTGATGATGATCGGCCGCCCTATCGACCGCCTGTACCCGCCACGCCAGTCCCGCACGCACGACCGAGTCCTCCTCGAAGCGAGGCAGCTCTCCGCCGCAGGCATCGTCCGAGACATCAGCTTCCGACTCCACGCCGGTGAAGTTCTCGGCGTGTTCGGGCTGATGGGCTCGGGCAGGACCGAGCTCGCCCGCATTCTCTTCGGCCTCGATCCTCACGATTCCGGCGGTGTCGAAGCCGGCGGCGCGGAGCTCGTCGACACCTCGGCGCGGCGAAGCATCAGGAGCGGTATGGCCTTCGTCACCGAGAACCGGCGTTCGGAGGGCCTCCTGATGAACGGGGCGATCGCCGACAACATCGCGCTCGTCGCCCTTCGCGATTTCGCTGTGACGCCTGCCGGGCTGATCGCGGAGGGGCGCCTCAGGGCCGGCGCGCGAGAGCTCGCCGAAGCGCTCGGCATCAAGGCGTCCTCGCTCGACCTGCCGGCGCGGAGCCTCTCCGGCGGCAATCAGCAGAAGGTGGTTCTCGCCAAGTGGCTGTTGTCGAAGCCGTCGATCTTCATCCTCGACGAGCCGACGCGTGGCGTCGATGTCGGGGCGAAGTTCGAGATCTACACCATCATCGAGCGCCTGGCCGATGCCGGTGGCGGCATCCTGTTCATCTCCTCGGAACTCGACGAACTTCTCGCCGTCTCGGACCGCATTCTGGTGATGAGCCGTGGCGAGATCGTCGCCGAATTCGCTCGTCCCGAATTCGAGCGCGGCCGGATCCTCGCCGCAGCCTTCCGCGAGCAGGGAGCCGCGGCATGAACAGGGCAACCCGCGCCCGGCTGACGGACTTCCTGCTCCGTAACGCGACCTTGATCATCTTTGCCGTGGTCTTCGTCTGGTTCGGCGCGAGCGCCGAGAATTTCTTCGGCGCCGAGAATGCGCTCAACATCCTGAAGCAGGCGTCGTTCACCGGTATCATCGCCGTCGGCATGACCTTCGTGCTCCTCACGGCGGGCATAGACCTCTCGGTCGGGTCGAACATGTACGTGTCGGCCATGACGGTCGGATACTTCCTGATGCTGCCCGGCATGCAGGGGACGACCGGCGCGGTCGCGGGGATCGTCGTCGGCCTCGCCGCCGGCGCGGCCTTCGGCGCGATCAACGCCATGAGCATCGTATTCCTCCGCATTACGCCCTTCCTTGCGACGCTGGCGACGATGGTCGCAGGCCATGGCCTCGTCACGGCGGTGACCGAGTCCTTCGGTCTCGACTACCCGGTTGCCTTCACCAGCCTCGGCGCCGCGTCGATCCTCGGCCTGCCCATGCCGATCATCGTGTTCGCGCTGGTCGTCCTGTCGGCGCATGTCGTCCTCACCCGCACCGCTTATGGCCGGCAGCTCTATGCCGTCGGCAACGACCTCGAGAGCGCGAAGCGCGCAGGCATCCGCACCGACCGCATCCTTTTCAGCGTCTACGTCATCTCGGGCCTCTCGGCGGCGCTCGGCGGCATCATGCTGATCGCCCTTGTCGGGCGGCTCAACCAGACCTTCGGCGTCGGCAAGGAGTTCGACGTCATCACCGCCGCGGTGCTCGGCGGAACGAGCCTCTTCGGCGGCGTCGGCACGGCCTTCGGCGCGGTCATCGGCTCGGTCCTGGTCCAGATGGTCCAGGCCGGCATGATCTTCGTGAAGGTCAACCTCTACCTGCAGCCGATCGTGCTCGCCGGAATCATCTTCCTCGCCGTCTTCTTCGACAGCCTGCGGGAATCGCGGCTCGTGCGGCTGAGGCGGCGGTTCATTCGCGTGGACAATCCGAAGCGGAGCGACGGGAGCGGAGCCGGCTGAGGGCCGGCTTCCGCTTGCCGGGCGGCAATCCCGCGCGCCCCGGCACGACCCGAAGACCACCTGGGAGGAGAAGGCAATGGCGAACAGGTTCAATCGCAGAACGTTCCTCACCGGCACGGCGGCGGCTGGCGCCGGCCTCTATCTCGGCGCCGGCCCGATCCGCCGGGCCAGCGCGGCAGGCGCGATCACGGTCGGCGTCGAGGCCGGCTCGCCCTACGAGAAATTCTACGGCGAGCGCGCCGCCGCCTTCACCAGGGAGACGGGTGTCGAGGTAGCCTTCAACGCCATCCCCCACGACAACATCCGGCAGCAGTTCGCGCTCGATGCCATGTCGGGCGCCGGCGGATTCGACGTCTACATCGCCGATCAGCCCTGGCTCCCCGAGTTTGCCGAAAAGGGCTTCATCGTCGATCTCACCGACCACATCGATCCGAAGGACAAGGCAGATTTCGCCGGCCGCGCGCTGGAGACGGTGTCGTGGGGCGGCAAGCTCTATGCGTTGCCGATCATCGTCCACAATTGCCCGATGTACTACCGGTCCGACCTGCTCGAGGCGGTCGGCCTGTCGGCGGGCCCCGCGACCTGGGAAGAATACCGGGAATGGGCGAAGAAGCTCACCCGGGACGGTGTCTACGGCACGCTGATCGCCGGCAAGCAGGACATCGAGGCGACCACCCGTCTCCAGTCTTTCATCCAGCAGGCTGGCGGCGACATCCTCGACGCCGACAACAAGCCGACCTTCGACAGCGACGCAGGCCACGCGGCGCTCGAACTGATGCTCAACATCGCCGACGTCGACGGGTCGAGCCCGCCGGGCGTGCTTGCCTATTCCGACATGATGGGCCTGTGGCTCGACGGCAAGCTCGCGCTCGCGCCGATGTGGCCGCACATGTACACCACGAGCCAGGATCCGAATTCCTCGAAGGTCGTGGGCAAGGTGAAGCTCGACATCCCGCCGGGGAATCCGGACCGGGTGGCGACCGCCTACTCCTGGGGCTTCTGTGCCGCGAGCGGCTCGAAGAACCCGGACGCCGCGATCGAATGGGTGAAGTGGTCGACGAGCAGCGACGTGCTTGCGGATTTCGCCAAGACCTGGGTCAACCCGGTGCCGCGGACCTCGTCGATCGAGCGGGTCAAGGCGGATCCCTCGGTCAGCGACGAGCAGAAGGCGGCGATCGAAGTCTTCGCCCGCTCGGCGGCGGGATCGAAGACCATGAACATGGTGCCGCAATACTCGCAGCTCATGGAGGTGATGGCGGTCATCATTTCCGGCGTCATGTCCAAGGCCAAGACCCCGGATGAGGCGCTGAAGGAAGCGCAGGCCAAGGCAGAGGAAATCATGGCCGGCTGAACGGCCTCTACCCGCGGGCGGGCGCGTGGTCGACTTGCAGGAACCGGCGGCGGCCGGCGGGATCGTCCCGTCGCCGCCATCGCCGCGCCGTGACGACGCGCTTCGGCGGCGGAGCGCCCGCACCGGCATGCTGCTCACCGTTCCGGCGCTCGCCGCGCTTGCCGCCACCATCGTCTATCCCGTCGCTCACACCATCTGGCTGAGCCTGCACGCCAGGGACTATGCGATGACCGGCAAGGGCGATTTCGTCGGCCTTGCCAACTACGTCCGCATCGGCCTGTCGGCGGATTTTCTCGCGGCGCTTGTCCATACGCTCGGATTTGTCGTCGCGGCGCTCGTCCTCGAGGCGTTGATCGCGCTGCCGGTGGCGCTCGCGCTCGATCGTGGCCTCCGGGGCACCCGCGTGTTCCGAGCCGTCATCGCCCTGCCGCTGATGGTCGCCCCGGTGGTCGGCGCGCTCGCCTGGCGGTGGATGTTCGCCGATGCCTACGGTGTGATCGATTCGGCCCTCGCCGCGGTCGGCGCGGATGGCCCACTCTGGTTCTCGGACATCTGGCTCGCACGGGCGACGATCGTCATCGCCAATCTCTGGCTGGCGCTCCCCTTCGACATCCTGATGCTCGTCGCCGGCCTCGCCAGCCTGCCGCGCGAGCCGCTTGAGGCGGCGGAGGTCGACGGCGCGAGCTATCTGCAGAGGGTGCGGCTGGTGGTGCTGCCGCTTCTCAGGCCGGTGATCGCGATCATCCTCGTCGTCCGCTTCGCCGATGCGTTCCGGATCTTCGACGTGGTCTATGTGCTCACGGGGAGCGGGCCGGCCAATGCCACCGACGTGCTGTCGACCTTCATCTACCGCCAGATGTTCAGCAGTTTCGATTTCGCCGGCGGTGCGGCCGCTTCGATCATCCTGGTGATCGTCACCACTATCGCATCGCTGGGCGCCATATGGGCGCTTCGCGCGAGGCCGTCCGCCCGATGAGCGAACCCGCGTCCCGGCAAAGGGTGACCACGGGCGATGTCGCGGCCTGGGCGTTCCTCGTTGTCGTTGCCGTTGTCTTCCTGGTGCCCCTGGTCTGGATCCTGTCGACATCGCTCAAGACCCCCGGCGAGATCTTCAGCACGCCGACGACCATGCTCCCCGTCCGGCCGACGCTTCTGAACTACGCCGAAATCCTCGCCGGCAGTTTTCCCCGCTATCTCGTCAACAGCCTCGTCGCGGCGACGGGAGCGACCCTGATCGGACTCCTGTTCTGCGTGCCCGCGGCGTTCGGCTTCGCGAAATTCGGCTACCGCACCTCGACCGGGCTCCTCTACCTCGCCGCCGGCACGCGCATCTTTCCGCCGATCGCGCTGATCCTGCCCTTCTTCCTGCAATTCCGGCTGCTCGGCCTGATCGACACGCCTTTCGGCCTCATCGTCGCGTACATACCCATCGTCTTTCCGCTGATGCTCTGGATCCTGTACGGCTTCTTCCGCGACTATCCGGACGAGATCCTTGACGCCGCCCGGATCGACGGGCTTGGACCCATCCGGACCCTGGTCAGGATCGTGGTGCCGACCTCGCTCCCGGCCCTCGGCGTCGCGACCCTCTTCGGATTTCTCGTGGCCTGGAACGAGTTCCTGATCGCGCTGACATTGACGCGGACTCCGGCCGGCCAGACGATGCCGGTCGGCATCGCCGCGCAGATCACCCAGTTCCAGACGCTGTGGGGACAGATGATGGCGGCGGCGGCCATCTACCTCCTGCCGGTCCTCGCCGTCACGCTCGTCGCCCAGCGCGGTCTGGTCCGCGGCCTGATGACCGGCGCCACGAAGGGCTAGACCAGCCGCCCGCCCGCCCGGCCGCCGCGACGTTGATCACGATGAAAAATTGGCCGGAGCGCGAAGCCCCGGCCAGAGCGAGAGGCGGCGCATGCTGAGGGCGGCCTCACCAGGCCCGTCGCCGGACCGGAGCAACCGGACATATCAGATCACATGGCGGCGTCGTATCCTGATGGATATTGCGAGGGGCATCTACCGAAGGCCGCAGAATGCGTCCAACTCCAGCCCGCCGTCCGACTGCGCGGTGCTATCGGGGCGGCTCGGCCAGCACGCGGGCGAGGCGCTTTACCTCCCGCGCGGTGCTCTTCCGGGCGGCATCCTCGACCGAGCGGTAAAGCGCGACGATCTCCTTGCCGCGCTTGGTCAGCGCGGCGCCGCCGCCATTCCGGCCGCCGCCCCGCGCCTCGACCAGGGGCCGGTCGAAGGTGCGGTTGACCTCGTCGGTGAGAAGCCAGGCGCGGCGGTAGGACATGCCGAATTCGCGGCCGGCGGCGGCGATCGAGCCGGTGCGGTCGATCGCCTCGAGCAGGGCGACCTTGCCGGGTCCGAGCCGCGAGCCGGTGTCGAAATCGAGACGGAGCGTGAGTCGGGTCGACATGTGGAACGATTCCAGATTGGAACCATCCTGCATGCACGGTCCGGCGCGTGCAACACCCCCAAGGGCATGCGCCCATGGTAGAACCGCGGCGCTTCCGCCGCGGCTCCCACCCGAGCGATGCCATCCCTGTCAGAGGAGACGGGCGGCGACCGATTTGGTCTCCGTGTAGTGCTCCATCACGTCCTTGCCCATCTCGCGCCCCCAGCCGGACTGCTTGAAGCCGCCGAAGGGCCAGGCCGGGTCGCCGAAGTTGTGGTTGTTGATGCAGATGGTGCCGGCGCGGATCTTCCGCGCGAGCGCGTGGGCGACCTTGAGGTTCCGTGTCCAGATGCTGGCCTGGAGGCCGTACTCGGTGTCGTTGGCGAATTTCGCCACCGCCTCGAGGTCGTCGTCGTCGAAGGACTGGACGCAGACCACCGGCCCGAAGATCTCCTCGCGCACCACCCGCATGTCGCGATTGGTACCGGCGAGCACTGTCGCCTCGACGAAGTAGCCCTGGTTGCCGGGCACCCGCCCGCCGGTCACCACTTCGGCGCCCTCGCTCCGCCCCGCCTCGATGAAGCCGGTGACGCGGTCGTGCTGCTCCTTGGAGACGAGCGGCCCGAGGTTGACGTCGGGATCGAGACCGTGGCCGACGCGGACCTTGGCGGCGGCGGCCGCGACTCCCTCGACCACCCGCTCGTAGACCGACTTGTGGGCGAAAAGCCGCGAGCCGGCGGTGCAGCACTGGCCCTGGTTGTAGAAGATCGCCGAGGCGGTGCCGGCGATCGCGTCATCGAGGTCCGCATCCGGGAAGACGATGGCCGGGGACTTCCCGCCGAGTTCGAGCGAGACCCGCTTGAGGTTGCCGGCCGCCGCCTTGACGATCAGCTTGCCGACCTCGGTCGAGCCGGTGAAGGCGACCTTGTCGACATCCGGGTGCGACGACAGCGCCGCGCCGGCGGTCTCGCCGAAGCCGGTGACGATGTTGACTACGCCGTCGGGGAAGCCCGCCTCCTGGATCAGCTCGCCGAAGCGCAGCGCCGAGAGCGGCGTCTGCTCCGCCGGCTTGAGCACGATGGTGCAGCCGGCCGCGAGCGCCGGCGCGAGCTTCCATGCCGCCATCATCAGCGGGAAGTTCCACGGGATGATCTGGCCGACGACCCCCACCGGCTCGCGAAGCGTATAGGCATGCCAGTGGCCATCCTTTGAAACCGGAATCGTCTCGCCGTTGAGCCGGGTCGCCCAGCCCGCCATGTAGTGGAACATGTCGATGGAGCTGGCGACATCGTCCTTCCGGGCGTTGGTCACCGGCTTGCCATTGTCGAGCGCCTCGAGCTGGGCGAACTCGTCGGCATGCTGCTCTAGGAGGTCGCCGAGCTTCCAGACCAGCCGCGAGCGGTCCCGCGGCAGCATCCGGGCCCATGGCCCCGATTCGAAGGCGCGCCGTGCGGCAGCGACCGCGGCGTCGATGTCGGCCTTGTCGCCGGCAGGCACGCGGCCGATGGCCTCCTGGGTGGCGGGGTCCTCGACCGCAAAGGTCTCCCCGCTCTTTGCGGGCACCCATTTGCCGTCGATCAGCATCAGGTGCTCCTTCGCCAGGAACGCCGCTGCTGCGGAGCCCAGTGCCGGCTTGCGGATGGCGATGGTCATATCTGTTTCCTCCCTCGATGACGCTTGGAATTCAATCGCAATATACAGAGGGATATAGCGATGCGCAGCCGCTGAGAAGTGGCAAATACGATTGTGGCGCCGCGCCCTTCCGACGATCGGTGCTGACGTGGAGCGAAGAAGGGGGGGGTCAGGTCGGGCGCTCGAACCCACTCCGGCACTTCCAATCATTTAGCCGGCTAAACGATGCGACGTTGGCGCGAGACAAGGTCCGCCGTTTCGCTCCTCAACCAAGAGAAGCCAGTGGCCGCTCGCTACATCCAAATGAAATGAAAGTTGGCATTGTTATAATGAAATATAGATAGATTATAAAATATACAAAATACTATATATTTCTTGACCGCAGGAAGTCCGGCAATATTGTGCGACTTCGATGCCGCGGTTAGCCGCAAAGGTCTCAGCCGGCATCGCTCAGCGCCAGGTTCGACCCCCGCAGCGGGGTTCCCCCAGCCCCACATTTCATCGCCTTGCCGCCGTGACCTCTGGTCGCGGGACGGTCGGGCTGCGCAATGCCGGGCGGCGGCTCGTCGACGGCACGGCATTTCAAGAGGGTATGCCTGATGTCCGACTTCCTCGTGAACACCAACGTCGCCGGCGCGCAGTACGAACCGGATGTCACGGTCCTCTCGAACGGGAACTATGTCGTCGTCTGGACGTCCGACGACGGGCTCGACGCCGGCGGCAATCCCGCAGCGGGCATTCGCGCGCAACTCTTCTCCGATGACGGCACGCCGATCGGCTCGGAAATCCTCGTCAACTCGATCGGCGAGGAAGTGCAGTCCAGCCCGGCAGTGCAGGACCTGCACGACGGCGGCTTTGCGGTGGTGTGGGCGAGCCAGGACATCGCCGACTGGGAGACCAGCGGCACCGTCATCCGCGGCCGGATCTTCGACGCGACCGGTGCGGCCGCAGCGGCGGATTTTGCGGTCGCGACGGCGGGCGACAACCAGGCGCCTTCGCTCACCGCGCTCGCCGGCGGCAACTACCTCGTCACCTGGACGACCATGGATCTCATTGAATGGAGCAATGACGTCCGTGGTCAGGTCATCGACGCGACCGGGGTGCCGGTCGGCGCGCCGTTCGTGGTCAGCGCCACGGCCGAGGGGGAGCAATCGTCCGTCACCAGCGCGACGCTGACGGACGGAACCGTCGTGACCGCCTTCGTGCAGCTCGATGAGAGCTGGAACGCATCGGTCTATGTGCGCCTGTTCGATGCGACGGCGACGACCCCGGGCGTCGAGGTCGCCGTACCGGGCGCGAGCCCGGCGGAGGCACCCGCCCTCGCGGCGCTCGCCGATGGCGGCTTCGTCGTCATGTGGACGGGGGAAGGTGGCATCTACGGACAGCGCTTCGACGCCTCAGGAGCCACGGCGAGCAGCCTCTTCGAGGCGACCAGTCAGGCCGGCGACGGCCAGAACGCGGTCCAGGTCATCGGCCTTCCGGGCGGCGGCTATTTCGTCGTGTGGCAGGCGCAGGATCAGTCCTACCTCGGCGAAAGCTATGTCGGCGACGGCGTCTACAGCTATGCGATCCGCGGCCGCTTCTACAACGAGGACGGCGAGGCGGTAGCCGAGGACGTCGTGATCAACACGACCACTGCCGGCGTCCAGACCCAGCCCAGGCTGTCGCTCCTCGACGACGGCCGCATCGTCGTCGCCTACCAGTCGGGCGATGGCGAGCAGGGCGCCGCCAACGGAACGGCGATCCGCGCGCTCGTCATCGACCAGCCCGATTCGTTCGTGCCGAACGCGGAACCGACCGCCTTTGTCGCGACGCCGACTGCCGCCACGTTCTCCGCGGACACCGCGGTGGGCACGGTTGTCGCCACGCTTGCCGCCACCGATCCGGAAGGCGGCACCATCACATACGAGGTGTTGAACTTCGCGGGCGGCAAGTTCGAGGTGGTCGGCAACGAGGTGCGTCTCCGCGCGCCGCTCGACTACGAGGCCGCGCACTCCTATGACGTGCTGGTCCGCGCCACCGATAGCGCCGGCAACGTCGTCGACACCAGCTTCACCATTGGCGTCACCGACGTCGCCGAGCCGGAGACGATGGCGGTCACCGCGACGCATGGCGTGACTGCCGGCAGCGCCAACGCCATGTCGATCACGCTGGCCGACGGGCGTTTCGTCGTCGCGTACCAGAACCAGGACGCCTCGTCGACGCAGGCGCAGATCTTCACCGCCGACGGTACCGCCAGCGGTTCGCCGATCACGCTGCAGGCCAGCGACCAGGGCACCGAGTTCGCTCCGAGCCTTGCCGCCCGGCCCGATGGCGGCTTCATCGCCGTCTGGAACGTCAGTGGTGCCATCTATATGCGCGCCTTCGATGCCAACCTGTCGGGCGGCGCGCAGGTCCAGGTCAACAGCACCGCCGGGTCGAACAGCCAGGCCTCGGTCGCCGTGTTCGACGACGGCAGCTTCGTCGTCGCGTGGCGCGGCAACGGCACCTCGGGCGACGGCGATGGCGCCACCGTGCGGGTGCGCCTGTTTGCGGTCGACGGCACGCCGGCCGGCGACGATTTCGTGGCGGTGTCCACCACCGAAGGGGCTTCGAGCCAGACCAACCAGGCCGTCGCGGCGCTGGAGGGTGGCCGGTTCGTCGTGACCTGGACCTCCAACGACTCCGAGGGCGCCAACGCCGACGGCGGCACCGTCATCCGCGCGCGCGTGTTCGAGGACGACGGCACGCCGGTGGGCAGCGACTTCCAGGTCAATGCCTCGGCCACGAGCTACCAGAACACCCCGTCCGTCACCGCGCTGAAGGATGGCGGCTTCCTGGTCGTCTGGCAGTCGGACGATGGCGGCGACGGCGGCTACATCGGCGCGTTCGCCGGTTCGCGTTTCGTCGCCCGCGGCCAGATCTTCGATGCCGACGGCGATCCGGTCGGCGCCGAGCTCGTGCTCAACGACATCGTCGACGGCCAGCAGTTCCAGGTCCGCGCCACCCAGCTCGACGACGGCACGATCGCGGTTCTCTATTTCTCGGCCGAGTCGGCCAAGGATGCGTTCACGGCAGACACCGTCCGGCTTGCCTTGTTCGACGAGGACGGCACCCCGATCGGGGGCAGCTTCGTCGTTGCCAAGGATTTCGAGGCGCAGAACCTCACCTTCGGCAATCCGCAGGTCACCGCGCTCGCGGACGGGCGGGTCGCCGTCAGTTGGGAGAGCCTCGACGACGGGCACAATTCCGTGCAGACGCGGGTCGTCGATATCGATGCCCTCGAGCCGCCGGAGGCCCTCTCGCTGTCCAGCACCTCGATCTCGGAGGGCGCGAGAGCTGGCTCCGTCGTTGGGGTGCTGTCGGCCACCGATCCGGAGGGCGGCGCGATCACCTGGTCCCTGGTCGCCGGACAGGGCGACAATGACAACTTCTTCGCGCTCAGGACCAACGGCGACGGCAGCGTCAGCGTCGTCCTCAAGGCGCCGCTCGATTTCGAGAGTGGCGCTGCCAGCGCCGGCGTCTTCGAGCTGGTGGTGAAGGCCATCGACCCGGAGGGCAACGCCACCACCAAGACGTTCGAGATACAGTCGACCGACGAGTCGTTCATGCTCACGGCGACGCCGACGGGCAAGAACTACGCGAGCGTCATGGAGAATGTCGAGCTCGGCCAGGAGATCGGCTTCATCGTCGATTTCGACGATCGCGCCACGCCGCTCGCCGCCACCCTGCTCGACGATGCCGGCGGGCTATTCTCCCTCACCACCAGGGTCGTGGGCGGCGACACCCGATATTACCTCACGGTCGACGGCCCGCTCGACCATGAAACCGCCGACCTCCATTCCGTCACCATAAGGGCGACGGGCGTCGGCGGGGTGACCCAGGACAAGACCTTCGACATTCATGTCCTCGACGCCGCCGAGGCGGGCGACGCCGCGCGGGGCACGATCACGATCGATGCCAGCACGGCCCTCGCCGCCACCAATGGCGGCGTGAACTGGGACACCTATCTCGAGGCGCAATACGCCAAGGTCACGCCCTCCCTGCCGGCCGGCGTCGTCTTCGCGCCCGGCACCGCGACGGAGTTCGTCTATGCCCTCACCGGCGGCGCGCTCCTGTCGCTCAAGGGGACCGACCTTGCCTACTGGTGGGCGGATCCCGTCACCGGCGAGGACGTCCATGTGGTTGCCGGCACGATCAACAGCCTGAGTTTCGGGACGGGCGCGAGCTCGGTGCTGACCAACCCGGAGCTGACGATCTCCGGTCTCGATCTCACCAGCGGCTCCTCGCTGCTCGACCGCATCTATGGCGAGGCGAACATCACCGCGGTCACCTGGATGTACGGCCCCGACGCCAACCATCCCGCCGACATCGAGTTCGTCAAGGCGAAGATCGCGTCCTACGCCCAGAACTTCGTCGGCTCCTCCGGCGCGGACACCTATTCCGGCACCATTTTCGGCGACACGATCGCCGGCAATGCCGGCCTCGACAGGCTGGCGGGCCGCGGCGGCGACGATTCGGTCGACGGCGGCGAGGGCGACGATACGGCCGTCTTCTCCGGCAGCCGGTCCGACTACACCGTCACCTACAACGCCGACGGAACGTGGACCGTGAAGGACAATCGCACCGGCGGCGAGAACGACGGCACCGATACGCTGGACAGCGTCGAGTTCGCGGAATTCGTCGACCAGACGTTGACGCTGGCGAACGAGGCGCCCATTGCGTCGAACGACAGCGCCGCGACGCTTGTCGACCAGCCGCGGCAGGTCAACGTCCTCGCCAACGACACCGACAGCGACGGCACCCTCGACCCGACCACCGTGACGATCGTCGACGGTCCCGACCACGGCACGGTCAGTGTCAACGCCGCAACCGGCATGGTCATCTATACGCCGGTCGCCGGCTATGCCGGCGGCGACAGCTTCACCTACACGGTGAAGGACAACTTCGGCAGGGTCTCCATGCCCGGCACCGTCAGCCTGGACGTGGTGGAGCCCTATGCGCTGACCCCGGGCGACGATGTCTTCTCCGGCGATTCGCTCGGGTGGAGCGGCGCGCCGATCGCGGTCAACGGGCTTGGCGGGCACGATTACATCGTCACAAGCAATGCCGGCAATCAGCCCGACACGATCTTTGGCGGCGACGGGAATGACCTGATCTTCACCGGCCGTGGCGACGACTACGTCGATGGCGGCGCCGGTGACGACGTGATCCATGCCCGCGCCGGCAACGAGACGGTCATCGGCGGGACCGGCGACGATACCTTCGTGGTCCGCTTCACCGACGTTGGCACCACCACCATCATCGACGACGACGGCACGCTGTTTCATGGCACGTTCCGGCCGGCGACCTACCCGGCGTCATGGAGCCCGGCGCCTGGCGCGACCAACGGCTTCGAGATCGGTGGAACGGCGGCGTTCGTCAGCGCCGGCGTCTGGAACCTCGCCCTGAGCGACGGGGCCACCAGCCATGATCTCACCTTGAGCTGGAGCGGGGGCG
>JAESFN010000683.1_pt1 | contig 24636 bp, 27 predicted proteins | sample 9269411 | NCBI WGS metagenome assembly JAESFN01 (sample SAMN14505399, study PRJNA617100) | algae metagenome | isolation source: Iphinoe sp. HA4291-MV1 and co-occurring heterotrophs from trail next to... | place: USA: Maunawili Falls, Hawaii | collected 2009-07-25
GCTATTAGACTAGCGGTCGCGCTTGGTTTCGCTTTCCGAGCGCCTACTAGGCGTTCTTGACGGCGATAAGGGCCGCGACAGGAGGATCGAAGGCTTGAATCGGCGGCAAGTTTCCGTCGAACCGCTCCACTTGCACGGTGGTCAACTGCCCAGTGCATCCCTGCGCCAGCGACGAGGTGCCGACGTCGCGCGTCAAGACGTTGGGATTACCGTGGACGCACAGGGGATTGTCCTCTTCGGGGTCGACAGGATCGTACCAGGCGCCGGTGGGGAGCTGGATCACGCCGCGGCGTATGCCGTCGGTAATGCGGACTCCGGCGAGGCAGGCGCCGCGCGCGTTGAAGAGCCGAATGATGTCGCCGTCGGCGATGCCCCGGGCGGCGGCATCGTCGGGATGCATGCGTGCGACCTCGCGTCCGCGGTGCTTTGCATCGTTGCTGTGGCCGCCAAAATCGAACTGGCTGTGCAGGCGCGTTGCGGGCTGGTTGGCGACCAGGAACAGCGGCGACGACGTGCTCGGCACGTCGGTCGGGGCGATCCACGTGGGATGACCCGGGCAATCGGGCTCGTTGAAGCTCGCGATCTTCGTGGAGAAGATTTCGATCTTGCCGCTGGGGGTCGGCAGCGGGCGTCCGGCCGGATCGTCGCGGAACTGGCGGAGCCGGCCGCCGTCATCGGGCTGCTGCGGCAAGTTCAGGCCGCCGCTGGCCCAGAACTCCTCGAAACTCGGGGCCGGCAAACCCTGTTCCGCCAGCGCGGCGCGGGTCGGCTCGTACAGGAATTCCAACCATTGGCGAACGGTGCGGCCCTCGGTGAAGGCCGCACCCGTGCCGAGCCGCTCGGCAAGCCCGGCGAAGATGGCGTAGTCGTCCCGGGCCTCGCCATAGGGCTTCGCCACGGGATGCATGGCGACCAGCAGGGGGTCGTTGGAGCTGGCGCCGATGTCCTCGCGCTCCAGCGTCATCGTGCAGGGCAGCACGACGTCCGCATGCCGTGCCGTCGCGGTCCATGCGAGCTCATGCACCACGAAGGTGTCGACGCGGGCCAAGGCGCGCCGCAACCGGTTGAGGTCCTGATGATGATGGAACGGGTTGCCTCCTGCCCAGTAGACGATACGGATGTCGGGATAGGTCCGCGTCTGGCCGTTGTAGCGGTACGTCGCTCCGGGATTGAGCAGCATGTCGGAGATGCGGGCCACGGGAATGAAATCCGCGACCGCGTTGCGAGCCTGTGACAGAGTGCCGACGGGTACGGCGTTGTAGCGACGGCCGTAGTAGCCGATGGCGCCAAGCGCATAACCGTAGCCGCCGCCCGGCAATCCGATCTGGCCGAGGGCGGCCGCGAGCACGGCCCCCATCCAGACGGGCTGCTCGCCGTGCTCGGCGCGCTGCAGCGAGTGGGACACCACGATCAGGGTGCGGCGGCCGGCGAGGCTGGACGCGAGGCTGGTGATGGTTTCGGCCGTCACGCCCGTGATGCCGGCCGCCCATTCGGCGTCCTTGGGCTGGCCGTCGGTTTCGCCGAGCAAATAGCGCTCGAAGACCGGCCAACCGACCGTGAAGCGATCGAGAAATTCGCGATCGTGAAGGTTGTTGACGACGAGCGTGTGGACCAGTGCCAGCATCAAGGCGGTATCGGTGCCGGGAATGCTGGCAATCCATTCTGCGCCGGCCTCGTCGGGCAGATCGGCGCGCAGTGGGCTGACGAGGACGAACCGGCAGCCGCGGGCCCGGGCGCGCGCCATGGCGCCGCGCTCGACGTGCTTGCTGATGCTGCCGCCGGCGACCATGCTGTTCTTCAGCGCCATGCCGCCGAACGCCAGCACGACGTCGCTGTGCTGGACGATCTGCTCCCACGTCACGTTGCGTTTGGTGAGGTCCTCGTAATCGGTGAGGATGTGAGGCACGAGCACGGAGGACGCGCCCGAGCTGTAGCTGTTGACCGAGCGGACATAGCCACCCAGTGACGTATTCAGAAAGCGATGGATCTGACTCTGTGCGTGATGGAAGCGGCCGGCGCTCGCCCAGCCATAGGACCCTCCGAACACCGCGCCGGGGCCGCGCGTGTCGCGCACGCGGGCGAGCTCGGCGCCCAGCAGGTCGAGGACGGAGTCCCAGGACATCGGCACATAGTCGTCGCGCCCGCGGCGATCGTCGGGCCCCGGTCCGCGTTCGAGCCAGCCGCGACGCACCATCGGCTGGGCGATGCGCGCGCGATGCTGCAGGGCACCGGGGAAGTTTCCGATGATACCGTTGGGGTCGGGATCATCGGGATGCGGGCGGACCTCGAGCTCGCCGTCCTTCAACCGGGCCGAAAAGACGCCCCAATGCGACGTGTGGGGCCTGAAGGGCTCTTCGTGCGCGGGGATGGAAGTGTCGGCTGCTTTGGTCATGACCATTTTCCAGCTTGTCAGACGCCCGGCGATTTGACCCTCAAGCTAGCATGGCCGTCTCGGGGTGGACATTCGCCCGCTGGCAGCGGCCCAACCCCGGGGGCAATCGCGTAGGGCCTCAATTCCGACTTTGACACCCGACCTCGGCCAGGCGGCCGAGCTGCCACTCGGCGCCCGGCGGGCCAACTTGTCGCGGCTGGTCGCGCGATTGTCCACAATTCGGGCACTATTCGGGCCTCAAAGCCGGGGAACGGTCTAGGGCAGGGCGATGGTGGATTGGATCAGGCGGCTGGGGCCGTTGAGGCGGGTGCGGCCGGAGGTCGCCGCGCTTGCCATCGCCGCCTATGTGCTCTTCGTCCTCAATCTCGCTTTCTGGACTCAGCTTCATGCCGTCGTCGCGCCGTCCGGCGCCTACGGGTGGTTGTTCCTATCGGCGGTGGCAGTTGTGGGGCTCGGCCTCCTGAACCTGCTGTTCGGTCTCTTTGCCCTGCCCTACCTGTTCAAGCCGGCGACGACGGTGCTCCTGCTCCTTGCCGCAGCGGTTGCCTACTTCGCCAACGAGTACGGCACCGTCATCGACGTGCACATGGTGCGCAACGTGTTCGAGACCAACCGCGCGGAGGCGGCCGATCTCGTCACCGGCAAGCTCATCCTCTCCCTGCTGGCGTTCGGGTTGCTGCCTGCCGCGCTGCTCTGGGCCTGTGACATCCGCTATCGGCCGTTCTGGCAGGATGTGCGCTTCAAGGCGTGGGCAACGCTTGCCACGCTGGGGATCATGCTTGCCGCCGGCCTGCCCTTCACGCAGGACGCCACCTCGGTGTTTCGCCAGCATCGGGTGCTGCTGCACACGTTCGCACCGGTCAATGCGCTCTCCGCCCTCAACTCGTATCTGCGCGCGCGCGCGCCCATGGGTGCGATCGCCACGTTCGGCGAGGACGCGCGCAAGGACGGGATGTGGACGGAGCGGCCGCACAAGACGCTCACCGTGATCGTGGTGGGCGAGACGGCACGGGCGCAGAACTTCTCGCTCAACGGCTATGGGCGGCCGACCAATCCGCGGCTTGGCACGCTGCCCGATCTCGTCAATTTCGCGCGGGCCTATTCCTGCGGCACGGATACGGCGCAGTCGGTGCCGTGCATGTTCTCCGGGCTCGGGCGCAGCAAATTCACCTACGCGCAGGCCCTGGGGAAGGAGGGGCTGCTCGACATCCTGCAGCGGGCCGGCTTCTCGGTGCTGTGGCGCGAGAACCAGTCGGGGTGCAAGGGCGCCTGCCGGGGCGTGCCGACCGAGGTCGTCACCACCGCCAAGGGCCGGACGTTCTACGATGGGGGCACGTCATTCGACGAGAACCTGCTCACCGGCCTGCAGGAGCGGATCGACGGGCTGGCCGGCGATGGCGTCATCGTGCTGCACATGATGGGCAGCCATGGGCCCGCCTACTATCAGCGCTATCCGTCCGAGTTCGAGCGCTTCCGTCCGGCCTGCAAGGAGAGCCAGTTCAGCCGCTGCAAGACCGAGGAGATCGTCAACAGCTACGACAACACGCTCCTCTATACGGACGACATCCTGTTCCGCCTCATCGAGCTGCTGCGGGTCAATGATGGCAACGGCCGAGCCACGGCCATGATCTACGTCTCCGACCACGGGGAGTCGCTGGGGGAGAACAATCTCTACCTGCACGGCCTGCCGCACGCGATCGCGCCCGACGTCCAGAAGCACATTCCGATGGTGATGTGGCTGTCGCCGAAGTTCCGCGCCGATTTCCTGGTCGACGTCGCCTGCCTGCAGAAGCGGCGCGACGAGCCGGTCAGCCACGACAACCTGTTCCACTCGGTGCTGGGGGTGCTCGACGTGCGCACCCGCGTCTACGACCGCCAGCTCGACCTCTTTGCGCCGTGCCGCGCGGCGCCCAAGTCCTTGGACTGAAGTCGGCGCCGTTTGCGACGTGGCAGGCGCTTGCTATTGCGAAAAGCACTGGCCAGCGTAGTAGGTGCACTTGCCGCCGTCGGCGCGAGACGCGCAGTTGGCCCGCACGGCCACGCCAATGCCCTTGTAGCTCCGGCTGAGGATGTTTTCCCGATGACCGGATGACCCCAGCCATTGCTGCATGAACGACTGGCCGGTTCCGTAGTAATTGTAGGCGAGGTTCTCGCCGGCGCCGCGGGCCGAGGGACTGTACCGGCGGAATCTCTGGTCCGCGCCCCGTCCGTCGCGGCCCTCGTGGCTCAAGAAGCCGCCCCTCGCCATGTCGGCGACGTGGCTCGAGATCGCCGCGACACAGCGCCCGTCGATCCTGAGTGCGGGCAGCCCGCGCTGGACCCGCTCCCGGTTCGTCATCCGGATGATGTCCTGGGCGGCGCGCCCGGTCGATACTTGGGCGGCCGTGTCACGCTTGGGTGCGGCCTGCGCGTCGGGGACACCGACCAGACCGACACAACAGGCGGCTAGAACAGCCTTGCGCGCGAGCGACATGGCTACACCTCACTCAGAGCTCGACAGGTTTGCGGGTTCCGCACGATGGGCGGGCCGGCACGCTACACCGGGCCCGGTGCCGCCGGCAATCGGCATCGCGGCGGCTCACTCGGCGTGCCGCCCAGGCCCAGGACGCGCTCCGTGCGCGCGACTTTGGTATTGACATGAGACAATCGTCTCATTAAGAATACGCTGTCTACGTTACGCCAGGAGGATGTGAGATGGCGCTGAGCCCGCAGCAGATGGACGAGAAGATGAATGAGCATTTCGCCTTCGAGGGCCGGGACGACATCGAAGGTGTGCTGGCGACGCTCGCGGACGACGTGGAGCACGACATCGTGGGCTGGCCGTTCGGCCCATCACATGGCCGCGAGGGCGCGCGCAAGTTCTATGAGACGCTGTTCCTCGACCTTGCCGACAGCACGGTGCGCAGCGTGAAGCGCCTCTATGGTCCCAACTTCATGGTCGACGAGTCGATCTGGACGGGCCGGGCGCCGGGGAAGCCGTTCGGGCTCGAGGGCCGCAATCGTCCGCTCGAGTTCCGGCTGCTGCACGTCATGGAGTTCGCGGGCGGCGGCGATATCAAGCGTGAGAACGTCTGGATCGATCTCGCTTCCATCATGCGGCAACTGCCACAGGACTGACGTGACAGACCAAGAGCGCACGGGACGCCCCAATCAGAGGACGCGCACCCGCAAGGACATTCTGCAGGCGGCGTCCCGGCTGATGAAGCAGGGGCGCACCCCCACCCTGGAGGAGGTCGCCGAGGAGGCGCTGGTCTCGCGGGCGACGGTGTATCGCTATTTCGCGAGCATCGAGGCGCTAGTGGTCGAAGCCGCGGTGGATGTCGCCGTGCCCGAGCCCGGGGAGATGTTCCGGGACGAGATTTCGCGCGATCCGGTGGCGCGCCTGCAGCGGGTCGAGACGGTGCTCACCGACATGATCCTCGCCAACGAGGCGCTGCTGCGCACCATGCTCGCGCACACCATCCAGCAGGGCATGCGGGCCGGCGAGGACGGCAAGCTGCCCAGGCGGCAGAACCGGCGTACGCCGCTCATCGAGGCGGCGCTCGAGCCGGCGCGCCATCAATTCAAGCCGGCAGCCTTGAGAGAGCTGACTCGTGCGCTGGCGCTGGTCATGGGGCCCGAGGCGACCATCGTGGTGAAGGACGTCTTGCAACTGGGCGACGCGGAGGCGCGCAAGCTCAAGCGCTGGGTCATTCGGGCGCTGGTCGAGGCCGCGAGAAAGCCGGCGGCGCAGGACTGATCGGGAAGCCGGATCGGCCCCGCTGGCCTGGCCCAATTGGCGTTTCGCGTCACGACAGCGTTGACCAATGCGGGCGTGCCGGTTTGGCACGATGATCCGTTCGCGCTATCCTCGAAGTATTATTTGAAAGCATACGTCATTTTTTTGAACACCGGGCGAGGATCCGGATGTCCAAGCCTTTGCACGGCCCAACGGCGAGCCCGGCTCTCCCGGATGGCCACCTTCACATTGCGCTCGATAACATGCCGGGGGCTCTGGTCTATACGGACGCAGACCTGAACATCGTCTTCTGCAACAATCGCTTCAGGGAGATGTATCCGGCTCCGGCGGAGCTGTTGCAGCCCGGCCGTCCGTACCCTGCATTCTTGCGCTATCTGGCCGAGCATGGGTACTACGGGGAGGGTGATGTCGACGCCTTGGTCGCGCGACGGGTGGACAGCCTGCGTAACCCAACCGGCAAGAGCTTCGATGACAGAACGCCGGATGGCCGGTGCTACCGCATTTACCGCCGACGGGCGGCTGCGGGCGGCACGGTCACGGTGATGACCGATATTACCGAGCAGCATCAGGCCGAGCGCGACCTGGCTCGAAAGGAAGCGCAGCTCCACGTCGCGCTCGATAACATGCCGGGGGCGCTGGTCTATACGGACGCCGAGCTGAACATCGTCTTCTGCAACGACCGCTTCAAGGAGATGTACCCCACTCCCGCGGAGCTTTTGCAGCCCGGCCAGCCGTACCCTGCGTTTTTGCGCTACCTGGCCGAGCACGGGTACTACGGGGAAGGTGACGTCGACGCTCTGGTTGCGCGGCGCGTGGAGAGCCTGCGCAACCCGACCGGCAAGAGTTTCGAGGACAGAACGCCGGACGGCCGGTGCTACCGCATCCGGCGGCGCAGGGCCTTATCGGGTGGAACCGTCACGGTGATGACGGACATCACCGAGCAAAAGCAAGCCGAGCAGGCGCTTATCGAAGCCAAGCAGCGCCTCGAGCAAGCCAACGAGAGCGTCACCGAGAAGAATCAGATCCTCGAAGTGCTATCCTCGAAGCTGTCGAAGTATCTGTCGCCGCAAGTCTACCAATCGATTTTCAGCGGCGCCCAGACCGTCGAAATTTCCGCCAAGCGCAAGAAGCTGACCATTTTCTTTTCCGATATCGCGGGCTTCACGGAGACCACCGACCACCTGGAATCGGAAGAGTTGACCGACGTCCTCAATCAATACCTCACCGAGATGTCCAACATTGCGCTCGGTTACGGCGCGACCATCGACAAGTACGTGGGCGATGCGATGCTGCTGTTTTTCGGCGACCCCGAAAGCAAGGGCGTGAAAGAGGATGCGAAGGCCTGCGTGATGATGGCGATCGCCATGCAGCGCCGCATGCGCGAGCTCGAGCAGGAATGGCGCAAACGAGGGCTCGAGCGGCCATTCCGGGTCCGGATCGGCATCAGCACCGGATTTGCCACCGTGGGCAACTTCGGCAGTCGCGACCGCATGGACTACACCATCATCGGCAACCAGGTGAACCTGGCAGCGCGGCTTCAGTCGGCGGCCGAGCCCGGTGGCATCCTGCTCTCCTACGAAACCAATGCGCTCGTGCAGGAGATGGTCCTGACGGAAGAATACCCGCCGATGACCGTGAAAGGGTTCGTCAGACCCATCAACGTGTACAAGGTTCTCGGCACCTATCGGGAGCTCGTCGACGAGGGGAGGGTCGTTCTACAGGAACGAGAGGGCCTGCGGGTGCTGGTCGACCTCACGAAGCAGGTGAGCGCCGAAGCGATCGAGGTCTTGGAGGAGGTGCTGGCCGAGCTGAAGCGGCGCCGTTAGCGGCGTGCCCGGTGCTGGCCCCTCGCCCGCCCTCGGGTCACTCCCCGCCCGCCGTGGTCACTCGATGACGTCGTCGGCGCGAGCAAGCAGCGAGGGGGGAATGGTGATGCCGAGCGCCTTCGCGGTCTTCAGATTGATTGCCAACTCGAACTTGGTCGGTTGCTGGATCGGCAGGTCGGCGGGCCTGCTGCCCTTCAAAATCCTGTCGACGTAATACGCGGCCTTTCTGAACAGATCCTCGTTGCTCGCAGAATACGACAGCAACCCGCCTTCCTCGGTAAACGGGCGCGTCGGCGATATTGTCGGGAGGCGCAGCTTCAGCGCGAGCTCTGCGGCGCGTCGGCGCGAGAGGCTCGGCTGAACGATGACCGCATCCGCGCCGTCGCTCGACGCCTGTGTCAATGACGCATCGAGCTCGTCCGGTCGCCCGATCATGAACAGTCTAAGTGGGATGCCTAGTCTCTGCGCAGCAATCTGGAGCTGCTCCACGAATGGACCGCTGAACGGATCGTTGGCATTCGCCAAGACCGCCACTCGGCGCACGGCCGGCAAACTCTCCCGGATGAGCTCGAGGTTCTTGCCGACGAGCTCGGCATTCGCGCCGGACAGGCCGGTCACGTTTCCGCCTGGTCGGGCGAGGCTGGTGACGAGACCAGTGCCTACAGGATCGCCGGCGGGCGCCATGACGATCGGTATCTCGGCCGTTGCGTGCTTGGCCGCGATAGCGGCGGGCGTTTGATTGGTGATGATCACATCGACCTTTGCGCGCACCAACTCCGCTGCAAGCTGCGGAAGCGCATCGGGCTTTCCCTCTGCCGAACGGAAATCGAATCGAACCGTTTGGCCGTCGACATAGCCAAGCTCGCGCAGCCCTTCCCGCAACACGCTCCAGAACGCTCCAGGGTCCGGAGTTCCAAGAACGAGGACGCCCAGGGTTGGGACCTTCGACTGCTGAGCGCGTGCCGCGCATGGCAACGAAGCTGCCGCGCTGCCAACAATGGCAATGAATTCCCGCCGCCTCATGCGCGCCCCGACCGAGCACCTGCCCCGACAAATGATAGCACCACGGAGCCGCGTTGTGTTCGGCAGGATTGATCAGCCGCCTGCCGTGGTCTCCGCCCGCCCCGCCGTTTGCCGGCGCCAGGCGGCCGGGGGCGTGCCGAAGCTGCGCTTGAAGGCGCGGTTGAAGGCGGCCTCGGACTCGTAGCCGACCTGCTCGGCGACGCGAGCGATCGTGGTATCGCCGTTGCGGAGCTGGTGAGCCGCCACCTGCAGGCGCCAGTTGGCCAGATAGCGCATGGGCGGCTCGCCGATCAGCCGCGTGAAGCGGTCGGCCAGCGCCGAGCGGGACAGGCCGACCTCGCGCCCGAGGTCATCGACCGTCCATTGCTCCGCCACGCGGGCATGCAACAGCCCGAGCGCGCGGGAGACGAACGGGTCTTTCAGCCCCGCGAGCCAGCCGGACTTCTCTTGCGGCAGCTCCTCGACGTGGCGCCGGATCGCCTCGACGAACAGCAGCTCGGACAGCTTCGCCAGCACCGTCTCGGAGCCAGCGCGGCGCCCGGTGATCTCGGCGGCGGCAAACTCGAGCGTGCTGCGCATCCAGGCCGCGGCCGCTCCCCGGCGGGTATCGAACCGCAGCATCTGGGGCAGGGAGGCCGCCAACGGATTGCCGTCGAGCCGGTCGCAGCCGAGGAAGCCGCACACGATCTTGGTCGGCTCGCCGCCGCCGCCGTGGCGGATGACCCACAATCCGCCCTCCGGGGAGACGTGCACAACATTGCGCGAGGGAACCGGCGGCAGATCGAGGCGGCTGCCGAGCAGGTGGCCGTGGTTGTGAGGAAAGATCACGACTTCGCCGGCTTCGATCCGGTGCGGCTGCTGGCCCGGAATCTGCGCCTGCATGTGCCCTTCAACGACATAGTGGTAGAGCACGAGATGGGCGGTGCTCTGCATCAGGGACGCCAGGTCTTTCGGCTCGATCTGCGAGTACACGCACCAGGGCGCGGTGAACTCCGCATGCAGAAAGACGCCGCCTTTGAGGCGCACGACGCGCAGCACATCCGAGAGCGCATCCATCGTTTCAGGTTCTCCCTGCCGGTGTCTTGAGCAAGACATCCGGCGGACTCGTCATTTCGTATACGACGGGGCGCGGACTATATCACGTCCGGGCCAATGGAACTCCCGCGCAGGCGGCCGAGCCGGTGCCCGACAGCAAAAACAATGAACAACAGCAGGAGAATTGATCATGAGCAAGGTTATCGACGTCTCCGATGTGATGGCCAGCGCGGCCGGCCCGCGCTGGGGATGGTCACTGGTTGCGACGCTGCGGCACGGGCTCGCCCGGCTCAACGCGCGGCGCGAGCAGCGTCTCGCCGCCGCGCACCTTGAAGCGATGGGCGACCGCGAGCTCAAGGACATCGGGTTGTCGCGCTCCGACATCGCGTTCGCAGTTACGCGTGGGACAGCGCCCGATCCGACGACGCGGCGATACTCCTGAGCGTCACAAAGACCGAAGGGGCCGCGCTCCATGAATGTCAACATGTCGTTCCCCCCGATGCCACGGCGTCGGGGGCGGGTGGTTGCGCTCCATTGCTCGGGCGCCGACTCCCGGCAATGGGCCGATCTCGGCGAAGCACTCGGCGGCAGCTACGAGCTGCTGGCGCCGGAGCACTACGGCTGCGCGTCGCGCGGGCCCTGGCACGGCGAGCACACGTTCACGCTCGCCGACGAGGCGGAGCGCGCGATCGCGTTGATCGACGAGGTCGACGTCAAGGTGCACCTGGTCGGGCACTCCTATGGCGGTGGCGTCGCGCTCAGCGTGGCGCTGGCGCGACCGGATCGCATCGCCAGCATGGCGCTCTACGAGCCGTCGTCGTTCCATCTGCTCGGCGAGCTGGGCCGCGCTGGCGCGGCAGGATTCGCCGAGATCCGCGAGGTCGCATGGCGCATGCGCGGCAGCGTCGCGCGTGGTGACTATCGCGGAGCGGTGGCGGACTTCGTCGACTACTGGAACGGTGCCGGCGCGTGGCGCGCGATGCGGCCCGAGGTGCAGAAGGCGATCATCCGGTGGGCGCCCAAGGGGCCGCTTGAATTCTCGGCCCTGTTCAATGAGCGGACGCCCGCCAGCGCCTACAGCGGTTTCGCGTTCCCGATGCTGCTGCTGCGCGGGCAGCATGCGCCGCTGCCGACCTCGGTGATCGCCGAGGGTCTTTCTGCACTGGTGCCGGACAGCACGCTGATGGTGATCGCGGGGGCCGGACATATGGGGCCGCTGACCCATGCGTCGGAGGTGTCCACGACCATGGCGCGCCACATCACCGACGCGGCGCTGCTGTCGTGAGGCCGCGCATCTCACGCCTTTCAAACTGAGACTGAAGCAACGGAGAAAAGAAAGACGATGATCATGAAGAGCAAGAATCCCGAGACGATCGTGCTGCATGCGGGGCCCCGCACCGATGCCACCACCGGCGCGGTGGCGGTGCCGATCTACCAGACCACGTCCTTCCAGTTCCGCGACACCGCGCATGCCGCCGACCTGTTCGCGCTGAAGGAGATCGGCAACATCTACTCGCGCGTCAGCAATCCCACGTGCGATGCGTTCGAGCAGAAGATGGCGGCGCTCGAAGGCGGCGTGGCGGCGCTGGCGGTGAGCTCGGGGCAATCGGCGTCGGTGATGGCGGTGCAGAACCTGTGCCGGCCGGGCGACAACGTCGTCAGCTCCACGGATGTCTACGGCGGCACCTGGAACCTGTTCGCCAACACGCTGCCGTCAATGGGGGTCACGGTGCGGTTCGTCAATCCGGCCGATCCCGAGGGCTTCCGCAAGGCCACCGACGATCGCACGCGCGCCTACTATGCCGAGACGCTGCCCAACCCCAAGCTCACCGTATTTCCGATCGGCGAGGTCGCGGCAATCGGGCGCCAGCTCGGCGTGCCGCTGATCATGGACAACACCGCGGCACCGATGATCTGCCGGCCGTTCGATCACGGCGCGGCAATCATCGTCCACTCGACGACCAAGTACATCGGCGGGCACGGCACCTCGATCGGCGGCATCATCATCGACGGCGGCACCTTCGACTGGGCGGCGCACGCCACGCGCTTTCCGATGCTCAACGAGCCGGATCCGAGCTACCACGGCGCGGTGTGGACGGAGGCCGCCAAGCCGCTGGGGCCGATCGCCTACACCCTGCGGGCGCGGGTGGTGCTGCTGCGCGACCTCGGCTCGGCGATGAGCCCGTTCAACGCATTCCAGTTCATCCAGGGGCTCGAAACGCTGCCGCTCAGAATGCGCGAGCATTGCCGCAACGCGCAGATGGTGGCGAACCACCTCAGGGCCCATCCCGCCGTCACCCGCGTCATCTTCGCGGGCCTGCACGAGAATGCCGAGCAGCGGCGGCGCGCCCAGACGTACCTGCGGGGCGGCTTCGGCGGACTGGTCGGCTTCGAGCTGAAAGGGGGTCGGGAGGCGGGCGCCAGCTTCATCGACGCGCTCCAGCTCTTCTACCACGTGGCCAACATCGGGGATGCGCGCTCGCTGGCGATCCATCCGGCGACGACGACGCACTCGCAATTGAGTGGCGCCGATCAGATCGCGACCGGTGTCACGCCCGGCTACGTGCGGCTGTCGATCGGGATCGAGCATATCGACGACATCCTGGCCGACCTCGACCAGGCGCTGGCGGCGGCGGTTCCGCGGGCCAAAGCGGCCTGAGCGGCAGTCCGGCCAGCACCCGGCGACGGGTGCTGGCCGGGGGCGCCACGGTGCGCCGATACAACCCGCATCGTGAACGATTTGCGGAGTGGTGCGTTTCGCTGAGCCGAAGGGATTGACCCGTACTAGGGCCGTTCCGCTCTCGTTGAAATCGCGGAACGGCCTCAGCTCATTTGGGTTGTCGTGCTTCTTGTCGGAAACCGCTGCGCACTTTTTTCGGAAGCGCTCTAGACGCCGGCCAACCTCATTGCGAGCGCCAGCGCGGCGGCGACGCCCAACACCGGGGCGATGCCCCAGTGCCGGTGCAGCAGCAGCACGCCGCTCACCGCCGCCAGCAGGACGACGCGCCAGTCGAGCGAGGTCAGGTGTGGAATCCACAACTTCAAGCCGGCGGTCTCGACCAGCGTCACCCTGGCGAAGAAAACGTGGAGGGCGAACCAGATCGCGAGGTTGAGGATGACGCCGACGACGGCGGCAGTCACGTATGACAGGGCGCCGGCGAGGCGCGGCTGGCCGTTGATCCAGTCGATGTAGGGTGCACCGGCGAAGATCCACAGGAAGCACGGTACGAAGGTCGCCCACAGAGCGACGAACGCGCCGAGCAGCCCCATGACGACCGCCGGCTCGCCGCCGTGCCGGTAGGCGGCGAGGTAGCCGACGAACTCGGTCACCAGGATGAGCGGCCCCGGCGTCGTCTCGGCGAGGCCGAGCCCGTCCATCATCTGCCCGGCCTCCAGCCAGCCATGGCGCATCACGACGTCCTGGCCCATGTAAGCCAGCACCGCGTAGGCGCCGCCGAAGGTCACCACCGCCAGCTTGGAGAAGAACCAGCCGAGCTGGGCCAGGACATGCTCGCGGCCGAACGCGGCAGCCAGCGCCACCAGCGGCACGATCCAGATCACTGACCAGACACCGACGACGGCGGCCGTTCTCGACAGTGGGACGAGGGCGGCCGGCGCTGGCGCCGCCGGGTGAGCCGCCCCATCGGCTCGCAGGAAGCCGATCAACGCGGCGGCGGCGATGATCAGGGGGAACGGCAGGGCGAGGAAGAAGATGGCGATGAAGGACAGCGCTGCGGCGCCCCAGTGCTCGGGGCGCCGCAGCGCGCGCCTGCTGATTCGCAGCAGGGCCTCGATGACGATGACGAGGACGGCTGCCTTGATGCCGAGGAACAGCGCCTCGACCACGGGCACGTTGCCGAACGCGGCATAGATCATCGAGAGCGCGAGCACGACGCAGGCGCCCGGCAGCACGAACAGCAGGCCTGCGGCGAGGCCGCCGGCCAGGCCGTGGAGGCGCCAGCCGACGTAGGTTGCGAGCTGCATGGCCTCCGGCCCCGGCAGCAGCATGCAGAAGCTCAAGGCGTTGAGATACTGCGTCTCGCCGAGCCACTTCTTCTCCTCGACGATGACGCGGTGCATCAGCGCGATCTGAGCGGTCGGCCCGCCGAAGGACAGCAGGCCGACGCGCGCCCAGGTGCGGAGCGCCTCGCCGAAGTCCGGCGTGGCGCCGAGGCCGGGCGCGGCGGCGCCCGTCACGGTTTGGTCGGTCATAGCGCCCTCGCGGTTGCCGGGGCCTTGGTCGCGGGCCAGTTGTGAGTCTCGGCGGTCGCATCCCGGCACCAGCGATAAACACCGTCGTAGATCGCCATGGCGGCGGCGAGCTGCTCGAGGTCGTCCTTGTACATGCGGGAGTAGCCGAGCGAGACGGCGAGCAGGCCGGCGGCCTCGGGGGCCAGATCGAGGCGGGCGGTGTCGGCGCCGCGCACGATGGTGGCGAGGTGGCGCAGCGGCGGCGTGTCGAGGCCGAGCTCGTCGAGCATGGTGTCGAACGTGCAGCGCTCGCCGCGATGGCTCCAGAACGTGTCGTCGATGTCGAACGGGGTTGCCGCGAAGCGCTCGGCGACGGCAGGGACCTCCGACGGCGCGACGAACAGGAATACGGCGGCGGGATCGACGAACCGCCGGATCAGCCACGGACAGGCGATGCGGTCGATTTTCGGCCGCGCGCGCGTCACCCAGACGGTGCGGCCCTGCGCGTCGCGCCGGGGCAGCTTGTCGGTTCGCACCAGCGGCAGGCCGGCGTCGCGCCACGCCTCGAAGCCGCCTTCCAGAGACTCGGCGGGGATGCCCTCGTGGCGCAGCCACGCCGCAACGCCCTGGCTGAGCTTCAGCCCGCGCTGACAACTGACGACGACGGAGGTGCCGGCGTAGGCACGGGCCCACGATGCGACGGAGGAGAACTCACGGCGGACCGTGCCCGGAATGAGCCGGGGGTCGGCGTCGTAATCCTCTTGGGTGCGGACATCGATGAGGGTTGGCGCGCCGGGCAGGCCAACGATGCGAGACAACTGGGCTATGGTGATTTCGGTCGGAGACGGCATGTGCGTCCTCCCTTCTGGGTTGAAGGTCACTGGACGCGATCGTTGGGCTGGCGCCTCACGGGGTCGTCGCGGAACCCCATGGGCTCTCGTGTGCCCAATCGCCGGCGATCTGTCAACTGTCGCGGGTGCGGGGAGGCTGCGGTGCGGGATGCCCTACGCGTTGTCGCGGGTGCGCGGCAGGCGGGGCGGACGGATCGAGCGGATCGACAGCACGCTCAGGATGCCGCGATTGGTCTCGACGGAGGCCGGGTGCGAGCCGGCGGTGATCTTGGCCTGGGTCAGTGCGGCGGTGGCGACGACGACGGAGACGGCTGCGAGGGCGAACCAGATCCGGGGGGCTATCTTGCTCATGTCCTGTCTCATCAACTCTGAGGTTGTCCGGGTTCCGGGCTCGTCTGACGGCCACCTCCGCCGCCGGGCTACACAGGGAGAATGGCGCAACGCGCAAGTCCCGGCTGTTCCAGGTGAAACAAGAGCGTTCAGTTTTTTTTGACCGGCCGCGAGGTGCTGTTCCGCGCGCCAGCGGTTGGCAAGCAGGCGGCCGGGCCCCTATCCTCGCCCGTCGCAGACATGGTTTGCAGTCATGGCTCGAGGACCGTTTCCATGCGTCTTTGCCCGATCCTGCCGATGGTCGCCGCCACGGCCTTTGCCCTGCTGACGGCACTTTCGGGAGGGGCGCAGGCGGCCGCACCCGACCGCTGCCTGGCGATGTCTGAAGCGCCGGGACCCAGGCTGGTGCAGCCGGCCTCCTTCCGGCTGGCGCAGCTCGCGACGGGGCAGATCCGGATCAGCTACATCGGCCACTCGACCTTTCTGATCGAGAGCGCGGCCGGGGTGAGGATCGCCACCGACTACAACGACTATGTCCGGCCGCAGGTGGTGCCCGACATCGTGACGATGAACCGGGCGCACGACACCCACTACACCAACGCGCCGGACCCCGGCATCAAGCATGTGCTGAGGGGGTGGAGCTACGAGGGCGGTGCGGCGCAGCACGACCTAACCGAGCGTGACGTCAGGGTGCGCAACATCCCGACCAACATCCGCGACTGGCAGGGCGGCACCTCGGTCTACGGCAACTCGATCTTCGTGTTCGAGGTGGCGGGACTGTGCGTCGCCCATCTCGGCCACCTGCATCACACGTTGACGGTGCAGCAGCTCGCCCAGGTCGGGCAGATGGACGTGGTGCTGGTGCCGGTCGACGGCAGCTATACGCTCGACCTCGAAGGCATGGTCGAGGTGCTGAAGGCGCTCAAGGCTCCGCTGATGATCCCGATGCACTACTTCTCGAGCTACACCCTCGATCGCTTCCTGGCGCGCGTCGCTGACGCCTTCGAGGTCAAGCGGCAGGAGGTGCCGACGGTGGTGCTGTCACGGGCGACGCTGCCGACCCGTCCGCAAGTGCTGGTGTTGCCGGGGCGCTGACGCGCGGATGACACCGCGCAGGGCGTGAACAAAGCTGCGGAAAACGCGTGTTTCGCGCTGGCCTAACGCCGGCGCCGCTCTAAGGTCGTCGGCGATGGGCCCAAAGCCCATTTTCGGAGGTGGGTGCGGCTCGGTGGCCCAGCACAGCGACGCTCATCGTGACCCACTCTTCCAACGAACGGCATGGGCGGGGTTCAACTTGCGACAGGGGTGCAAGCCTTTGTAGCAGGCCCGCCCAGGCCGGTGCCGATCCGTGACCGCGCAGCCGGCCGCAGCGCGCTAATCCACCACCGAATCGAGGAATAGACGTTGTGCCCCGCGCGAGGCGGACGACAGGTCTCAGCGGCGACGGAACTGTGGGCGCTGGCTGCCGCCGGTGGAGGGCGCGGGACGCGCATCCTTGTGGCGGAAATTGATGCGGCCCTTGGTCAGGTCGTACGGCGTCATCTCGACGGTGACGCGATCGCCGGCGAGGATGCGAATGCGGTTCTTCTTCATGCGGCCGGAGGTGTAGGCGACGACCTCGTGCCCGTTGTCGAGCAACACACGGCAGCGGGCGTCGGGGAGCACTTCGCTCACCACGCCTTCGAACTCGAGAACCTCTTCCTTCGCCATGTTTCTTCCTTCTATGGAGGGCCTTGTACCGGCTTGGCCGTAACCGGCCGAGCCGCCGGCCGCACATGGGCCGCTGCTCGGGCCCGAGCCCATGCCGCCGAGACCCCCTCGACACCCATATCGCCCCGCGGCGGTGCGCCACGCGGCTCCAATTGGCGGCTCCTTATGGACCCGCGGGGAGGGGAAGGCAAGCCGGGTGCGCACAGTCCGGCGTGACGGGGAGCGGGGCGCCACTTTTTTCATTTGACCACGGCCCGCAGACGTGCGGCCTGCGCTCTGGGCCAACCTCAGGCGAGGACATCATGACCGACGACAATCCCAGCATGATTTCGCACATGTCGATCGGGACCAACGACTTCGCGCGGGCATGCGCGTTCTACGACGCCGTGCTGGCGAGCCTCGGCTGCCGGCGGCTCATGGAGCATCCCGGTGCCGTGGCCTACGGCCGGAAGTACCCCGAGTTCTGGGTGCAGACGCCGATCGACGGCAGGCCGGCGACGGTCGGCAACGGCACCCATTTCGGGTTCATCGCGACGTCGAAGGAGGCAGTTCACGCGTTCCATGCTGCGGCGCTGGCGGCCGGCGCGCGCGACGACGGCGCACCGGGACCACGACCGCACTATGGCGCGCCATACTATGGCTGCTTCGTACGCGATCTGGACGGCCACAAGATCGAAGCGGCGTTCTGGGACGAGAGTGCGACGTAGGGTCTCCGGCTGCGCCCTGCAATTGTATCTCATATCGATACAATCGCACTTTTCAGACCGTGCGAAATCGGATAGTCAGCACGCGTCCAGAAACGGGTTGGGGGCAAGATATCGATGTCGGGATGGGCGTTGCGCGACGTTTCGATCGGGCTCCTGTCGGCGGCCATCGCCACCGTGCTCGCGCATCAGCTCATCGTCTTCCTGCTGGCGGAAGCCGGCCTGGCGGCCGACGAGGCGTGGTCGATGAGGCCCTCCGGGCCATGGCGCACGCCGGCGCTGGTCAATCACATGTTCTGGGGTAGCCTGTGGGGTGGGCTCTTCGCGATCGTATGGCCGCGGCTGCCGGGCAAATCGATGTGGATCAAAGGGCTGGCATTCGGGCTGCTGATCCTGGTGCTCGGCGACTGGCTCGTCGTCGCGCTGATGCGGGGACAGCCGCTGCTCGCGGGGCTCAATCCGTCGCGCATGCTTGCCGGGGTGCTCGCCCTCTCGGGCTTCGGTGCCGCGACCGGCACGATCTTCGGATTGCTGAAAGGAGCGGTCTAGGATCCTTCGGCCCTTCATTGAACCCATACGGGCCAAAGCCGGAAGGACGAACGCGTGGTCGCTGAAAGCCCGCAGCCCAACGCCAGCACGCGTCTGCGCGTGTTGGTGCTCGTCTTAGCTGGACTGGAGACAGCAGCGATGCTGCTGCTTCTCGTCCTGGTGATCGGAAGCGGTCAGCTCACCTCGGGCGAAGCGCTCAGCCGCAGTCTGGGATGGGCCCTATTGGCCATCTACGGCCTCCCCTATCTCGTGTGTGTTGTGCCGGCGCTGGCCTTGGCCTTGCTCGACCGCTGGCTGCCATTTGCACTGGCCCTGTGCATTCTGGTCGTGCCGGCTGTTCTTGTCGTTCTGAATTATGCCTGACAGTGCGCTGGAGCGACGCTCCCTACTGCGACGTCCCCTGGATCGTGCCCTCGCGCCAGATGAAGTAGCCGTTGGCCGTGATGCCTCTCAGGACCGGCTCGGGCGCAAACGCGATGGGCATCGGCTCATGCACTCCGAGCCGGAACGCCTCCCGGAAGCGCCAGCCGCCGGCGCATGCGGTGGTCGGGATGTTCGCGCCGGTCCGGTCCAGCGATACGGCGAACAGGGGGCTCTCGCCGCACTGGAACAGGAACGCCGTGCTTGCGTCGTCATGCAAAGGGTCATCCGACATTTCCGCGATCCTCCGAAGGCCACGGGCCGCCTGGCCGTGGCCGCTCATCTGTCGTTCGGTACCAAAAAATCGCGCTTGCATCCGGCGCGGCACAAGATGTCAAACTGTGCCAGCGGAGGTTGCGGAGACTTTGACGGGCCGGCCCTAATCGAGGGGCGCGGCTCGGACAGCCATCCATGGAGGATCCGATGCGGAAGCCAGGCGTCGCCGGAGATCCAGCCTTTCTCGAGCAACAGCGCAAACGTCTTCGTGAGATGCGCGATCAAGTGCTGAGCTCGGAAGCCGCCAAGGCCACCCGCGAGCGGGCACCGCGGACGGAAGAGGCCGAGGACATCGAGGACGATGCCCAGCACATGGCGCAGAGCGAGGTCGACCAGGCGGTTCACATCGTCGAGGAGCACCGCTTACGAGCCATCGAGCGGGCTCTGGCGAAGATCGACGAAGGCACCTACGGGCTCTCCGACTTGAGCGGCGATCCGATACCGAAGGCCCGGCTGGAGGCCATTCCGGAAGCTGCCCTCACCATTCAGGAGGAGGCGGCGCGGGAACGGCACCTTCGGCGATAGCGTTGGCGCGCCTGTAACCAGCTCAGGCCTTCTTCGCGCGATCGTTCATGATGCGCGCCAGCGGATTGAGTGTCGGGGCCGCAACACGCTTCAAGGTGTTGGTGTCGTGATGGTTGAACGGCTGATCGCGACCTTTGACCAGCAGCTCGGTCTCAATGAGATAGGTCCAGCTTCCGTCCTCGTTGAAGGTGATGGCGCAGCGGTAGCTGTCCGTGCGGAAGGCTTCGTCCAGGAATTCGGTTGAGCAGATCCCATTGCGCGTCTCGCCGCGCTTGGCTGTGACGGTGATCGTCGCGTCGTCCGGCTTGGCGAGGCCGGACGCGAGCAGCACCTGGCCCCGCGGGATGGTCACGCTCTGCAGGATCAGTCCAGTTGCCGGCTCCCACAGCCAATAGCCGACCTGATCGTGAAAGGTGATGTCCTCCTCGGGCGTGTTGATGTGGATGTGATAGCGCAACCCGTAGAAGAGCTGGGGGCCGTTGGTCTGCGGATCGATCGGGTCCATCCGGACATGCTCGCGAAACACGCGGCGCTCCGGACCTCCAGCTTTGGGGTTGATATCCACGCCCTTGTCGGCCTGCCACACCCCGGCCAGCCGGCGCAGCGGCCCGAGGTTGGCGAGGCCGTCGGGAGAGACGTTGCCGGGCTCGGTAAAAATGTCGGCGGGAATAGGCAGCATTTGCAAACCTTGCGTGTGACTCAGGGCACCGCGTAGGCAATCCCGTGCGATCAGAGTCCTGCGGACGGACCGCTATGTCGAGCCGAGCGGCGTGTGCGGCTCGGTGATAGCGCATTTCCGCGCGCGCCCGAAAGGGCGGAACGACAGGGGGCATCCGCCGCATCGTGCCGGCCGGACGAGCGCACGGAAACAGGTGTTGGCCTCACTCACCGACAGTGGTATCGCCCCATGCCGCGTGCGGGATCCGCCGACGGCAGGAAACCCCGCTGCCGATGGTGATCGACGTGAACCAAGACGTGAGGCGCGCGCACCTCGGCATGCTGCTGTGGGCGCTGATCGTGGGCTTGTCCTTTCCCGTGGTCGGCCTGATGAGCAAGGGACTGCCGCCGCTGTTGCTGACCGCACTGCGCTTCCTGATCGCGGCGGCGGCACTCGTGCCGTTGATCTGGCGCGCTTCCGAACGCTGGCCGAGCGCTACCGGGTTCGTGCTGTACGTGGCCATGGGCTTGAGTCAGGCCGCGTTCTTCGGGACGATGTTCTGGGCCGCGCATCGCACCACCGCCCTTTCCATGGCCGTGCTCTACGTCAGCGTGCCGCTTCTCGCCTATTGCCTGGGGTTGGCCTTCCGGGTGGAGCAGCGGGGCGGGCGCCTGCTCGCTATCCTGGCACTCGGCGCGGTCGGCGCATTGGCCCTGGCCTGGGCGGAGAGCCGTGGACGGCTCGATGGATTGCAGCTCGGGGTCGCGGAGGCCGTGTACTTCGTTGGATGCGTGAGCTCGGCGCTCTACCCGGTCCTGAGCAAGTGGGGCCTGGCGCGCGGCTGGATCGCCGAGCACGCCGCGCTGCGCGCCTTCTGGAGCTTGGCGATCGGTGCGGTCCTGGTTGGCGTCCTGGGCCTCCTTCAGGAAACGCCGCAGTCGCTCGCCCGCCTCACGCTGCCCGACGTGCTGCTGCTGGTCTATCTGGGCGTGTTCTCCAGTGGCGTCACCTTCTGGCTGATGCAGCGAGCCGCCGCCGCACTGACACCGGGAGCGGCCACGGCCTACACCTACCTGACGCCGTTCGTCTCGATGCTGTTGATCTTCGCAGCCGATCCACAGCGCATCTCCTGGCACTGGCTGCCGGGCGCCGTCCTGGTCGTTGTGGCCGTTGCGCTGCTGCTGCGCCGAGATGCTGGCGGAGCTTAGATCGCAAGCGTCGCGTGAGCGGCCACCAGCCTGCATCAGGCGTACTGGGCCAGGCCATGGCCGAACGACCAGTTCTCCTTGGCGACCTCGACGATGTTCACGAAGACGTCCTGCGGCCGAACGCCGGGAGAAGCCGCAAGGCGCCCCACGATGCGGGCGTAGAGGGCCTTTTTCTTTTCGATCGTGCGGGTGCTGCTGGCGGTGATCTGGATGACGACCAGCCCATCGGACCGCTCGATCCCGAGGTAGATTCGGCCAAAGGACCACGTGTGCTCATCGTGCTCGGTGATGAGCATGAACCGGTCATCCTCCGGCACGTCAAATGTCTCGCGCATCGCCTGATACACCTCATCCATGAGGGCCTTCTTGAAGCTGGGCGAGTTGCCCTTGTGCAGGTCAATTCGTGTGAGCGGCATGGCTGATCTCCTTTTGATTGCGCCATGCTAGCGGATGCCGTTATCATTCTAAAAATGAATGATTGGCTGTAAGGATGAATAATTGTCATGCAGCGCCCACCAACCCTGGAGTTGAGCTGGCTCAGGACGTTCGTCACCGCAGCGGACGCGCGCAGCTTCACGGCCGCCGGATTGGCCCTGGGGGCGACCCAGTCGGCCATCAGCGTGCGCGTTCGCAAGCTCGAGCGGCGCCTTGGGCAGCGACTTCTGGAGCGCAATGCCCGATCGGTCATTCTCACACCGTCGGGCTCGGCCTTCCTGCCGGATGCGAGGCGGTTGCTCGAAATGCACGACGACGCTGCGCTCAGAGCGCTCGGCACCTCCCGCGGGGAAGTTTACGATCTCGGCGTCAGCGATCATGCGGCCGGGCAATTGCTGCCGCAACTTCTTGCGCCTCTGCGCGAGCTGGCGGACGGGAGGCAGCTCCGCGTCACAGTCGGGATATCGCGCGAGTTGATCAGCTCCTTCGAGAGGGGGCGGTTCGATGCCGTGATCGGCAGGACCGACGACGTGGGCGGGGACGGCCAGACGCTCTTCGAGGACCGACTCACCTGGATGGCGTCAGATACCTTTCGCTGGGATCATGCCACCCCCCTTCCTCTCGTATCGCTGGGCCCGCCCTGTGGAATCCGCGATATCGTGTTGAGTACGCTTGCGTCGCATGGGATTGCGTGGCATGCGACATTCATCGGGACGGGCGTCGCCGCGATTCAGGCCGCGGTCGCAGCGGGTTTCGGGATTGCCTGCCTCGAAGCGAGAAACATGCCGGCAGGCTGTCGGATCCTCAACCACAAGTCTCGCCTCCCGGCACTGCCGACGACGAGAACCGTCATCCGTTTCAGGCGTGAGACCGACAAGAACGCGGCCACGGCGCGCGAGATCGAAGCCGTGCTGAAGGCGGCCAAGCGAACGCGCCGCTAGACCTCTTTTGCTCCAAGACGGCGCCGGCAGGGCTTAGCTCTGGCTGCCCTTGGGCTTGGCTGCGTGAAAGCGACGATGCAGGTCGTGCACCTGGTCCGCGAGGCCTGGAATCGGCCCCTCCACGAGGACGCGTGGCGCGACCTCTTGGATCGACAGGGTGCGCACCGGAGACGGGGGAAGACCCAGCTCGGCGAGCCAAGCGGCCAGTTGCTTCGACGAGGTCACGTACACGATGCGGCCCAGGCCGACCCAGCCGTGGGCGGCGGCGCACATCGGGCAGTGCTCGGTCGAGGTGAAGACCGTTGCGGCCGCGCGCTCCGCGGGGGTCATGTTCATGGCGGACCAGCGCGCAAGCTCGAACTCGGGGTGGCGCGTCTCGTCACCGGAGACCACCCGGTTACGATCCTCGGCGAGGACGGTTCCATCCGCGGCGACGAGCACTGAGCCGAACGGCTCGTCGCCCGCCTCCAAGGCGTCAGCCGCCAACTCCACGCATCGGCGCAAGTGTGCCAAATCGGTTTCGTTCGTCATGGTGCTCACTCTCGCCGCATGCCGGTCACCCGCCCGTCGCCACACCTCGGTGCGCCTAGTCGCTGTGGGACGCACGGCTCCCGGCCATCCGACGAGTGATCTCCTGCCGTACCGCCTCGGGCTGCTCGGCCACTGCATGCGTCAGCGTGCGCAGATGGTGCCGCGCGTCGTGAAGCTGATCGATCAACGACAGAATGACCGGCAGGCTCGCGTGCTCGAGCCCCATGCGATAGTGCAGGTCGCAGGCCAGTGCCACGCGCGACTCGTCGATCTGATCGAACAGGTAGCCCTCCTCGTCGCGGTGCGGCGCGATGACCCCTTCCTCGATCCAGGTCAGCAGCACCTGCCGCTCCAGAACCGTGAAGTGCGCGATAAGCTCGGTTTCGCGGATCATGTCAGCTAGCGCCCTTCCTGCGCGGGTTCTGCGGGTGCGTCTTTTCCCATTCGGCCATGAACTGGGCCAAGGCCTCGTCGGCGCCTTCCGGGGGTGCGATGTGGATCTCGACCAGTTGATCGCCGCGTCCGCCCGCCGCGCCGCGCGAGGCGCCCTTGCCGCGCAGCCGCAGCTTGGTGCCCTCCTTGGCGCCCTTCGGGACCTTGACGTCGACCGGCCCGTCCACCGTTTCGACGCGCACGCTGGCACCATTCAGGGCCTCGCCGAGCGACACCGGCAGCGTGGTCAGAATGTCGTGCCCCTCGCGCTTGAAGCCCGGATGCGGCCGAACCGAGATCTCGACGTAGGCGTCGCCCGGCTTGCCGTCGGAGCCCGGCAAGCCCTGCCCTTTGAGGCGGAGCACCTGGCCATCAGTGATGCCAGCCGGAATCGTGATGTCGAGCGACTTGCCGTCCGGCATCGCCACCACCTTGTGGGTGCCGTTCACCGCATCGAGGAAATCGATCTCGAGCCGATAGTGCACGTCCTGCGGCGGCATGCGGAAGGTGCCTTCGCCGCGCCCGCGGAAGAGATCGGCGAACACGTCGTAGTCGAAATCGGCGCCGCCGTTGCCCTGCGGGCCTGCTGATGCCCCGCGCTGGCGATAGCGCATGCTGGGATCGGCTTCGGCGTACTCGCGGTAGTAGTGCCGTTCGGGCTGGCGCTCGGCGCCGCTTTCGTCGATGTCGCCGGCGTCGAGCTTCTTGCGCTTTTCGGCATCGCCGATGATGTCGTAGGCGGCGTTGATCTCTTTGAAGCGCTTCTCGGCCTCGGCCTTGCCCGGATTGAGATCGGGGTGGCTCTCCTTGGCGGCCTTGCGGTAGGCCTTGCGGATCTCGTCCTGGCTGGCGTTGGGCGC